>Ga0315286_10005227_pt1 | contig 12523 bp, 12 predicted proteins | sample YL17G10_0_MG_FD_205038 | JGI IMG/M metagenome (GOLD analysis project Ga0315286, IMG submission 205038) | Sediment microbial communities from Yellowstone Lake, YNP, Wyoming, USA - YL17G10_0 | ecosystem: Environmental > Aquatic > Freshwater > Lake > Sediment | place: USA: Wyoming | collected... | reverse complement strand
AGCTCGCGCTCCCCCCTCTCGTCCTCGAACGGGCGGATGGGCTCGAACTCATCGCGCGGGACAACCGGCCGGACTACCGCCAGGCGGATCTCGAGGCCCAGCGCATGGAGAAAGAGGTGCTACGGACGAAGGGGGCCCTGCTCCCCACCTTGCACCTGATGGGAAATTACGAGATCAACAACAACCAGTTCGCCTCCAGCGGGCAGGATAGCTGGTCGGTCGGGGTCCTCCTGAATCTGAATCTCTTCAATGGAGGCATGGACCGCGCCCGGATCGCGGAGGCCCAGGCGAACCACCAGCGGGCCCTGGCCCAACGCGAGCGGCTGGCCGGCGCCATCGGTCTGGAGGCGCACGAGGCCTTCCTGGCGCACCAGACCGCGCGCGACCGCTTCGCCGTCTCCCGCGAAGCCGTGACGCACGCGGAGGAGAGTCTGCGCATCGTCCAGGATCGCTACGACGCGGGACTGACCACGATCGTGGAGCTTCTCGACAGCGAGATGGCCCTCACCGCGGCCCGAACCAATCTCACCCGGACTCTCTATGATGCGACGGTCAGCCAGGCCCGGCTGGATCTCAGCCTCGGCCGCCTCGACCGCGCGAGGTTCTGAGCCATGTCCTTGCTGAGACGCGCCATCCTGATCAGCCTCATCGCCCTGCCGCTCTTCGCCTGCGGGAAGGAGGCCTCCCATCCGGCCAAGGCCCCGGAACCGCCGACCGTTCGCGACGTGACCGTGGGGGCCGTGACCATGGCGGAGATGGAGGAGGCCGCCGAGGTCACCGGCACGGTGAAGTCCCGCACCGTGACCACCCTCTCCAGCAAGATCGTGGGACGCATCCTGGCCCTTCACGCCCGCGAGGGGAGCGAGGTCCAGGCCGGACAGCTTCTGGTCGAGCTGGACGACCAGGACATCGTCGCCCAGGTCCGGCGCGCCGAGGCGGGGCTGGCGGAGGCCGAGGCGGGGCTGGCGGAAGTGGACCGGTCCATCGCCGCCGCGGCCGCCGGCAGGACGGCGGCCGAGGCCCAGCGGGATCTGGCCGTCTCTACGCTGGCCCGGTATCAGCGCCTGCTGGATCGCAAGTCCGTGGCCCCCCAGGAATACGATCAGGTGGCCGCCCAGCAGAAGGCCGCCGCCGCCGGCGTGGAGCGCGCCATCGCCGAAGGCCAGGTGGTCCAGTCGAGGCGCCAGCAGGTCCTGGCCCGGATCGAATCGGCCAGGGCTGAAATCGCGAGCGTCCAGGTCATGCGTGGCTACGCCAGGATCACCGCACCGTTCGCCGGCATCGTGACGGTCAAGCATACGGATGTGGGGGGCCTCGCGGCCCCCGGCGCCCCCCTGCTCACCCTGGAGGACCAGCGGCGCTACTGGCTGGAGGCGACGGTCCCCGAGTCCCAGGTGGGCGGCCTCACGCGGGGACAGCCCTTGCGGGTGGCGGTCGATGCGGCCGGGCTCGCCGGCACCGCCACGCTCAATGAAATCCTTCCCACGGCCGATCCGGCCACACGCTCCATCACTGTCCGGCTGGATCTCCCCGCCTCGTCCCGGCTCCGCTCCGGCCTCTTCGGCCGGGTCTGGATCCCGGCAGGTCGGCGGCAGGCGATCCAGGTCGCCCGAGAGGCCGTCGTCGAGCGTGGCCAGCTCCAGGGCGTGTACGTGGTGGGTCAAGACGGCATCGCCCGCTTCCGCCTGATCCGGACCGGCGCGCTCCGGCAGGGCGGACTCGAGATCCTCTCCGGCCTCAGCACCGGGGAGCAGGTGGTCCTGCGCGGCGCCGAGCGGGTGACCGACGGCGCCCGGATCCAGCCGTGAAGAACTGCAGGGGAGCAGGGGTGCAGGGGAGAAGGGGTGCCCGACCCCCGCAACGGCTCCGCGCCTCGGCCCCTCGGCTCCTCTGCGCCCCAGCGGCCACCCTGCGAGGATCGGAAGAACCATGACTCACAAGATACAGACCCATACGCTCAAAACCGAAACGCACGCCGTTCCCTTGGGAATGGCGGGCCGCATGGCGCGCACCTTCATCGACTCCAAGCTCGCACCGCTCGTCGTGGTGGCCTCCATCCTCCTCGGGGTGCTGGCGATCGTCGCGACGCCGCGCGAGGAAGAACCGCAGATCATCGTCCCCATGATGGACGTCTTCGTGCAGATGCCCGGGGCCGGCGCCAGGGAGGTCGAGGAGCGCGTCACAATCCCCATGGAGAAGAAGCTGATGGAGATCCCGGGCGTGGAGTACGTTTACTCCATCAGCAGTCCGGGTGGAAGCATGGCCATCGTACGCTTCAAGGTGGGCGAGGACGAGGAGAAGAGCATCGTCAAGCTGTACAACAAGATGTACGCCAACTTCGACCTCATCCCGCCCGGGGCCTCCAAGCCCCTCATCAAGCCTCGCTCCATCGACGACGTCCCGATTCTCGCCCTGACCCTCTGGAGCGATCGGCTGGACGGATACACGCTCCGGCGCATCGCGGCCCAGCTCGACGACCAGATCAAGGACGTCCCCGACGTCTCCGAGACGCGCCTCCTGGGCGGGGAGCGTCGGCAGATGCGGATCCTCCTCGACCCGGCCCGACTCGCCGCTTACCGGCTGGCGCCGGCCGCGGTCGCGGGCGCCCTCACCGCGGCCAACCAGGAACTCCGTGCCGGCAGCTTCACCAGCAGCAACCGCGAGATCTTGGTGGACATCGCCCGCTTCCTGGAGAAGCCCGAGGAGGTCGGCCGCGTCGTGGTGGGCACCGCCGACGGCCGCCCGGTCTACCTCCGGGACGTGGCCCGGATCCTGGATGGGCCCGAAGAGCCGCGCTCCTACGTCCTGTTCGGGGCAGGGCCGGCGGCCCATGCCAAAGGCATCACTGCCGATGCGCCGGCCGGTCAGGACTATCCGGCCGTCACCATCTCGGTCGCCAAGCGTAAGGGCACCAACGCCGTGGTCATCGCCGACAACGTTCTGAAGAAGGTCGAGTCTCTGAAGGGCGTCCTGATTCCTCGGGACGTCCAGGTGACGGTCACGCGGAACTACGGCGAGACCGCCCAGGAGAAGTCCAACGAGCTCTTGAAGCACCTCACCCTGGCCACGCTGTCGGTCACCATCCTGATCGCCCTCTTCCTGGGCTGGCGGTCGGCCGTCGTGGTCCTGATGGCGGTGCCGGTCACCCTGGCCCTCACCCTCTTTCTCTACTACATCTATGGATACACCCTGAACCGGGTGACGCTCTTCGCCCTGATCTTCTCCATCGGCATCCTGGTGGATGACGCGATCGTGGTCGTGGAGAACATCTCCCGCCACTTCCACCTGCCGGAGAACCGCGGGCGTCCGCTCCTGACTGTGGCGGTCGAGGCCGTGGCGGAGGTGGGGAACCCCACCATCCTGGCCACCTTCGCGGTCATCGCCGCCATTCTCCCCATGGCCTTCGTGGGCGGCCTGATGGGCCCCTACATGCGGCCCATCCCGGTGGGCGCGTCGGTGGCCATGCTCTTCTCCCTCTTCATCGCCTTCATCATCTCCCCGTGGGCCGCCTACCGGATGCTCAAGGGCGAGAAGACGTCGGCACACGCCCAGGGGCACGAGGACTGGACCACGCGGCTCTACCGAAAGATGATGAACCCGCTGATCCGCTCTCCCTGGAAACGCTGGAGTTTCCTGGCCGGCGTGGTGCTTCTCCTGCTGGGGGCCGGCTCGCTGGTCTACTTCAAGTTCGTCCACGTGAAGATGCTCCCCTTCGACAACAAGAGCGAGTTCCAGGTGATCGTGGACATGCCGGAGGGGACCCCGCTGGAGCAGACGGCTCGCGTCACCCGCGAGATCGGGCAGTTCCTGGCCACGGTTTCCGAGGTCACCGACTACCAGATCTACGTGGGGTCCGCCGCGCCGTACAACTTCAATGGGCTGGTCCGCCATTATTTCCTGCGTCAGGCGCCGCACCAGGCGGACGTGCAGGTGAACCTCCTGCCCAAGGATGAGCGATCCGCCCAGAGCCATGACATCGCCAAACGGGTCCGCCCGGCCGTCCAGGCTCTCGCCGCACCCTACGGCGCCCGCGTGAAGGTGGCCGAGGTTCCGCCGGGACCGCCCGTCCTCCAGACGCTGGTGGCCGAAGTCTACGGCCCGGACTACGAGCGGCAGGTGGCGCTGGCCAAGGAGATCAAGACCCTGTTCGCCAAGACGCCGGGCGTGGTGGACGTGGACTGGTACGTGGAAGACCCGCAGCCGCGCATCCGCTTCGTCGTGGACAAGGAGAAGGCCGCGCTGAACGGGGTCACGGTGGAGCAGGTGGTGCAGACGCTGCAGATCGCCGTCGGGGGCCTGGAGGTCGGCCTGGCGCATCTGGCCAAGGAGAAGGAGGACGTCGCGCTGCTCCTTCGCCTGCCGCGCGAGGAGCGCTCGGCCATCCTGCCCCTCACCGGACTCCACGTCGTGGGCGCGAACGGGCGCCTGGTTCCCTTGCGCGAGGTGGTCCGCCCGGAGGAGAGCCGGGAAGGCATCAGCATCTACCGCAAGAACATGAAGCGGGTGGTCTACGTGACCGGTGACGTGGCGGGGGCCGAGGAGGCCCCCGTCTATCCCATCCTCGCCATGAACCGCGAGATCGCCAAGCTGCGGCTGCCCGAGGGGTACACGATCACGCCCCTCTCCGCGTCGCAGCCCTTCTTCACCGACAAGCTGGCCATTAAGTGGGACGGCGAGTGGGACATCACGGTCCAGGTCTTCCGCGACCTCGGGCTCGCCTTCGGCGCGGTGCTGATCCTGATCTATGTCCTGGTGGTCGGCTGGTTCCGCAGCTTCAAGACGCCGCTCACCATCATGGCGCCGATCCCCTTGACGCTGGTCGGGATCCTGCCGGCCCACGGCCTGATGGGCGCGTTCTTCACCGCCACCTCCATGATCGGCTTCATCGCCGGGGCAGGCATCATCGTCCGGAACTCGATCATCCTGGTGGACTTCATCGAACTCCGCCTCGCGCAGGGGATGTCGCTGGAGGAAGCAGTCGTGGACGCCGGCGCCGTCAGATTCCGGCCGATGCTCCTCACCGCCGCCGCGGTGGTGGTGGGAGCCTTCGTCATCCTGTTCGATCCCATCTTCCAGGGACTGGCCATCTCGCTGATGGCGGGCGAGGTGGCCTCGACGTTTCTGAGCCGGATGGCCGTTCCGGTGCTATACTACATGGAGCGGCGGCACGAGAGGGAAAGCGCGGTTCATAGTTCATAGCGCACAGGGGAACGCCTGATCGCGTTCTCGTAACGAAAGGACACTGCAATGGATGGTCTCGGCGGGATCGGAACGATCGTGCTGGTTGTGGGGGTCTGGTTCGGCATTCGGTTCCTCATGCGGAAGGCCGGGCTGCCCACCTGAGGGGTCGCCACCGGGTGCTCGTCGAGCACCGAGGAAGACGGCTCGAAGCCCGAGAAGAAATCGTAGACACGATACGCCTGGACATTGGAGGGGGACGCATGACGCTCGAACGCTGGATTCGCCTGATCGCCGGGAGCTTCATCCTGGTGAGCCTTGCCCTCAGCCGGCTCCACAGCCCCTACTGGCTCCTCTTCACGGCCTTCGTGGGTCTGAACCTCTTCCAGTCCGCCCTGACGCGCTGGTGTCTGATGGAGGATTTCTTGCGCAAGGCTGGCGTCCCGGAAGGCCGATCCTAGCAGGCTGCTGAAAAGGGCCCATCTGCGGGGACCCAGCCTACGGCTGGGTACCCCGCTTGCTCGGGCACTCGCTGCGGCGTACTCGCAGTACGCCTGGACCCACCTGCGGTGGGCGGCCCACCTCCGGCGGGTACCCCGCCCATCACGCGCCGCCTGGCATCTGGACCTTTTTGAGCAGCCTGGGCGATAGCGGGCTTTTCAGAAACCTGCTAGAAACAGGGGAGCGCAGATGGGCGCAGAACTGAGATTGATCGGGGAAACCTGGAATGGACTCCAACCATTCGTGCGGGAGCAGAAGTGCGCCGGCTGTGAGTGTCTACAGGGCGCCTTGATGGAGCTATGCCTGGGGCTGGAAGATCTCGCGCCGGGAGACGAGCGGCAGCAACTGCTCTCGGCGATCACGGGGGCGATGGCCGTGCAGGATCGGCACGGCTGCCTCGGCTGCGAGCCCTGCACGCCGGCCGACACCCTGGTCGCTTACTATCGAGAACAGCAGGCGCAGGAGCTCCTCTCGCCGTGCGCGTGCAAAGACGGCTGACTCACCTAACCCCGCCGGCTAGGAGGCTGGCATGGCCACCAAGCTCACGATCCTGGTTGAGAACACCGTCCCGGCCAAGGGGGACGGCCTGTATGCCGAACACGGCTTCGCCCTGTTCCTCGAGCGACCGGAGATCCGGATCCTGTTCGACACCGGCCCGGCGGGCGTCGCGATGCTCCACAACGCGCCCCGTCTCGGCGTGAACCTCGGCACCGCCGACGCCATCGTCCTGAGCCACGGCCACATGGACCACACCGGCGGGCTCGTGGGCGTCCTTCGCGCCGTGGGCAAGCCCATCCCGGTCTACGGGCACCCCGCCATCTTCACGGACCGCTACGGCAAGCGGGGGGACCAGATAAAATACGGCGGCCTCCCCTACAAGCGCGAGGCGCTGGAGGGGATGGGGGCCGCGTTCGATCTCTCTGCGGAATTCCGGCAGATCGCCCCGGGCGTTCACCTGACGGGGGAAATCCCCCGCCGCCGCGTTTTCGAGACCGGCGACGCACACCTGTACGTGAAACAGAACGGCGAGCTTCGCAAGGACCCGCTGCAGGATGACCAGTCCATGGTGCTGGAGACGGCGGACGGGCTGGCCCTGATCCTTGGCTGCTGTCATGCCGGCCTGATCAACACCATCGACCACGTCCGGGCCAAGCTCCCCGGAAAGCCGATCCACACCGTGATCGGCGGCACTCACATGGGATTCGCCCCTCCGGAGCAGCTCCGCGAGACGATCGCCGTCCTCCGCGACCTCTCCGTGAAGCGCCTGGGGCTCTCCCACTGCACCGGGCTCGTGGCCGGCGCCCAGCTCGCCCGCGAGTTCGGAGACGTCGTGGCCTTTTGCAACGTCGGATACTCGCTGGCCCTCGACTGATCCGCCCCGAGCGGGCTGTTCCTTCAGAATGTTCTTCTGCAAGCGTTCAGCGACGACACCAGGGGCCACCAGGGTCTCCCGGAGCGCCGCCACCGCGGGCGACCCCGTCCCCGGCACGGAGGTCCGCTCCCTGAGCGGACCGACCCGGGGTAAGGGGGAGCCGGCATCGACGGGGGTCAGGCGTCGGAGGGAGGCCCTGGTGGCCCCGGCTAAGTGTGCGACCGACTTCCGACCCACGACACTGGCTGAACGGGTACGTTCTTCTTTTGCACTTTCCTTGTGAGCCTTAGCACCCTAGATTCTTCATTATCTCGTATCCTTCCTGCAATCCCTTCAGGAAGTCGGAGCGTCCCCGTATCCCTTAACCATGCCGCGTCTGCTTGGGCCGCGGAACAACCCAGAGGAGGGCAACACCGATGATGCATCGCGAATGGAGTAGGTGGCTCAAGGGGTTTACCGCGCTCGGCGCTGCGGTGATCCTGCTGGCACTGCCGATGGTGGGCTCGGCCCAGGACAACACGCTGGTGGCCAAGAAGGTCGCCGGCGGCCCCACGCTGGACGGCACGATGAAGCCGCTCTGGCAACAGGTGACCCCGCTTGCCGTGAAGCTCTCCGGGGGCAAGAACCTGCCCGGTGGCTCCACCGAGGTGACGTTGCGGGCCGTGTACGACACCGAGAAGGTATACTTCCTGGCCCAATGGATCGACCCCACCAAGAGCGAGCGGCGCTTCCCGTATCAGAAGCAAGCAGACGGGTCGTGGAAGCAGCTGGTGGATCCGGCCGACAAGGGGGGCGACGACAACATCTACTACGAGGACAAGTTCGCGATGATCTGGGCCATCAAGTCGCCCGGCATTGAGAAGTCAGGCTGCTTTGCCGGCTGCCACATGGGGGAAACCAAGCCCTACGGCAACAAGTACCTCCCGGCGGGCGAGACGGGCGATATCTGGCACTGGAAGTCCATCCGCACCGGCAGCGTGGGGCAGATCGACGACCAGTATCTCGACGACACCAAGTACGACAAGGAGAAGGCCCCTGAGGCCGGCCGCAAGAGCGACAAGAAAGACGGCGGCGGGTACAACGACAACAAGCTGGTGAACGGCAAGCCGCAGTGGGCCAACAAGGGGAATGCCCCCGCCCCGCCGTACTTCATCCTGGAGAGCGAGAAGGAGCCCTTCGACGACAGCAAGTACAAGACCGGCGACGAGGTGGCGGGGATCCTCGTGGCCCCCTTCACCGGCGATCGCGGCGAGATCCCGGCCCAGGCGACCTGGACGAACGGCGTCTGGACGCTGGAGTGGAGCCGCAAGCTGGTCACCGGCAGCCCCACCGACGTGCAGTTCGACGACCTCAAGAAGAAGTACGCCTTCGGCGTTGCCGTCTTCGACAACGCCCAGGTACGCCACGCTTTCCACGGCGGGGCCCGGTTGTTGACTTTCGGACAGTAATCCGAGACCTTCCGCACACACGAGAGGGGGTGGCATTCTCGGATGCCGCCCCCTCTCTCTTTCGTGTCGCCGCCTCCCACCGCATTCCGTACTCGTTGCCGTATTGACACACGACCGCCCCCCTGGTATAGCTCAGTTGTTGGTCCTTGCTCATACGACCCCTCACATCACTCGGCGCCGACGAGCCCGACTCTGCAGCCTCGGCGGTCCAGTTGGTCTGTATCAGAGGAAGGACAGGCTTCCGCACACGAAAGGAGAGTCCCATGGCCGAGACCGTTCGACTGGTTGACTACTACTGCATCGAGGCACCGGACAAGCCCGGCGAGGGCCTGCGCATCCTCAGCCAGCTGCGGGAGGCGGAGGTCTTCCTGCTCGCCTACTCGGGCTTCCCCAAGGGCCGCCGCTCCCAACTGGACTTCGTCCCGGCCAACGCGCCCGCGTTCAAGGCGGCCGCCCGCAAGGCGCACTGGAAGGTCGTGGGTCCCAAGAAGTGCTTCCTGATCTACGGCGAGGACCGCATCGGGGTCGTGGCCGATCTCCTCGCCGCGCTGGCCGAGGCGAAGATCAACATCACGGCCTCCCAGGCCATCGTCGCGGGCGCCGACCGGTTCGGGATGATCCTTTGGGTGAAGCCGCGCGACGTGAAGAAGGCGGCCAAGCTGCTCGGGGCCAGCTGACGTCTGACTTCTGCCCTCTGACTTCTGACCCCTGACCTCTGACCTCTGTCCCTTGACCCCACGGAGGCTGGAAGCCATGATCCGTTCCACGCCCATCGCGACGAAGCACACTCCCCTCGCCTCTCGCGGCATGGTCGTCGCCGCCCATCGATTGGGGGCCGAAGTGGGGGCCACCGTGCTGGCACGCGGCGGTAACGCCATCGACGCCGCCGTCGCCACCGCGTTCGCCATGACGGTCGCGGAGCCCTTCATGTCCACGATCGCGGGTGGCGGGACCATGCTGATCCACCTGGCCAAGCGTGGCGAGACGGTGGCGCTCGACTTCAACGTCCAGGCGCCGGCGGCGTGCCACGAGACGATCTATCCGCTCGCCGAGGGAGTCGCCTCGGATCTGTTCCCGTGGCGCAGGGTCGCGGACGACGCCAACATTTTCGGCCATCGGTCCGTGGCGGTCCCGGGTTCGGTGGCAGGCTTGGCCCTGGCGCTCGAGCGGTACGGCAGCATGGAATGGGCCGACGTCCTGGCGCCGGCCATCGCCTTGGCCCGGAAAGGGATCGAGCCCGATTGGTACCAGGCCCTCACCCTGGCCGTGCACGCGGAGGAGCTGGCCGCCTTTCCCGAAACGGCCCGCGTCTATCTCCGGAACGGCCATTACATCTATCGACCGCCAACCATCGCCGATGGGGACCGCATCGTTTTCCCCGACCTCGCCCGCAGCCTGGAATGCCTTGCCAAGCGCGGGCCGGACGCCTTTTACCGGGGCCCCATCGCCGACGCCATCGCGGAGGAGATGCGGGCGCACGGAGGCTTCCTCACCAGGGCCGATCTGGCCGCGTACCAGGCGCGGATCCACGCGCCCCTCCAGGGGCGCTATCGGAATCTGGAGCTGGCCTTCTCGCCTTGGGCGACGGGCGGGATCACGGCCCTGGAGATCCTGAACATCCTGGCCTGCTATCCCTCGGCCGAGGTCGGCTGGGAGAGCAGCCGGGGGCTGCACCTTCGAGCCGAGGCGGTCCGGTACGCCTTCCTCGACCGGTTCGCGCACCTCGGTGACCCCGCCCAGGTGGAGGCTCCCTGGAGGACGCTGGCAAGTCCTGCTTACGCCGAGGCGCTCGCCAAGCGCCTTCGCCGGACGCGCTCTCCCCAGGCCGCCCCCGATCCCTGGAGCTTCGAGGGACGTCCCGCTCCCAGGGCGACGCCGGCAATCCCCAGACAGCCGGGCGGCGACTGCACCACGCACATCGGGGCCGTGGACCGGCAGCGCAACCTGGTCTCCCTGACACATACCGCCGTCTCCCTCTTCGGATCCCGCGTCGTCGTCCCCGGCACGGGGATCCTCCTCAGCAACGGCATGATCTGGTTCGACCCCGAGCCGGGCCGCCCCAATTCCATCGCCGCCGGAAAGCGTGCGCTGGTCAACATGGTCCCCGTGCTGGCGTTCCGCCGGGGCGAGCCGTATCTCACCCTGGGCGCCCCGGGCGGGCGGAAGATCATCTCCGCCATCCCCCAGGTCCTCGCCAATCTCGCGGATCAGAAGCAGACCCCCCAGGATTCCATCGAGGCGCCGCGGCTCCACTGCGAGGGGGGCGACCTGTGGGTGGACGACCGGGTGGGCGATCAGAGCCTGGCCGCCCTGCGGCGGATGGGTCATCCCGTGGTCCCGAGGCACGAGGGCCCCTCGACCCTCTTCTTCTCGCGCCCGGTCGCCATTCGCGTGACACCAAGAGGCCTGGAAGCCGGCCTCGACCCCCTGCGGGCGGCGGCCGCGGCCGGTCATTGAATCCTTTCCCAGGAAGCTGGACCCAATAGGGAGTGAAGGTGGCGGAACACTCGAAAGAGGGAGGAGGAGGTCATGCTGCACATCGTCGAAACCGCGAAGGATGTCGAGACCGCGGTGCGCGACCTGGAAGAGGCGGTGAAGCGGAACAAGTTCGGCGTGATCAGCGTTCTTGACCTGCAGGAGAAAATGAAGGAGAAGGGGGTCGAATTTGCACACGCCTGCAAGATTCTGGAGGTGTGCAACCCCCAGCAGGCTAGCCGGGTCCTCACCCGGAACATGGCGGTGAGTACGGCCCTTCCCTGCCGGATATCGGTTTACGAAGAGAACGGCCGGACCAAGATGGCCACGATGTTGCCCACCGCCATGCTGGCCGTCTTTCCTGGCGCGAAAGACTTGAAGCCGATCGCCGAGGAGGTGGAACAGCAAATCCTCAAGATGATCGACGAGGCGAAGTAACCGTACCCCCACGCCAGCAGCCCGTGGTCTTCACAGCCGAGAAGAACGAGACGGCCCCCCTACCGACCTTCCTCAGTTTCCTTCTTCGCGGACGATAGGGTCTTTCCATTCGCGTCGAGGGCAGTAACTGTCACTCTGTACGTATGACTGCCGGATGGCGGACAGGGGCCGTAATAATTGACCCCCTTACCCTCCGCCAGATCTCCTTCGTACTTGAAGGTATTGTTCCAGTGATTGAAGCTCGGCACGTCAAGATCTTTCATCTCGACCTTAATCCTTTCGGTCCCAGGAGGGACGTCCTTGATCTTGATGGCCGGAGACACCCCTCTACACTTGTGTTTTCCCTCGATGGCATACTCGATCTCCATCGACTGGGAGAATGCCGCAGACACTAAGACCAGAATCGACGCAACGACTACTAGCGCTCTCATCTCTCACTCCCCTTCATCGAGACCTGTCCCCACGGTTCCTGCCCGCCTGCACGTGCCCCAGAAAGGGCTCGATGGCCTACCTGTGCCAGTGCAAGCAGTCGAAAAACAAGCCCTTCTGCGACGGAACCAACAAGTCGCTGTAATCCTCTTCAAGAACGGCGGCCCGCCTTGGCACCACCGGCGATACGCGACCGGCAGTCATCCCTGCGGCTTCCACCGCGCCAGCTTCTCCTGCAGGCGTTGCTGCTGCTTGTCCTTGTCCACGATGAACCGGTCGTGAGCCCCCTCGCTCACCTTGTCCAGCTCGTCGTTGACCTCGAACCTGAAGCTCAGTCTCCGCCGGTCGATCTCCACCAGCGTACACCTGGCGGTGACCCGCATCCCGATCGGAGTCGCGGCCAGGTGCTTGATGTCCACCTTGGTACCCACCGTATCCTGGCCGGGCTGCAGAAACGGCCGTACCCCCTCCAGGGCGCAGATCTCGACGAACCGGACGAGCTCGGGGGTCGAGAACACGCCGATCCCCTGCCCGGCCAAGTGCTGGGCGGTGAGCGACTCGGTTACCGTGATCGACTTCTCGAAGGTCATCCCCACCTGCAACTGGTCAGCCATGGTGCCGCCACCTCCTGGTGCCGTGTCGGTTGAGAATCTCGAATTGGGGCTAGGAGTTGTCAATCTGC
>Ga0315286_10005225_pt1 | contig 12525 bp, 13 predicted proteins | sample YL17G10_0_MG_FD_205038 | JGI IMG/M metagenome (GOLD analysis project Ga0315286, IMG submission 205038) | Sediment microbial communities from Yellowstone Lake, YNP, Wyoming, USA - YL17G10_0 | ecosystem: Environmental > Aquatic > Freshwater > Lake > Sediment | place: USA: Wyoming | collected... | reverse complement strand
CGCATCCCTGTGTACCGCATGATCAGAAAGATCGCGATATCACGAGGCCGCTGGCGTTGCTGGGCCGCGGCGATCAGCGCATCCATGAGGGCCGGTGTCGGCACTTGTCGCGGTGGTTCCATTCGGTGCGGTGGTCGGTCCATCGCCGCAACGGGATTCGCCTGCAGCACGCCCCGCTTCACGAGCCAAGCACAGAAGCTCGACAGCGTGGATTGGCGCGAACGCATCGTACTCAAGGCAAGATCGCAGCTAGCCATGTCGTCCATCCACATCTGAATCGAGGACAGCGTGAGATCAGTGGCGCGGGCCACCCGTCCATGCCGGGATCTGACGAAAATCAGAAACTGTTCGAGCACCCAGCGATAGCTTTGCACCCCTCCTTCCGTTTTGCCACGCTGTTTGAGCTGGTACTGACAAAACTGCTCCACGAGATCAACTAACTGTTGCGTCATGGCATTGCCTCTCCGGTCCCTGCCACGACCACGACTTCGCCAAGGGAGAGTATGCGGAGGTACCAGCCAGCCGTCAAGCGGGGCCGGGAGCAATTCGCAACTGTCTTGTGTAAGCGATTCCGTGTCCATCATCCGTTTCCTGGCCGTATGCGAAATCGGGGGAGTCTTACGACACCCCCGAACCCCCGTCTGCGCTCGCGTCGGCACGCCAGCGTCTCTTTGGTGGCAGCGCGGCGCGACAGAGCATCGGGCCAGCCTTCCTGCAACCTTCCAGGCCCGCCCGCTGCGATGTGCACCGCCCCGCGACTCGGATTGATCCCTGTCCCGGAGGTGGTGGGGGGCAGGGAATTGAGTGTTTATCGGACGAGCGCTTTCAGTTGATCCTTCTCCAGGCTCGCGCCGAATTCCCGTTCCATGCGTTCTCCCATCTCCTGCCAGGTCCTTCCGGCTACCTTCATCTCCTTGAGCACGTGAAGTGCCTTTGCCAAGGAGCGGTCCTCGGTATTTTTCCCGTGCACGTTCCCTCCCCCAAGGGTCCTTGCCATTTTCCGACATAAAGACTTCGCCAGTGTTCCTTGGTTCACGGGTGCTTTCAAGGGCATGATTGGGTGTTTCAGGCGGCGGGGCCTATCCCAGTAGGGACTTTTGCAACCGGGACATCGGGCTGGTTTTTTGGGGCGACGAGGCCACCAGGCCTTTCCGCACCGATGACAGACTTGCTGGCGCAGTTCTACGGATGTCTCATTTCCCGATGCGAGTACTCTCTGAGGAACAGGGTTGCTGTCTAATCGGTTGGAAATATTCATGATCCGTTGCCTAGAAATTGCGCCCCCGTTTTACCAGACGGGGGCTGGTCGGCCTGCGCGCGGCCGGCAGTGCCGGCCGGCGCGCGAGTCGAGCGTGCCCCAAACCTGGCCGCTGCGTTCCGCTGCATATATGTGCTGACTTCCTGTAGATCAAACCGTAACGCGGTCCTGACCCTTGTCGACGGAATCTCGCCTTTGCGAACCGCTCGCCGGATGGTGTCCGTACTCACGCCAATGAAGGCGGCGAGTTCTTTGATCGACAAATCCGATGTCTTCATATGCCCTCCTTGGTTCAAACGTTCTCCCACCCTACGCCGGAGATTCCGCCCTGGGAATTAGGCAGATATATGCTGATGTATCCTCTGGTGCGCTCTCGTGCGCATTCCATTGCGTTCAGGTGATCAAGCCTGCACCGCTCGGCGTGATGACGATCGTAGAGCAAAGAGGACGAGAAGGGAATTAGGCAGAAGGGGACTGTTTAGGACAGTTGGGGACAAGTAGCCCCCGATTGAGCGCCGAATCGGTCTTCCGCCAAAGTAGCACAAAGACTTGGTGGTCTTGACTCGGATCGTATGACGATATTATGATCGATCATGAATTGGTAGGGAGGTTCATCATGGCCATGACGACGATTTCACCGAAGTTTCAAATTGTGATTCCCAAAGCCGTGCGGGAAAAACTCCATCTTGCCCCAAGCCAGCGCTTACAGGTCGTGGAGAAAGGCGGGGTCATCACCCTGGTGCCGGAAGTGCCCCTTAAATCGCTGAAGGGAGTCCTCAAGGGCATGTCCAAGACAGATCTTCGAGAGAAGAAGGACCGATTGTGAAGGTCTTGCTGGATTCCAGCGGATGGATCGAATTCTTCACGGGTGGACCACTGGCCGAACGGTATGCGCCCTATCTCACCTCTCGGTATCAGCTCATCACGCCGTCTATCGTGCTGTATGAGGTCTACAAGAAGATCAAGCGGGAACGAGGGGAGGAGACGGCATTATTATTCGCGGGCCGGCTCAGTGCGACTCAGGTCATTCAACTGACAGAATCGATCGCACTGCTAGCCGCTGATCTGAGTTTGCGACACGGTTTAGCAATGGCCGATGCCATTGTGTATGCGACAGCCAAAGACCAGGAGGCTGAAGTAGTCACGGGTGACGCGGATCTCAAGGATTTGCCGGGAGTGGTCTACGTCAAGTAGGTGTCCGAGGCAGTCCTCTGTTCCAACGTCAACGAAGATTCTCAACCCCGTTAGATTCCCCTTGTTTGTAACCAAAGTCCCCCATCCTTTCTGTTCCAAAATCCTATTCAGCAAGCGCAGACGTGTTCGCTCGATTTTCAACGACTTTGGGCGTATCCTTTCTCCGGTTCAAAAAGAAATGATATTGGTCTCGTACTAATTAGCCGTACTGAAATCCATTGACCTCCAACCGAATGTCCTTCCTTCGGACAACAGGTCATAGCTAAACGGCTTGAGAGAACGAGGTCGGGAGCCTTTGCTCGACCGCTGAGGAGCCAGTAAAACTCCCGGCCTCGGCTCTCCGGCCAGTCATGCCTCTCAACGCTTTTTCCGGTTCGGCAGATGGCCGGAGCGCACCTGACAGGCCAGGACGTCCATGATGACGCGAGTGGAGATGAGAGCGGTGATCTCGGCTGCATCGTAAGGAGGAGCGCACTCCACGATCTCCATTCCGGCGATAGGCTTGCTGTCCGCGATGACCTGAAGGAACTTCAACACTTCACGCGGCAAGAACCCGCCTGGCTCAGGCCAGCCGGTTCCAGGCACGAAGGCGGCATCCAAACAATCTACGTCGAAGCTCAGCCAGACTGCATCGACTCCATCCCAGGCCACTTCGAGCGCTCGCTTGGCGGCCGTCTCTATCCCCATCTCCACGCAATCGGTGATGGTCATGATGGTGGTTTGGCGTTCCCGTCCGGACTTCACACCAGGCCGCGGTGACTGCCAGCCGCCGATCCCAATCTGTACAAGATTTTTCGCCGGCACGTTGGGAATATTGGTCGCGTGAAACCAGGGTGTGGTGTGCATACGCTCGTCAAGATCGGTTTCTTGTGTATCCACATGCCGATCGAAGTGAATAATGCCGAGCTTGCCGCCATTAAGATTCTCGGCGATCCCCCGCACGGTCGCGAAGCCCAGCGAATGGTCGCCACCGAGCACCACGGGAAACGCCCCACTGGCGTAGACGTGCGAAACACCCTTACTGACCTGATCGAACGTCTTTTCAATGTTGGCAGGGATGGTAAATACGTCGCCGAGATCGCACATGGAAATGGACTCCCGCAAATCCACGCCGAGCTCAAAGCTATAGGATCCATAGAGCGCCGAGATCTTGCGAATGCCCTGAGGGCCAAACCGCGTGCCGGACCGATAGGTCGTGCCACCGTCGAACGGTGCCCCGAGAATGGCTACGTCGTACTGGCCGCACTTGCGTACGTCTTCAATATAGGGGGCTTTGACAAACGTGTTAATCCCGGCGAAGTGGGGGAGCTCTCCACGACTGAACGTAGGAATCCGTCGGTCTTTAATGGAATCGGCACCGGGTAGCCCGATTTCAAGACCCCGGGCTATTTCTTCTTCATGCTTCGTGGTCGGCAGCAGCGCCTCCGCTTCAACGGCATATTTTGCCTCCGGACCATACTTGTCATGCAGGGGAATCTTGCCTCTGTATTTTCGTTCTTTGGCCACGATCACTCCTTTCTTGTGCACTACATTGATGAATCTATTTGAAAGCCCATGTTCCTACACGAAACTTGGTTAACTGGCCTGCGTTTCAATTCTGGTACGTTTGGACTCCCCAGGGTTTCCACGAGCATTTCTGGTTGCCATCGCTTGGACGATGTGTAAGAAGCCTCTCCCGCTTGCTTCAACGCGGATCTCGTCGCGGCACGGTGTAAGTCAGCCCGCCGATGTCTTTCGAGTTCGTGGTCGATGCGACAGCACATTTTCCTGTCCCCTTAAGGGTACTTCTGCGGAACGCGACCGGGTTCGTGCGTCGTCGCTTGCCCAGGAAGTGCCTGGCCTTCAAGCAGCGGAAGTCTTCCGTCAACATGTTGTCCGTACTGGTTGAATACGGGTCCTTCCACCCATTTCCGATACCGGATATGCTGCTAACACCCTCTCCACTCATCTCGGCGAGATACCTTCGAGGGGATTCTTTTGATGCCCTTCTCTTAGAATACTTTTCATTACAATATATAGGGTGGTGACACTTAAAATACTACCCAAGACCAGCGGTACAGCCCAGAGCTGCCACCAGGGCGCATCCGGTGCAACCGCGTAGACACGAGGCCAGGCGATGTTCACGAATTCAAACAGTGACCAGAGAAAAGCGGCCACATTGATCGCCAGCCCCCAGCTTCCCAGCTTTAGCTCACCAAGTGCCGGGTTCCAGCGGCCTGTGAGCCGAGTATAGAGCCCGACCCCGGTCGTCAGGGCGAACATGGCATACAGCCCGCCTGTGCCGAACGCGATCACCGTGGCCACTGCCCCATCGTTCAGCCCGAACAACAACCCGAGTCCCGCCAGCAGCACGACGCAGAGCACCGCATTGCGTGGAATCTTGGAGGCCGTCACCCGGCTAAACACCATAGGCATGTTGCCCTCGCGAGCCATGGAGTACACAATCCGCGACGTGTATTGCACCATCGAGGCCCCGCACGCCAGGAAGGCAATCATGACGATCGCCAGAAACGGTGTTTCAGCCCAGGCTCCGAAGCTACTCGCAATCACGGGTGTGACGGGATCGGACGTGGCGCTAGTATGTACAAGTGTGTCGCGGTTGAAGCTTAACGTCAGGGCGGCTGAGTTGAAGAGCACCACACCTCCCACCATGCAGAGCGACAAAAAAATCGCGCGTGGGACCATTCGCTTGGGGTTATGGGTTTCTTCGGCGATGGTGGAGCAGGCATCAAAACCGATGAAGGCCCAACCAGAAATGGCGAGCGCCGCCAGAAACGCAGCGGTTTGGCTGGGTGCGGTGCCCGTGCCTAGATGCTCAAACAATTCTGAAAATCCATGCTGCCGGAAAAAGAGAAACAGCAGCAGCGCCACGCCGAAGGATCCGACGATTTCCGCATACACACCCAGGGTAATCACCAGCTTAAACACATTCACGTGAACCAGATTGAGCACCGTACAGAGCACTAAAAACACAGCACCCCATATCACTAGGGTGATCCCTCCTGCACTGTCAAACCCGAAAAAAAGCGCAAGCCAGACACCGCCGGTATAGGCGGTCGTCGTCAGCATGGCGATCGTGGAGCTCACGTAGATGACTCCGGCATACTTCCCGGCGGTGGCACCTCCGAGCTGCCGTGCCCACTTGTACGCACCCCCCGCAATCGGAATCTGCGAGGACAGCTCAGCGTAGACGGTCGCCACCAACATCTGCATCACCAGACAGAGCGCCAGGGCACCAAACCAACCGCCCCCCGTCACCACCGTCTGCACGCCAATGATGGCATACAGCCCCGCCACCGGTGAAACGGTCGCGAAGCCAATCGTCAGGCTATTCCAGAGAGTCAGACTGCGGTTGAGTGTCTCGGGTGAACTCGTGGCGGTATCCGGAAGGTCCGTATCCGGAATTGCTTTAATTAACATGACAGTCCTCCCTGACTTGACAGCAGGTCAGACTGATCCGGTACGGAAAGAACTATGGAATGGAAATGCACCACGAAGCCTCCTTGTCGAGCGGGTTAAAATCCCAGAAGGCCATGTACCCCAGTACATGATCTCCCGGGCTTTTATCCCTCCGTGGAGCCTCGTCATGCGAGACCGGAAACTCTCGGACCAGACACTCCCTAGGAAAGGAAGCCGGAACCCTAGTTTCACCTTCAAAGCAATCTTACTACCTTGCCATACCAAAGTCAAAAAAATGCACACCCTATCTCCTCTCCTCAAAAAATTTTACCTCAGTGGCCGGCACACCCTTCGGTCAGAATCTGGTTGTTCCAGTCCGATTTCCCAAAGTTCGCATGGCGCGAAATCGGAGTATCGTCGCCACTGAAAAAACCCTGTCGTCACTGACGGTGTGGATGTGAGCGAGGGTAGTCCTTCGCGGCGTGAGATTCTGGTATAAGGTAGCAAGCTAACGGCTGGCATAGGGGGTTGCTGCTCTGCTTGGGAACTTGGGAGCTTCCCCCATCAAATCGTATGGAATGGGCGAGTCAACCATGGGCCTCCTCGATTCTCTGATGCCCGCTCGCACAGCCCTGCTAGTGATCGACATGCAGGGCGACTTCCTCCTGCCGGAGAGTTACGCGGCACAGGCTGGACTCAACATCGCGCCGCTGGTCGCGACCATCCGCCCCATCGGAAAGCTGCTTGCAGTAGGACGCGCAGCCGGACTGCTGATCGCATATACCCGCGAAGGCCATCTGCCAGACCTGTCCGATTGTCCACCATACAAACTGGAGCGCAGCCGGAGGGCCAATGCGGAAATCGGCTCGAAAGGCCTGCTCGGTCGCTTCCTCGTGCGCGGCGAAGCCGGGCACGATTTCGTGGATGCCTTACGTCCCTTGGAGCGGGAGATCGTCATCAACAAGCCTGGCTATAGTGCGTTCGCTCACACCACGCTGCAACAGGTGCTGACAAGGCGTGGCATCGAGACGCTGATCATAACGGGTGTCACCACAGAAGTGTGCGTCAGCTCGACGCTGCGGAGTGCCATCGACATCGGTTACCGTTGCATCACTGTGAGCGATGCCTGTGCCTCGGACGATCCGGCCTTGCACAAGGCCGCTTTGGTTATGATAGGCGTGGAAGGCGGCGTCTTCGGCGAAGTCGCCACAACCGCTGAGGTTGTCCGACAATTCACATAATGACCCAGCGGGGGAGCGAAGCTGCCTTAGGAAAGTGGATTGTGCTCTTTTTGTGTTCAGCTCCACTTACACCAACTCGTTCCAGCCTACTCCAGCCAAAGTCGCTTTTCCCATAACTTTTGGCTAGACTTGGCCTGAATGAGCCTAAGCGGGCTGGAGTAGGGTGGTGGAAACGCTTTCCTAAACCGCTGGTCGGTGCCTCGATGCCTCCCATTTCAATGAATTGCTTGTTTTAGTCGCGCTGTCTTTCATATTAAGTAAGGCTTCCAGCCTGGCGTAAAATAAGGCGAAGTCGAGATCGTGTTAAAACACGGGTTCAAATCCCGTTGGGACCACCACATCAAGCTCGCTCGTACCGCGCGCGCCTCGTCTATGATTGTGCGTGAATAAAACCCTCTGGCAGGATGCTGAAAAAGTCTGCCAGCACAAAGAAGGCTGAGGTTCAGGCTAAGGTTGAGATAAAGAGGGGCTGATCTTCGCTCAACCTTGACCTCGACCTCAGCCTACTTCGCTCGCTGCGGCCTTGCTTGGGAAAAGGCGCGGCCTTGGGCGAGAGGCTGTCTTGGCAGACTCAGGGCGGGCGGGTGAAGTAGCCGCCAGGGTCGGGCGGGTGAGAAGTCAGGCCTTTTTGAGCATCCTGGGTGGGCAGCCTGTTGTCCCAGACGTGCAGACCAATAAAATTCCGGCATGCCCGGAGCGTTTTTCCGCAGCCTGCTAAAAAAAGTTCCCCCCGTAATCCGTCTACGTGGCACGGGGTAACCACTCTCGGTAGATCTTCTTAAGTCCACCTCCAGTGAGGCGGGCTGCACATCTGAGTGCGTACGTCATGAAGGTCGTTGAATCCACGTCGCGATCGATGAAGATCATGTTGATCGTGCTCCGCCGTCCTCTTCTCGTCAATTGTGGTGGTTCGATGAACAGGTCATGCGGCTTCACGAACCAGGATGTGGCGAGGGATTTTTCGTGGTGCAACTTCGTTGACGCCTCTATCGTCGGTTGTGTATAAAGAATGAGCCGTTTCTCCTTTCACTTCGTATGGTAGGTAGGCTCTCCATGGGTGCACGTGAATTCCACGATGGGGCGCAAGATGGACTCGAAGCGCTCGAGCCTCTCGACCCGGAACAGATCGGGTCCTTCGACGGCCTGCTGACCGCTATGCGAAAGACAGCCTTTGGGGGCCGCAGCTTGGGCGAAGCCTACGAAGTGCTTTGGGCGATGATCGAAGACCCCGACTGCTTCGTCGTGTTGACGCTGTCAGGGGCGATGACCATTGCCAAGATGGGCAAGATCATCAGCTCGATGATCGATCATGGGATGGTGCAATGTGTCGTTTCGACTGGTGCCTTGATTGCCCATGGGCTGACTGAGTCGGTTGGTAAGACACACTATCGGCACCATTCGTCCATGTCCGATGAAGAGTTGTTCAAGAAGGGCTACAATCGGGTCTACGACACGCTGGAGATGGAATCCAACCTCAACTATGTTGAGCAAGTCGTTGCCCGGACGATGAAACGGATGGATCAGGACCAGCTTCTTTCCTCCGAGATCCTCACCCGTGAACTCGGGAAGACGCTCGCGGAAGAATATGACGGAGCGGGTATTCTCAAAAGCGCCTATGTGAAAAAGGTCCCGGTCTTCATCCCTGCCTTTACCGATTCCGAGATGGGTCTGGATCTTGGAACCTGGGCCATGAGTCGAGAGCTCGATCAGGCTCGTGCGCAGGTAAAAGGGGGCAGTGATCTCGATGTGCTGCGGGCGATTCATCGCTCCTGTCCTTCGTTCAATCCCTACCTCGATCTCAACAGTTATGCGAGCCATGTCATCTCGGCCAAGCGGCGTGGGATCTTTACGATTGGCGGGGGAGTGCCGCGCAATTGGTCGCAACAAGTCGGCCCCTACATTGAGATCAGCAATACGCGGCTCGGCCTTAATGTGGAGCCACCTCGATTCCGGTACGGGGTGCGCATCTGTCCGGAACCGGATTATTGGGGCGGGTTGAGCGGCTGTACCTATCAAGAAGGCCTTTCCTGGGGAAAGTTTGTTCCCCCGGAAGACGGCGGGCGCTTTGCTGAAGTGTTGAGCGATGCCACCGTTGTCTGGCCTCTCCTCATGGTCGGGTTGCTGGAGCGCGTAAAAGCAAGGGGCACTCCCCGCATATGATGGGCGCACACCTCTTTCGCACAGTCGCTGCGGTGTTGCTGCTGTTTCTCGTGCAGCTGACTCAGGCTGGTGCTGGGTCGGTCACGGACGACGGACGAATCAGAGGAAGCGCGGACGCGCCGATTACTTTGATCGAGTATTCTGACTTCACCTGTGGGTACTGCGTGAAGTTCTTCCAGGAGACCTGGCCTCGCTTGCAGGCCAAATATATCGATACGGGCAAAGTGCGGTTTGTCTATCGCGACTATCCTCGAGCGGACCAGGGGATCGGTGTGGAAGCTGCGGTGGCGGCGCGCTGTGCCGGAGCCCAGGGTCGATATTGGCCGATGCACGATCGACTCTTCAGTGAACGAAGCCGCTTAGACTCGGGATCGTTCAAAGGTTACGCGAAGGTGATCGGCTTGGACCAGACGGCGTTCGCCAAGTGTTTCGACGAGCGGCAATATCTCGAATCCGTTTTCCAGGATCGCCAAGAGGCGAACCGGTGGGGATTTCATGGCACCCCCGGTTTTATTCTGATGCGAACGGCTGGAGGGCCCACTGAGAAAGAGCCGGCGGTTGCAATTCCAGGCGCAGTCCCGTTCGACGAGTTTGCCGAAGAGATTGATCGCATGTTGGCCGCTGCCCCACGCTCCCAGGGAGACCCCACCGAGCCTCATGGGCCGACGGCGATGGCACAGGACAGTCAATTCATTATTCACTAAGGATTATCTATGTCTGTAACACAATCGTTTTGGTCTGTTCCGCAACGCGAGGGCGACCCCCCCTATTGGATGTGCATGTCGTGCTTGTCAGAAGTCTTCTATTGCAAGGTGCCGATGCCGGATTGCCCAGCGTGCCACGGCGTCTCGACCTATGAGGCCTTCACGCTTGAGGCGATTCGTGATTGGGGCACAGAGGATTTGGTTGCCAAAGCCGGTATCGCCCAGCAGGCTGCCAATCTTGAGCCCGTCCCTATAGTAGTGGTTAAGTCCGCCGACTAACAGGCTGCGGAAAAACGAGGCCTGCCTGCCGGAAATCCAATGATCTGCATGTCTGGGTCAACAGGACACGAATCCGCAGGATGCTCAAAAAGTTCGTCCAGCAAGGCCGCAGCGAGTGAAGGACCGAGGCGTACCCTCTGGGTACGTTGAGGGTCTGAACGATGCGAGAACGATGCTGGCGGACTTTTTCTAAGCATCCTGTTAAGTCTTCACCACCCGCGGGGCGTCACTTGTGCAAGAACCACGTCCATTTCTGATTGGAGGTCTGTGGCGGCACGGGGAAACCATTGTCCCCGTGAACAATCCGTTTACAGGGCGGCTACTCGCTGAAGTGTCGAACGCGAGTTCTGCCGACGCCGAGGCTGCGATTCAATCGACCGTCGATGCCGCTGTCGTGATGAGCGCTTTGCCGTCCCACGCCCGCTATCACCTGTTGCAAAAGATCGCTGGTGGAATCTATGACCGGCGTGAGGAATTCGCCCGCCTGATGACGGCTGAAGCCGGCAAGCCGATCACCGACGCGAAGCGGGAAGTCAGTCGGGCCGTGCAGACATTTACCATTGCGGCTGAAGAAGCGAAACGCATTCCGGGCGAGGTGATCCCTCTCGACTGGATGCCGGGGACGGATTCTCATCTCGGCATTCTCCGTCGGGTTCCGATCGGTCCGGTGCTCGGAATCACCCCTTTCAATTTTCCCCTGAATCTTGTGGCCCACAAGGTCGCTCCGGCTCTGGCCGCCGGCAATTCCATTCTCATCAAGCCGGCGCCACAGACACCCCTGACCGCATTACTCTTGGGCGAAGTAGTTCTGGAGGCCGGACTCCCTCCTGGCGCACTCAACATCATGCCCTGCGACAACAAGATGGCGGAACAGCTTGTCGTCGATCCTCGCTTCAAACTCCTGAGCTTTACCGGCAGCGCCGCCGTGGGATGGATGCTGAAAGCCAAGTGCGGGAAGAAGAAGGTGGTGTTGGAACTCGGCGGGAACGCGGGCGTGATCGTCGAGCCCGATGCCGATATCGAGTTTGCCGCACAGCGCTGCGCAGTCGGCGGGTTCGGGTATGCCGGACAGACCTGTATCTCCGTTCAGCGAATCTTTGTCCATCATTCCATCGCAGACCTCTTCACCACGAAGCTCCTGTTACAAGTCGCGCGTCTGAAAGCCGGCGACCCGAGCGACGATTCGACTGTGGTCGGACCGTTGATCGATCCGGCCGCGACCCATCGCGTCGAGGCGTGGGTCGGGGAAGCTGTGTCGCAAGGGGCGCGGCTGCTTTTAGGAGGCAAACGCATGGGCTCAGTGATGGAGGCGACTGTGCTCTCGCACGTCACGCCGACGATGAACGTCTCTTGTCAGGAGGTGTTTGGACCGGTGGTCACCGTGACCCCCTACCGGCACTTCGGCGAAGCGATCACGGCGCTCAACCAATCCGACTATGGGCTCCAAGCCGGGGTGTTCACCCAGGATGTAAATAAAATCTTTCATGCCTTTCGGCATCTTGAAGTTGGGGCCGTGCTGGCAAACGAGATTCCGACGTTTCGCGCCGACCACATGCCGTATGGTGGCGTGAAGGACTCCGGGGTCGGGCGTGAAGGGGTTCGGGCCGCGATCGAGGATATGACCGAGCCCCGCATGCTGGTGTTGAACCTGAAACCACCTGCCGGGATCTAAAAGAAAAAATGCCGCAGGATATTGCGAAGCGTTGCCAATCTTGGTACAACAGCGACCCTGTGCCTATATAAGATTTACCGTGGGCGTGCATTTCAGCTAACGAGGCGCCCGTCACCCGGTTGGTCGGACAAACTAAGGAGAAGAAACGATGGTACCTACGCAGATGTTTCTGACGCGAGGCGTCGGAGTCCACAAAGAGAAGCTGGCCTCCTTCGAACAAGCCTTGCGTAGTGCCGGCGTCGCCTATTGTAATCTGGTCACGGTGTCGTCGATTCTTCCACCGAATTGCAAAATTATTCCGCGCGCACGCGGCGAGAAGTTACTGAACCCCGGTGAAATTACGTTCTGTGTGATGGCGCGATCGGAAACGAATGAACGAAATCGCCTGGCCTCTGCGTCGATTGGGTTGGCAGTCCCGACCGATCGTCGCACCTACGGGTACCTGTCCGAACACCATGCGCATGGCGAAACCGATGAAGAGACGGGTGAGTATACGGAAGACTTGGCGGCGCAGATGTTGGCCACAACGCTCGGCGTCGAGTTCGATCCGAACATCGCGTGGAAAGAACGGGAACAAGTCTTCAAAATGGCCGGCAAGATCGTTCGGACCCTCAACAT
>Ga0315286_10005224_pt1 | contig 12525 bp, 11 predicted proteins | sample YL17G10_0_MG_FD_205038 | JGI IMG/M metagenome (GOLD analysis project Ga0315286, IMG submission 205038) | Sediment microbial communities from Yellowstone Lake, YNP, Wyoming, USA - YL17G10_0 | ecosystem: Environmental > Aquatic > Freshwater > Lake > Sediment | place: USA: Wyoming | collected... | reverse complement strand
CGCAAGCGGTCCCGCTCGTCTACGCCATCGACGCCGACAAGTGCATCGGCTGCGGCATATGCGCTGAGGAGTGCAAGGCCAAGGCCGTCGAGTACGACCAGAAGGAGAAGATCCTCGAGGTCAAGGTAGGGTCGATAATACTGTCGCCGGGGTTCGACGAGTTCAACCCGAGGCTGAAGACCGAGTACGGATACGGCGTCTGCAAGAACGTCGTCTCGAGCATAGAGTTCGAGCGATTGCTCAGCGCCACGGGTCCGTACATGGGCACGGTGCTCAGGCCTTCCGACGGCGACATACCCGAGAAGATAGCATTCATCCAGTGCGTTGGATCGAGGGACGAGCACTGCGGGAACGAGTACTGCTCCAGCGTCTGCTGCATGTACTCCATGAAGCAGGCCGTGATTGCGAAGGAGCATGGCGGGAACATCAAGCCCAGCATATTCTTCATGGACATGAGGGCGTTCGGGAAGGAGTTCGACGAGTACTACAACCGCGCTCAGAACGAGTATGGGATCAAGTTCGTCAGGTCCAGGGTCGCGGCCGTGTCCGAGGACCCGAAGACGAAGAACCTGACGCTCAAGTACGTCGAGAAGGGCGAGCCGAAGGAGGAGGAGTTCCAGATGGTCGTCCTCGCGGTCGGCCTGAGGCCCCCGGCGGACGCCGAGAACCTGAGCAGGATCATGAAGTTCAGGCTCAACGACGACGGATTCGCCCAGACCACGACATTCACACCGGTCGAGACCTCGAGGCCAGGGATATTCGTCAGCGGGGCGTTCTCCGCCCCCAAGGACATCCCGATGACCGTCGCGGAAGCGTCAGGCGCGGCTGCGAAGGCGGGCACCGAGATCGCGAGTGTCAGGGGAACGCTCGTGACGAAGAAGGAGTACCCGAAGGAGATGAGCGTGGAGGGACAGGAGCCGAGGATCGGCGTCTTCGTGTGCGACTGTGGCATAAACATCGCCGGGGTGGTCAAGGTCCATGAGGTCATGGAATACGCCAAGACCCTACCGAACGTGGTCTTCGCTGCGGAGAACCTGTACACCTGCTCTCAGGACACCCAAGAGAAGATAAAGGAGAAGATCAAGGAGTTCAAGCTGAACAGGGTGGTCGTCGCGAGCTGCACTCCGAGGACGCATGAGCCATTGTTCCAGAACACCATCAGAGAGGCTGGCCTGAACGCCTACCTGTTCGAGATGGCAAACATCAGGGACCAGTGCTCGTGGATACACATGCATGAGCCGAAGGCGGCGACGAAGAAGTCGAAGGACCTCGTCAGGATGGCGGTCGCGAAGTCGAGATTGCTCGAGCCGTTGCAGAACCTGGAGATCAACGTGAACCCGCAGGCGCTGGTGATAGGCGGGGGCGTGACCGGCATGACATCCGCGCTCGAGCTCGCGAAGCAGGGCTTCAAGGTGCACCTGGTCGAGAAGGAGAAGGTCCTGGGCGGGAACACGCCCAAGCTACACTACCTGCCGACTGGCGAGGACCCCGTCTCGTTCGTCAAGGAGCTCGACAAGGAGATCTCGGCTAGCAAGAACATAACGGTCTACACCGGGACGACAGTGAAGGCGATCGACGGGTATGTCGGGAACTTCAAGACGACTTTGGCAAGCGGAGAGCAGATAGACCACGGAGTCGTCATTCTCGCCATAGGTGCTCAGGAGTACAAGCCCGAGGGCGAGTACCTGTACGGCAAGAACAAGAACGTCATGACCCTGCTCGAGTTCAAGGAGAAGCTGTCGAAGAACGAGGCGAAGGGCAACGAGTACGTGTTCATCCAGTGTGTCGGGTCCAGGGAGGACAAGCACCCGAACTGCTCCCGGGTCTGCTGCACGGGCACGATGACCGCGGCATTGGAGATCAAGAAGAAGGACCCGAACGCGAAGGTCTTCGTGCTCTACAGGGACATCAGGACCTACGGGTTCAGGGAGAAGTTCTACAAGGAAGCGTCCAGCAAGGGCGTGACCTTCATCAGGTTCGAGGACAAGGAGAAGCCGAAGGTCGAGGAGAAGAACGGGAAGCTCGAGGTGACTGTGAAGGACGAGGACACGGGAAAGGACATCTTCCTGAAGACGGACTACCTAGTGCTCGCATCCGGGACGAGGCCGCAGCACGATGCTGAGGCGCTTGCTCCGATGCTAAAGGTGCCGGTCACGAAGGAGGGGTTCTTCCTGGAGGCGCACATGAAGCTCAGGCCGCTGGACTTCGCCACCGAGGGCGTGTACCTGGCGGGCCTCGCGCATGGACCGAAATTCGTCGACGAGAGCATTGCTCAGGCCCTGGGCGCAGTGTCGAGGGCCACCACGGTCCTGTCGAAGAAGACGCTCGAGGCCGAGGGTATCGTCGCTGAGATAGAAGAGAAACTGTGCGACGGCTGCGGCATATGCGTCCCGACCTGCGAGTACAAGGCGCTCGAGGTCGTGAAGGACAAGAAGGATGCTGACAAGAAACTCGTCGAGGTGAACGTGGGCCTGTGCAAGGGCTGTGGCGCGTGCGTGGGTGCGTGCCCGTCTGGAGCGTTGACCCAGAAGGGGTACAAGGACTCCCAGATCTACGCGATGATTGACGCAGCCCTTGGATATGACAAGCCGAAGCAGGAGGTGAAGCAATGAGCAGCGAGGCGGAACATCAGACGACGGCTCATGCGACCGGAGGCAAGGAACCCGACCCGAAGATACTCGTGTTCTGCTGCAACTGGTGCTCGTACGCGGGCGCCGACCTGGCGGGAGTCAGCAGGCTCCAGATGCCCCCGTACTTCAGGACCATCAGGGTCATGTGCTCCGCGAGAGTGGACCCAGAGTTCGTCCTGAGAGCATTCAAGAGGGGAGCGGACGGCGTGCTCGTTGCTGGTTGCCACCCAGCGGACTGTCACTACATAGGGGGCAACTACAGGACTCGCAGAAGGATCGCGCTCCTGAAGATGCTCATACAGCAATTCGGATTCGACTCCGACAGGCTGAGGCTCGAGTGGGTCTCTGCAGGTGAGGGGGAGAAGTTCCAGAAGACCATCATCGAGTTCACCAACACGATAAAGGAACTCGGGCCGTCGCCCATGGCAAGAGGTGATGAATGATGATGGCTCAGAGGCAGGCCAAGATACGAGCGGCATTTAGGACCGTCGATGGCGAGAGGGTCAGATGGCTCCTCGGGAAGAAGGGCAAGCTGACGACCACGGGGAACGTGTTCGGCGACCCCATCACCGAGCCGAGGTACGACTTCATAGTCCAGAAGGCCGCCGCGGTGGAGCTGGAGAGGAACCTCCTGCTCCAGGAGATGGAGACGGAGCCGAAGACGGTCCACGAACTCCACGATGCCACGCGCATCGCAAAGCCGGAGATCGTGAAGCACATCATAGCCCTCAAGAGATGGAGGCTGGTCGAGCTGACGGGCATGAAAGGCCGGTCGCCGCAGTACATGGCTGTGACCAGCAAGGGGAAGCCTGAGGACGGAGAGGTGAGCTGAAATGGCAGAGAAGATCAAGATCGCACAATACTGGGGAGCGGGCTGCGGAGGCTGCGATGTCGCTCTCCTGGACATAGACGCGAAGATACTGGACGTGCACGCGATCGCGAACGTCGTCTTCTGGCCCATCGGGTTCGATGGGAAGCTGAAGGAGATCGAGGCGATGCCCGACAAGAGCATCACGGTCTCGTTCTACAACGGCGCCATCAGGAACAGCGAGAACGAGCACGTCGCGAAGGTGCTCAGGGAGAAGTCCGTCGTCATGATATCCTTCGGATCGTGCGCGTGCTTCGGGGGAACGCCGGGGCTCGCGAACGTGACCAACAAAAAGGAGATCTTCGAGACGGTCTACAAGAACACGCCGTCGACGGACAACCCGAACTTCGTCACTCCCCAGGAACACTACAAGGCGAAGGAGGGCGAGCTCGAGCTGCCCAAGTTCTGGGACTCGGTCAAGACGCTTGACGAGGTCGTGGACGTGGACTATTTCATGCCGGGCTGCCCGCCGACGGTCAACCTGATCGCGATGGCAGTGGACGCGGTGGCGAAGCATGTCACCACGGGCGCACCGCTGCCCCCGAAGGGCACCATTATCGCCTCGGACAAGACGCTCTGCGACGAGTGCAAGAGGGAGAGGGTCGAGAAGGGCAAGAGGATCGACAAGATATACCAGGCCTACGAGATCAAGCCCGACCCGAAGAAGTGCCTGCTGGACCAGGGGCTCATATGCATCGGTCCTGCGACGAGAGCAGGGTGCGGCGCGATGTGCCCGAACGCGCAGATGCCGTGCAGAGGCTGCATGGGACCGACATCTGGTGTGACTGACCAGGGATCGAGCATGCTGAGCGCTCTTTCATCCATATTGAACATCACTGAAAAGGAGGCTCAGATGAGCGAGGAGCAGATCATGACGATGATGATGCAGGTCAAGGACCCGCTGGGGACTTTCTACGCGTTCACACTGCCGAAGTCCCCGCTGAGGCGGATCGTGACCGAGAAGAAGAGGAAGGGGTGATCTAGATGGCTGGACCGATTATCAACGACACGCCTGTCAAGACGAATGAGAAGAGGATCACGATCGACCCCATCACGAGGCTCGAAGGCCATGGCAAGATCGAGATATTCCTGAACGATGCGGGCAACGTGGACAACGCCTACCTGCAGGTACCAGAGCTCAGAGGCTTCGAGAGGTTCTGCATGGGCAGGCACGTGATGGAGCTGCCCGTGCTTACGAACAGGCTCTGCGGGGTGTGCCCTGCGGCTCACCACCTGGCGTCTACCAAAGCGCTCGACGCGGTGTTCAGCGCCGAGCCTCCGCCGACTGCCAAGAAACTGAGGGAACTGTTCTACATGGGACAGTACACGCACAGCCACATCGCGCACTTCTACGCGCTGGCAGCGCCCGACTTCGTGTTGGGGCCGTCCGCGCCCTCGAACAAGAGGAACGTGCTGGGCGTCGTGGACGCCGTCGGAGTGCCGATCGGAGCCGAGGTCATCAAGCACAGATCCTATGGCCAGAAGGTGCAGGAGATCGTCGGCGGAAGGGCTACGCACCCAGTGTTCGGATTGCCTGGCGGGGTGTCGAAGCAGATCAGCGAGGAGGAGCGCGTCAAGATGGAGGAGATGGCTAAGAGCTGCGTCGAGTTCGGCAAGTTCACCGTCAAGCTCTTCCACGATGTCGTGCTCGGGAACAAGGACTACCTGAACCTGATACTCAACCCTGACATCTACTACCTCGAGACCTACTACATGGGCATGGTCGACAAGAACAACAAGAGCAACTTCTACGACGGGGACATCAGAGTGGTGGACCAGACCGGGAACGAGCTCCTGAAGTTCAAGCCGAACGAGTACCTGGACGTCATCTCGGAGCACGTCGAACCGTGGACCTACATGAAGATGCCCTACCTGAAGAAGATTGGGTGGAAGGGATTCGTGACCGGCCCGACGAGCGGCATATACAGGGTCGGACCGCTCGGAAGGATCAACGTGTCCCAAGGATACACGACGCCACTGGCCCAGAAGGAGTACGAGGCGTTCAGGAAGACCGTGCAGGACCTGGGAGTCAAGGGACCCGTGCACCACACGCTTGCGTTCCACTGGGCGAGGGTCATCGAGCTGCAGTACGCCACGGAGAGGATGCTCGAGCTGGCAAGCGACAAGAGCATCACGAGCGACGACATCCGCGGGCCGTACAACGAGCCTAAGGAGGGCGTGGGGATAGTCGAGGCGCCTAGAGGCACCCTGATCCACCACTACGCTTCGGACAAGAACGGCCTCTGCACCAAGATCAACATGGTCGTCGCGACGACCAACAACTACGCGGCCATCAACACGAGCGTGCAGAAGGCGGCGAAGGCGCTGATCAAGGACTGGATGGTTTCGCCAGGGCTGCTGAACAAGGTCGAGATGGCCTTCAGGTGCTACGACCCATGCAACTCGTGCGGGACGCACTCGCTGGATGGCGGGCCGGCGCTCGAGGTCACAGTGAAGCGGAAGGACGGCTCAGTCCTTCAGACCCAAAGAAACTTCTGAACCACATTACGAGAGGAAGACCCCCCTCTCGGACAATTCGTCCTCCTCTGTTCTTCCCGGAATCTAGAAGTCGGTCTATCTCGATATTCACGAAAATGCATTTAAGGCGCCATATCCCATCAAGCTCGGAGTCTAGATGCTAAGAATCACCGTAATCCTTGCCTGCGTCTTGCTAGTACTGCCTTTGTTGCCTGTTACCGGTAGTGTCAGAGCAGCCGGGGCTGTGGAGCTTCCCATAGGAAGCTTATGGTTGTATGAATACTCAGAGCATTTAGACGCGACCGTCTCCAGAACCGCGGGACCGGTAGACGTCCACCTCACGATCAGTGGTACCCGTCTGGTAGAGTGCACCGGCCTCACTGACTCAGTTGCAGGGGGCAATCCCCAGACCCTGCAGTTCCACACGTCAATACGGGCGAATATCTCCGGTCAAGTGGTCGTGTGGTACCTTTTCCCCGGAGGGAGCTCTAGCCAGACACGCTCCGCTGAGGGCACCCTGAGGATCACGAGCGATGATTTCTACAACCTCGCGACCGGATTCCTCGTGCGTTCTGTGTATGACCAGGAGCTCGATGTGCGAAGTGCAATAGTAATCGGATTCCCGACAGAGTCGATCTTCTACTACAGCGAGCACAATGAGACGAAGTACACCAAGCTGGAGTTGAACTCCTTCGGGAAGAACATTGATCCTGGCTACGGCAATCTCGTTCCGGGGGATGATTGGACAATTGTGTATCAAGGCCAGTGCAATACGACTGGCGTTATCCAAACGAGTCCATTCTCATTCAGTGGAGGTGTCAACGAGACTCTGCATTACACGTACGTTGGAGAGCTGTCGATCACAGTCCCCGCGGGAGTCTTCGCGTGCAAAGTGCTGCAAAGTGCTGGCGACGGTTACAATACGACTGAATGGTATGACCCAGCGGTAGAAGACAACGTCAAAGTCGTCAGCTCTGGGGAGAATGATACGGTGACAAGCTCACTCAAATCATACACTCTGAATCACAAGCTTCAGAACGTAGATAAGAGTCCTCCGTTCAACCAGACTTTCTTCATCATGGGAGTCTTGGTAGCCGTTTCAGCCACCATCTTGGCACCCCTTATGTACTTGTGGGCGACTAGGCGCTCCCCACAGAAATAGACCCACGAATGCAAATATGGGGGGGCTGGTGGGTTCTGGGGCGCAACGACTTGGTCCCAGTCAGAATTATTATGGCCTAGACCCATCGGATTGCTGTGAAAGTGCTGGTCCTGGGCGTGGGCAACCCGATCCTTTCCGATGACGGTGTGGGCATCCACGTCGCTCGCGAGCTCATGAAGCGGAAGCTGCCTGGAATAGACGTTGAAGAACTGGCGGCTAGCGGCCTGGAACTGCTTGATGTCGTCCGCGGTTATGACAAGGTGATCATAATAGATGCGATCCAGACGACGAAAGGGAAACCCGGCGAGCTGTACATCCTCGAGGAGAAGGACTTCGAGAAGTCCATCCATGGATCATCTCCGCACGGAATCAACATCGCCACCGCTCTCGCCCTCGGGAGGAAGCTCGTGCCGAAGGAGATGCCAAAGGAGGTGGTGTTCTTCGCGATAGAGGCGGAGGACCTTGTCAATGTCGCCGAGAGACTCACTCCGAAGGTGGCGAAGGCGCTGCCTGGAATCGTGGAACGGATAGAGAAAGAGTTGATGTGATATGGCAAAGAAGGATCTGAGCAAGGAGCTGCAGGAGCTGTACTTCCCGTCAGCCAAGGAGCCGATGTTGGTCAAGGTACCAAAGATGAACTTCATCATGGTCGACGGACAAGGAGATCCGAACACGTCGAAGGACTACATGAGCGCGATAGGCGCGCTCTACTCCGTGGCATACACCGCCAAGTTCACGCTGAAGAAGAGCGCGAAAGGCAAGGACTTCATCGTCATGCCCCTTGAGTCGCTCTGGTGGACAGACGACCCCAATGACTTTCTGAAAGGCAGGAAGGAAAAGTGGCACTGGACCGCGATGATCATGGTGCCCAAGCATGTGACAAGGAAGGTAGTAGACGATACGATCGTGCAGCTCAAGAAGAAGGGAAAGGACAAGGAGCTGCCCGCACTGCCGAAACTGAGGTTCGAGGAGTTTGATGAAGGGTTGAGCGCTCAGATAATGCACATTGGACCATACTCGGAGGAGCGACCGAACATCGAGAAGCTACACAAACTCATCCAAGAGAGCGGGCACAAGATCGTCGGCAGGCACCACGAGATATATCTCGGGGACCCTCGAAGAACCAAGCCGGAGAAGCTCAAGACTGTCATCCGCCAGCCGATGAGATGAGCCATAGCTGAAGCAAAAATCCTCTGATCGAGAATTCTAGCAAATCCTCGGAACCGGATCCCCGACCGGTGGCTCAACCACTCTCTTCCCCCCGGTGTGCGTCTCCATCATAACTCCGTGGACTTGCTTCGTCGCCTCACCGATGATCTTGGCCTTCTTCCCTTCCGGCCTGGCCCTGATCGCCTTCAAAACAGCCTCGGCCTTTTCCGGAACTGCGGCAATGACGACCTTTCCCTCGTTCCCCACCTCGAGCGGGTCTATCCCCAGCATCTCGCAGGCCGACAATACGGCGTTGTCAATCGGGATGTCCTCCTCCCTGACCACGATGCCCACCTTCGATTTGTCGGACCACTCGTTGAGCAGGTTCGCCAACCCGCCCCTCGTGGGATCCTTCATCGCGGCGATACCGCCGACTTTCAGTCCGGCTGCGATCAGATGGTTCAGAGGCATCGCGTCGCTCTTGACCGTCGTCTCGAAGCCGTATCCCTCCCTGAAGGATAGAATCGCCACGCCGTGGTTGCCGATCGCCCCCGACGCTATCAGCACATCACCCGCTGCAACGGCGGAATCGTTCGGCCAGTTCCACTTGAACCTTCTGTGCCTCCTGACCTCCCTGATGTCGTGATCGAGAGCTTTCGACCTCCTGCCTATCCCGCTTGTGTTGATGAAGAGTCCATCAATCGCGCCCTTCTCCACGACCTTGGTATCTCCGGTCACGATTCTAACATCGGCCTTCTTCGCCGTCGCGCTGATGCTCCTCATGATTCTGTGCAGGTCCTCTCCCGAGAACCCTTCCTGTATGATCATCGCGCATGAGAGAGCCACGGGGGTGGCGCCCATGACCGAGAGGTCGTTGACCGTCCCCGCCACGGAGAGCACCCCGATGTCCCCGCCGGGAAAGAAGAGCGGCTTGACGGTGTACGAATCAGTGGTGAAGGCTATCCCCTCCACGATGGCAGCATCGTCCAAAGCCGCTAGAGGTATCTCGCCGAAGTCGTGGTCGAGCTCTTTGAGCACGAACTCGCGGATGAACTCCTGCATCCGCTCGCCACCGGCGCCCTGGGACATTGTGATCTTCGCCATGGATGCTCCGCTGACCTTGCGAAATGGGTGGCCGATATTAACCTTTGTGGAGTATACGCCTTGAAGGAATGAACTGGCGGAATAGATCGGCGGGACGGACAACCTTCTTCATCCATTCGCCGATGCCATCTTCCTATGCCAGCTGCAGACTATCGGACCAGGACAAGGATCGATGGCTTCGTTCAAGCCCTGCCTTGGCGGCGGCTCAGAGCGACACCGAGTATCGAGGCAATCATCTCGATCCACCTAATCGTATTGACATCTGGCAACTTCCCCGTGAGTGTCCCAGAGGCTTCTATCCAACCCTGAAGATCCTCCTTTCCGCCGAGTATGTGGACGTCTATGTAGTCCGCCTCAAGGCAGTCCTCCGGGGAGCGGCGCAACGAATTCATCAGCGCTGGCCTGTTGAAGGTCGCCTCCGCTCCATCCGTGTACGGCTTGTCCTCCTCGAGAAAAAGCATGGTCTGATCACTTATCTTATGGCCCGGGTACTTGCCCGTGCCATCAAAGTCCTCGCGCTTGAATGTCTCCCGCTGCCTCGCCTTCACTGCATCTTCCCTGAGCCCTGCGAACGCATTGTACCGATAGAGACCATCCCTCTCGCCTCTGGTCCCGATGGCGACCCATCTGAGCCTGAACTGCTGGTGGACCATCTTGACAGCTTTGTCGAGGAAGACCGCAATGTCCAACTTGTCCGAACGGGCGGCTGCGAGCAGCTCCTGGATGGCCTCCATGATCTTCTGCGTGGAGTCCGCGGACCATTGCGCGTACTCCATCCGCACTCCCCGCGCAATCTCTTCGGTCGTGAGCCGTTCGGTCCTAGCGGCGTAACTCACATCGTGCCTAGAGGAGGTCCCCGGTCTGCGGTCGATGTCATCCCTCGGCCTAACCCCGGGCCCAACCACCCCGAGAGCTTTGCCGCATATTCGGCATGGCCCGTGAGACCTGATGTTCTCCGCTCCACAGAACTGACATTTCATGAAGAGCCTCCGGCCTGGCACTCAACGCATCAATATCATTTAACCATTTCCGGAGGATTATCGAGATGTTGAGAATCCTTGGTGCGCATCTTCCCGATCGCATCACCTTACACTCAAACAGCCTCTTCACCTGGACTGGCGGTGCCGGATAGGCGACCAATACAGAGAGATAGCCTCAACCAGTTCTCGACTGGCCTATGTTTGTAGTCAAGGCCGGTATGGCCGCTCTTCTGGAGGCTTTTCGAAGTCCTTGAATCGGGAAGCCGACGTGGCTACGAGCACGAGTCCTGGTATAGCGAAGAAGAACGCAGGGCCGAATATCGAGCAGACAGCACCCAACACCGCGAGCGGGAACCACCTGCGCATCAGAGCCGCCAATCCGCCTATGACTCCCAGGACCGAACACATGGCGGAGACGGTCACAAGGGTCGTCCACTCAGTTGGCAAACCGCCCGCCTGACCGACTATTATCGTCAACAGCAGTAAGGACAGTATCCCGGCCACGATTGTGAGAACGGCACCCGTCACGAGGTACCCTTCGGTTCCAGGTTTGGACCTGGCTCTGTAGTCGTGTCCGCAGTACGCGCACACAAAGGCGTCCCAACCGATCGGTCGCCCGCATTCTACGCACCGCCTTTGCTTGACGTCGGCCGGTTCGATGGCACGTGGTGCCATGTCCTTGCCGCAATGACTGCAGTAGTTCGCTCCTTCAGGATTGCTCGCGCCACAATTCGGACATTTCATCGCCATACTCCCCGCACCCCAATCACTCTACCCACCCTATGGATGTTGCGATGATCGCGGCCGGCGGGTCAGGAACCTTGAATACGTCCGAGCTTGTTTCCCCGGCAATGCTCACGGGTGCAATCCTCTCCGGAGGCAGGAGCGTACGGATGGGTCGCGAAAAGGGGCTCACCTTACTAGGTGGAGAGCCGTTCATCCTCCACGTCCGCCGAGCTATGGAGGGGCTCGTCGACGAGGTCATCGTCTCGGTTGCGAAAGGTATGGCGAAGACCTATGCCGAGGTCTTAGGCGAGCCATTCATAATCGTGGAAGATGAGGCCCCCGGCCTCGGGCCTTTGGGGGGGATCATACCCGTTCTTTCTTCCGCGAAGAGCAAGTATGTCCTGTTCTCGCCTTGCGACACTCCGTTCCTGAGCCCGAAGGTCTGCGAGCTTATCGTGTCCAGCGTGCATGGCACGGACGGCGTGGTGCCGAAGACCGGCAGGACTCACTACGAACCTCTCCACGGGATGTACAAGAGACAGCCGGGGCTGGCCGCGTTCACAGAGGCGGTCAGCCGAGGGGACGGCAGCCCTCAGTACGCCTTCAACAAGCTGGACCTCAGCTTCATCCCTGAGAAGAAGCTGCGCGAAGTCGACCCTGAACTTGAGAGCTTCTGGAATATCAACACGCCTGGGGACCTCGAGCTCGCCGAAAGCAAGTTCAGGACGATGCGCCGGAGAACCTAGCCCCATATGGTCCCAAAATGCGATAGAGATTGACCGTGCTCTCGAACGATATGATGATTGCCAGGGAATACCAGACGATCGAATCCAGCTCCTTCTCCCGGGGTGGCGGCCTCCCTGATCTTGATGCGCGTGATGCCGAATATTCGCTCAATGAGGCCGATTCCATTACCAGTTTGCTTACCCTCGCCCGTGGTCCCTCGCAAAGTAAGGAAGGCGCTGAGGGGGAGATTTGAACTCCCGAGGCGCAGAGCGCCACGAGCTCGCTGGCAAAAGCCACAAGATTCCAGGCTCGCGCCTTACCGAGCTGGGCCACCTCAGCTTTCGCACCTTCAAAAAGGTGTCCGTATTTAAGGGTATTCGCGACGAGAGAGCGGGCAAATCATCGACCAGATTCACATCTTGCCAGTCCTGAGGACCGACGCGATCTCATCCAGGAGCTCAGGTCTTGTGTCCCTGACGGTCGGTCGGAACCTGCGGGCGACCTCGATATCGGCAAGGTCGATTTGTCCGGTCACGACGGTCTGCTCAAGATCCTTTCCTCGCGCTAGTTCCTCGCCTCTGGGGCCGAGCAGGACACTGCTGCCTCCGAAGACCAGGCTCCCGTGTACTCCGACCAGGTTCGTGTACGCGAGGAAGATCGCGTTCTCGACTGCTCGCCCTGGCATCACTCGCCTGAAGAATG
>Ga0315286_10005223_pt1 | contig 12526 bp, 13 predicted proteins | sample YL17G10_0_MG_FD_205038 | JGI IMG/M metagenome (GOLD analysis project Ga0315286, IMG submission 205038) | Sediment microbial communities from Yellowstone Lake, YNP, Wyoming, USA - YL17G10_0 | ecosystem: Environmental > Aquatic > Freshwater > Lake > Sediment | place: USA: Wyoming | collected... | reverse complement strand
AGGCCGCGGGCGAGGGGGCGCGCGGAAAGATCGTGGTCTACAATGTTGTGTTCGCCAGCTACGGCCAGACGGTGGCGTATCGGGCGTCAGGCGCATCCAGGGCAGCCAGGCTCGGCGCAAGCGCCGTGCTGCTGCGCTCGGTGGGCCTGCCGGGTCTCAGGACCGCGCACACCGGGTCCCTGTCCTACACCGCGCGGGACCCGAAGATCCCGGCAGCGGCAATCAGCCTGGAGGATGCCGAGATGCTTCAGCGGTACCAGGACCGAGGACAGAACGCCGTCGTCCGGCTCAGGATGGAAGCTCGTTTTCTCGAAGAGGCGGAGTCGGCCAACGTCGTGGGGGAACTGCGCGGTCGAGAGAAACCGGAGGAGGTGGTTGTCCTGGGCGGGCATCTTGACTCCTGGGATGTCGGGGCGGGCGCCATCGACGACGGCGGCGGCTGCCTCGTGGCATGGACCGCGCTGAAAGTGCTGAAAGATCTGAATCTCCGTCCCAGGCGCACAATCCGGGTGGTCCTGTTCACCAACGAGGAGAACGGCCTGCGCGGCGGGCTCGCTTATCGGGACGCGCACAAGGACGAACTGGCCAACCACGTGATGATGCTGGAGTCCGATTCCGGGGCGTTTCGTCCCTTGGGGTTCGGCCTGAGCGGAAACGACCGTGCCCGCACAACCGTGCGCGAGATTGCCAGTCTGCTGGATGCCATCGGGGCCTCGCAGGTTGAAGCAGGCGGGGGTGGTGCCGACATCGGCCCGAGCGTGCTCGCGGGCCGCATTCCGAGCATGTCACTCGAGGTGGACGGCAGCCGCTATTTTCTCTATCATCACACGCCCGCAGACACCGTGGACAAGCTGAACCCCATGGAGATGTCGCTCGGCGTTGCGGCCGTCGGAGTAATGAGCTACGTCATCGCCGACATGCCCGCCCGCTTGGGGCAATAGGCTGGCCGCAGACGCCGGCAATAGTGAGGATAAGTATGGCGAAATGGTTGCTGGCACTCATCTCTGTCCTGGCAGGCGCGTCCTGCGCGTTGCTGTCGTTCGCTCAGGAAGTACCCAAACCCGCAGCGGCAGGGGCACTCAAGATCCCCGCCATGTGGGAATATACAGCGCCGCTCATCTCTCCCGAAAAGAGAGCCCGTGACCAGAGCGTTTCCCAGAAAGACCCGAGCATCGTTTATCACCAGGGCAACTGGCACGTCTTCATGACCGTGAAACTCGCGGACCGCACAGCCATGGAGTACTCTTCGTTCGCCAGCTGGGAGAATGCGGACGCAGCCCGGCGTACGATCCTCAAGCTGGCCGAAAGCAGCTACTACTGCGCTCCGCAGGTGTTCTACTTCGCTCCTCAGAAGAAGTGGTATCTGGTCTACCAGGTTGGCATGCCCGGTCTGAAGAAGATGTGGGTCGCTTACTCGACTACGGCCGATATCACGCATCCAGCCTCCTGGACGCCGGCTCGACCGATTCTCGACGGTACCGACAAGGACCCGCGGCCTGAAGGCGGCCTGGACTACTGGATCATCTGCGACGAGCGGCGGGCTTACCTCTTCTTCACCAATCTGAACGGCAAACTCTGGCGGGCATGGACAGCCCTGGAGGATTTTCCTGCGGGCATGGGCCACGTGGAACTGGCTTTGCAGGGGCCGTTCTTCGAGGCCAGTCACACCTACAGGCTAAAGGGGATGGATAAGTACCTCACCATCGTCGAGGAGGACGGCAGGCGTTACTACAAGGCCTACCTGGCTGATACCCTGGACGGCAAGTGGACGCCGCTGGCGGACACGGCGGAACGCCCATTCGCCGGGTGGGTCAACATTCACCCGGCGAGGGGAGTGGAACCCTGGACCGATAACGTGAGCCACGGGGAGCTCCTTCGAGACGGAATCGACCAGACAATGACGGTCGATCCGGGCAACCTGCGCTTCGTCTTTCAGGGCATGCTGGAAAGGGACAAGGGCGGCAAAAACTACGGGCAGTTCCAGTGGCGCATCGGCATGCTGATACCCGGGGACTGACGACGGCAACCTATTCAGCCTGCTGCAAAAAGAGGGGAAGTGATTCCGGCAGAGAGGCCTCAGGCTTGATTTTTGGCCCGGGTTTTTTGTTCTAAGGACAGACGCCATGAAAATGAATCTTTACCTCGTCGGCTGCACGCTGGTAGCCGCCCTGGGCGGCCTGCTTTTCGGCTTCGACACCGCCGTCATCTCCGGTACAACCGACTGGCTCCGAAAAGAATTCGGACTGAGCGAGTTCACGCTGGGCTTCACGGTGGCCAGTGCGCTGATCGGGACGATCATCGGCTCGATCGCCGTCGGCCGGCCTGCCGACGCGATCGGGCGACGCGGGGTGCTCTTCGTCATCGCCGTCTTTTTCTTCCTGTCGGCGATCGGCTGCGCCCTGGCGTGGGACTGGTGGTCCTTCATGGCCTTCCGTCTCTTCGGCGGTCTTGCGGTAGGCGGGGCATCCGTCGTGTCGCCGATGTATATCGCCGAGATCTCGCCGGCCCGTTACCGGGGACGCCTCGTAGCCGTCACACAATTCAACATCGTGTTAGGCATATTGCTGGCCTATCTCTCCAACTACATCATCGGCAGCCTCCATCTGGGAGAGAGCGAGTGCCGCTGGATGTTCGGCGTCATGGCGTTCCCTGCAGCGGCCTTTTTCCTTCTGCTCTTCTTCACACCGCAGAGCCCTCGCTGGCTTATCGCGCGCGGCCGCCCGGACGAAGCCTGTACCGTGCTGGCAAGGTGCGGCACCGATACGGGCAATGTGGAGCAGGAGGTCCGGGACATTCAGGTCTCGCTGGACATGCGACATCACACGCTCGCAGAACCGTTCTTCTGCAAACGGCATCAGAAACCGATCCTGCTGGCAGTGGCGATCGCGATGTTCAACCAGCTCTCCGGCATAAACGCGCTGATCTACTACACCAGGCACATCTTCGAGATGGCCGGCTCCGGCGCTGAGTCGGCGCTGCTGCAGTCAGTCATCGTCGGCTTCACGAACCTCGTCTTCACCATGGCTGCGCTGGCGGTTATCGACCACTTCGGGCGCAGGAAGCTGATGGTGGTCGGGTCGGTCGGCTACATCCTGAGCTTGAGCGCCGCGGCTTATTCCTTTTACACCGGCGCGGGCGGCAGACTCCTGCTCGCCAGCCTGCTTGTGTTCATTGCGTCGCACGCCTTCGGCCAGGGGGCGGTGATCTGGGTGTTCATAAGCGAGATCTTTCCGAATCGGATCCGCGCCCGCGGCCAGGCGTTAGGCAGCTTCACTCACTGGGTGATGGCGGCGGCAATTTCCTGGACGTTCCCGATGGTCGCGGCCCTGTCCGGCTGGATGACCTTCGCGTTCTACGCGCTCTGCTGCGTCGGGCAGCTCATCTGGGTGCTTGCCGTCATGCCTGAAACCAAGGGGATCTCACTGGAGAAGATACAGCAGCAGCTCGGCATCGAGTGAGGGCGCCGGCGACCATCCGGCCGTCCGGTGTCGACATCCTGGAGGAAGCGGTGAACACATCAGGGGGCAGAACGGGCGTCCGCATACTGGCTGTCGGTGAAATCCTCTGGGACCTGCTGCCCGCTGGCAGACAACTCGGCGGCGCGCCTGCCAACTTCGCCTACCATGCCCACGCTCTCGGCGCCGATGTGCGCCTCGTGTCACGCGTCGGCAATGACCCGCTTGGCCTCGAGATCCTCGACCGGCTGCACATGCTCGGCGTGTCCACGGACTACGTCGCCGTGGACGCAACCGCGCCCACGGGCACAGTGTCAGTGGAACTATCCGCCGACGGTCAACCCCGGTTCACCATCCACGAGGACGTCGCGTGGGACCGGATATCAGCCGGCGAAGGTTCGCTGGAACTCGCCGGGCGCGTCCAGGCTGTATGTTTCGGCAGCCTTGCGCAGCGGAGAGAGCCGTCGCGCGGCAGCATCCGCAGGCTTGTTGCTGCTACGCCGGTTGAGGCCTTGCGGGTGTTCGACATCAACATCCGTCAGCACTTCTACTCTGCGGAGCTGATCGAAGCCTCCCTTCGGCTGGCGAACGTGCTGAAACTGAACGACCAGGAACTTCCGCTCCTTGCGGCGATTTTCGGCCTGCGCGGCGACGCGCGCGGCCAACTCGCTGCTCTGGCGCAACGGTTCGACCTGTGTGCCATCGCGTTGACCCGCGGTGCCGCCGGCTCCCGGCTGCTGGCTGACGGGATCTGGTCCGAACACCCCGGCCTCCCGGCGAAAGTTGCCGACACTGTGGGGGCGGGCGACGCGTTCACCGCCGCTTTGACGCTGGGCCTGCTCGCCGGCTGGCCGCTCGACGCCGTCAATCGCCGCGCGAACGAGATCGCCGCCTATGTGTGCTCGCAGCCGGGTGCCACGCCGATTCTTCCCGATGCGTTGCGGCTCGATTGAATCGGCCGCAGGCTGCTCTCTCCCCGATTTCTCCGGGAATGAATTATCGACTGAGCTGCATTGAGATGGGCAAAACAGCAGCGAGTAGCCAACATGTGATCAGGTTTGACAGCGTTGCATTCAATGACTACAATAGTGATCGTTCAATAGAAAGGGGGCCGCCATGGCGGTTCTGACCATCCGCAATGTGCCTGAAGAGGTCCGGGCCCGTCTCCGCCTGCGCGCGGCGAAGGCCGGTCGAAGCGTCGAGGCCGAGATCCGGGCCATGCTGGCCGACGCAAGCAGCCGGGACGAAGAAGCCAGGCCGGCGTCCTCTCTTCAAGAATGGGTGGACCGGCTCTATGGCAAGAGGAAGCCGCGGCGGGTTGTTGATACTTTGATTGCAGAACGACGAAAGGCAGCGAAAAGCGAATGATCGTCCTTGATGCCTCGGCTCTCCTGGCCTTCCTCTTTCGTGAGGTTGGCCAGGAACGCGTCGCCGAAGTGGTGGAACGCTCCTGCCTCTCCGCCGTCAATCTATGCGAGGTTCTCGGCCGTTTCGCCCGCGACCGTCATGATCCGGTAGAAGTTCTGAGCCGGATTCGGGAAACATCGATCGAAATCGTGCCCTTCGACGCCGGCCAGGCTGTGTTGGCGGCCGCGCTTGCCCCGGTGCTTCGTCCGAGAGGTTTGTCTTTGGGCGATCGGGCCTGCCTTGCACTGGCCGTTTCCCGTGGCGTTCCCGCTCTGACCGCCGATCGCGCCTGGATCGATCTCGACATCGGGGTTGAGGTGCGGGTGATCCGCTGAGCCGCAGGCCGAATCCCGCACCTCCATGCATTCCGCTTCCGCTGTCCCATGGAGACGGCTATAATCGCCGCATTGTTCCGCCCTAACACTGAAGTTGTCTGTTCGCTCTTTTTCCGGGGAGTGATCGACATGATCGGCAAGACGCTTGGGCATTACCATATCACTGACAAACTCGGCGAAGGCGGGACAGATTCTCACCGCTCTGTTTCGGTTTCCGGCTGCACAAAGAATTGGGGCAACGGCATGAGCACCTGGCCCCCGGAGGAAAGCAAATGAGCAGACGAGCACAAAGGATTGCATTTTCGCTCCTTCTCGCTTTTGCCTTTGCGGCATCCGCGCGCGCCGTGCAGGAACCGCAACTCACTGAAGATGAAATGAAGCAGTTCCTGCTGACCGCCAAAGTGATCAAAGACAAGGGCGCTCCCAAAGGAATTACAGGGGTACGGAGACTGACTTTGTCTGATGGAAATATCACGCACGAAGCCAGCTTCCAGACGATCAACGAATTCAAAACCAGATTTGAAAGCCTCGGCAGCCCTGCCGAGATGAATTTCCGCGACTCCTACAAGTACGACATTGCTGCTTACGAACTGGCGAAACTCCTGGGGCTGGGGGATATGATGCCGGTGACGGTAGCTCGAAAACGGGCCGGCAAAGAGGGTGCGCTGAGCTGGTGGCTTCCGTTCCAGATGGACGAGCTGGAGCGGATAAAACGGAAAATTGAGCCGCCTGACCTGGGAGCCTGGAACCGGCAGATGTACAAAATGCGCGTTTTCGCCGAGCTCGTGTACGATACCGATCGCAATCTCGGCAACGTCCTCATTTCGCCGGAGTGGCACCTGTGGATGATTGACTTCAGCCGCGCCTTCCGCGCTCATCACGAACTGAGGGAGCCCAAGAACCTCGTCAAATGCGACCGTCAGCTCTTGCAGAGCTTGCGCCTGCTTGATGAGAAGGAACTGACAGTCCGGACCAAGGACTACCTGACCAGGACGGAGATCCAGGGAGTCATGGCGCGCCGGGACAAGATCGTCCAGTACTTCGAGCAGCTTGTTGCGCAAAAGGGCGAACAGGAAGTGCTGTATTAAGATCAACCGCAGATAAACGCGCAACGGCACTTGAGGGGAAGAAGGGCAACAGCGCGGCAATATTGTACTGCAATGACTTCAGTATAGCGGCTTGGGAGATGCGGACGCGCTATCCTTGACGCCCGAATCTCAAGAGATAGGCATCCCATCATTGTAGAGCATATTGCATCAGATATGGTGACATGCCATACATATCTTCTGTCACAGAGAACAACTCTGATCCTGGATCCTGAAACAAGGCAGGCAGCGCGGCAGCTGGCACTTCGGTATGGCTGCTCAGCCTCGGAGGCAATCCGGCGTGCGGTAGTGCGCCACAGAGATTCCGTTTTCGGCGTCCCTGCGGAGAGTCGCAGCGAACGCCGCAAAGTTCTGGATCGTCTTTTCCAGCTCTTTGATGGCAACGATGCCGAGGAAGAAATCAGCCGTCTCAAGTCTCAGGATGCCGGGTTTTGATGCGCTACCATATTGACACTGATTTTCTGATCTTTGCTCTTTCGGCCGCCGGACCCGAGCGCAGGCGACTGACCCTGCTCGCGGAGTCGGAAGCCGAACTCCAGATGAGCGCCGTAGCCTGGTATGAGTTTGCCCGCGGCCCACGCACTCCGGAGCAGCTCTCCATCGCCCGTTCCTTTTTCTTTGATGACGGCATCATCCCGTTTCCCGAGGAGCTGGCTGCAATTGCGGGAGATGCCTTTCGGAGTCTCGGCTCCCCGCGACGGCGCGCGGCCGATGTGGCTATCGGCATCACTGCCGCCGCGTTGGGGACCACGCTCTTGACACGAAATGCCAACGACTTTGCCGGAATTCCCCATCTTCAGGTCGAAGGCATAGCAGGATAGAAGCTCGCGATCTGCGCCGAACCGGCTTCAGCTGCCGCCCGTCCGCCTCAATCTGCTTCCGCGCCCCGGACGAGAGACAAGCGTCCGCAAAGCCAAGCCCCGGTTTGGCGGATGAGCCTCAGAATGCCATATTGCATTATGGCATGAATTATGGCAGGCTCAGTTTATGAAATCGGATCAGAAGATCACGGTTCATGTTCCGGCAGAACTGCTGAAGAACGCGCAGAAACAGACCGGCCAGGGAATCACGGCAACCATTCGACAGGGACTCAGGCTGGTGGCAGCGGGCGAAACCTTCAGGAGGCTGCGCCGACTCCGCGGGAAGGTGGCGATCAAAATCGATCTCGCGGCGCTACGCGACGACGGCCGATGATAGCCATCGACACAAGTTCATTGATCGCCTATCTCAGAGGGGACGCAGGAAGCGACGTCGAATCTGTGGATGAGGCCTTCAGACTGAATCAAGCCGCCCTGCCTCCGGTCGTAATCACGGAGATTCTCAGTGATCCCGGACTGGATCCTGCCGTCGCGAAGCTGATACAGGAACTGCCGATTCTGGAGGCCCACGAAGGCTACTGGCAGAGAGCAGCAATGACCCGGGCGAGAATTCTGTCGAAGAGACTCAGGGCCCGGCTTGCCGATACTCTGATCACCCAGTCTTGTCTCGATCACGAGGTGCCCCTCATAACAAGAGACGCGGATTTCAGGCATTTTGCGGCTCACGCGGGGCTCATCCTGGTGTAGGTCCTCAGCCCCGGCCCTTCTTGCAGCGTTTAGCCCCACCCGTATAGTTTATGTACCGTGCGCCTTCAGCCCGACCGTACATGCATTCCGCTTCCGCTGGTCCATGGAGATGGCTATAATCACCGCATTGTTCCACCCGGTTACTGAAGTCGTCGGTTGTCAGTTCGCTCTTTTTCCGGGGAGTGATCGACATGATCGGCAAGACGCTTGGGCATTACCAGATCACAGAGAAACTTGGCGAGGGCGGCATGGGCGTGGTCTACAAGGCCCGCGACACTCACCTCGACCGGTTTGTTGCCATCAAGGTCCTGCCAGCAGAGAAGGTCGCAGACCCAGACCGCAAGCGCCGCTTCGTCCAGGAAGCCAAGGCCGCATCGGCACTCAATCATCCGAACATCATCCACATTTATGACATCGATCGGGTCGATGGCATTGACTTCATCGCCATGGAGTACGTGCCGGGCAAAACGCTGGATCAGGTGATCCCGCGCAAAGGGCTGCGCCTCGGTGAGACCCTGAAGTACGCCGTCCCGATTGCCGACGCGCTGGCCCGGGCGCATTCTGCCGGCATTATCCACCGCGACCTCAAGCCGTCGAACATCATGATCGACGAGCACGGCCTGGTAAAGCTCCTGGACTTCGGCCTGGCCAAGCTCACCGAAACGGCACCGTCGGGAGCCGACGCATCCACGCACGCGGTCGACACAACGACGGAAAGGGGCACGATTGTCGGAACCGTGGCCTACATGTCACCGGAACAGGCCGAGGGGAAGAAGGTGGACGCACGTTCGGACATCTTCAGTTTCGGATCGATGTTGTACGAAATGCTGACCGGGCAGCGTGCCTTTCAGGGGGACAGCAAAATCTCGACGCTGTCGGCGATTCTCAACAAGGAACCGGCTCCGTTGAGCGCCGAGATTCCACACGACCTTGAAAAGGTTGTCACCCGCTGTCTGCGGAAGGACCCCGACCGCAGATTTCAGCATATGGACGATGTGAAGATCGCGCTGCTCGAATTGAAGGAAGAGTCCGACTCGGGGACGCTTGGTTCCGTTGTCGGACCAGAGAGGAAGCAACGCAAGCGATTGCTCTGGGCACTTCCGGCCATCGTGGTCGTGGTGGCAGCCATCATTGCTGTTGCCGTTTGGTATCCCCTGAGGCGGATTGAATCACCAGGCGCCTCACTGACGGCTGTCCCCCTCACCAGCGACCCGGGCTCCGAGTTGGATCCTTCGTTTTCCCCCGACGGCAATCAGGTGGCTTTCTCCTGGAACGGGGAGAAGGAGAACAATTTCGACATCTACGTCAAGCTGATCGGCGGAGGCCCACCGCTGCGCCTTACCACCGACCCTGCGCGGGATTTCAGCCCAGCGTGGTCGCCAGACGGCCGCCGGATCGCCTTCTTGCATGAACAGAAAGACAGGGATGAATTGCTCCTGATCCCTGCCCTCGGCGGTCCGGAGCACAGGCTGGCGGAGATCCAGGGGCACGAGTGGGGGCTTAATCCCTGCGTGGCGTGGTCACCGGACAGCAACTGGGTTGTTTTTCCAAACAGGGACTCGTCGGGAGAGCCATTCGGCTTATTCCTGTTGTCGACGAAGACCGGCGAAAAGAGGCGGCTGACTTCTCCCCCCAAGACGGTCATATCGGACGGAGGTTTAGCGTTCTCTCCTGACGGACGTCACCTCGTATTCATCCGATTGATGCACACTTTCTTCAGCGATCTGTATCTGCTCCCTCTTTCCGGAGACCTCCGGCCGGTAGGGGAGCCACAGCGCCTGCCCTCCAATCAGCAGACCAACTTTGCTCCGGCCTGGACGCCGGACGGGCGCGATATTATCTTCGCCGCAGGCCCGCGAACCGACAGCGGCGGTCAGCAGCTCTGGCGCATGGCGGTGTCCGGTTCTCAACCGCCACAGCCTTTGGCGGCGGCTGGGGGTACCGCCTCCAGCCCTGCAATCTCCCGGCTGGGAGGCCGCCTTGTGTATTGCGCATCGATCTGGAACTCGAATATCTGGCGCATGGGATTATCGGGCCTAGCCGAGTCGGGCCCCAGGAAAAGACTGATTGCCTCCACCAAAGCGGATATGAATCCCCATTACTCACCGGACGGCAAGAAGATCGTATTTGCCTCGGATCGTACGGGCAGCTATGAGGTTTGGGTATGCGACCAGGATGGCGCAAATCAGGTGCCGCTCACTTCATTTGGATTCGAGAGTGCATCACCCCGATGGTCTCCGGATGGCAAGTACATCGCATTTGATTCCAGCAAGGAGGGAAGATGGCAGATCTTTGTCATCGAGGCTACCGGCGGCGTACCCCGGCGGCTGACTGACGGTTCTGCCGACGACGATTCGCCAAGTTGGTCACAAGACGGCAAATGGATCTACTTCGCCTCGAAGCGAACGGGCGAGCAGCAGCTATGGAAAATGCCGGCGGAAGGTGGCAATCCCATCCAAGTAACTCGGAAGGGCGGATGGAGGGCCTTCGAGTCCCCAGACGGGAAGCATCTCTACTATCAGAAAATGGACGAGGCGATCGAGGAAGTCTGGAAGGTACCCGTGGGAGGCGGCGAGGAAACCAAAGTACTGGATGCTGTCCGGGCCCGGGCATTTGCCGTTGTGAATCAGGGGATCTATTTCGTTGCCAGTAGGAAAACTGATCCTGGAGCATCTCTCTGGTTTTTCCACTTCGCGACCGGGACCGCCAAGGAGATCGCGGCGCTCGAACGCCCCACCACTTTCGAGATTTCGGTCTCCCCCGACGGACGTTCCATCCTCTATGCGCAGGTGGACGAAGACACCGCCGACCTGATGCTGGTGGAGAACTTCCGCTGATCGGCCAGCCGCGTTCCGACCGCTCGATCGATGTATTCCACGCACTCCATTTTCGGCGAAAATGGAGGGTGTCTAACCCAAATTGTCATCCGGGGCGCAGCGTGGGTCCGCGCCGCCGGCGCGGACATTGCGCGCTTCGGCGAAGCGCGCCCACCCCCACCCCTGCCAGCCGGCCCGGTCCTACTGGACGGTGGTGCCGGTCGATGCCGCAGCGCTGCCAGTCTGCTTGTTGCGCTGGGCCTGGAGCGCCTGGATCAACCCATCCACGATCTGGTTGGGAATTACCAGCACCGCTTTCACGGGTGCGGGCAGGCAGCCCGTTTTCTGCATCTTGAGAGCCTCTTCCTCGCTTTGGGGCCCGATCACCTCGCAGAAGGTCAGCGTGGTGTCAATCGGCGAGCTGCTCACCTGCACGTAGTTGGCATAGACTCTCGATGAGGTTTGCGTGTGATCCGCTATGATCTGTACGGGTCTCTCCTCCGCAGCCATTTCTTTCTCCCGGCCCGGTCGGCCCGGGCCCCAAGACACTACACTCTCTGAACCACACCCGTCATCCCGGCGGCCAGCGCATGATGCGCCCGCCCAGGATGTGGACATGGAGGTGGAAAACCGTCTGGCCGGCTTCGGCGTTCGTGTTGATGACGGCGCGGAAGCCCGTGCGGTCGATCCCCTTCTCTTTCGCGATGCGGGCGGCCACCTGCAGCAGATGTCCCAGCAGCGGCTCTTCGCCGGCGAGCTCCGCGTTCAGCGAAATGATGTGTTTCCGGGGAATGACGAGGAAGTGAACCGGCGCCTGGGGATGGGTGTCCTCGAACGCGACACACTGATCGTCCTCGTACAGGATCGTGGCGTTCGCCTCGCGTGCAGCAATGCGGCAGAAGACACAACCGAGCATCCTGGTCCTCACCCTCTGATAGCCATAATACAGGAACTTCCTGACGGCAAACGGCAGCATGGCAGCAGCCTACCACCCCGGCCCTGCGTCCTACCGGCCTGTCCGCTCGATCACAGCCCCGAGTCCGGCAAGTTTCTGCTCGATCCTGTGGTAGCCGCGGTCGAGGTGATATACACGGTCCACCACGGTCTCTCCCTGGGCCACCAGGCCGGCGAGGATCAGCGACGCACTGGCCCGGAGGTCGGAGGCGATGAGGTTCGCACCCGTCAAAGGCTTTCCTCCTCTGACTATGGCCTGTCTCCCCTCGATCGTGATGTCCGCCCCCATGCGGATCAGCTCCAGCGCGTGCATGAAACGGTTCTCGAAGATGGTCTCGGTTATGACTGCGGTGCCGTCGCCCTGGGTCATCAGAGCCATGTACTGGGCCTGCATGTCGGTCGCGAACCCGGGGAAGGGGTTGGTTGTCACATCGATAGAGCGGATGGGTTCCCTCCCGCGCACGCGGACGGTGTCGCCGTGAGTTTCCACATCCGCTCCCGTCCGCTCCAGTTGCTCGAGCAGCGCGTGCAGATGATCCGGCACGCAGTTCGCGATCTCCACGTCTCCGCGCGTAATCGCTGCTGCAACCGCAAATGTGCCCGCCTCGATCCTGTCCGGGATTACGCGATGGCGGCATCCATGCAGGCTGCGCACGCCCTGGACCCGGATGGTCCGCGTCCCATCGCCATCGATCCTGGCGCCCATGGTCCGCAGCATGTGGGCCAGGTCGGAAACCTCGGGCTCACGGGCGGCGTTGTCCAGGACGGTTTCCCCTTCCGCCAGGCAGCCGGCCATCATCAGATTCTCGGTGCCGGTGACCGTCACGGTATCCATGAGGATGTAGGCCCCGCGCAGGCGTTCGGCCGACGCCTCGACGTAGCCGTGAA
>Ga0315286_10005222_pt1 | contig 12527 bp, 12 predicted proteins | sample YL17G10_0_MG_FD_205038 | JGI IMG/M metagenome (GOLD analysis project Ga0315286, IMG submission 205038) | Sediment microbial communities from Yellowstone Lake, YNP, Wyoming, USA - YL17G10_0 | ecosystem: Environmental > Aquatic > Freshwater > Lake > Sediment | place: USA: Wyoming | collected... | reverse complement strand
AACTATCAGGTAGGTGTCCAGGTTGGCGGCGGCCAGGACCTGAGCCAGCGTCATCCCGCCGGTGAACTGCTCCGGCCGGTAGGGAACCGGCTGGACCGTCGCGCCTTCGATCACCACAGGGTCCTGCGCCACACGCGATCCGTCGACGAACGTGATCTCGGTCTGGGCATCGAAGTACGTCCAGGTCTCCATGCGCACGTCGTAGACCGAGCCGTCCTCCATCGTGTCCTGATAGAAGAGGATGGAGAAGGACTGGGGAGGGCCGAGGGCGGTGAGTGTTTCCTGTTGTTCGGCCGTCAGCCCGTATTCCGGCGGCGCCGCGGCGCTGACCTTGACCCCTTCCAGGATGCGCGGCGTGGATCGCTGCACGTCGTACCCGATCCATCCCAAGACAGCCAACGTGAGAGCTGCGGCGCCCAGGAGGCCGGCACAGCCGCACGCCGCGCCGGCCAGCCCCCATCGGCGACCCCGGCCGGCGGGAGACGAGCGCGGAGGTGATGCGATCGGATTTGGCATGGGCGTCCCCCCGGACGATACGAACGGCTTGAGGCGGGCGCCGGTCGAAAGGCCGGTGCCCTCGGCCGGCGTTGCTGATGGTACAGGAAACCGATGTCTTACTCAACTGGGGGAAGAAGGCGTGGCCTTCAAAGTTGAGGTGTGGACACCCTTGGCAGCCTCCGGCAGATCTGTGGGAGGTACCTGTGAGGCAGACCCACAAGCGGTTCACGAATGAGCAGATCAGGTCCTGTTGGGCGCCTGCGTTCATGGCTAGGTCTAGCGCATCGATGTGCAAGAGGCCCTGGCGATTGGGATAAGTCGTCTCTCCGGGCTGCTCAGGGAGGACCCGCATGCCTCGCCGCAGGCCGCCGAAGGTCCCGCCGTAGGTCCTGCGAGGTTGGCAGGACGTTCTTGGCGGGATTCGCCCCGGACGTCTTCACCGGGGTCCCGCCGAAGGCCGCGCCGTAGGTCCCGCCGGAGGTCCCGCGTAGTTGGCGGGACGTAGTTGGCGGGGCGCATTGGGCGGGGGTGCTTCTCTATGGCTTCAACGAATCGTCTGGCGGCACCTTCTGTCTAGCATAGGGGACCTGGCACCTCACGCTGCGGTACGCCGAAAGCGCATGAACACGACGCCGGTCGGAAGGGGGGACGCCTCCACCAGCGTGAAGTCGAGGCGCTTCCCATTCGGATACAAACGCTTGCCGCCACCCAGCACGAGTGGATAGACGTGCAGGCTGTACTCGTCGATCAGATCATGCTGCGCCAGCGCCTGGGTCAACACGCTGCTCCCATCGACCAGAATGTTCTTGCCGGGCTGCTGTTTGAGCTGGCGTATGGCCTCAACGATAGGCTCGCTGATGAGGGTAGAGTTCCGCCAGGCCGAGGCGGACTGCAGCGTGGTGGACACCACGTGTTTGCGGATGTTGTTCATCGCCTCGGCGAATGGATCGCCGGTCATCGGTTCAAACGCGCCGCCGTGGATCTGCCATGTCTTTCGGCCCAGCAAGAGCGTATCGGCCTTAGACATCGCCTGAACGAAGTGAGCGCCGATGTCATCGTGCCAATACGGCAGCGTCCAGCCGCCATGCGTAAACCCGCCTTCGGTGTCTTCCTCGGCGCCGCCTGGCGCCTGGATCACGCCGTCCAGCGTGATGAATTCGGCGACGATGAGTTCTCTCGTGTTGTTCCTCCTTCCGTCAGAGCCGTCGCGGCGGGTGAACTACGCGTCCACGGAGTTGGTTTCCGCCGAGATTGCAGGGAACGAAGTGATATGACGGCTGGGTCATGAGCGGATCTGCGCCGGCTGGCCCTCAGACCGCCCAGGCCTCGACGGCATGTCAGGGTGCGGTCTGCTCGGCGCGCAACTGAAGTTGTCCGCTTCCCTCGCCATAGGCGATATCCATAGCAATGACGATGTCGTCAAACCGATAGGTCAGTGTGTCGTAATTGTAGGGCGCGTCCTTGGGTTGGTCGGGCCGCGAGGCGTTTTCGTAGGTGGTGATGGGATTACACCCGCCATCCACCACGCTCAACAGGTCGAAGCCCACACCACCCGAATGGGTCTTGAACTCCAGACCACCGATGATCTTGTCCTCCTGGCTGAACTCGATCACCACAACGCCCTCGCGCGGCTGGCCCGAACCGAAATCGCGGTCCGTGCGGCGGTGGTTCTCGATCGGGACGATGATGCGGTCGGACTCGGGTACCTCGCCGAAGCAGCTGGAGAGTGTGCCAGCGGCGGCTGGAGCGGAGCTGGCCATCAGTCCTGCAGTGGTGTCTGGAGCGGAGGTGGCCATCGGTGCTTCGGTGGTGGCGGGTGCCAGGCTGGCGACCCGCTCGAACCATTGGCCGTCCGTCATGCCGAACACGACGAGAAACGCCCCCAGGATGCCGACCACCACACGTTGTCCCCGACCGAGCGCCGGCATCTCGACCGCGGCGATCTTCAGTTCCTTGCCGATGAAGGCGGCGATGACGAGCACCAGGCCGGCAACAAAAGCGGCGACCGTAATCGAGTTAGGCATAGTATTGACCCTCACCACGTTCCCGGATGTGTCTTGAAAGGAGTTGGCGGCTGAGCAGGCGGCGCTTGTTCACCAGCAGGGGCAATCTGCCAGGCATGAAGACTGCGCCGCGCCACATAAGAATCCCATTCCATCAAACCGCAGCGGGCAGAGCCGGCTTCTCCAGCCAGAGCATCAGGCCCAGCCCCATCAGGCCGAGAGCAAAGAGCGTGCGGAAGACGAGGAAGACGGCCGTGATCTCCCGGCCGCCGAAGACGACAAAGCCAAGGAATCCCATCAACCCGGTGGCCAGCGGCAGCCATGGCCAGCGGTTCAACATCGGCTGGCGCAAGTTGAGAATGCCGAGCCAGATCAGGCCGATGAGCAGCACCAGCACCCCGATGAGTACCAGCAGAAAGAGGTTCTCGGCAACGGGTAGGATGGAAGCCGGCAGATAGGCCGCCAGTCCGGACATGAAGCTGACATGCCCGACCGCCAGCACGATCCCGCCTCCAGTGAACAGTCGGAGCGCAACCTTGCCCCACCGCCCCACACGCTGAGCGTAGAACCGGTAGTAAGCCAGATAACCGACAATCAGGGCCACTTGCCCCAGGAGAATCAGCCCGAGATTCCGCCCGGAGATCACATCCGGGATCGTGCGTCCAAGAAACAGACGGCTCATTTCATTGAGTTTGTTGACCAGGAAGAGCGCGTTGCCAAAGACAAAGGCGAGACCACCCCATCGACTGAACCCTGGTGTCGAAAGCACTTTGGGATTCCTCCATGTTTACGGACGAATAGGGCCAAATTATACCCGTTTCGTCGCAACACAAACGGCGACGCACACTGCATCGCAGCGCAGATGTTTCGGGCCTTCAAAGAACCTGAGTTCTAGGCGGGTAGCTGCCCGGCGGAAGCTGGCAGCAATACGAAGACGCGAAGGCAGGCTGGCGGGCAAGGTAAGCCGTACCGAAAGCGCCGTCCGCCGGCCGAAGGTCCCCGGCGTTCTTCCCGGGGGGGGGTCAGCCGAAGGCCCCAGTGTCCTTCTAGGGTCGTCAATTCTGGCGGGCCGCCAGGGTTTGAGCGGGCTGGTCGGAGGCGAGCCTACGGATCGGCAGCCAGGAACGAGTCGAGGGGCAGAAAGCCGCTTGGCCACGCATAGCTCCCCGATGTCCTGCCGAGCACCCCAACGCCCGTGATCGCCTCCCTGTTGATCGGACCGTAGACATGCGGGAACTGCGTGGCAGTCGCCAGGTGAGATGAGCCACCGCCCGCGATCGGGGCCGCCGCCTCGTAGCGGGTTTCGGATGTGAGCCTGGTGGGATCGATCTCGAGGACGAGCACCCGGCCGGCGGCACCGGCGAAGTAGTCATTGGCAACCGGGATCACCGCAGGCTTGGAAGCACAATGCACAAACCCATCCGCGTGCAGACCGGAAGGGGTGTAAGCGAGGCCATCGAAGTGGGCACGCAAGTCCGACTCGACCACGATGTGGTAGATCATCGAATGACCCTTCGTCATCGCTTCGCCGTCCAAGGCTCCGGTTCAACGGCGGGCCACGCCGTGCATCTTCTACCCTGGCTGCCAAGCCGCACACCTCGCCAGACAGGTCATCGGCAAGTCATGATGGGTCGCGCTTATTGCCAGCGGGTAACTCGCTCCGGGATGCGCTGATCCCCCAACTCGCGGCAGAGTCTCTTCAGCCGAACATGCGCACCTTGCCATTTCAGGTCGCTCAGCATCTCTTGAAGCGGAGCATCCTTGCGCAGCGTGGCCAGCTTCCGGTAGAGTGCGGCCTCGTCACGTCGCTGTGCCAGGCTTTCCGCCAGGCGTGCGGCGCGGCCGGGCGTGATCGTTTTCAACCGCCACTTGCCCGGGTCGTCCGGGATGGCTTCCAGATGCTCAAAGCGCCATAGCACCGCCGAGGTTGACTTGGTTCCCCAGCCGGGGAGGCCGGGGTAGCCATCGGCGGAATCACCCACCAACGCCAGCCAATCCGGAATGGACTGCGGGCGCACGCCGAACTTCGTGACGACACTGGCCTCGTCCATGACGATTTCGCGCCGCCGATCCCAACACACGATCCGTTTGCCTGAGACCAACTGCGCCAGGTCCTTGTCGGGTGAGCAAAGGGCGATCTGATCGACGGCCTTATTGTTCTTGAAGCGTTCCACGGCCGTCGCCAGCGCATCATCGGCTTCGAACTCGACCATAGGCCAGGCGGTCACCCCGAGTGCACGGACGGCCTTCTCGGCCAGCGGGAACTGGGCCAGAAGTTCTGGATCGACGCCGGCGCTGGTCTTGTATCCGGCATACAGCTTGTTGCGGAATGACTCGATGGTGTGGTCGAAGGCGCAGGCGACGTGCGTGACCCCGGGGGTGTTGAGCAGCATCAGCAGGCTTCGCATCAGCCCGAGAGTCGCGCCGACCTGACGGCCGTCGGGAGCCGTTTTCGGGGGCGCGCCGTAGTGATTTCGGTACAACTCGTATGTACCGTCTACCAGGTGAATCTTCATGTGTGACAAACCCCTCTCGCTTGATCGTTCGCGGTGCGGCCTATTGCGCCCGTTCTGGCTGCGCCTTCCCGGGGACAAGCCACCCAGCGGTGTCGAGCAGCCGAGGTCCTTGCCAAGCGCCCCGCGGAGGAGGAGGGGGTGGTCTTCAAGGGCATCCGCGAGTTGTTGGGCGGCACGGGACTTCCGGAGCTAGCCATCGGTCTCGATGATCTCTACTGAAATCAGGCTATCGCCTTGGAAGTCGGGATTGGCTTGCGGATCCCGCGGCGTCAGCTTGTTGAGGACTTCAGCACCTTCTACTACTTCGCCGAAGATGGTGTGAAGGCCGGTGAGGTGAGGCGTTGGGGCGTACGTCATGAAGAACTGCCCTCCGTTGGTATCTGGCCCACGATTGGCCATCGCCAACAAGCCTGCCCGGTCAAACTGGAGCTCCGGGTCGAACTCATCCTCGAAGGCATAGCCGGGCCCGCCTGTGCCCGTGCCGGTGGGATCGCCACCCTGGGCCATGAAACCGGGCAACACGCGGTGGAACGTCGTGTTGTCGTAGTAACCCTGCGTGGCGAGGAAGACGAAGTTGTTGACCGTGATCGGTGCTCGGTCGGCAAAGAGCCGCACCCTGAAATCCCCGACCTCCGTCTTGAACACCGCTTCGTAGGACTTGGAAGGATCGATCTGCATGAGAGGCGGCGAGGACCATTGAAGAGCCACCTCATGAACTTCGGCCTCGGTAGTCGCGGTGGCCTCGTTTGGTTGTGAGCCACAGGCAGTGACCAGCATCGGGCCGAGAGTGAACAATGCAAGTGCGAGAACCACGTTGTGTCGATGGATCATTGCGATGGTACCTCCGAATAAGGTGGGTCAGTGCCGCCTAACGGCGTCGAGCTACGAAGTCCCACGTTCTCTGGGGGAAGCTGCCCGTCGGAAGCGGGCAGACTCTAGCCCACTCTACGTCACGCCGGCAGGCCAGGCAAGCTACAACTTCGGCCCCGCCCGCCGGCCGAAGGTCCCCGGCGTTCTTCCCGGGGGGTCAGCCGGAGGTCCTGGTGTTCTTCGAGGGCTTCAGCGAGTTGTTGGGCGCATCGGAAGCCCGATTGCATGGCTACTTGACATCTTCGAGCTTCACACCCTTGCCCGCCCGAAGGCTCTTCCGGGCAGCTGCCACACGCGCCAGGAAGCGGGGATCGTTCTCCAGCCGATAGTCAAACCAGTCGTCTTCGGACTTGAATCCGACCAACAATCCTGCCGGCTTGCCGTGGCGCGTGATGACGATGTCCTCGGTCTCCGCTCGCCGGAGCAACCGCGACAGGTCATTCTTCACTTCGTGCAACGGAACCTGCTTCATCCTATCTACCTACCCTTTCCAGCCAGTCGGCCGCCTCGGACTTGGGGACGATGGCAACCACTTCCACAACGCCTTCGTCCACGTCGTAGAAGACCCTCACCTCGCCAACCCTGAGCCGGTACTGAGGGTGGTCTACACCCTTGAGCTTCTTGATCCTGCTCTTGGAGCTCGCGGACGGAGCATGCCGCAGGTGCTTCTCGATAGCCGCGGTGATTTCAGCTCGGACATGCGCAGGCAACCGGCGCAGGTCGGCGACCGCCTCAGGAGCCAAGAAGATCTCGTGCCACATTGTGGCTATATTATAGCCATAATGGGCGGAGTGTCAACCGGAGGGATCTCGACGCGCCCAACAACAGATTCTACAGCGAACCCGCACCTGGCAGTTGGCTGAGAAGAGGATGTTGTATGGGGGAGTGGGCAAGACGATCGGGAGTGACAATGCTTGGCGGGGCATCGCGTCGGCGTGAGGCCTACCGAAGCATGGGAACCGACCCTCACGCCCCCATCACACTCAACCTCCCCTCCACAATCACCATCCCCTCCGGAACGTGCCCCAACGCCTGGTGCCAGAATGAGGTGTAGTACAGCTCGGCGGAGTGGCCGCCGCGCTGCAGCAGGCCGTCGTGGTCGCCTTCCGCCAGGATCACGCCCTGGCGCATGACGAGGATCCGGTCGGCGGCGCGCAGGGTCGACAACCTCTCGCCATCGAGGGAAGATCGGGAGGATAATGGGGGGAACTCTTCGGCTTTCCTTCCTATTCCAGGCCCATGGATGGAAACGTGACACTAGCGATCTCAATCCTTGCCGTTGTCTTCTCGCTTGCCGGAATGTTCCTCCCGATGATTCAAGCGTTGTTCCCACGGATCAGTCTCTACACCTATTACCGGCAGCGCACGGTACGCAGGCTGCTGGCGATCATCGGCGCAGGCCTTCTAATCCCGGCATGGATCAACAACCTGTCTGCACCCCCGTGGATCCTCACCGGCTTCCTACTCTTCTTCTGGGTGGCAAGCGAGTTGATCCTATCGCCGACGAAGATCATCCCGCCCCTGGATGATCCACCGGCGCTGCCTAGTAAGGATGCGAGTCTGTCGGATGAAACCCAGGTGCTGGGGATCGTGGTGGAGGGTCAGCCACACGCCTGGCCGATGGGGATCTTGATCCCGCATCACATCATCAACGAGACGGTCCACGGCAAGCCGGTGACGGCCGCCTACTGTCCGGCCTGCCGGAGCGGGTACGTATTCGACCCGGTTGTGGATGGCCAGCGGCTGACGTTCGAGCCCGTCAGCGTGCGCCGCCGAAACATGGTCATGCGGGACAGAGAAACCGGCACGATCTGGCAGCACGAAACCGGAGAAGCCCTCCTGGGAAGATACCGGGGCAGGATCCTGGAAGTCCTCGGTGGAGAACTCTCCAACTGGAAGGCATGGCGAACGGAACATCCGGAGACCACCGCATGCGCCCGGCCAGTTGGGTATCGTCACCCCTCTCCCATGGGCCCGGTGCTTGAGCGGCTTCTGGATCACGGCCCGGAACATCTGGTTGGCCCAGGTCTGCTCGGGTTGGATCGCCGGCTGGATCAGCATGCCTTTGTGGCCGGGGTCTCGATCGGCGATGTCGCCAAAGCCTATCCCATGGAGCTGTTGCAGAGCCGGCAAATCCTCCGCGATCAAGTCGGCCCTCACCCCATCGTGATCTTCTACGACAGGGCCTCCGACCGCGTGCGTTGTTTCCTGGTAGACGCGTTGTCACCAGAAGCGACTCTGGAGTTGGGCAAGAACCGGCTGCACGAGCGAGCGCTGGGGCTTGCGTGGGATCTCTCGGGCAAACCGATGGCCGGCACACAGGGCGCTCTGACGCCGGTGCGCGTGGTGCGTCAATGGTGGCTGGCGTGGAGCGAGTACCACCCGCGGAGCCCGATCTATGAAGGAGTGCTATCGAACGAGGTTGCGTCCATGCCTCGATCCAGGACCAGCGCTTGATCCTGCCGAACGGCGCGCATCGTGTCCGCACGAGAGGGCAGATCAGGACTCCGACTCAAGACAGACTTCCTCGGCCCCGGCGGCCGGGCGCAATGCCAGTGCTGGGGTCGATCCACAGGCTTCTCTCCCCGCGCGCGCCCAGGGATGCCTCCGACGCCTTCTCTGCCCCCGCCGCACCAAACTCTCCTGGCCATCTGAGCCCATCGCTTCGTGGCTCGCTTGCCCCGGCGCGACCAGGAATGGCAGCGGGGGTCACTCTCCCTTGACGCTCAACCTCCCATCCACGATCTCCATGCCCTCCGGAACGTACCCCAACGCCTGGTGCCTGAAATACGTGTTGTACAGCTCGGCGTAGTGGCCGCCGCGCTGGAGCAGGCCGTCGTGGTCGCCTTCTTCGAGGACGACGCCCTGGCGCAGGACGAGGATCCGGTCGGCGGCGCGCACGGTCGACAACCGATGGGCGATCAGCAGGGCGGTCGTTTCGGCCAGGATCAGCCCCAGCGCCTCCTGGATCTGCGCCTCGGTGAACGGGTCGATGTTGGCCGTCGCCTCATCTAAGATGAAGATCACCGGCTTCTGCACCAGCACGCGCATCAGCGACACCAACTGCCGCTGACCCATCGACAGCCGCGCCCCGCGCTCGCCGACCTCGGTCGCCAGCCCCTCGGGCAGCGACTCGAGCCACTCGCCCCCCCCGATCCGCCGCGCCAGCGCCTCGATCTCGTCCTGCGGCGCCGCCGGGCGGGCATAACGGATGTTGTCGATCACCGTCCCCGAAAACAGGAACGGCGACTGCGGCACGATCCCCAACTGCCGGCGGTAGGCCTGCAGATCGAGCGTGCGGATGTCCATCCCGTCGATCATCAGCCGACCGCTCTGGAACTCGTAGAACCGCGTCACCAGCTTGGCGATCGACGACTTGCCGGCGCCGGTGTGCCCGACCAGCGCCAGCGTCTCCCCGGGATGCACGAGCAGGTCGAAGTCCTTCAGCACAGGCTCGCTCGACTTGTAATAGAACCCGACGTGCTCGAAGCGGATCTCGCCGCGCAGCGGCGGGACGGCGCGCCGCTCCGCCTGCACCACGGCGGACTCGGCGTCGATCAGCGCAAAGACGCGCTCGGCCGCCGACAGCCCGCCCTGGATGCGGCTCCAGTACGACGAGAAGGCCAGCATTGGGTCCCAGAAGTAGTCCAGGCTGGTGACGAACAGGTACCACGACCCGTAGGTGATCAGCGCCCCGGCAACGTTGACCGCGCCGGCGTACAGCAGCAGCGCCGTCCCCGGCCCGGCCAGCGCGTTCAAAACAGGAAAGACCATCCCCAGCACGAACCCGCGCCGGACGTTGATGGCATACGACTGCTGGTTGACCCGGTCGAACTCGGTGAAGATGGCGGCTTCCTGGCGGAAGTTCTTGGCCACGGCGATGCCGCTCACCGCTTCCTTGGTAAGAGCGTTCACATTGGCCATGGCGCGGAAGCCGCGCCGCGTCACCGTGCGCGCCAGCCGCCGAAAGGCGTAGGCACTGAAGAACACCGGAGGCAGCGTCACCAGCAGCCAGGGCAGGAGCCGGACCTCGATGCGTGCCAGGACGATGAGCAGGATGCCGGCTTGGAAGAACGAACTCAGCAGGTCGGCGACCAGCGTGACGACGTTGGCGAACTCCTCGGTGTCGGACGTGATGCGGCTGACGATGCGCCCCGAGGAGTGCTCGTCGTAGAAGGAAAGGTCGTGTTCGGCGGCGGCGGCGAACGCCCGGCGGCGCAGCGCCAGCATCACGTCGCCGACGGCGCGGGCCGTTATCCGGCGGCGGATCCAGTTCACGCCCCAGTTGGCGGCGCCCAGGATGAATAACGCAGACGCCAGCGCCGCCATGCCCGTCGGCGTCCCGGACTTGACCATCATGTCGACGCCGCGGGCCATCAGGATCGGCACGCCCACGCCGGCGGCAGCGGCGATCAGATTGCACACCAGGATCACGCCGATGGCGCGGGCCTTCGGCCGGAAGGCATCCGCCATCCGGCGCACCAGGTCGCGGTCGCGGTAGGTGCGGTCGTAGGGCTCGGCGTCCAGGCCGTTGAAGAAGCCCATGACTACGCGCCCTCGTAGCGCGTGAAGATGCGCCGGTAAGCGTCCGAGGTGCGCATCAAGTCGTCATGCGACCCGGCGGCCGCCAGCCGGCCGCGGCGCAGAACGACGATCAGATCGGCCCAGCGGATCTGCGACAGGCGGTGGGTGATCAGGATCGTCGTCCGGCCGCGCGACGCCTGGAACAGGGCGCGCTGGATCTGGTCCTCGGTGGCGCTGTCGATCGAGCTGGTCGAGTCGTCCAGGATCAGGATGCGCGGATCGGAGAGCAGGGCGCGCGCCAGGGCGATGCGCTGCCTTTGGCCGCCCGAGAGCGTCACGCCGCGCTCGCCAACCAGTGTGCCGTAGCCGTCGGAAAAAGCGCTGATGAACTCGCGCGCCTGCGCCGCCTGGGCCGCGGCTTCGATCTCGGCCTGCGCCGCGCCCGGCCGGCCGAAGGCGATGTTCTCGGCGATGGTGCGCGAGAACAGGAACACGTCCTGCTCGATGATGGCGATCTGGCGCCGCAGGGCGCCCAGCTCCCACTGGCGCGCGTCGATCCCGTCGACGAGCACCGCCCCGGCCGAGACGTCGTGCGTGCGGTTGACCAGGTTGGCCAGCGACGTCTTGCCGGCGCCGGTCTGGCCAACGACCGCCACCGTCTGCCCCGGCTGGACGCGGAAGGTCACCTGCTCCAGGCTGGGGCCCCGTGCGGTGTAGCCGAAGGTCACATCGCGGAACTCGATCTCGCCGCGCATCGGGGCGGCGTGGCCGCGCGGGTTGTGATCGAGCTCGGTCTCCCGGTTGATCAGCTCCAGGATGCGCTGCGCGCTGGCCAGCCCCATCGACAGCTGCGAATAAGCCCACAGCGAGACATACGTGGGGAAGCCGAAGAGCTGGATCAACCCGACGAAGGCGATTACCTGGCCGATGTCCAATAGACCCTGGCGGTAGAGCAGCAGCCCGTGCAGGAAGGCGCCCGCCTCAGCCAGCGCCAGGAGCAGCAGCGGCAGGAAGCGCGCCTCGATGTCGCCCTGGCGCACGGAGGCGTCGCGCACGTCACGCGCTCGCGCCTCGAAGCCGTCGACCTCCTCGGCCTCGCGCGCGTGACCCTTGACCACCTCGATGCCGTCGAGGGCCTCGGCCAGGCGGGCGTTCAGCGTCCCGAACGTCTGGCGCACGCGCTCGGTGACCGGTTCGAGCTGCCGCAGGTACTGCGCCACGGCCAAGCCGTAGGCAACGATGTACAGCGCCGGGATGAGGATCAGCGACGGGTGATAGGTCGGCGCGACGATCAGCGGCACGATCATGAAGTTGGCCGAGCCGATCACCAGGTTCAGGCCGGGGCTGAACAGGTAGTTGACCTGGCGCACGTCGTTCGTCGCCCGGGCCATCGTGTCGCCGACCGGCTGCAGGCTGTGGAAGGTCATGCTCTTCCCCAGCAGGCTGAGGTACAGCTCCTGGCGGATGTCGCGCTCGACGCGCTGCGCCGAGAGCTCGGCGCTGAAGTTGCGCCCGAGCTGGAGCAGGCCGCGGCCGATCTGAGAGCCGGCGATCACCAGCGCCAGCGTGCCGATCCGGCGCAGGTCCGGCGTGGCGCTCAACATCACGTTGAAGGCGCGCCCAATGAGCACTGGGACGACCGCCGCCAGCGAGGCGTTGCCGAGGGCGCCGACGAGCAACAGGATCAACAGCCATCCCTGCCGCCGGGCATGAGACAGCACCCAGCGCAGCGGTGTGCGGCGATCCGATCGCAGTGCCTGCGGGAGGACGAACTCAGAAGCGGTCATGGGGTGTGCGGCGTCAGGATACCACACGGGCGATTCCTTGGCCCTGGCGCGGGGCGTGGCGGCGGAGGCTGTGCTATAGTCCGGCGGTTATTCGGGGGGAAGCCGGCGCCTGTCGGCTCCCGGGGGATACCACAACGTCCGCTTGTTCGCTTGTGTGCATTCCTGGCTGGCATGCCGGCGCAGGTGCGCCTCGCGCCGGCATGCCAGCCGCGCCGCGCCGCCGCCACGGTCGTCCCGAATCCGCCTATCGCGGCACGATGAAACGGCCGCTCGGCTGTCACACCGCGCCAGGGTCCGCCGTTCTGGGTGCAGACTGACGTGGACTCACG
>Ga0315286_10005221_pt1 | contig 12528 bp, 22 predicted proteins | sample YL17G10_0_MG_FD_205038 | JGI IMG/M metagenome (GOLD analysis project Ga0315286, IMG submission 205038) | Sediment microbial communities from Yellowstone Lake, YNP, Wyoming, USA - YL17G10_0 | ecosystem: Environmental > Aquatic > Freshwater > Lake > Sediment | place: USA: Wyoming | collected... | reverse complement strand
TGGGCACCTGCGGCTCTTCGTGCATCTGCCGACCGACGCCGTGCCCGACGTACTCCCGCACTACGGAGAAGCCCTGTCCCTCCGCCTCAACTTGTATGGCATGGGAGACGGCGCCGAGCGGCACCCCCGCCCGCGCAGCCGCGATCCCTTTGTAAAGCGCGCTCTCCGTTACCCGGAGAAGGCGCTCTGCTTCGGCATCCAACCGCCCGACACCAACGCTAATAGCGGCGTCGCCGACAAAACCCTTATAGGTGGCACCCAGGTCAATGCTGACGATATCGCCTTCGCGGAACACCCTACCGTCAGGGATGCCATGGACGATCTCATCGTTGATGGAGACGCACACGCTGGCGGGATAGCCCCGGTATCCCAGGAAAGCGGGCTTGGCCCCCCGCGCCGCGAACTCCCGCCGGACGATCTTGTCCAGCTCTTTTCGGGAGAGACCCGGCTTCACCGCCTCTGTCAGGATCTGAAGCACCTGGGCGACGATCCGGCCGGCCTCTCTTATTGTCGCTATCTCCTTTTCCGATTTAATGATAATGGGCATCGGACCTGGTCAGGCAGCCGCGACGCTCCTTCTCTTCGTTATCACGAGGCTAAAGCCCCGCCACCTTCAGTAGGTCTTTCCCCACGGAAGCGGTGTCTTGTTCGCCGTTCACCTCGACCAGCTTGCCCGCCCGGGTATAGTAATCGATGAGCGGCGCTGTCTGCTGGTTGAAGACGCCGAGACGATTCCGCACCGTTTCCGGCTTATCGTCGTCCCGCTGGTAGAGCTCACCGTTGCACTTGTCGCAGCGGCCCTCCACCTTGGGCGGTTGGTATTTTTCGTGGTAGACGGCGCCGCACTGGCGGCAGGTCCAGCGGCCACCCAGCCGGGCGACCACCTCTTCTTCGCCCACGTTTATGTAGAGTACCTTGTCCACGGCCTGTCCCCGGTCCTTGAGGGCCACGTCGAGGGCCTTCGCCTGGTCGAGGGTGCGGGGGAAGCCGTCCAGGAGGCACCCTTTCTGGCAGTCGGGGCGATCCAGCCGGTCGAGGAGCATCCGCACCGTGAGCTCGTCGGGGACGAGCTCGCCGCGATTGACGAAGGCCTTGGCCTGTTTTCCCAGCTCCGTCTCGTTGCGGATGTTCTCCCGAAAGAGGTCGCCGGTGGCGATGTGAGCAATATCAGCCTGCTGAGAGATAGCGTCAGCCTGAGTGCCTTTGCCCGCTCCGGGCGCTCCTAGCAGGATAATAATCAAGGTCTCCTCCTTAATGCTCTACCGGATGAAGCCGGCGTAGTTCCTCATGAGAAGCTGGGCTTCTAGCTGTTTCATAGTGTCAAGCACCACACCCACCATGATGAGTAGGCCGGTGCTGCTGATCTGCAAGGCTTGCACGTTGGTGAACTTGGTGGTGAAGAAGGGCACGATGGCCACCACCCCCAGGAAGATGGCACCGGCCCAGGTGATGCGCACAAGCACACGCATGATGTAGTCCTGGGTGGGACGGCCCGGTCTTATGCCGGGGACAAATCCCCCCTGCCGCTGTAGGTTCTCCGCCAGGTTCTGCTGCTGGAAGATGACCAGCGTATAGAAGAAGGCGAAGGCTACCACCAACAGGAAGACCATTATGTAGTAGGGCGTGTTGCCGGGGCTAAATGAGCCGGCTATGAACTTCGCCACGTCGCGCACCCACGTGGTGTTGGAACCCTCGAACGCCTGGGCCGCCGTCGCCGGGAAGACGACGAGGGAGTAGGCGAAGATGAGCGGGATCATACCGGCGGAGTTGACGCGCAGGGGTATGTGGGTCTGGCCCGACTGGCGGTACATACGACCGCCTCGGAACATGCTGCGAGCATACTGCACGGGCACCCGCCGCTGCGCTTCGTAGAAGAAGACGATAAGGGCTATGAGAACGAGACCAAGGATCACCAGCATTCCGATCCCAGCGAGGCCTGCCGATGAGTTGGCGATGCTGGGGATGAGGGAAGGCATACCAGCAACGATGCCGCCAAAGATAATGAGGGAGATGCCGTTGCCGATGCCGTTCTCGGTGATAAGCTCGCCCAGCCAGACGAGGAACATGGTGCCGGCAGTCATCGACAGGACGGCGGCAAAGGTGGGCAGGGCATCACCTCCAGAGAAGCCGATGCCGCTCACAGCACCCGCGCGCTGGAGCACGAGCAACTGGCTGTAGCCCTGGAGGATCGCCAGCGGCACGGCCAGCCAATAGGTGTAAAGGGTTATCTTGTTCCGCCCCGCCTCGCCTTCCTTGGACAGCGCTTGAAGGGAGGGAATGATGGGAACAAGGAGCTGCATGACGATGGTGGAGGTGATGTAGGGGTAGACCCCCATAGCGGCCACACTGAGTCTGCGCAGGGCGCCACCAGAGAAGAGGTTGAGATAGCCCAGGACAGCGTTCCCCTCGAAGGCGTTCTTGAGTTGCTCCGAGTTCGTTCCCGGGATGGGTACGTGGGCAACAAAGCGGAACACGATCAGCAGGCCCAAGGTAAAGAGAAGCCGCCGCCGGATGTCCGGCTGCTGGAACGCCTGCACGATCGCCTGCAGCAGGCGGGGCATGACAGGCTGGGCCGCCTGCCTATTCGCTGCCATGTGTCAACTCCTCTACCTTACCTCCGGCGGCCTCTATCTTCTGGCGGGCGGAGGCGGAGAACTTGTGGGCCCGTATGGTTAGGGGCCGCTTGAGGTCACCGTTTCCCAAGACCTTGAGCGGCTTCCTCTGGTCTTTGATGATCCGCGCGCTCAACAGCGTCTCCGGCGTCACCTCGCTGCCGGCGGCAAATCGGTCGAGGCGGGAAAGGTTCACCGTCTCGTATTCGACGCGAAAGATGTTGGTGAAGCCGCGCTTGCGTCCCATGCGGCGGACGAGCGGCAACTGGCCGCCTTCAAAGCTGTTGCGGACGCCGCCGCCGGCGCGCGCCTTTTGCCCCTTTAGGCCGCGACCGGAATAGGTGCCGTGGCCGCTGGAGTTGCCGCGCCCCACTCTCTTGGAGCGGTGCCGGGCGCCAGGCGATTGTCGCAGATCGTGCTGATGCACCTACCGCTCCTCTTCCACTAACAACAGATGCCGAACCTTTTGTATCATACCACGCACAGTTGGCGAGTCACCATGAACGACCGACTGGCCCAACCGCCGCAGTCCCAGGGCACGGATCGTGCGCTTCTGGTCCTCGCGATAGCCGATGGCGCTCTTCTTCCAGGTGATCTTAAGCGTTGCCGCCACTCTTCACCTCCGCCTGAACAGCGGCCCGCCGCTTCGCCCGCACTGCCCGGGGGTCCCGAAGACGAGAGAGGCCGAGCATCGTCGCCCGCACCACGTTGACGGGGTTGTCGCTGCCCAGGGACTTGGCCAGCACATCGGTGACGCCGGCTACTTCCATGATAGCGCGAACGCCACCGCCGGCGATGACGCCGGTACCGGGGGCAGCGGGCTTGATCAGCACCTTGGCGGCGCAGTACTTGCACAGCAGCGAATGGGGGATGGTCGATGCGGCAAGCGGCACCTGGATGAGGCTCTTGCGGGCGATTGCCGAGCCCTTACGAATAGCCTCGGCAACTTCCCGCGCCTTCCCCATGCCAACGCCGACCTTGCCTCTGCCATCACCCACGACAACGATAGCACTGAAGTGAAAGCGGCGGCCACCCTTGACCACTTTGGCGACACGGTTGATGTGGACGACCTTCTCGGTCAGTTCCGGCTCAACAGTTTGGAATTGCTCCGCTCTTACCATTACTATAAGTCCTTTAGAAGCGCAGGCCCGCCTCGCGCGCGGCGTCGGCCAGGGCCTTGACGCGCCCATGAAACTTGTAACCGCCGCGGTCGAAGACTACCTGTTCGATACCCTTTTCCCGCGCCCGTTGACCAATGAGGCGGCCGACGAGGCCGGCGACGGCTGTCTTGGTCTTGCCGTTTGCCTGGGAGGCCATCTCATTTTCCTTGTCGGACGCCGCCATGAGCGTGCGCCCGGAGTCGTCGTCTATTAGTTGGGCATAGATGTGGGTCAGGCTGCGGAAGACGCAGAGGCGAGGCCGAACGGTGGTGCCCCGGACCTTCCGGCGTACCCGTCGATGTCGCCGCTCTCTGGCAGCTACAGCCGTGTGTTGCTTACTCATCGCTTATCCTGCTAGCGTTCCTTAACCCTTGACGGCCCTTCCCGCCTTGCCGGCCTTGCGGCGGACCACTTCGCCGGCGTAGCGGATGCCCTTACCTTTGTAGGGCTCCGGCGGGCGGAGGGCGCGGAGATTCGCCGCGATCTGTCCCACCAGTTCCTTGTCGCTGCCGCGGATGTGAAATCGGTTGGTGCCATCCGCTTCCAACGTGATGCCCGGCGGCGGCGGTATCTCGACGGGATGGGAGAAACCGAGGCTGAACACCAGATTGGCCCCCCGCTGCTCAACCCGATAGCCGAGGCCGTAGATCTCCAGCGTCTTGCTGAAGCCGACATCGACGCCGGTCACCATGTTGGCGATGAGGCTGCGGGTGAGGCCGTGGAGAGCGCGGTGACGAGGCGCATCGCTGGGACGGCTGACCAGCAGTTGGCCTTCCTCGAGGCGAAGGCTCATCTCCGGGGAGACGTCGCGGGACAAATCTCCCTTGGGGCCGCGCACGGTTACGTGCGTGCCTTCAATATCGACCTTTACCCTTTCGGGGAGGGCGATGGGCTGGCGACCCACCCTCGACATCTAAGCTCCTCCTCTAATCCTGTGCGGCCAACGAGCCGGCACTTCGATACTTACCAAACGTAGCAGAGCACCTCACCGCCGATGTGGCGGTGCCAGGCCTGCGACCCGGTCATGATCCCCTGCGGCGTAGATAGGATGGCGATACCCAGTCCGCCATAGACACGCGGGATCTCGCGCTTCTGCACATAGACGCGAAGGCCGGGCTTGCTGACCCGCTGCAGCCCGGAAAGGACGGGCTCTTTCTTGCCGGTGTACGCCAACCGAAGTCGCAGGAACCGGCGGGGGCCTTCGCTGACCTCCTCGAAATCGCTGACGAAGCCCTCTTCCTTGAGCACGCGAGCGATGGCAACCTTCATCTTGGACGTGGGAAGCCGCAGCTCATCATGCCGAGCCATGATGGCGTTGCGAATCCGAGTGAGCATATCGGCGATGGGATCAGTCATATTCATGCTATCGCCTCCTTCCGGGGGTATCTCCGCCGCGCGTCATGCAGCCCCTCAAGTCTTCTTCCTCCCTACCAACTCGATTTCTTGACGCCGGGTAGCTGTCCCACTAGGGCCAGATGGCGGAAACAGATGCGACACATGCCGAACATACGCATATACGCCCGGGGGCGACCGCAGAGACGGCAGCGGTTCTTCTGCCGCGTGCTGAACTTGGGCGGCCGTTGAGACTTGACGATCATGGATGTTTTGGCCACAGGTTACTCCTCTTACTGGAGCGTCAGTTGTGACTGAAGGGCATTCCCAGTAGCTGCAACAGCCGCTTGCCCTCCTCGTCCGTACTAGCCGTCGTCACTATTACCACTTGGAGACCGCGGATCTTGTCGATCTTGTCGTACTCGATCTCCGGGAAGATAAGCTGCTCACGCAGACCAAGACTATAGTTGCCACGACCGTCGAAGCCCTTGCCGGAGACGCCGTGGAAGTCGCGGATGCGGGGCAGGGCAGCGTTGACGAGACGGTCATAGAACTCCCACATGCGGTCGCCGCGAACGGTGACCATGAGTCCGATCGGGTTGCCCTGCCGGACTTTGAAGTTGGCGATGGAGCGCTTCGCCCGGTTGATGACCGGCTTCTGACCGGCGATGGCAGCGATGTCGGCAGCAGCCGAATCGAGCGCCTTCGGGTTCTGGAGCGCTTCGCCAAGGCCGATGTTGAGCACGATCTTCTCCAGCCGTGGCGCCTCCATGGGGTTCGTGTGATTGAACTCCTTCATGAGGGCCGGCAGGACTTCCTGGCGATAGAACTCTTTGAGTCTGGGTGCCAAGCTCCGCTCCTAGTCTATGAATTCTCCGCATTTGCGGCAGACACGGGCTCTAACCCCATCGGGGCGCGGGGCGAACCCCACCCGCGTCGGTTTTTGACAACTCTTGCAGACAAGCATGACGTTGGACACGCGAATGGGGGCCTCCCGTTCGATGATGCCGGCCTGGGTACCGTGAGCCTGCGGCTTCTGGTGCTTCTTCACCATGTTGATGCCCTGGACGACGAGTCGCCCTTCCCTAGGAATCACGCGGCGGACGGGCCCCTGCTTACCGCGGTCCTTACCGGTAATGACGAAAACCGTATCGTCACGCTTGATCTTGTTCATACTACCTCTGGCGCGAGAGAGACTATCTTCATAAAGTTCCTTTCCCGCAGTTCTCTCGCCACGGGACCGAAGATGCGGGTGCCCTTCGGGTTTTCAGCGTCGCTCAAAATGACGGCGGCGTTATCGTCGAAGCGGATATAGGAGCCATCCTCACGACCGTAGGTCTTGGCGGTGCGAATGACGACCGCCTTGACTACCTCGCCCTTCTTGACGCTACCGCCGGGTTGGGCCTGCTTAACGCTGGCCACGATGACATCGCCGACGCGGGCGTAGCGGCGTCCCGTGCCCCCAGACACTTGGATGCACATTATCTGGCGGGCGCCGGTGTTGTCGGCCACTTTGAGGCGGCTGTATATCTGGATCATTCCCCGTCCTGCTTCGTCACTTCCTCTTCGACAGCCGGCTCTGCCTCAACGGCGGCTTCGGCGTCGGGTTCTGCATCAGCGACCACCGCCGACGTCTCTGTTTCGGGCTCGGCCTCAGTTGCCGGCTCGGATTCGGCCGCCGCCTCCACCGAGACTGCCTCTGCTTCGGGCTCAGCCTCAGCTACTACCGACTCCGCCTCGGGCTCGGCCTCAGCTACTACCGACTCCGCCTCGGGCTCGGCCTCAGTTGCCGGCTCCGGCTCGACCGCCGCGACCGGCTCCGGCGGCGCAGCCTTCTTCCTCGCTGCCTTGGCGGGCGCGACCTTTGCCGGCGCCGGGGCTTCGGCGGCGATCCGCTGGAGGATAGCGTTGTCGATCTCGCGCGGGTCGACCTCGGCCACCTCGTGGCGGGCGATTATCTCGACCACCCGCCAGCGCTTCTCGCGGGAGAGGGGGCGGCTCTCGATGATGCGCACGGTGTCGCCGAGGGCGCAGGCATCTTTTTCGTCATGAGCCTTGTAGCGCTTGGTGAAACGCCTGCTCTTCTTGTAGAGAAGGTGGCGCTTGTGTTTTTCGACGGCAACGATGACCGTCTTCTGCATCTTGTTGCCGACCACGACGCCCACTTGAGCCCTACGACGGGTGTACATAGTTTAGCTTCCCTCTGCCTTGGCTGCTTCCCAGACCGCCGTCAGTTCTCTTTCTCGCTGAACGGTCTTGATCCGTGCTATCTGATGTTTGACTTTCGGCAGTTCTCGATGGTTGGCGAGTTGCCGCGTCGACACCTTGAGGCGCAGGGTGAATAGCTGGCGATAGGACTCCTCCAGCCTCTGAGCGAGGTCGTGGTCGGAGAGGACTCGCAACTCCTGCACTGCTGTTTTTTTCTTGCGACGAGCCATCGCCCTATGCCCCTTCGTGCTCCCTAGCTACAAAGCGCGTCTCGATCGGCAGCTTGTGGGCAGCGAGGCGCATCGCCTCTTGGGCCACGTTACGCTGCACACCGGCCAGCTCGAAGAGCATACGCCCGGGCTTAACGACTGCCACCCAGCGATCGGGAGCCCCCTTGCCGCTACCCATGCGGGTCTCGGCCGGCTTGGCGGTAACCGATTTGTCGGGGAAGATGCGGATCCAGACCTTGCCGCCACGGCGCACGTAGTGAGTAATCGCCCGACGGGCGGCTTCTATCTGGCGGGCATCCACCCAGGCCCGGCCGACTGCCTGGAGGCCGAATTCACCAAAGGTGACCTGGTTGCCTCCGGCGGCCATGCCGCGCATCTTGCCGCGATGCACTTTGCGGTGCTTGACCCGCTTGGGTTGAAGCATCTCTTACTCCGAAGCCTTCTCTTCTTGGGAGACGACAGCCTCCTCGACGGGGGGTGCCGCTGTCTCCTCTTCAGTCTCTGTTGTCTCAGCGGTCTCTTCCTCTACGGGCACCAAGGGTGCCGGAGCTTTAAGCTCGGGAAGGATCTCGCCCTTGTATATCCAGACTTTCACACCGATACGGCCGAAGGTCGTATGGGCCTCAGCCGTCCCATAGTCGATATCCGCACGCAGGGTGTGGAGAGGCACCTGACCGGATTTCTCCGTCTCGCGACGGGACATCTCGGCGCCACCGAGGCGGCCACCGACGATTATCTTGATCCCCAGCGCTCCCCGCTGCATGGTGCGCGTGACCGCCTGCTTCATGGCCCGGCGGTGGGAGACCCGGCGTCCGAGTTGCTCAGCGATCGATTGAGCGACGAGCGCGGAGTCGAGCTCCGGCTGGCGGATCTCGACGATGTTGACGCGTACCCGCCGCCCGCTGAGGCCCTCAAGCTTCTGCCTGAGCTCGTCGACCCTCTGGCCACCTCGCCCGATGACGATGCCGGGGCGCGCGGTGTGAACGGTGACGGAGACCATGTTGGCGTTTCGGTCGATCTCGACGCGGGAGATGCCCGCATCGGGCAAGGCCTTGGCGATAGTGCCCCGGATGGTCAGGTCCTCATGAAGGAGTTCGCTGTAATGCCGGTCGGCGTACCACTTGCTCTGCCAACCGTAGATGACACCGAGGCGGAATCCTATGGGGTGCACCTTATGGCCCACTCTATCCCTCCTCTTCGACCACGACGGTGATGTGGCTGGCCCGACGCAGTATGGGGCTGGATCTGCCCCGAGCACGGGCGCGGCTACGCTTGATGGTTACTGCCTCGTCGGCGTAGGCGGCCTTTATCCGCAGGTCCGACAGGGACAGCTGGTAGTTGTTCTCAGCATTGGCCGCGGCCGACTTGACGACTTTGGCGACGACGCGAGCGCTGGGCACAGGCAGGTAGCGGAGCATAGTAAGCGCCTCGTCGATCCGCTTACCGGGCAGATGCTCAAGCACGAGGCGCACCTTGCGCGCCGATACTCCTACTTGCTTCGCCTTGGCACTAACTTCCACGAATATCCCTCACTAATCTCATCCGCCGCTGGTATGTTACTTCCTGCGCACCTGGGTGGTCTGGGCCGTGCGACCGCCGTGGCCGCGGAAGAGGCGGGTCATAGCGAACTCTCCCAGCTTGTGACCCACCATGTTCTCAGTGATGAAGATGGGCACGTGCCGGCGGCCGTCATGAACACCGACGGTCAGGCCAACCATCTCCGGCATGACGGTTGAGGCCCGCGACCAAGTGCGGATAATCGTCCGCTGGCCGGAGCGCCGGACTGCCTCCACCTTCTTCAGGAGTTTCGGGTCGATGAACGGGCCCTTCTTGGTAGAACGCGACACAGGATTCTCCTAGGCTTTATGCCGGCTTCTGACGATGTACTTGTCGCCGTCATGGCGGCGGCGGGTGCGATAGCCGCGGGCCGGCTTCCCCCAAGGGGTCTTGGGCCCCGGCATACCGATAGGCGCTTTTCCTTCACCACCACCGTGGGGATGGTCGCGCGGGTTCATGGCCGAGCCGCGAACCGTCGGACGATGTCCCTTCCAGCGAGAGCGACCGGCTTTGCCCAGCTTTATCATGCTGTTCTCAACGTTGCTCACCTGGCCGATGGTGGCGGTACAGTCCGCCGGGACGCGCCGCAACTCGCCGGAGGGCAAACGCACGAGGGCGAATTCACCCTCCTTGGCCATGAGCTGGGCGGTCGAGCCGGCACTGCGAACGATCTGGCCACCCCGGCCCGGGCTAAGCTCGATGTTATGGATCGCGGTACCGGTGGGTATGTCCTTCAGGGCCATGGCGTTGCCCAGCCGGATATCGGCTTTTGGCCCCGCCTCTATCATGTCGCCGACCTCGAGGCCAACCGGCGCCAGTATGTATCTCTTATCGCCGTCTCGATAGAAGATGAGGGCGATGCGGGCGCTGCGGTTGGGGTCGTACTCGATGCTGGCGACACGACCCGGCACACCCAGCTTGTCCCGCTTGAAATCGATTATGCGGAGACGCCGGTGGGAACCACCACCGCGGTGGCGCACAGTGATGCGCCCCTGGTTGTTGCGTCCCGCCTTGCGCCGGAGGGGCTTCAGCAGGGATTTCTCGGGCTCCTTCTTCGTCACTTCGGCGAAGGTGAAGCCGCTCATTCCCCGCCGCCCCGGCGACGTCGGCTTGTACTGCTTAACCGGCATCTCTGTCGCTGCCTCTCATCATCGCATCCGGTCCGCCGCTGCCTCTCGCCCGATCGGGCTCTGGCGGCGGGCCCCGGCTATACTCCTTCGATCAGCTCTATCTTGTGGCCCGCCTGCAGGGTCACGATGGCTTTCTTCCAGTCAGGCGCCGCGGCGGGCCCGGTGCGAAAGCGCCGCACTCTGCCCCGCATGTTCATGACGTTTACGGCTTTCACCTTCACGTCGAAGGCGAGCTCTACGGCATGTTTGATCTGCATCTTGTTGGCGGCCGTCGCCACCTTGAAGACGTACTGGTTCTGGCTGGCGAGGATGGTACTCTTCTCAGTGACCAGCGGCCGCAGGAGGACGGTGTAGGGATGGATCTCTTTAGGCATCCGAGCCCTCCTCGACGGTGGTGGGAGCGGGAGCCGCTGTGCGCCGCCGCCGTGCCTGTGGAGCGGCCGGAGCCTCCTCGACAGTGGCGGCTGGAGCGGGGGTCGCTGTGCGCCGCCGCCGCGCCCGCGGAGCGGCCGGAGCCTGCTCGACAGCAGGCTCGAGTGCCGGAATCGGCGCTCGGCGGCGCAGCGCCCTGTCGCCACCCCAAAGCTGCTCCGCCTTTCTCACCGCACCTACGGTCATAAGCAGGTGCTGGTGGGAAAGCATGTCCGCTACATTCAGATAGGGCGCCGGCAGGACTTTCACCCTCTCCAGGTTGCGGGCGCTCGTGACGATGTTCCTGTCAGTATCTTCAGTGACGACGAGGGTCGAGCGCTCCAGCCCCAGATTCCCCAGCAGCGCCACCACATCCTTTGTTCGCGGCTTCTGAAGGCTCAGCATGCTTATCACCTGGAGAGAGCCGTCCGCGGCCTTGGCGGAGAGGACAGAGCGGATGGCCAGACGGCGCATCCGCTTGGGGAGATGCTGACTGAAGCTGCGGGGCTTCGGGCCAAAGGCGATACCGCCGTGACGGATAGCAGGTGACCGGATGCTGCCCAGCCGGGCACGTCCCAATCCCTTCTGACGGCGTACCTTGGCGGTGCTCCCCGCGACCTCGCCGCGCGTCTTGGTGCTGCCCGACCCGGCGCGCCGGTTGGCGAGCTGGGCAAGCAACGCCTGATGCACGACAGCGAGATGGGGTCTGACACCGAAGACCAGTTCATCGGCCTTGATCGGCTCAACTTGCTTGCCCTCGGGACTGCGAACCGTGAGTTCCATCATTCCTTATCGTCAGACTGCTCTTCAGGGGTCTCCGCCTCAGCGGGAGCCTCCTCGTTGACAGATGTTTCTTCTCCGGCCTCCGCCTCCACCTCAACAGCCGTCTCTTCGACGACGGGCTCTTCCTCTTCGGCAACTGCCCGCTCTATGCCGGCGATGCTTGCGGGGGTCTTGGGCGACCGGCAGATGCGTAGAAGCCCATTCCTGGCGCCGGGGACCGCTCCCTCGATGAGGAGGACCCCACGCGCCGGGTCGCTGTCCAGAACGAGCAGGTTGCGCACGGTGACGCGGTCGGCACCCATGTGTCCGGCCATCCGCAGTCCTTTGACAACCCGCCCAGGCGATGAGCCGGGGCCGATGGAGCCGGGAGCCCTCAGACGGTCCGACTGGCCATGCGTGCGGGGGCCGCCGCGGAACCCGTGGCGCTTCACCCCTCCAGCAAAGCCTTTGCCCTTGGATATCCCGGTGACATCCACGAAATCGCCGGCGTTGAAGAGCTCGACGCTCACCTTTTGGCCCGCTTCCCACTGCGCGGCGTCATCGACCGAGAACTCCCGCAGATAGCGGAACTCGCCCGTCCCTTTTAGGTGACCCTTCATCGGTTGGTTGACCCGCTTGGTCGCGCCAAATCCGAGCTGAACAGCGCTGTAGCCGTCCTTCCCCGGATTCTTGACCTGGACGACCGTGCAGGGGCCGGCTTCGACCACGGTAACGGGGTGAACTATACCCTTGCGGTCGAAGACCTGAGCCATGCCGATCTTCCTGCCAAGCAGGCCTACTATGCTCATTGCAGTTTGATCTCAATATCCACGCCGGCCGGCAATTGGAGCCTCATCAGCGTGTCTACGGTTTTTGATGTCGGCTCTAGGATGTCGATAAGCCGCTTGTGAGTGCGAATCTCGAACTGCTCTCGCGAGTCCTTGTCGATAACCGGCGAGCGGATGACGCAGAACTTCTTCGTCACAGTGGGCAGGGGGATTGGCCCCGCCACGGCTGCCCCCGTCCGCTCGGCGGCCTCTACAATCTGGCTTGCCGACTGGTCGAGCAAGCGGTGATCGTAACCCTTTAGCCTAATCCGGATCTTCTGCTTTGTTGTCATCTTCCA
>Ga0315286_10005220_pt1 | contig 12528 bp, 8 predicted proteins | sample YL17G10_0_MG_FD_205038 | JGI IMG/M metagenome (GOLD analysis project Ga0315286, IMG submission 205038) | Sediment microbial communities from Yellowstone Lake, YNP, Wyoming, USA - YL17G10_0 | ecosystem: Environmental > Aquatic > Freshwater > Lake > Sediment | place: USA: Wyoming | collected... | reverse complement strand
AGCTTGGTTTCTTATCTTTTAAATATCACGAATGTCGACCCCCTTAAATATAAACTGCTCTTCGAAAGATTTTTAAATCCGGAAAGAATCAGTATGCCCGATATCGATCTTGACTTTGCCGATATCAGGCGCGATGAGGTTATCGACTATATTTCCAAAAAATACGGAATTGATCATGTTGCACAAATTATCACTTTCGGAACAATGGCTGCCCGCGCGGCAATCAGAGACGCGGGGCGTGCACTGGGCTACACTTATTCACTGTGCGATCAAATCGCAAAAATGATTCCCTTCGGTTTTACTTTGACCGAAAGCCTGGAAAAAGTTCCCGAGTTATCACGCACATACGATTCTGATGACCAGGTGAAAACTCTGATTGATATCGCCAAAAAACTGGAAGGCGTTGCGCGCCATGCCTCAACTCATGCTTGCGGCGTGGTAATCACGAAAAATCCGCTCGATTTTTACGCTCCGCGCCAGTTCGCATCACAAGACGACCAAATTATCGTTACCCAGTATGAAATGCACAGCATTGAAAATCTCGGACTTTTGAAAATGGATTTTCTGGGATTGAAAAACTTGACCATTATCGAAAACGCCATCAACCTAATCGAAAAAATGAGGGGAATAAAGATAAACATCGACGAAATAACTCTGGAAGACAAGGCTGCTTTCGATATTTTCAGAAAGGCCGATACTACCGGTGTTTTCCAGCTCGAGTCTTCGGGAATGAAAAAATATCTGCAAAAACTGAAACCCAACGACCTCGAGGATATTATCGCCATGGTGGCATTATACCGACCCGGACCGATGAATCTTATTCCCGAATTTATTGCCCGAAAACACGGAGAAAAAGAAATAAAATACATTCACCCCAAGCTGAAACCAATTCTGGAAAACACCTACGGAATTGCGGTTTATCAGGAACAATTAATGCAAATTGCTAAAGATCTGGGCGGATTCACAATGTCCGAAGCAGATGTATTGAGAAAGGCGGTGGGCAAAAAAATCAGGAAACTGCTCGAACAACAAGCAAATAAAATGATTGAGGGAATGGTAAAAAACGGAATCCAGAAAGAAATCGCGCAAAGAATCTGGGATTTCATCGAACCGTTTGCTCAATACGGATTTAATCGCAGCCATGCTACTTGTTACGCCCTGATTGCCTACCAAACCGCGTATCTTAAGGCAAATTTCACCGAAGAATTCATTACCGCCTTAATGCAGGCAGACCAAAAAGACCTGGATAGAATTAATATTCTTGTCGAAGAGGCAAAAGATCACAATATCCAGGTTCTTCCCCCGGACATCGATGAAAGCCTGGATAATTTCACCTTAATTCCTCCAAAAACCAAAAAAGACAGACCCGCAATACGCTTTGGACTTGCAGCAATCAAAAATGTGGGGCATAATGTAGTTAAGGAAATAGTGGATGAAAGAAAGAAAAACGGCGCTTTTAAAACCATGGCTGATTTTCTGACTAGGCTCGCGCCTGCTCCGGACAAACCAATGGTTCTGAATAAAAAATCCCTGGAAAGCCTGATTAAGGCCGGCGCGTTCGATAAACTGGCATCAAGAAGAGAGTTACTCGATGACATGGAAAACCTTTTGGCTTTTTCCAAAGAATCACAAAAAAGCAGAAATCAGGGACAAAAAAGCCTCTTCGACACCGAAACGCCGGAAAATAAAAATCACTATCTTTTTTCCAATAACCACAGTAGTAGAAAACTTGAATCCGAAGAAATCCAATGGGAAAAAGAATTACTGGGAATGTATGTCTCCGATCATCCGCTTAACTCGCATAAACACCTATTAAAGGAAGAAGTAATTCAGATAAAAGACCTCGACAAAAGTAAGGTTAACAAAAAAATAAAAATTGCCGGGATAATCAATAAAATCACCAAATTCATTACCAAGTCCGGCAGCCCGATGCTCTTTGTGACTCTCGAAGACCTGACCGGAAAAATAGAAGCATTGGTTTTCGCTTCGATTCTCGACAGGAATCCGATTATCTGGCAAGAAGGAAAAATCGTGCTTTTAAGCGGAAGATTGTCCGATAAAGACGACAAATTTAAAATCCTCTGTGACGAAGCAGAAGAATTGTCAGCCCAAGGCTGATCCGCCTCGGGTGGAAAAATTAAAATCATGGAAACAAAAATAGATAAAATCCGCCATTCGTTATCGCATATTATGGCATACGCTGTAAAAAACATTTACGGAAGTGTTAAATTTGGCATTGGTCCAACAATTGAAAATGGGTTTTATTATGATTTCGGATTAAAAAACTCCCTTATCCCCGAAGACCTTCCAAAAATTGAAAAAATAATGCGGGAACTGATTAAGCAAAATATCGAATTCAAAAAAAGCCTGAAAACAAAAGCCGAAGCAAGAAAACTTTTTGTTGGCCAATTATATAAATTGGAATTAATTAAAGATCTATCCGCCAAAGGCGGATCCGCCTCGGGCGGAAAAGTTACAATCTATAAATCCGGAGATTTCACTGATTTATGCGCCGGGCCCCACGTTAAATCTACCAGAGAAATCAATCCTGAGGCGTTCAAACTTACCAAAATTGCCGGTGCTTATTGGAAGGGCAGTGAAAAAAACCCAATGCTGCAAAGAATTTACGCTGTTGCTTTTGAAACTAAAAACGAACTTGATAATTATTTAAAACAAATTGAAGAAGCCGAGAAAAGAGACCACAGAAAGCTCGGCAAAGACCTGGAATTATTCAGCATTGATGATTATGTCGGCCCGGGGCTTGTGTTGTGGCATCCGAAATTATCCATTGTCAGAGAACAAATCGAACTTTATTGGAGAAAACAGCACAGAAAAAAGGGGTATCAATATGTTTATACTCCTCATATCGGCTTATCTAGTTTGTGGCAAACATCCGGTCATTTACAAACATTTAAAGAGGGAATGTACCCTCCGATGGAAATGTCTTTAAAAAACAAAGACGAAAATGTTGCCTATTACGTAAAGCCGATGAATTGCCCGTTTCATATAAGAATTTATAAATCCAGACCGAGAAGCTATAAAGAATTACCATTAAGGTGGTGTGAACTCGGCAATGTTTATAGATACGAAGAATCCGGAGTTTTGCATGGGATGCTAAGGGTAAGGGGGTTTACTCAGGATGATGCCCATATTATTTGTACCGAAGACCAGTTTATAAGTGAAGTAAATGGAATTTTGGATTTTGCCCTAGAAATCAATAAAGTATTCGGATTCAATAAACTAAACGTCTATTTGTCAACTAGAGACTTAAAAAACAAAAAAACCAAATATATCGGAAGCGATAAAATTTGGAATCTGGCGGAAAAAACCCTTGAGAATATTCTGAAGAAAAGAAACCTTGAACACAAAAAAGATATTGGCGGGGCAAAATTTTATGGTCCGGCAATTGACCTCAAAGCCGTCGATTCAATGGGCCGAGAGTGGCAAGGAACAACAATCCAACTGGATATGAACTTACCTAAGCGCCTGGGAATGACTTATGTCGGCCCCGACGGAAAAGAACACGAACCGATTATGCTCCACAGAACCCTACTGGGCTCCATGGAAAGATTTGTCGGAACTTTAATTGAACACTATGCCGGAGCTTTCCCGTTCTGGTTGGCTCCTGTGCAGATAAAAATTCTGCCCGTTTCACAAAATCATAAAATATTTGCCCAAAAAATAAAAAAGGAATTCGATGAACATGACTTCAGAGTTGAAGTCGATGAAACAGATAATACTGTAGGTAAAAAAATCCGCGAAGCTGAATTAGAAAAAATCCCCTACATTATTGTTATGGGAGATAAAGAGGCAAATTCTGATCAATTAGCCGTAAGAATCCGTGGTCAAAAAGAAATTGAAAATATTTCAATTGATAAATTTATTGAAAGAATAAAAAAAGAGCTTAAGTGAAAAGGTATTATATTAAAACTTTCGGATGCCAAATGAATGAATCTGACTCCGAACGCATAGCAGGTTTCCTGGAGAAAAAAGGATACAAACAGGCCCCCACAATAGAGGGGGCTGATTTAATTGTGGTTAATGCCTGCTCCGTACGCCAGACAGCCATCGACAGAATTTTCGGATTGAATAAAAAATTCAAAAACCTGAAAGCCCAAAAAATTCTTACCGGTTGCGTAATAAAATCCGATATCCCGAAATTCAAAGGACTTTTTAATAAGATTACGGACATCAAAAGTTTTCTCGGCAAAAATTATCTTGAATTAAAATCCGGATGCCCACAAAACAAATCTATATATCTTCCGATTATGACCGGATGCAATAACTTCTGTTCCTATTGTGTCGTGCCGTATACGCGCGGAAGAGAAGTTTCCCGACCAATTAAAGAAGTAATTAAAGAATTTAAAATTATTTTAAAAAACGGATATACGGAAATAGTTTTACTGGGACAAAACGTAAATTCGTACAAATATGGATTCGCGAAATTACTTAAAAAGCTGAATCCTCTACCCGGCGAATTCAAAATCAAGTTCATGACCAACCATCCTAAAGACATGTCCGATAAACTGATAAATACGATTGCCGAATGTGAAAAAGTGGAAAAGGAAATTCATTTACCCGTTCAAAGCGGAGATAATACAATTCTGGGAAAAATGAACCGCAAATATACGGTCCAAGAATACGAAAAATTGGTGGAAAAAATCCGCAGAAGAATTCCCGATGCAAGAATCACTACCGATGTCATTGTCGGATTTCCCGGCGAAACAAAAAAGCAATTTCAGAACACGGTAAAAATGTTCCAAAAAATTAAATTTGACCTGGCCTATATCAATAAATATTCACGGCGCGAAGGCACTGCTGCGGCAAAATTCGAAGACAATATTTCATGGCAAGAGAAAAAAACACGCTGGGAAATCTTGAATAATTTGGTAAATTCGCTAAAGAAAAACAAGCTGATTGTTGTTCTGGGTCCGACTGCTTCGGGAAAAAGCGAATTAGCTGTCCGACTTGCTAAGCAATGTAACGGAGAAATAATTTCCGCGGATTCCCGACAAATTTACAAAGAAATGGATATCGGAACGGGCAAAATCACTTCAAGGGAAGCGCAAGGAATCCCCTATCACCTCCTAGACATTATTAGCCCGAAAAAACAATTCAGCGTTGCTGAATACAAAAATTTAGCACTCAACGCAATTGAGAAAATTTACGCCAAGGGGAAAATTCCCATTATTTGCGGAGGAACCGGCTTTTATATCCGCGCAATTGTCGACGGTCTAGTTATTCCCGAGGTTGAACCGGATTGGGAATTAAGAAAAAAACTGGAAAAGAAAACAACAGAAGAATTGTTTAGAGAATTAAAAAAAATCGACCCCAATCGTGCAAAAAATATTGACAGCAAAAACCGCAGAAGATTAATCAGGGCAATCGAAATTATTAAAAAAACAGGAAAACCTATTCCTGTCTTGAAATTTTCCGCCCAAGGCGGATCAGCCTCGGGCCGAGATGTACTTTATGTCGGAATAAAAAAATCCCTTCCCGAAATAAAAAAATCAATCGATAAAAGAACTGATAAAATGATAAAATCCGGATTGGAAAAGGAGGTTAAAAACCTGGTAAAGAAATACGGCTGGACATTGGTTTTGAAAAATACTATCGGATATTCTGAATGGAAAAACTCTCAAAACAAAAAAGAAATTATCGAAGCTATCAAGCTTCATACATTTCAATATTCCAAAAGACAAATGACATGGTTCTCCGCCATAGGCGGATCCGCCTCGGGCGGAAAAAAATATCCCGGGGATCAAGTAAACTGGATTAAAAATTTCAAAGAAGCAAAGAAATTAACAAAAAAATTTATGAATTAGTGGATTGTTTCTTCTTTGGTCTTCTCTTTCGATTTTTCCCTCATTTGTTCTAGCCCACTACCCCTTTTTGCTCCTTTAACTGAAAGAATTTCTTCTTCTATTATCTCGGGTGGCACGCCCTCTGCTTCTTCAATTGCCCTTTTGAGACCTTCCACTGCTGCTTCGCTTTCTGTTTCATTTATTTTTTTCTCAAATTCTTCGGGTGAAATTCCGTGTCCCATATTATTTTTTCAAAATTTTATGGATTAAACTTGCTGCGACCTTTGGATTTGCTTTTCCCTTTGTTTCGCGCATAATCTGACCAACCAGAAATTGTAAAGCTGTTTCTTTTCCTTTTTTGTAATCCTCAACAGCCCGAGGATTATTTTTTATTACATTTTCCGCCGCCATTTCCAGTTCTTTTTCGTCGCTCACTTGTTTCAGATTCTTGCTTTCGATAATCTGCGAGGGGTCGCCGCCGCCGACAAACATTTCTTTTAAAACCTCTTGCGCGCCGCTCGAGGAAATTTCTCCGATAAATGTCAGATAAATCAGTTCGGCAAAATTCTCGGGCGTAATCTTGATTTCGCCGGTTACAGGAACAAATTTAGGAAATTCCGTGATAATGTAATTTACGCTCAATTTTATGATTTTTTCCAAATCGGTTTTTATTTTTCCCGATTCAAACCATGCTTTCAACTCGCTTGCAGAACATTCAAAAAAATCTCCCAGATTTTTAAAGCTTACAAAAATCTCCACACTTGAATCAAGAATCCCGTATTCTCTTTTAAATCTTTCCCTTCTTGCTTGAGGCAATTCCGGAACCATGTCGCCGAGTTTTTCTATCTCGTCAGCGGAAAAAGTCATTGGCGGCAAATCCGGCTCGGGAAAATACCTGTAATCATCCGATGTTTCTTTTATTCTTTGTAAAAATGTTTCCTGTTTAACATCATTCCATCCCCTTGTTTCGTGAATTACTGTTTCCCCTTTCTCCAAAACTTCTTTTTGTCTTTCCAATTCATATTCTATTGCTTTTTCCACGCTCTTAAAGGAATTAAGGTTCTTTACCTCGACTTTCGTACCCATGTTCAGGGAGTCTGACTCCCTCAAAGATATATTCGCCTCCACGCGCATTTGTCCTTTTTCCATATCCGCGTCGGAAATTCCCAAATAACGGAATATCAATTGTAATTCTTCGGCAAATTTTTTCGCTTCAATGGCGGAAGTTATGTCGGGATCGGTTACCAACTCCATAAGCGGCACGCCTGCACGGTTATAATCGACCAAAGACGAATCCTTGTCCTGGTCATGAATCAATTTGCCTGTGTCTTCTTCAAGATGAATTCTTCTGATTTTTACTTTCTTCACTTGTCCTGAACTTGCCGAAGGAATTTCCAGATACCCTTCCTTACATAACGGCGCCTCGTATTGCGATATTTGATATCCCTTGGGTAAGTCGGGGTAAAAATAATTTTTTCTCTCAAACCAACTTTTCTTATTGATCTGGCAATTCAATGCCAATCCCGCCCTAATCACGCTTTCAACCGCATCCTTGTTAATTACGGGCAAGGATCCTGGCTGGGCAGTGCAAATCGGACAAATATTCATGTTTGGATTCTTCTCTAACGGGTCGTTAAGGCAATCGCAAAACATCTTTGTTTTGGTTTTCAACTCAACGTGAATCTCCAATCCGATTGTGGGTTTATAATTTTTCATTAATTTTATCTTATCATTTTTATCTCAATAAAAAAAGCCCCCGCATCGCGGGGGCGGTCCTTATTTGTTGATTTTAAGACCCTCTCCATACTGAACATCATCATCGATAATATTCCGCCCGGGATCTCTCCACTCTTCTACCCAGGCCTCCACAAGAAAAATGCGTATTCCTTTCTCTTTAGTCGAACAAATAACCCTTTTCAGTCCCGCATTAATAATCATCTTCTTGCAGATAAAACACGGAAACGCATCAATTGATTTTCTGTCACGAGTTTGACCGAAGATATAAATGTCTCCGCCCAAAAAGCTTACTCCTGCTCTCCCGGCATTAATAAAGGCGTTCTGTTCGGCGTGAACGCTTCCGCATAATTCGTACCTCTGCCCAGAAGGGATATTGTGCTTGTTGCGAAGACAGAATTTTCGCTCGAAGCAATCAAGTGTTTTTCTCGGTGGACCAGTATAGCCAGTCGAAACAATCTGATCTTCTTTTACGATAATTGCCCCGGAAAAACGCCTGAAACAAACCGCTCTCTTTGCCACTGTGCGGGCAATGCTTAAGTAATACTCCTCCTTAGACACTCTTTTTATTTTCAACCCTACCTCCTTTATTGAAATTTAAAGATCAAAACTTATCTTATTTTGTTTTTAAAAATTATTCAACTGCCTGCTCTAAAAACCTTAAACACGACTTATCGGGTACAGCATTTAAAATTGCTTTTGCGCCGACCGGTAGAGCTAAAAATAACTTTTCGCCGTAAATCGTCTTAGCCTTATTCGATGCTTTTCTTAAAATTTTAAATGCTTTCTTCTGTTCTTCCAGATGGCCAAAATTGGGGAATTCCGCAACCGGAATATTTTTATCCCTCAAAAGAGAAATAAATAGATCATACCAACTGGTTTTTTTACCCCATTCCGGATATTCGATTTCGCTGTCTCCGACAAATCTGCCGAGAACGATTCCTTTTACTTTATGAAAACACTTATGAAGAATAACCCCTTCCAGCATCCTACTTACATCGCTTTTATCTTCCCATACTTCTTCCAGGCCCAAGATTATCGGGCCATCGAAATTTTCCAAAGGGTCGAATTTACTTCCGAAAAGATGGATTAATGTTTCCAAATTTGTGGGCAGAAAATGGCCCTCTGCTTTTCCGGGAATCAAAACCTTGGTGAAAAAACTCTGCCCGTAATTCAATTCCATCTCACCAAAAAGCAACTTTCTTAAAGATTCCTGGGTAAATTTATTATGCGAAGCAATACCAACGAGGTTCGGGGCATGAACTCCGATTATACCCATAGAAAAATTCGCGTTGAGAAACACACAAAAATCGGAATAGCCGAAAAGAAGCGTCGGATTAGCCCTAAGCGCTTCAATAACTTTTGGGCTTAACGACAAGAGCACCGAACTGGCAGCATATCCGCCCTCGGCACAAGTAATCGCTTTTATCTCCGGGTCCGTTGCCATATTTTCGAAGTCCTCTCTTCTTTCTTGGGGCGTGCCCGCACTGTAATCGCTAACTTTTTTAAAAATATGTTTCCCCATTTTAACCTTAAACCCCCATTTTTGCAGTGTTTTAACCCCGGTTTCCAAACCCTTGGCTTCAACAACTCCCGACGGAGCAATTACTCCAATCATATCCCCGATTTTCAATTTTTTGGGTTTTAGGATATCCATTTTGCCAGATGAGGATTTACTTATTAAAAAGACCCTTCACAGCTTGAGCGGGCATGGTTTACCGCGAAGCGGGAAGAGCGAAAGCGAGACGGAGCGCGGCGCCACGCTGGGGCGCCGACGCGTGTCTTTAGATAAGTAAATCCGAAATCTTTAATTTGTAATTTCGATTCCCATATTTTTTGCGGTTCCTTCTATCATTTTCATTGCCGCTTCAATATCATCGGCATTTAAATCCGTCATTTTAATTTCGGCAATTTCACGAATCTGTTTTTTGGTAACCTTCCCGACTTTATTTTTCTGGGGAACACCTGAACCTTTTTCGATTCCAGCGGCTTTTTTCAATAAATCGGCTGCCGGCGGAGTTTTTAATTTAAACTCAAATGTTCTGTCCTTATAAACAGTAACTTCGGCAGGAATAATATTGCCTATTTTATCTTTCGTGGCTTCATTAAAGCGTGAGCAAAAATCCTGAAGATTCAATCCATGCGGACCCAAAGCAGTGCCCACGGGAGGAGCCGGATTGGCTTGCCCGGCCGGAATTTGAATTTTTATGATTGTTTTAATTTCTTTTGCCATAAATTTATAAATTTAAATCTTTTTTACTTGTAAAAAATCCAATTCTACTGGAGTCTCTCTGCCAAAAATACTCACCAGTACCTTTATCTTTCCTTTTGCCCCGTCAACTTCGCTGATTTTTCCGTCAAAATCCTTAAATGGCCCATCAACTATCTTTACCGCATCACCCACTTCAACTTCAATCTTGTATGTCGCTTCTTCGGTAGCTGTTTTACTTAAAAGTTTTTTGATTTCTTCCTCGGCAATAGGAATCGGTGTAATCCCTGCACCGATAAAACCAGTAACTCGAGGGGTGTTTCTTACCACATACCAGGAATCGTCGGTAACAATCATTTCCACAAACACATAATTGGGATAAATTTTTTCCTCTACAGTATATCTTTTTCCACCCTTTATCTTGATCTTTTTTTCTTTCGGGACCAAAACATTAAAAATCGAGTCCTTTTTATCTAATGATTCGATTCTTTGCCTCAAATTCTGAGCAACCGTATCCTCGGATGCAGGATAAGTATGAATGGCATACCAATGCCTTTCTCCGCTTTCTTGTTGTTTTGGCATACTACAATAAAAATTTAGTGATTAAAAGGGTAAAAAGAAGGTCCAGTCCGCCCAGGAAAAAAGCCACAACAAAACTCAACCCGATAACAATTAGAGTGTATTTTATGGTCTCCTTGCGGGTGGGCCAATTTACCTTCTTCATCTCAACCTTCGTTTCCTTAAGAAAGTTTGTGATTTTGGTGAAAATATTCATGTTTTTTAAAATGGCCAAAAGGCCATCTTAAATTAAGAGTACTCCCGATAAAATTAATTGTCAAGCGCTATGATTATACGTCCAGATTCTTAACGCTTTTGGCGTGAGTTTGGATAAATTTCTTTCTCGGCAAAACATCATTTCCCATCAGAACATCAAAAATTCTGTCCGATTCTTCTGCGTCGTCAATAGTTACTTTTTTCATCAGTCTGTGTTTCGGATCCATGGTTGTTTCCCATAATAGTTCCGGATTCATTTCGCCCAAGCCCTTATATCTTTGGATACCGACATCTCCACCCTTTTCTCTTTTCATTTTTTCCACTGCTTTATTTTTTTCCTCTTCACTGTAAACAAATTCGATGTCTTTCCCTTTCTGGACCTTGTAAAGCGGCGGCTGAGCAATATAAAGGTATCCTGATTCGATTATTTTCGGAAAGTAGCGGTAAAACAATGTCAAAAGTAATGTCCTGATATGCGCACCATCAACATCGGCATCAGTCATAATAATAATATTATGATAACGCAATTTTCCGATATCAAATTCCTCGGCAATCGCACTACCGAGAGCAATAATCAGCGCCCTTACTTCTTTTGACGCCAAAATTTTATCCAGTCTTGCTCTTTCGACATTGAGAATCTTCCCTCTTAGAGGCAAAATGGCCTGGAAGTGTCTATCTCTTCCTTGTTTGGCGCTGCCACCGGCACTATCGCCTTCAACAATATAAAGCTCCGCTTCTGCAGGGTTCTTTGTGATGCAATCCGCTAACTTTCCCGGAAGAGTCATTCCTTCAAGAATTCCCTTTCTGATTACCGTATCCCTGGCAGCCTTAGCCGCCTTTCTCGCTTTTTGCGATAAAATTGTTTTACCTAAAATCTCTCTCGCATCGTTGGGATTTTTCTCAAGAAACTCTTCAAGGGCATCGATTATAACTGATTCAACCGCGGTTCGCGCTTCAGGATTACCGAGCTTGGCTTTTGTCTGGCCTTCAAATTGCGGTTCTCTTAACTTTACACTTACTACGGCAGTCAAACCCTCTCTGACATCATCCCCGCTCAAATTTTGTTCTGCTTCTTTTATAAATCCGTTTTTTCGCGCATAATCGTTAATAACCCTGGTCAATGCGGTTCTGAATCCGGTCAAATGCATTCCGCCTTCTCCGGTATGAATATTGTTAGCAAAACTAATTTCCATGCTTTCAATATCTTCGGTATACTGGACAGCAATTTCCACCAAAATATTATCTTTCTCTCTTTCGACATAAAAAATGTTTCCGTGAATCGTTTTGTCGTTTCTGTTTAAATGCTTGATATACGAAACCAATCCGCCTTCGAAATAAAAAGTATGCGTTCGAAAATTTTCCTTGTTTGCTTCCTTCCTTTGATCGATAATCGTAATTTTTATATTTTTCGTAAGATAGGCTTGCTGACGCAAATGGTCCAAAACCTTATTCCAGCTGAATTCCACTTCTTTGAATATTTCCGGATCTGGCTCAAAAATTACATTTGTCCCCGAACCATTACATTGATCTTCTTTTTTTACTTTTGTCGTTGGTTCCCCCTTAGAATATTCTTGCGTGTGTACCCACCCATTTCTGCAAACCTCAACCCGCATCCACCTTGAAAGCGCGCAAACAACCGAAACACCGACTCCGTGAAGCCCTCCGGCAATTTTATATGATTCTCCGCCAAATTTCCCTCCCGCGTGAAGAGTAGTCATTACCGTTTCCAGTGCGGATTTTCCGGTTTGGGGATGCTTATCCACTGGGATACCTCGACCATTATCTGCCACAGAAACCCGATTATTCGGCAAAAGCGTAATGCCGATATCCGTACAATAACCGGCCATTACCTCGTCTAAACTATTATCTACTACCTCCCAAATCAAATGATGTAAACCCTCGGCCCCGGTTGAACCGATATACATTCCCGGTCTTTTTCTTACCGGATCAAGCCCTTCGAGAACATAAATATCCTTGGCCTCGTAGCTCGATTTTACCTTCTCCATT
>Ga0315286_10005218_pt1 | contig 12529 bp, 19 predicted proteins | sample YL17G10_0_MG_FD_205038 | JGI IMG/M metagenome (GOLD analysis project Ga0315286, IMG submission 205038) | Sediment microbial communities from Yellowstone Lake, YNP, Wyoming, USA - YL17G10_0 | ecosystem: Environmental > Aquatic > Freshwater > Lake > Sediment | place: USA: Wyoming | collected... | reverse complement strand
CCTGCCCACCACGGCAGGAGAAACCGGATACCGCTGCAAAGAAAGCAATCACAGGGATTCATGTTACCTGTGCCAAAGGAGTGTTACCTTCAATAGTTACTACTTTGACCACAGAGTATTTAATAATTTCTCCTTTTGTCCAGTTCTATAAACTCGTAGGTGGTTTATGACGCCCCCACCAGAAGCCGAGGCATGGCCGGATATCGACCCGGCATTATACCAAAGTCCCTTCCCGGCCCCGGGCCCCCGGTTCAGGCCAGCGGTACAGGGTGCCCCCCCTTTGGGGGGAGGGGGGTGTCCCTCGCAGATCCCCTCCCCAAAAGGGGTGGGGGTAGGGGGCGGGGCTAGTCTTGTACCTGACAAGAGCATAACTCCTACAATACACGAGCCCTCAGATATTGCCTTTGCTGCACTTGCTCAGCTTGATTCCACTGATCCAGAATATCAGATCTGTTTTGAATTTACGCAATATCTGGATCAGTGTGAGCAACAGAAATTTATGATTAGGGGATACGATACTAAAAAAGGGAAATTTATCAACCTGCCCATGGAGTACGGTAACAGATGGTGTCCATCTCGTAGAAGGGATCTATCAATAAAAATGGATCGGCTCTCTCATTGGTTTGAAGAACAAGAGGATCGCCCGGTAACAATGATCACTCTCACATCAGGGAGAAGAGATCTAAGCATATCCGGACAATGGTATGATCTCAATAAAAGCAAAAAGAAATTACAAGATCTCATCCGTAAATATTTCGGTAACGTTGATTACTTCTGGGTACCAGAACCTCACAAAGATGGGTACGTTCACTATCACATGGCAGTATTTGCAGACGTTGACAACAATACAAAGGATAAGCGGGGAGAAGGGATCGAGGATAAACTCCGTAACCTCTGGTCGAAGAAGTACGGCACCGGTTCCCATACCTACGGTCTTGATTTCAGCCACAAAAAAGGCGACGGAAAAATAAAGGATCTGAAGAATTATCTCTCAAAATATTTAGCAAAGGGATTTTTGATCGACAAGTGGACGCCGGGTATGTTAAAATTCAACGCGAACCTCTGGGAGACTGGCTACCGGATGTACGGTGCATCAAAAAGAATCAGGGAAGTAATGAATATCAATGACGAGAAACCATCACAAACTGTATGGCTCGAAACAACAATCATAGAACCGGAAGAGATCCAAGAAACCATAGTGGACAATTCAGTATGGCCACCAAAAAAGAAAGTCGTAACCACTATCATAGAAAACAAAAGGATAATCTGGTGTCGTCAGTATATCCCCGATTGGATTGACAGCGATTTCTGGCTTACACCAGGGGGTTATATTGCACCAACAGATCCCCCCCCTCAGTATATTTATGATTGGGGTCGGCCCTGCTCACACCATGCACAGGAGTATAAAGTAGTCCACTGGCAAGATATGAACATCCCAAAAAGAAAACGGGAAGTTGATCCATATGAACAGTTCAATAAGGATTATGCTGCGTCTTGTGCACCATCAGGATTAAAACAAGGCAGCGCACCAAGGGACAAGTACGGATTATTATGACAGAGAAAAAATTAACACAGAAGGAATGGTGTAAGGATTGTTCTATCCATAAAAAAGAATTGCCCTGCACAAAAACTGGATGTTGTAAATGTGATCATAATTGCTGTCCGAGGTTTTTCAGGAACCATCATAAACCATGTTTTGAGTATAATTCGGGATGAACCCCTACGACACGTGGCGACCGCAACAACATTAAACAACATTCAAATACATCAAACAACATACAATAATATATGGCAGAAAGATTTTTGTCAACCCAAGAAGCAGCGGATCGAATGAAGGTCTCCAGGCACCGCGTGCTAAAATTAATCCGAACAGATGGACTCCCGGCATTCAAAGACAAGATAAATGATTTCCGGGCGTACCTGATAGATGAAAGCGAACTCATCCGCTGGATGGAAGGAAGAAGGATCAGGAGGCAGTAATGCCCGCCCCCCCAGAGTTTATGGTCTTGCTGTATTCAATGACAGCGATCCTCATTGCAATGACATTAGCGTATATTACCGAATGGTGGACGCACAGGAGAGATCCCCCATGATCCCCCTGCCCAAAATCAAATGTAAAAGACAAGCATATCGATCAGATGGCGCGTGTGCGTATCTTGATGAAAGTATGATGTGGGTTCCAAAATTATGCCTCAAACAAAATTGCATCTACTACGAAGGTGCACCATGACAATGGTTGGACCGAACATGGATCTTGTGATTTTTGTATGTATGGCTACAGGATTTATCTTGGGAGTTGCTATGATGGTTCTTGTATCCTTACTATCTGGCTCCCCACAACCACATTGCGGAGTGTGTATTTGCCCATGATCACCCTTGCCGACATCCGCGAGTACATCTTCACCTGGCGGGCACGCTGGATACTCTACTATCTACGGAGGCACTGAAATGACCCCGCCCCCACAACGAGATTGGGCTTTGGTCGGGGTTTTGGTCGGGGTTTTATCATGATTGGCAAGCAAGAAGAACTCCGGCAGGCGGGTTCACCATGAACCCACTTAAAGGCGAACTGGAATACGGCTCGATCTCTCTTGATGACAAAGAGGACTATCGGCTATATCGGTATTCGGATGCTGGTATGGGAGAAACCGAATATCGTATTTTCAGAAATGGTGCGTTCTTTGCGATGTTCGATAACCGCAAAGATGCCGAGGAGGTAATGACGGTGATGACGCACAAGAGCGAGCGGGATACGGTGCTGGATGTTGGAGGAATCCTTGAAAGTTTATGCAAGACTGATCTTTACTGGTATGGTAAAGGAGTTACGGAGGGGGAGGATGTTGGTAAATGCCGAGGTAAAGATTGTAATTATTGCGGGAGATATAATGAAAAACTCCGGCAGGCAGGTGAACCATGACGTTATTCACCCAATGGGAAATTGAATTATTGTCTGTCCTTCTTTCACGTTATGAAGAATCAGATTTTAACTGTGGTGCATTTGAAGGGGAACAGAAGTCGGTAAAATGTCAAAAATTGGATGGTTGCATTCATTTAGACCTTCCGTGTAAAGGTTGTAAATATAGAAAGCGGTTTGTAAAACTCTGTCATAAAATAAACTCTCGACGGCAGGCAGGCTCACCATGAACCAGTATATCATTAACGAAACGATGCTACAAACTTGGCGGAAAGGATGTTTGAACCCCAAAATCCCCCACACAGATGATGACACCTGTAAAAAATGTAAATATCGTGGAAAAGGATTGCGGAAAAACTGTTGTGATTTTGACGATAACGCAATGGAGGATATATTTCGTTCCTATCCCTACCAGAGCGAGCGGGATGCGGTGCTGGAACGATTGCATATCTGGTTTGAAAATTATTGTGAGGGTAATGAAGATCCCGATTTATGGATGGTTTTCCTTCATGCAGAACGAACACTCCGGCAGGCGGGTGAACTAGATGCTTGAACCGAACACATGGTATGAAATCAACGATCAGGAGTTGTTCCTGTTTGCGACAAACGGGTTTTGGGATAGAGAGGAACGGATGCAATGTTACAAAAGGGTGAAGTCAAGGAAGATAGAGAAATCCGCAGGCAGCAGGGGAATCAGGAGATGAAACGGAAATGACATACACAGAGGAAGCGGATAAAATACTTGCATTGAACCGCAAGCCACACAGGATTATTATTTTCAATATTGATAGCGAAATCCGTTCGATTTGCTTTCCGAATTATCGCAGATATATGAATGTAATGTTTGATGAATTTAAGAAGAAGCAGGAACGGAAATGAAAGCCGATTTCATAAATGCCGAATGGGTAAAACAATATTGTGATGTCGAAATAAAGTCTACCCATGAAAGATGGGAACGTGACGGCAGGCCAAGGAACGATGCATGGATCAATGGATCCCATTCGGGATTTATCCACGCTTTACAACATCTAAAACAATTAATTGAAACAATCGAGAGGATTGATGGAAAATGACCCACTGCCGGATATGCGGAGCTCAGGATCAGGAGATCGGAGAAAGTATTATCTGTGAATCCTGCGCTGATAAAAAAGAGAATAAGAACCCAAAGAAATGTAAATGCAATCAATATACGACGTGTGAGGATTGTCTGAATGCAGTTCAGAACGAAGGAGAGAAGGTGCTGGAGTTATTGCGACTGAAGTATGTTGAATTTTTAAATCATCCCTGTCCAGAACTTGCAGATAAATATGACCATTGTTGTGATGCAGAATGGTGTGGACTATGCACACTGGATGAAGTATTGGCAGAACTCCGGCAGGCAGGTGAACCATGACCGAGACTAGGCACGACTACTTACAATATTTCAACAGCATCATGCTCCTGGTATTGGTCTTGCACAGTTACCAGATCATATAATATCAAAATCCCCGCCCCTTTTTTGCACAAACATAATGCCGCACCTGGTTTAACCAGCATCAAAACCCCAGGACTTTTCCAGCGCTCATCTTTTTCCAGCATCACAAACCACAACGAAGACGTTTTGAACAACTCCCGAAAGGTATATATCCCACGTATCTATTACTATGACTCGCCGCTTCGTTTCCTATCAAGTGGTCACACTCTAACCATTGCTTCTATTCCAGACAATCAAAAAAGTGAGAACCTTTGTACAAATTTACAACACATCATACCACTCCGCGCATAAAAATCTTATGACATACCATTTTTAAAAAACATAGCAACATCCTACGACGTGCGCACATACAAAACCTTTATAACATATAAACCGTATGTTAGTTTATGTCAACCTTTGACACCATAAAAGAAAAGATGGCAATGTACAAAATGCGTATCTTTGCTGTCACCACTGTATCGCTTGTGACCCTCGCCCAGTGTGCAAGTGCAGCAACGCTGAATGAATCCATTGGCCCAATTCTTGAATCCGTTGCAGAACTGTTCGTTCCGCTTCTGGCACTTGTGATTGCGGCAGTTCCATTAATTATCGCAATTTCTGTGATCGGGTTCATCCTCGGCATACTTGCAGCGATTCTTCAAAAACTGCACATTTAAAACTCCAACCCTTTTTTGGCGAAAGTGTTTTGTACTCTTCCGCCAATTATCCATTAGTGATTATAAATGGTTTCTTGCAAGACCTACCTTCCTAAGTTGTTTTCTATTTTCCTTCTCATGCTTCTCTGTTTCCCGGGGGCAATGGCAGCACAATACATCTCATTTGCGCAGCCCGACACTTTAACCCAAAAAGACATCTACCTCTATGGATTCAACACCACATCGGCAGATTATGAACTTCTCGGACTGTACAACACAACAAGCACCGCCATCGAAATTCCTAATGGAACCGACATTATGTTTGTTATCAAGCCTCAGTACAGCACTCCGCTTGATGAACCCGGTACATGGCTCAGCGCAACCTTCTCCTATGTCAGTTCAAACCTCGCAGCACTCATCATTATCATGTTCCTCGTTGGTTTGATTCTGGTGCGGAAATGATCAAAAAACTTTTTGCACTTGTCCTTATCGCCGCACTTATCACATCAGCCAGCGCAGCTCCGGTAATCAACCCTTCTGTAGAAAGTGAATCAATATTCTGCCGAATAATCTATACAAAATGGATCTGTAATCTTGCAGGATCAGGAACGGGTGGAGTAGGCCCCCAAGGGATCCCGGGAATATCGGGAAATGGAACCGGAGATATAAATTACTTCAATTTCAGCGGATCAAACCTCACCACAATATCGAATGTCACCAATTTTTTCAATTATACCTTTTCAGAAATGAACCAGACAATGAACCAGACTCCGGGGGTACAGGGTATCCAAGGTATCCCCGGTCTTAACAACATGACAGCCGGTCCGCAAGGACCGCAAGGAGAACAAGGAATTCTAGGACTCGCAAACATGACAGCCGGACCGCAGGGGATCCCCGGCATAAACGGGACGGACGGAATCGATGGAGACGACGGATATACTCCGATATTCGGAGTGGATTACTTCAACGGGTCCGTAGGAGCTCAAGGACCGCAAGGAGAACAAGGAATTCCAGGACTCGCAAACATGACAGCCGGTCCGCAAGGAATCCCCGGACAAAAGGGAGAAGACGGAACAAATGCAACAGTAGCCAATGTTTATCCGGTAGGCTCAGTCTACATCTCAACATCATCAACAAACCCGGCAACCACGTTTGGCTTCGGGACCTGGGCAGCAGTCGCAACCGGGCAGATGCTAATCGGCATTGACTCAGGAGACACGAAGTTTGACACCGTAAGGGAGACTGGAGGATCCGAGACCTCAACCGAAGTCCTGCAACACACACATCCCGCAACCGTCACCGATCCAAGCCACAACCATATCCAGAATATTAACGATGCAGTAACAGGAGCATTAACGGGATATACAAGTGCTGAAGATACCAGCACAAACACAGCGTTAGCAACAGGATACAGGACAGCAAACACCACGACAGGGATCACAGTGTCCACAGCGAACCCAGCCGGGTCCGTTGCATCAATCTCGTTAATGAACCCCTATTTTGTCGTTTACATTTGGGAGCGAACAGCATGATTAAAAAACAGCAATTCATGATTATTGCGCTCATTGCGCTTATTGCATTTATCACAATGCCGGCACAGGCATATACTGAGTTATCAACATATACGGCAACGGGGGGTACTACCTCAGGATATGAAATATTAGCAAATGGTTTTGAATTTATAAATTCCCACTCCGCATCACATAATGTAACTTACTTTGAATGGCAAACTTTTGCAAATTTACCCGCAGGTGCAAATACAACAGGTACATATTCGGGTGGAATTGAAATATGTGGAGCGGCCCATCAACACGGAACATATACTGCGACATGGTCGGGTGGCCCGACTGGTAGTGTGAAACCATTTACATTACAGGTTTCAATAGTTTTGCCTCATATTACTTCAACAGCAAATGAAGATTTTATTTTAAGTAATCCGGGGCCCACATTAGGATGTGCCGATCCTAAAGGTGTTGGATCATTATACAAAGCTATTGCGTCAACAGGCACAATAACGGGAATGGGACAAACTGCAACTGTTCATAGTTATACCTCAGATGTAAATCAAATCGGAGAGCGTGGATCCAAATTTAATAATGCGACAATGACTGTTTATGGTGGTATTGCGGTTAATGTTCCGGTAGCGTCCTTCTCCTGCACCCCAACCTCACAATACCCCGATACCAGTGTAGTATGCACCGACTCAAGCACCAATACTCCGACATCGTGGTTATGGACAATTGATGCAGAAGCAATGGGCATTGATGCCTGGCAAACCCATACCGGTCAGAATTTCACATGGGAGAGCCACTACCCCGGTCTTTACTCAGTAAACCTCCAAGCAACAAATACGGCAGGAAGCGATTGGGAAAATAAAACCAATTACGTAAGCATCTCCGTAAATGCCACGCCGAACAACTGCGAAATTGAGCCGATACCCGGATACATACGAACCTACGCACAGACCAACGACGGAATGACCAGCGGTGGAATCTACAATTCAAATATCCAGATGCATGACATGGAGGGAGGCGCTTGGTCAAATGTCACAAATAGCGGTGGGTGGTGGTGCATAGATACATTACCGGGACACTCGCTTAACATCTATGCTCAGGCAACTGGATACACTTCAGCAGAAACATTAGGGGCATCTGCGAATGGAGGCAGACACTATCTTGTTATGTGGCCAGATTATATCCCCGCTCCATCTGCCGGAAATGTGACACTATACGCTTTGGTTTATGATCAACAGACAGGAGCCCCCCTGTATCTGTCTATGGTCAGGGTAGATGGTAACACCATAAACACGGTCTTAACAACCACCGGACTGGAAGGTCAGGCAATGTTCACGATAAAAAACGACACTTCCATTCACGTTACCGCATCAAAAACCGGATACTCATCGATTACCAAAGTAATAACAACGTCGCATTTTGGCCCTGATACAGTAATGATTAGTTTACCGAGATTAACCGTTACCACAATCCCGACAGCAACACCCGGCCCCGGTGGAGTTACCCCCGTTATAACACAAGATCCCAACGATCCATCCCTCCATGGTGGTGATACCTCTCTTAAGGCACAGGAAATGATGAACTGGATCGCCATGAATGGAATGACTCTTGTGCAACTTTGTTTCCTAGTAACGGTCCTTGCATTGCTTGGGGTCAAATTAGGGAAGTGACGATCGCCATGAAAACAAAGGGTCATATCATCGTTCTGTTGGCAGTTCTCCTAGTGCTCGGTATGATTGTATCCCCCGTTTCAGCATTGGGCTATGAGATCACCGCAGAGCCATTGGGGGGAGTCCTAAACCCGGTTGCAGGCAAAATATCAAATCTTACAATAGACGTGTCGCCAACGGGCGACGCCGTTCAAAGGATCGCGGTTGATGTTGGAACGGGAACCACAGTAAATTTCACACTCTGGTATGGCAACGGTGCAACCGTAACCGGCTGGATGGTGTACACAAATGACGGATTCTTTCAACAGCATAGTGAGGTGGCAATAGACTCCGATATTTCGGGATATAATTATATCGGGCTTCAGGAAATCGGAAGGATCGATATTGTAGGGTATGCGAGAAACTGGACGAGCAATACCCAGTACACAACCGGATTTATTGTTTACGATTCTGTCTTCGGAGTATCAGAGCGAAGAGCAATGGCATATTATCCGGTTGCAGCCCTGAGCGACAATGTGATCTATAAATTCCAGTTAACCTCATCAAAGCCCGTGGCAGTTGCCTATTATACCAACACACGGGAGAACGTGGGCAAGGCATCAACCCTAACTCCAATAGAAGCCGGGAATGAATGGATCTCCCTCGCGCTCAAATACGCCGGTTCGACAGTGGCATTTATCGCAGGATTATTCTGGGTACTTAAATTTCTCTTCATTGATAACTTGCTTCTCATCATAGCCCTCTGGATCTCCGTCAGCATGGCGTATGCTGCGATCAGTTCAGCAAACATATTCATATTCTACAAAAAGTTCTTCGGGCTGCAAAGGGCGTTGGTGGACTTCATTATCACATTATGGCGGGTGCTCTGGGAAATCATAAACTACCTTGTTCAAATATTCGTAAAATGGTTGTGAAACTATGAAGATTAAATTCATTGAAAGTTGGAAATTCAAACTCCGTGGTCGGGTCGTTCCGGTCATCGTTGCACAGGATATATCCGCAGAGGGGAAAATTGGTTCCCTGTTCATTGCAGGCAAATTAGGAAAACGGGATAATAGCCTCGTCAACGCATGGGATGAAAAAGGATACGAGATAAATCGCAATGCAATGGCGATCCCCGTCACCGATGAAAAAGGACTCGTATCAAATACTTTTGTCGTTAGTGATGCAGGTCAGACAATAAACCTCTACACCGATCCCAGACCAGAGGACTATCCGAACTGGGCGACCCTGCTTGGTAAACTCTTCATGGCTGATGATATAGCCGATAACATGACCCTTGGCAAATCCATGAAAAACATTGTGATCGGTTTAATTATCGGTGCATTGGTTGGAACATTCCTCCTAGGGCCAATGGTCACGGCGATGATGAAATGATAGAAGGGCCGCAGGCACCCTCCTCAGTCGGCAAGGGCAGTGCATTCCTCAAGCCCGAGGACTGGAACCCGGAGATGGCCGCCGCATCCATGGCTAAGGATCTCATCAACCGAATGGGAACCCCTGCTATCCTTACCCAGAAGTTTGTAGTCTGGCATGGTATAATCAAGGCACTCAATCACATCGAACCAACATATGATAGGGATGGAAAGATGGCAAACTCGGGAAACATTACCGGGCTTGATACCTCATTACGCCTTGCAATTTACGATCACGCCGCTAAGAACTCCGTCAACGTCAACGGTCAGTACTTCTTTGAAGTCTGGAAATATCTCAACCGTCCAAAGATCATCGTCACTCAGCCTGGCCAGATCCCCGGGCAGGGAATGGAAGAAGAGCAGCCAAGCCTTGGCAGAAGAATCATAAACAAAATAACAGGAGGTGGAAAAGATGGTCAACCCAATAACTCTCAGTGAACCAATCGGGATTATAGCAACAGATATTTGCTACACTGCAGCCGAATGGTCAGCGCTGGTAACACAGATTAACAATGATGCAAATACCGCGCTCTGGATAGGTATTATCATAGGGGCAGTGGTTGTGTTAGTTGGTTTATATCTCGGAACCTGGTATGGCACGCACTGGAAGTAGATCCTTATCCGGCATGGGGTACACGGGATACCCTGCTGCCATATTTCTTGAACGGATGAACTATGGCTATGGTAATCGATCCCACATGGAAAACAAGATCAGCCTTGAAAAATGGTACAGCGCCTTGTATTGCTATCTTCCTGTCCTCTATGAAAAGAAACAGGAAGAATTTGAGCAACTCAAATTAAACGCTCTTCTTATCGACGCAGAGCAGGAGATAAACGCCATGCACGATCTCTATGACGCATCATATGAAAGTGAAGAGACTTGCAACCCGGAAGAAAAGAACTTCATACTCGCTATGCGTGGGGTATTTGAGCGCCTTGATAAGATAACTGCAATCACCCATATCATTGATGGAATTGAACCGGAAACAGAGGCGTATAAAAAATGACAGGGACAAAACGTGTTGGGGCGGGTATCAATCCAAAATACTTAGAAAAATTATCCTACAATCAGGAGAACTTTTTTACCAAAACTCCCGTTGGTGTAAAGTATGCAAAAGAGTTTGTTTTTAATTCTGGTTCCCATCTTTTTATTGTGGGAAACACCGGCTCCGGTAAAACGCAAAAGGGTTACAACATTTTGGACGATCTCAAAAATTCCGAAAACCAGATATGGATCTCTACCTCTAAAAGTAAAGAAATTTTACCCCTTTTGTGTATGAACAAAAAAGTGCGGATCATCATACCGAAGGGTGCAGAGTTTGAAGTATTAGAACGAACATCAGCCGGAGAAGTCGAACTAGAACATCCCCCGGAGATTATTGAAGTATCAAGAGCATCCGAAGCATGGGACGCGGCAACAATCCCGATGCCTGATGGACATCACAAATCTTTTGACCGCATCAATATTTTTGAATTTAGGGATACCATCACAGAAAAAGATGGATTGCGGTCGCAATGGATGATTGAATTATTTGAATCTCTTTCTTCTAGGACACGCGCTGGCACAATCGCAAATATATTTCCGTGTGCAATTTATCTTGATGAAGCACAATGGCTCCTTGCAGGAAGTAGAATTACCAAAGATGGAGGGAGGATTCGGAACAGTTCAATAGTTATTGAAAACGTACTAGAGATGAGATCCGCTGGGTGCAGATTTGTTATGTTTGCACAATCTTACAAAAATATTCCCCCCGCCATAAGAGAAAATCTTAATAATACTCTTTTATGTCGTGGTGCACATGTGGAAAGTGAAGAAAACGATGCACTTGCCCACTGGTGCAGGTTGTACCCAACGCCATCTTACTATAAAGTCAATCAGGGAAAATTTGTTTTTGCTGATGGAACTTCATTCCCCCCGGTCAAACCATGGGAATTTCCTTTGTATCCAATATGTGCAATTGATAGAGAATGGATCAAAAAAATCAGGTTGAAATATGGCAGGCGACACGGTGAACACATCGAACAAGAAGAAATCGAAGAAGAGTGCATCCCCGGGTGGATTGGACGCTTTCATGCTCTGGATCTCACGCCAGAAAAACAAAATGCGATCGTTGAACGGTGGACAGCCGAAGCAGAGGAGCGAGTCCGAGATATTGATCGGTGGTCAGCCGAAGGAGTAACCCTCGATGATTGACATAAACTACAAAGGCATCCTTACTGCATGCGGCATTGCCCTTCTGTTCATGATCATGCTTGTCTTGATGGTTTCCACCTCAGGCTGCATCACCGCCACAAAAAACACCGTCACCGTGATTCTAGCCACCCCCACCCCAACACCAACTCCCACTCCCACCCCAACACCAACTCCCACTCCCACCCCAAAACAAACCCCGGTATCCCTCCCAACAATCAAGCAGCAACCCGTCGATCCTCTCATCCATGGAGAACGGTACGAAGGTCAGTGGTTCAAATGGCATCGTCCTGACGTATTGGGAACATCCGATCTCGATGCCGGGATAATTGTATATCGTCACGCCTGGCTAGATAATTATACTTGGTATAATATTCCGATGGCACAATATTACAAACAGGAGCCGACCAAAGGATACCGTTATTTCAGCGTATGGATCAATCAGGAAGCATTCGGGACAGATGCTCACAACAGCACGGGGTTCTTCCCATTCTATGAAGATGCGTTCCGGCTGCAAGTAAAAGACCAACTCATCGAATTCGACAAAATACACAACCCAACTTGCAGAATCCTCGAGTTTGACCGCCATGGAGATTATTATAATGTAATCACCGCTCCTCCCCTCGGATACTACATAAAAAAGGTAGGATACACCCCGGAAACGGGCGGATACGTAGCACTCCGCATAGGGGAGATCCACATAGGAAAAAGCAACA
>Ga0315286_10005215_pt1 | contig 12534 bp, 5 predicted proteins | sample YL17G10_0_MG_FD_205038 | JGI IMG/M metagenome (GOLD analysis project Ga0315286, IMG submission 205038) | Sediment microbial communities from Yellowstone Lake, YNP, Wyoming, USA - YL17G10_0 | ecosystem: Environmental > Aquatic > Freshwater > Lake > Sediment | place: USA: Wyoming | collected... | reverse complement strand
TCCTGTCGGCCCTGGACAGGATCGTGACAAAGGGGACGCGCCCCGCGCTTGGGATAGGCCTCGAAGGCGGGATCAAGGAGATAATCGCCAACAACAGAGGCCGGGAGCAGCTCTACATAGTCATTTCGGACCTGATCTCTAGCCGCGACGCAGTCATAGCCGGGGCGAAGCTCTGCAAGAGCACGGGAAACAAGATGCTCGTGATTCAGACCTATGATGACTGGTACCGAAATGCTGAGGCGTTGCTGGACATGCCAGAAGCTGAACGGATCTATGGTGACCTATCAGATTCTTTGAGGATAGAGGCGACTTTCAGAGGATTGGGAGTATCCTACATCAGGATCGGTCCAGCTGATACCGCCTCAAGAATCGTCAGAGCCATAAGGAGGGGAAAAGCGTGATATTCTTCTCTAGGAGGGTCAGGCTCCTCATGGCGATTGTGGCAGTCGTCGATCTCGCTGTCTTCTCCCAACACAGCATTCTCGTGATTCTAGCTCAAGCGATCGGCGCGGCTCTCATTCTCCTGGGGATGTTCTACGACTACAGGCCATCTTCTGTGACGGGATTGCTGATCGTCGCGACCGCGTCTGCTGCAGCTATCGAGCTTCCAAGCCTACTTGAAGTGGGCCAGATCCTAACTGCGATCGTGTCCCTAGCGATCCCGACGTTTGCGCTCACATGGCTGGCTTTGTCCGCGGAGGAAGGAGAGTCGACCGATGTCCTCCTGTTGAAGAGACCAGCGACGACCGCTCTGATCTTCGCCCTCGTATGCCTGTTCTCCGCCCCGATTGTGGTTCTCGTCATGAGCCTCCTGGCACCGACGATATCTACGCGAATCACACCCACCACTGAGATGGCCATCATACTCATAGCCACGACAGTGGGAACAATCGTGTTGACTCGACGCGCGTCTGCAGCCGAAAGGCTCCCAGGAACTCAAGAAGGAACATGAGGAGAGGCGCATCACCCTCCTGGATTTGAGCGGACATCAGCCGAGCTGGACATCCCGAATATTGTCCTGCTCAACGATTATATATCGGCTAGAGCCTGAGCGGCAAGTGTGTGGACCCCCAAGGATTGGCCGCTCTTACTCGGCTCCCTGCTGATAGTGGCCGCTCTCTACAACCACTACATGGGCCACTCGGCATATTTCGTGGAGCTCGTCTTCATCGCCATTGGAATAGTCCTTGCCCTCTACTCGCTCATTACCATCAGAAAGGATACGAAGGAACCGGAGAACGGCATCCTCATGGATCTGCTCTCCAGAATCATGACGAAAGAACAGAGTGCAGTCCTGATCCCACTCGCGGGTTTCCTGTTGATTGCGATCTGGTCGGGGTGGAAGCTCTTCCGGACCGGCCAGGCTGACTTGCGCATGGAGGATTTCATCGTAACGCTGTTTGGGATCTCTCTCGTGCTTTATCACGCGGGTCCGTCCAAATACGTCATGGAGAAGGACTTCGCGGTTCTGTACCTCATGTTCCTCACGATCACTTTCGCAGTGATATGGAAGACCTACACGATTGTCAGCGGAGACTCTTACTACAGGATCAATGCCTATTCTGAATACTACTTCATAACCATTCCAGTCGTGTTCCTCGTCCGCCTTTTCGGCGTCGGGGCAAGTTCCGAACTGGATACCAGTAGCCACGGGATCTCGAACACGATCATCTATGAGTACCACGGAAGGAACATCTATCTGGGGATAGGCGAGGGGTGCAGTGGATTGTACTCGGCTGGACTGTTCTTCTCGGCGTTCCTGGCATTCGTCCTAGTGCGCTACAGGAAAGTCGATCGCTACATCCTGGCAGCATTGGGGTTGGGTTTCGCTCTGACCTGGCTGTCGAACATACTCAGGATGGTCATAACGATACTCGTAGGTTCAATCTGGGGGCATCCCGCGCTGGTCTTCGTACACTCTTACATCGGCATACTGATCTTCGTCGCGTTCGTATCCCTCTTCTGGCTTTTGATCGTGAGATGGCTAGACAAAGTCGAAAAGAGGCAGGAGCCATCGGCGATGACCCAGGCAGTGTCTGAGCCGCAAGAAGCCTAGAAAGGCTGCTCCCGCGGTCTACTCCATGATCTTCATTAGCTTCAACCCTGAAATGATTCCAGGACGATCGGGGCGCGCATCAAACTCGCGGCTGACAGCGCTGTGACCAATTCCCTTTCCGAACGCAGAATTCTTCCAAGCAGATGTGTTCAGCTCGCGCTCGATAAGCTCGCCGTAATCGATGTCATCCTCTGGTGATTTGACATCTGGCTTGAAAGTGATCTCCGGTATTGAATCTAGCAACCGGACTCTTGCGGTCGCGCCAATGCCCGAAGCTGTGGCTGTGGGAACGCGCGTTGGTATCGGCACTTGCCCAACGGCCTTGGCAGCTGCCTTGACAGAATCAACGATTTGCTTTGCCGACGCGGCCATGATTGGCTTCGGAGGCGGCAGCTCCGCAAATGGAGAGGCATTGGACACGTCCTTCGGGGACGGCTTCGGTTTGACGGCACGCTCTGTTGATTCATCCTCTCTCCCGCGGCGGGCGTATAGGACAACTCCCGCGAGGGCGATCACGCCAATCAATCCAAGGACTGCTAGACCGTTTGTCGATACAATCCACGCCCACATTGCGGCACCCCAACCTGAGGGGCTGCCGGGCGATGGGAGATTGCCATCGAAGGGCGACGTTGCTGGCTGCAGTGTCATACGAGGGCTTTCGGCCACATTGCCCACCTTGTCCGTGGCCAGGACGTAGATCGTCATCCCTTTCCACAGAAGGTCTGGAGCAAGTTCAGCGACATATACACCATCATAGCCAGCCATCATTACGCTTCCATATCCGCCGGCTTGCAACTCGTAAAATAGCTGGACGATTGCGACACCGTAGTCGTCCGAGACACTTGCTGTGACAGTGCATGTTGCATTGAGCGTCATTCGCGGGGACGATGTGATGAGCGCATTCGGAGCAACAGCGTCAACATAGAACGAGATGTTGGCAGTGGTCTTCTTTCCGCTGAGGTCGCTAGCGACCACTGTGAGTTGGTGTATTCCCCCTGACAGGGAATTAGTGTTGACTGCGAACGGCGAGCTCATCTCTGCCAAGGCGCCGCTGTCAATTGCACATTGAACCATCGACAAGAACGCATCGGTGGCTGTAAAGTTCAGCTGGTATCCTGGCCTGATCACGTCTCCGCTGCTCCAGTCCTCAAAGGATACAACGGGTGGAGATGAATCCATCGCGAAAGTGTAGGTTGCGTTCGCCTCATTCCCGGCTTTGTCCGTGGACATCACATGCACATGGAAGTAGCCATCAGAGGGCGGAGACTGCAACGAGATCACGACGTTTCCATTTTCAACGGACACGGTCTCGTTCCAAAATGAACAGACAACCGTCTCGAGATTCGCATCATCAACGCTCAACCTTATTTCATCGGCAATATCAACAAATGAGTTGTCGCTCGGAGATTCGAGCGTAATCGTAGGTGCAGTGTCATCAACTACTAGGACAAAACAACACTCGTCGTAGTCGCCGACATCGCTAGTGGCGTTCACCAGGATCTCATGAGAGCCCTCGACCCAACCACCAGTGGAAATGCTGAGATTCGTTCCCAGAACATGCCAGACCCCATATTCCATCCATTTTGATTCGACGTTTCCGTTGCCTGTTATGGACAGTACGATCGGGGTTCCGGAACGTATCACAGAACCGTTGTCCGGGCTCAGGGGGGCTATTGCCACGCTTCCCTGAGCAATGTCGAATGAGACTTCCTCAGATGTCACATGGTCGACTTCATCTGCAGCCCATATCACGATCCAATGAGTGCCGGTCTCCCATCCTGTTATGTCAATATTGTAAGGCTCAGTTGCAGCGACATCAGGGAGTCCGTCTATTGAGTACCAGACCCTTGAGAGGCGTGAATCGGATACCTCGAATCTCAATAATGAGTTGACGGGCACATGGGATCCATTCTTCGGATAGATAACGTTGATCACTGGCTTGAGAGCGTCAACATCGAACCCGAAAGAAGCGGTATATTCCCGGTTCGCCTCATCAGTCACAACAATCAGAATTGTGTGCCGGCCATCCTGCCAATTTGAGGTGTTAATATCCCATGGAGAACTCATGTGAGCAAGCAAGGTTCCGTCGAAGTAAGCATCGGCAGTGAAACTCCCATCGTCCCAAATACTGAAATCCAATGTCTGCCCAGCAGGGATGAGACTGTTATTGGCTGGAGACACCAGCCTTATGACAGGCTTTTCGTCACCTACCTTGTTGGAATGGAGGTAGAGCTTCTTCACGATCGGTTGATAGATTCCCAGGTCAAAGCTCACATTGATCTCGATCATCTGATTCGGACCTGTGAACAGCCTTGCAGGACTGAAATGCCAATCGAAGCGAATGGTCCCGTTGTGATTGTGACTGCCTTGTACCGTGTACTCATCCAGCACCATGGCAACCTTCCTGTTGCCGAGCATGAATTCAATAGGAATAGCGGCCGTCGGATGGAGGGGACTACCTGCCAGGTCGGTCAAACGCCCCGTCACGACAACCGAGGCGTCCCCGTCCATGTATCCTACCTCTTGAGAACTGAGCGAAACGTCAAACAGGACAGGAATCTGCTTCAGGGAGGCGTTCTTGGTTACGTACTCGAGGTAGTTGCCAGTGGGGTCTGACACGTTGAACTTCAGGTCTATCCCTGAATTAGACTGCGAAGTCTGAATCTCCGCTTCGAACACTCCCCCTCCGAGATTGCTCACCGCAAGATCGTTCCAGCCAACGCTGCCAGAGGGGCGCCAGAGGATTTGCGCAGATTTCACTGAAGCGTCGTCCATTGCGGAGAGCCTGACAGGGACGATGCTGCCCGGGATGAATCTCTGGGACATGGAAAGTCCGGTCACGGAGGGAGGGTTCATGTCGGCGGAGGTCGTGGAGAACCCGAGAGTTATTAGTGCAGTCGAAGAGATCTTCGAAGCCAGAGTCATGGTGATTATGGCTCTGAAGTTGCCACTGCTTGTTACTGGAATCACCCTCTCCGGAGTAGGGTTGCCCAAGTGCTCATCGAGGTTGTAGTTGCCCATGGGGGCACCGTTCCTGTACAAGTACAGTCGGGGTGTGTCGGGAGTGGCAACCCTACCACCGCCTTGATCGCTTAGGAGTGGGTGTACGATTCCGATTGTCGTGGCGTTGTTCATCATGCGAACAGACGGATAGAACGGCCCTGCGCCAATCCTCACCGACTCTCTCAAGCCCTCCATGGGATTCAGATAGTTCCGATCGGCCAGATATACACCAGACACGTCGGATGCTTTCACTCTGTGGCCAAAGTCGGGGATGTAGTATTCCTGCTCAATGTACACAGATGTGAGGCCTCCTGGCCAGTAGTACTCAGTGTAGACTCCCTGCACTATGTTTTCTCTAGTCATTCCTGAGAAGAACGGATTCAGAGAGGTGAATGCGCTTCTCCTCACGTAGGGAGTTGCGTCTCCGCCCATAGCCAGACGAACGCCCCCGCCCTGCCATGCATCGCCTATCGGGCCAAGGATGTCATACTTGGTTTGGAATACGGAGCTCTTCGACGGCTCGACTCCTAGGGTCGTGGCAGTCGAATCATTGATTCCTACAAACTCCCATGAAATGAGATACTGAAGGTCTGCAGTCGATTCTATGAGGAATTCTGTCGAATTGCTGCCCACGACCTCGTACCAGTGGTTCCAATTCCTGCTCATGAAGTCCCACATGTCTGCGGAATACGAGAAACCACCCGCAAACACGCCTATCATTGCGTCCGTGTCGGAAAGGTACAACTTCTTCGACTTTGCGAGTGTGAAGAGATCATTCCCGACGACAAGGCTGTCCGAAGCAACCGCCAGCGACGAGACGTTGCGGACTCCAGCGTATTTGCAGTAGATCAAGAAATCCTTCACATAGATCGGGTTGCCATCTGCAGTTGCTAGGTCGATCGTGAACTCCTTTGCCTCGGTCATTCGAAGGTACAGGTCCACTGACGCCGAGCGGTCGAGGACGACTCTTCCGGAGAGCACATACGGGTCATTGAATGAGTAGAAAAGCTGATGGCCAAGAGCGTGAGCTGAGTAGGAACCGGACGGAAGGAAGAAAGTAGCTGGCGTGCTCGGCTCCGAGGGCGTGCTGTGCTTGGCGATGGCCACGATCGCATCTGGGTAGCTGTAAACAAGGACCTCTCCCCTTGGGTCGGAAATCTCGCTGCCCAGTCTGTTCATGACATGGATGCTGAGTTTTGACAGGACCATGAACCCAAATGGGATTCGGACGTCTCGACTAGAATCCCTTACGTGGATAGCACCATCGAAATATCCTTCGGGGGAAGAAGGGTCTGGGATGGGAACGGAAATCTGGAAACTGGCTGTACCTCCTGCAGGGACGGCAACACTATCGGGCGCTACAATCGACACATTGGTCCAATATGGTTCAGACGAGGAGCCGTTGTACAACATTGAATGCCAGTCAATACTGGTGATGGCGAAGGTCGAAGAAGGTCCCCGGTTGAGCAACTGCACCTCATGATTCGAGTTGTCAGCAGATCCATAGGAGACGATGGACTGGGAAGCGAAAACATCGGTGGCCGCTGAAGAAGGTGCCCAGAGAGACCCAGCCCCGGCGTTCCAAAGCGGCTCATCCGTCGTCTTGGATCCGGAGATGATCGCGGACTTCACTTGCTCCGGCGTCCAGTCTGGGTGAAGTTGAACAAGAAGTGCAGCTACTCCGCTGACATGAGGAGTTGCCATGGAAGTCCCGCTAAGAGCCATGTATCCAGTCGATGAGCTTAGCCTCGTTCCAGAGAAAGGTACAGTCGAGACCACGTTGACGCCAGGAGCGGATATCTCGGGTTTGATCAGGATGTCTGGTGCCGTGCCGCGAGAACTGAAGGATGCGAGCTCGCCGTTGCTGTCAATCGCACCTACAGTGATGGCCTTTGGCTCGAGCCCTGGCGAGGCGACGGTCCCAAAGGTCGGCCCACTATTCCCAGCCGCAACGACGACGACAATCCCGGCATCTACTGCTCTCTCGACGGCCAGGCAAATCGGGTCATCCTTCTCTCCAGGTCCGCCGAGGCTCATGCTGATGATATCTGCGTGGTCAGCGGTGTTTCCATCGGAATTCGGATCCATAGCAGCCTCGATCCCGGCAATCACATCGCTAGTACTTCCAGAGCCGTCGCTCCCGAGCACTTTGTACGCGAGTATCTTCGCCTCGGGAGCAACGCCAGATGACCCACCAGATGCAGCAATAATGCCTGCCACATGAGTGCCGTGGCCATGATCATCCCGGGGGTCCGCGTCATTGTTGAAGAAGTCGTATCCGCCAATGACTTTGTATGCTGGGCCAAACCCACCCCCAAGGTCAGGGTGAGTGTAGTCTACGCCTGTGTCAACGACGGCAACAATGACACCCGATCCCTTGACGGACACCCCATAGGAATCACTGAGTGTCCATACCTGGTCCGCCCCTACCTGCCTTATGTTCTCTTCGCTCATAGCGCTCATCTTGAAATCAGGGTAGACTTCCACGAGATCGCTTTGATAGCTGAGCTCTCGTACAGCGTCAAGGGGCAAGTGAGCTGCAAGACCGTTGATTGCACGAGAGTATTCCCTCGTTACTCCCTTATCCAGTTCGTTTGTCAGAGCAGGAATGTCTCGTGCACTAGATGATCCAGAGAGGGCGTCAATCAGGGAATGCGAAGGAGAGTCAGAGGTCAAGGTCTGACGTACAACCAGAACAACGTCGACATAGCCTGCGCTATCTGCGTAACTTTGCCAGTCCCAACGGTCGAAGGAACTGTGGGCTAGGTCGGATTCTCCAACATTGACGCCAGTATCCAAGGCCTTTCCCGGACTTTGCTCGACCGGGGCTTGAGAAGCACCATGAACGGAGACAGATGTAAGGGCTGAAAGCAGCAGTACCGCTAGGAGCGCTATCGACAATGCGATTGGCTTTGAAGCTACCTTCCCGCCTCTCATGAGATCAACGACAGTCTAGTGCAATCCTCGCTTCGCCCTAAACAGGGCATTGCGTGGAATTGTCTGATTCTAAACCTCTACGGACGGTATATAACGCGTCCGACTAGGCTATCAAAGGGCGAAACTACTACTGGCCTCAGGAGACTTCATCCCATCCCATGACCCTAGTTATCACATTTGATAAAATCATTTGCATTGGATCCCGAGCTCGTCGGAACGAATATCGCTCCGAAGTCCCTGGAAAAAGAAGAAGCTAGAGGAAGTTGACCCTTACTGGGCAGGCTTCTTCCTGCGAAATGAGACAACCGCGACGGCCCCGACTGCAAAAGCTGCAAAGAGCGCACCAACCGCACCAGCAAACTGCGGGATTGCATACGGGAAAATGACGTCGACCGTTTCAAAAGGCTGTTGCGCGCCATTCTTCGTAATTGTCAATTCCTCCGTCTTCTGGTCCGGAGTCTTGGTCGCAGTCACCTGGACAATGTTTGTAAGATCCCAGTTACTGGCAGAGATTGTGCAGGTGTAGAAGCCTGCGGAGTCCGTCGTCAAAGTTGAAGGATATACATACCGCTCGGTGTGATCCGACAATAGTATCTTCACCACGACGCTTGCTCCTTCTACTGGATGGCCAGTATCTCCCTGATAAACATGGCCCGACACAACCTTGTTGAAATCACCAGCACTAGCATGACCAATCGAAACCATCAACGCGCTGAGTATCACAATCATGAACATTGATGTCCACGCAGAGAACCTTGTTGACATGTATTTCCGTTCTAATCTGGACTTCATTCGAACCGTCTCCTAGTTTATGGTTTGAGCATCGAACCTGCTGTGGACAGCATACATCGCGCGGACCGGATATATCCTTTTCCATGCTTATGTTAGAGCATTGGTGGTCGAATGCAATGATTGATCAGACTATTTGCCGGGGTTCTTGCCTTTCCGAAGACGGATTCCTATCAATGTAACTGCTACTGTCATGACGGCAACCACGGAGAAACTAGTGAACTCAGGAATCACGACTGAGAAGTGGACGTCCACCTCCTGCGATGGAGCGGCATTCGCCGTAGTCGTGTTGATAGCGCTGTACGAGCTGTACGTTGCGTACACTTCCATGGTGTATCCTGTGTCCCAATTTGAACCTGCGAACGTAACAAAGTAGAATCCGTTGCCGTCGCTTGTCGTAGTCAGGTTCGCATATGTAGTGCTTCCGAGCGTGCTAGCCACATGCACAACGGCGCCAGCAACCGGACTACCGCCCGAGTCATATATGTGACCAGAAATCGTTTTGGGACCGATCGCGAAAATCGACGATTCCCTCTTCGGTCCAGAAGGTGCAAGGAGTAGAACCACGATCGCGATTCCTACAAAAGACAGTGCGAGGACAGCGGATAAGTTCCTGGAATTGATCAATGGATACTTCCTCCTCGACTTGAACTTCCGATTCCTGCCCACTAGTCCGCACATATCTGCCACGCTCCTACAAGAGTGTGAGCTATAGGTCGTGAGAGAACTCTCTTCCTGACTTTTGCCTTCACAAGCCAAATGAGATCTTGCCCCTTCGAAATCAATGATAAAGAGGTTTTCGAGGGCGGCAACAAAAGCCGCCCAGGTCTAATAGGTTTCACTCCTCTACGCGAAGACCAGCGCACCAGGTCCATCCACCCACATGAAGTAGGCCTGACCGTAGACTACCGTGAAGTCATACTCGGCCGACCAGCCCGCTGCATACGAGTAGTACAGACCCGTTCTCGAGTCGAGGTACGATACTATGTATCCGTTGCAGCCGGTCGCCATACCTAACAGGTCGCTTGCCTTCCCGGTTGTCAGCTTGTTCCACCCTACGAGGTTCCAGCCTGTGCTAAGTGGTACCTGGCTTGAACCGATTTGGTCCCCTTCGATTGTGAAGGATGCATGATCTGTCGCGTAGACAAAGTATCCTTCTCCAGGCACGATTGGGAAGTCATATGCGTCGTCCCAACCCGAGATGTACGATGCGTACAACCCCGTGGCAGCGTCAAGCTTCGACACAATAAGGCCAGCGGATCCAATTGTGCTCAACAGGCTCTTCGCAGTCAGACCAGGAACAACCTTCAACGGCATAGACCACATGTTCCATCCAGGCTGCAGCTCGAAGGCCAATTTCGGGTCAAGTGGAGGCTCCACATTGCCGAAGTCGACCCTGATCACGATCGGGTCGCCCCACGGGAAGTACGGAATCGTCACCACGACTGGATTGGGAGTCGTCTCGACCCAACCGAGCGGGTTCTCGTACACTTCATACTTGCCAGGCAGCAGGTTCGTTATCTCATACCATCCGACTGGTGTTAGCCATGACGTCGACACATCGCTCCACACAAGGCCGCCCAAAGGCCTGTAGTATATCGGCCAGTAGGGGATTCCGGACTCATCTGGGTCCATGACGCCATTGGCCCACTCGGGGTTCTGATCAGTGCCGCCGTAGGTGTCCATGAACTTGTAGCCGACGACCTTCGCCCACCTCATGTTGCCAATGTCCTGTACATCGGTTGCTGGACCCAGCGGTCTGCTGAAGTCTATCTGGAGGTCCCCTGCATCCGTAGTCATGAACCAGTCGTCCTCTTGGCCTAGCGGCATGTCCTCCGCGAGAGCGTACGTCCCAGGCTTCACACCGGTGAACTGGAACCAGCCGTCGATGCCCTCATGGCATGCTGTGGTGGTTGGGATGTTGACTGGCGTGCCGTAGTTATCAGTTCCTACTAGTCTGATGGTCCAGCCGTTCAGGCCTGGCTCACCACGACCCTGGGCTCCGTCCATGTCCTTGTCGTAGAACTTGTATCCCTCGACCGTCAGCAACGGTACATTGCCAAACATCTTCGGGCCGACCTGGCCGCCCTCACCGACATCTACATCGTGGTGGTGATTCAGCGGTGGTCCTGGGAAAGTCTGGTACCAACTGTTCTCCTGACCCTCGGGGAAGTCCTCGGTTATTTCGTAGGTTCCGGGCTTCACTTTGAAGAAGTAGTACCCGGGGATCCCATTGTCGCCAGTCGTGTATGTCAGGTGCACCGGTTCATCATTGTAGTCAGTGCCGTCGCAGTGTATGACCCAGCCATCAAGAGCTGGCTCACGCTGGAACTGCGGGTCTGGGTAGTCCCACTCGCCATCCATGTCCCAGTCAAGGAACTTGTAGCCGTCGATGTAGCCGTAGAGAGCATTGCCAAAGTCCCAAGGCGTGCCCTCGCCAGCGATGACAGACAGCGAGGATGACATCGTGCCCAACGGGTTGGTCGCAAACCAGGCTGTAGAGAACAACGTTTCACCAACATAGTACGTTCCTGGCACGAGGTAGTCGAACACGTATTTGCCATCAGGGCCGGTCACATAAGTGTCCAACGTCACCAATAGGCTGTCGTACAACGTAACAAGCCATCCGCCTAGTGCCGAATCACCGGCTCCCATCTCGACGTCGTCCAAGTTGGGGTCGTGGTATACAACGCCGAAGATCCATCCTAGGATATCGACGGATGCTTCGTCATGGTCCGAGATCCAAGCTTCTGGATGGATCAGGCAGTGCCAAGCGTAGACGGTAGCAGTGTTGACCAACGGGTCTGGATCATCTGACTGGACAGTGTATGTATAGTACTTCGTGTCCGAATCGCCAGAATCCAGTTCTCCAGCCCAGAGCCTCTCATCGTAGTAAGTCTGCAAGGATACTTGCAGACCACCGTCGCCCCATACTATCGCTGGCGGGGCGGTTGGGTCCTCTGGCACCATTGCCGGGTTGTGGTCATCCCAATAGAAGTACGTCAACGGCACCGGTCCGGTGTTGTGGACCGTGATCTCATACCTGACTACTCCGGACAGACCTATTTGTGTTATCTCGTCGCCATCGTCGTCCACAGCCGTCTTTGTTATCTCGATGGTTGGCTCGATGGACCTGAGCTTCAGATTGTCCCAACGGCACAACGGGTGGTCTTGGGTGTCCAATGCAAAGACATGAGCAACGTTTGAAATAACATCGTATTGAAGCTCCTCGTCCCAAGAAACGTCCGCAGGGGAGACCACATGCGCGAGCTCTGGTATATCCGCGTCCGTCAATACCAAGCTATCCCCAGCAAGCAAGACCTCGCCTGGGGCAGACTCATAGATGTACCAAATGGGGTTGAGCATCAAGTCCCATATCGCGAAATAGGTCAGGTCCGCGTCGCCCAAGTTGTTGACGGTGATCGTGTAGTGCACGACCTCGCCAATCATCGCCATATCGCAGTCTGCTGTCTTGATGATCTCAAGATCGGGGTGCAGAATGTCTACATCCCAGTAGCTCGAGTCCACGACCTTCCCACCGATTTCGTAGACATCCCAGGCAATCACCGTAGCGGTGTTCCTGAACATGTAGTCGAACTCCTCGGGCTCGGGCTCATTTCCCCTGACCAGATACGGGAACTCCACCGGACCCGTGTCCTCGCCGGGGTCAAGCACGCCCGACATTATCGGAGTCCCCGGAGTAGGCAAGCCTAGCTCTCTTGCAATCACCGGGTCGATGACCTGGTAAT
>Ga0315286_10005213_pt1 | contig 12542 bp, 1 predicted proteins | sample YL17G10_0_MG_FD_205038 | JGI IMG/M metagenome (GOLD analysis project Ga0315286, IMG submission 205038) | Sediment microbial communities from Yellowstone Lake, YNP, Wyoming, USA - YL17G10_0 | ecosystem: Environmental > Aquatic > Freshwater > Lake > Sediment | place: USA: Wyoming | collected... | reverse complement strand
CGCGACGATCGAGCGGTTCGGTCTCGTCTCCACGATACGCAATGAAGGCCGTCCCCGGAAAGTACTCATGGAAAACTGTTCCTGACACCGTTTAGGTTCGCATGGAAAACTGTTCCTGACACCGTTTAGGTTCCAACTGACACCGTTTAGGTTCCAAAGAAGGAGCTGGTGAATAATGGTTCCTGACACCTTTTTCTGCACAAAATATTTCCACTTTGATGATGGAGTGACCATGCAAAAGATTGCAAGCCTGTTCGTGTCCGGGTGCCTGCTCGCAGTACTTGGGCAAGTCAACGTGGCCAACGGCGAGACGGTCGGGGAACGGTTTGACAAGGCCATCAAGGAAATTGCCAAACAATGTGCCAGTCGGAAGCTGGAACCAAACGAAGTCTGTGGGGAGGTGGCGAAGCTGAAGCCTGCCGATCCGCTCGCCACTGAAGAAGGGCGCTTTGCGCACTCCCTTAAGATTCCCAATCCTGTTCCGGAGGACAGCGGCTATAAGCCCAGCATGACTCCCGAACAATATTTTGACCATCTATGCAAAACGGAAGCAGGCGAGTTCATCTACAAGACCGTTGAGAACGTAGAGGGGCTGTATATGATGCGCCTGCGGGAACAAGCCTCAGATGATGAACTCAGCCACCTATACGCTTTGGAAGATCCATATGGGTATTCCGTAGGAGGGGACAAGCATCCTGAAGAACATTTTGTTCAACCTGCGATGGGCAAGTATCAGTTCCTTGAAACACCCCTCCCGAAAGAATCCAAGGCAAGGGAAGTAGTGAAATATCGACGTTATTATCGAGATGAGAAAGCGCATCCAGGCAAAGATTATCCCACCGCAATAAATGGGCAGTTTGTTCGAGTCCCCTACATTGTGGCTGAAACTGATACTTCAAGTCTGCTCGGTCTATATGGTTTTACCTGGCGCGGTATTGTACGCCCACATGATCGAGAGCTCGGAATCGCCGGGGGGGAACTCATCATTCTTGATCTTCAAGCAAATCAAGTGTTGGCAGTACGTCGCAGTTTTGAGAAAACCGGAGCGGTTCGCAATAACTTGACAGGCGTGTGGTGGCTTACTGCCAGAAAGTGCTCGAAAGAATCTTTGAAATCAGACGCTCAATTTATTAACCAGGTGATGAAACCAGCAGGCACTTTGCCATCGAAGGAGAAGTAACATGGCAAGCAATATTCAAACGTGGCTTGATTATGCTCATCAGCAAATGGCAGCCGAATCGTATCTTGATCAGTTCTTATCTGGTCCCAGAACGCTCGTTAAGGTTCTGACCAATGGCAACAATAACGAAAATATTATCTCTGATGAAAACGCATTTCTTGGAACAACCCGGTTTGCAAACTCGCTTGCCGACCGATTCATCGCCAAATACGACATCGTGAACCACCACGCCAATGATAGTACCGGCTTCTCAGCCACATTGATGCAGGAGCGAGGCACGAACAATTTTACCCTCTCCTTCCGCAGCGTCGAATACGAGAACCAAGTGGATGGCGGCGACTGGCAACGCGATGGGCTGCCAGGGGCGGCTGGCGAGATTGCGCTGGACGGCTTTGCCCTCGGCCAACTCGTGAGCATGGAGCGGTACTACCGGGAACTGAAAGCCTCGGGCACGCTACCAGTCGGGGCGACACTGAATGTCACAGGCTATTCTCTGGGCGGCCATTTGGCAACCGTGTTCACGCAGCTGCATGCGAATGAGATTGCGGCCACGTATACCTTTGATGGGTCCGGACGCGGGCGGATTAACGGAGGAACCCCAGGCCTGTCAGAGACCGAACGCATTCGGGAGATGCTGCAATTCGCCGAAGCGCGGATCGAGGCCATCGACCCCACCTGGTTTTCCAGTGGGAATGCCACCGATGTGTACGAGGATCCGCGGTATCGCCAGGCCTACTTGGACACGATTGTGAATTTCAAACCGTTAGGCTCATTCCTTCCACCGGGGGAGGTGCGGACGGCGCCTGGATTTGAAAAGATCACTCAGCTCGTAGGCCACGCTACCCATAATGATCAAGAGTATGTGGCGAACTCCGGGATCCATGCCAAACCGACGGCCATCTTTATTGAAGATCAGCCGAACGTGGACGGACTAGGAGGGTTGTTCGGGCAGAGTGGCAGTTTTGGCACGACGCACAGCATCACGCTTTTGGTGGACTCACTGGCGTTAATGGAGCTGTTTCAGAAGGTGGATGGGACGCTCGAACAGGCGGCGATTGAGGGAATATTTTCGGCAGCCTCTAGTCAAGCCGCGTCAGGATTTGTCGGGTTCTCGGGAATTGCCGAGGGGAACTCGTTGGAGAACGCGCTGGATGTTTTGGGAAAGATTGTGGTGTCCAAGTATACGCCGACCCCATTTGGGCGTCAAACGAATGACTTTGGGAATCTCATGTTCAGAAATCAGTTTTACGCCAACATCGAAGCCGTCAAGGCAGCCGTGGGGACGCAGACCTATCAGATCGCGAGTTTCGCCAGCAAAAGCAGCAGTGAGATCTCCGCGGCGGCGCGCAGCGCCGATGCCACAGGCCTCGCCTACCGGTATGCCTTGAAGGAACTGAATCCATTTGCGGTTGTGGGTGCCGACTACTCTGCGTACAACCCACAGGGACCCGATGGTGGCCCACTCGATCTCTACAACGCGCAAACCGGTCAAGGCACATGGACGACTCTGGCGCTCATCGATCGTGCTGAACTGCTAGCCAAGCGGTTAGCGGTCAACGTCAATGATGGGGCCACCGTCCCGACCGACGCACATTATGTCGATGTGCGCACAGGGTTCGAGGTCGGCAGCACATCCTCTACGAGTGAAGTGATTTTTGGAGATGATCGCGTGGGGGACGTCCTCATCGGTCACGTCGGCGACGATCACCTCTATGGGCGTGATGGCGCTGATACGATTGAAGGCAACGCGGGCCGGGACTATATCGAGGGCAATGCTGGGAACGATCCTCTTCTGAGCGGCGGAGCCGGGGATGACATCATCCTTGGTCAAGAGGGCAACGATACCCTCGACGGCGGAGCCGACAACGACCGCCTCAATGGGGGTCTCGGCGATGATCGACTGGAAGGGGGCACGGGCTCCGACCAGTACACGTATTTCACAGGTCAAGGGCAGGACACGATCAACGATTCTGACAAGCTCGGCAGCATCGTCTTTGATCGCGAGGTTGTGGTGGGAGGTATTCATCGGCATGGGGAGCCTGACAATACCTGGAACAGTCTCGATGGCCGGTACACCTTTGTGAAGCAGGAAAGTAAGCTTGTTATCAACAATACGATCACGATCGAGAATTTTGATTTTGCCACCGGCGCGCTTGGCATTCATCTCGCGGAGGCCCCGGATATCAGCACGCCCGTTGTGCCGACGATCGATTTCACCCACCCGTTTCCCACCGCGACCTTGATCAAGGACGACTTGATCAATCAGGTGTTCCTCAATGAGACCAGCAACACGCCCTATATTGTATTCGCGCTGGGCGGCGATGATTGGATCAATATCGCTGGGGACATGAACCAGGTGGTGTTTGGGGGCGAGGGGAACGACGAGTTGGTGGCCTCGTTCGGTCGAGATCAGTTGTTCGGAGAGGATGGGAATGACTTGCTCATCGCCTACCAGGGCGATGACGAACTCGACGGAGGGATCGGAGACGACGAACTGCAAGGCGGCAGTGGCGAAGATCATCTCTCTGGCGGCGAAGGGGACGACTTCATCATCGGCGATTACGCGCTCGGCAATGATGCGGACTATATCGATGGCGGAGAGGGAAACGACATCATTGCAGGTGGACCGGGCGATGATGTGATTCTCGGCGGCGACGGGGACGATGGGTTGACCGGCGAAGGGGCCACGGGTGTTGGGATCGGGCTTGATGCAACAACGGGGAATGATTTCCTCGATGGCGGAGGCGGGAATGACGGGCTGTCCGGGCTCGCAGGGGACGATATTCTGTTGGGGGGAGACGGCAACGATCTCTTGAATGGAGACAATTTCAAGAACTCGCCGTTCGCCTGGAATCCCGATGTCGATGGTGAAGACTATCTGGATGGGGGCGACGGAAACGATGAATTGATCGGGGGAGGGTTCGACGACATCCTCCTCGGCGGGGAAGGCGATGACAAGCTCTACGGCGACGGGTTCGGCTATACCGCCATTCCTGGTGCGGACCTACTCGATGGTGGGGCCGGAGACGATGAGCTCTATGGCGGTCAAGGGGAAGATACGTTGGTGGGTGGAGTGGGCAACGACAAGCTGTTTGGGGATTTCGATGATGAAGAGGGCGCTGCCGACATTCTCGACGGTGGCGATGGCGACGACTTGCTCCAGGGTTCCGATGGCGATGACATCCTCGTCGGTGGCAAGGGGAAGGATGTGCTTATTGGCCAGGACGATGACGACTTCCTCCAAGGGGGCGAGGGCGACGATGAGCTGCAAGGCGGGCAGGGCGACGACCTGTTCGAGGGAGAAGCAGGAGACGATCGGCTCTTTGGCGATGACCCGAACGACCTCACAGTCGTGGCAGGTAACGATTTTCTCGACGGAGGAGACGGGAACGACGAAATTCAAGCCGGTCTTGGCGACGATGTGGCCTTCGGGGGTGATGGAGACGATCGCCTCTTTGGCGATGCCGTGGTAAAAAACGCCAATCCATCCAATGGCGGAGACGATGTGTTGGATGGGGAAGCCGATGACGATGTCCTTGTGGGCGACAGCGGCAACGATACGCTCATCGGTGGAAGCGGTGCTGACTATCTGGATGGCGGAACTGGAAATGATTCGTTGGCCGGCGGTGCCGGGGACGATTTCTACGTCTATGGATCCTTCTTTGGCGGCATCGATACGATCGAGGATGTTTCACGGCCAGGAGAGGGGAACTCGTTGTTCTTCGGCGGCGGCATCACGGTCGGTTTGCTCACGTTCACTCAGGATGGGGATCAATTAATCATCCGCACGCCATTCTTGGGCGGGAATGCGGTGGTGTTGGAACATTTTGACCCTACGGGAGCTAACGGCTCCCTGGTCGTTGACACCTTGGAGTTCTCCGATGGAACAACATCACCACTGATCGACTTCTTGGAACGATCGGGCACCGCCACCAATTTCGACGACATCATTTTCGCCGGAGCGGGTGGCGGAATATTCACTGGTGGCGCAGGCAACGACCAGATCGATGCGCGCGCCGGGAACCATCGGCTCATTGGGGGACCGGGGAACGATCGGCTCATGGGTGGGGACGGCAGCGACACCTACGTGTTCAACGAGGGCGACGGTGTCGATACGATCGTCGATAATTCAACGGCGACCGACCACAACACCGTGGAATTCGGCCCGGGGATTACGGCCGCCTCGTTAACGATCCAACTAGGTTCACTGCTCATTCGTGTCGGCAGTGCCGGCGATGCCATTCACATCGAGAACTTCGATCCGAGCAATCCCTATGGGCCTCATGCCATCGATACCTTCCAGTTTGCCGATGGGACGTTCTTGACGTACAGCCAGTTGATCGATCGAGGGTTTGATCTCACCGGAACAATCGGTGACGACACGATCACTGGCACGAACGCGCAGGATCGAATCACAGGAGGCGCGGGAAACGATCGCCTTGAAGGGGCAGGCGGAAACGATGCCTACTTCTTCAATCAAGGATGGGGGAACGACAGAATCCTGGATCGCGATCAGATGGTTGGGAATGTCGATACGATCCAATTCGGGGCCGACGTGTCGCGAGACAATATACGGAACCGCCGTGTCGGCGATGATCTGTCTATTTCCGTTCGAGGGACAGACGACAACATCACAGTTGAGAAATGGTTCTGGAACGATAGCCCACTGTATCGTGTCGAGCAAGTGCGGTTTGCGGACGGAGTCGTGTGGGATACCGCCACCCTTCAAGCCATGTCACAAGGCGCCACTGAGGACGACGATGTGCTCATCGGTGGCAATGGCCCCAATACGATTGATGGGCTGGGGGGCGATGATACGATCTACGGCTTTGGGGGGAACGATACCTTATTGGGAGGCTTGCATGAAGATGTCCTCGATGGTGGCGTCGGAGACGATATCCTCGACGGGGGATTTGGGGTGGACACGTTGTATGGGGGAGCCGGCAATGATGTGTACCTCTTTGGGCGACTGTCCGGAATTGATACCGTTACGGATGCTGATGATACGCCAGGAAACACCGATACGATCCGCCTGAGTCCAGACATTCAGCCCTCCGATGTGATTCTTCGCCAGAACGCGAAAGGCGATCTCGTCCTTACATTTCCTACAGGGACAGAGCGTATCACGGTGAAGGGATGGGGATTGAACGACGCGAACAAGGTCGAGCAGATTCAATTTGGCGACGGCACGATCTGGGATGTGGCCACAATCAAGGCTCGAACACTCCAAGGTATGGCCACTGCCGACGAGCTTGTCGGGTATGAGACCAACGATACCCTTTCGGGTGGTACCGGCAACGATCGATTGTTTGGCGGTCTTGGCGACGATGTATTAGATGGTGGAGCGGGGGACGACACACTGGTCGGTGGCAAGCTGACTCTTGGGAATGTCCCAACGTTCAACCTCTTTCTTTCCGGTGGTGGCGCCGGTCAGTCACTCCGAGTCGGCCCTTCTGAAACGTTCAGCGGCGAAGGCAACGATACGTATCTGTTCGGGGCCGGCTCTGGTCAAGACACCATCTTCGATCACGACACGACAGCAGGGAATGTCGACACGATTCAGCTTGGCGCGGGGCTCGATCCTGCGAATGTGACGCTGCGACGGACGGGGGATAACCACGTGGATCTGAAGCTGACATATTTCCTCAACGGCGACAGCATCACGGTCGATAATTGGTTCGACAGCGATGCGGATAAGGTCGAGCAGGTTCGCTTTGCCGATGGCACGCTCTGGGATGTGAACCAGATGCGGCTGCAGACCCTGGTGGGGTCGCCCGGAGACGATGCGCTGTTCGGATTCGATACCAACGACGTCATCACGGGAGAGACCGGTAATGACAGTATAGAGGCCGGCGCCGGAGATGATACGGTGACTGCCGGCGATGACAATGACGTGGTGACTGGCGGGATTGGCAACGACAGTCTTGATGGCGGTACTGGGGATGACCGGCTTGATGGCGGAGTCGGCAATGACACCCTGATCGGCGGTGCAGGCAACGATACGCTGCTTGGTGGGAATGGGGGCGATACCTATCGGTACGACGTGGGCTTTGGTCAGGATGTGATTGTCGATGAAGACACCGCCGCGACCGAGGTGGGGCGTATCGTGTTTGGCCCGAATGCGGCCACTCCGGATATCGACCGGATTATGTTTGGCTCGACTGTTTTGCCGGGAGATGTGTCCATTCGGCGATTGGGTGACGACTTGCTGGTCCAGTTGCCCGCTACAGGCGATCAGATTACCGTCCGGGATTGGTTCTTGAACGAGGGAAAATCCCACCAGGTCGAACTCATTCAATTTGCAGACGGAACAACGTGGAATGTCGAGACGATCAAGGGGTTGGCCATCCAAGGCACGGCGGGAGACGACACCCTTATCGGGTACGCCTCGGCGGATACACTGGATGGCGGTTTCGGCAACGATGCCTTGATCGGCGGGAAGGGGAACGACACCTATCTGTTCGGACCCGGCTATGGTCAGGATACGGTCACCGATCGGGATGTGACGGCAGGGAACTTCGATCGCATTGCCGTGCAAGCCGGCATCCTTCCGAACGATCTCACATTCCGTCGAGGGGGAAACGATCTATTCCTGAAAGTGAATGGCACGGCGGACCAACTACGAGTGGTGGATTGGTTCACGAGCGAAGGCAGGGTCGAACAGGTTCAGTTCGCGGATGGGACACTCTTGGGCCCCACTGACATCAATGCCTTAATCCTGCAAGCCACCGACACGGACGATGTCATCATCGGCTCAGACGAGAAGGACGTCATCAGCGGTGGTGGAGGGAACGACTTTATCGACGGCGTGCTTGGCGATGATAGTGTCTATGGCGATGATGGATTCGATAGCCTCTTTGGTGGTGACGGCAATGATCTGCTGGTTGGCGGCGCAGACGATGATGCTCTGCTCGGAGGGTTCGGCAACGACCATCTAATCGGCGGAACGGGGTCGGACAGCATGAATGGCGAAGAGGGGGACGATGCCCTGGAGGGGAACGAGGGACAGGACTACCTCTTCGGAGGAAGCGGCAATGATGTGCTCGATGGTGGAGCGGGAAATGACAGTCTCAATGGAAGTGACGGAGCGGATGTGTACCATATCTATCACGGCGGAGGCTTTGACCAGATCATTGACCTTAGCGAAAGCCTCAACAGCGAGGGGGGCGTTCCGCCGTCTGAAGACAATAGGCTGATTTTTGGGCCAGGGGTTTCACCTAACGACCTCAGCGTGCAAGCAGACAACGGTGCCATAGCTATTGGACTCAGCAACGATCCCTGCCTGGAGAACGACGAGGGAGTTCTTATTGGGCTTACCAACCAATCCGGCGGTGAAGGAGCGGGGCTATACGCAAGCGCCATTGCGCAGTTCATCTTTGACGACGGCCTGGTGTTGGACCTCGATGGCATCTTAGCCAAGGCCGATGACGGAATGATCGGAACCCAGTTCGGTTCAGACGAGAGCGATCGACTCCGCGGCAGTGTGGCCAACGATCAGCTCTATGGCTTTGGCGGGAACGATCGTTTGGATGCGCGCGCCAATGCCGATTTCGTGGATGGCGGAGAGGGCGACGATATCATCAGCGCCGGCTCAGGCCAGGACGCGGTGTATGGCGGCTCGGGCCAGGACCTCATGGCTGGTGGGGGAGGGGTAGACTTTCTTCAAGGTGGTACAGGGAGCGATGTGTACGCCTTCAATCAAGGCGATGGTTCGGATACGATTGTCGACGAAGCAGAATCGGCGACTTCCTCCGATATCGATACGTTGTCGTTCGGTCACGGACTGACTCCTTCCAATATCACAGGCTATGTCGATGCCGATACGGGCGATCTCGTGTTGCGAGCAGGAGGAAGCGATCAGCTTAGGGTCTCCTGGTTCGATCCCTATAACGGGTTTGCCCCGATAGGCACTCGGCAGATTGAGCGTGCACAATTTACCGATGGCGTGACCGTGCGGGTATTTGACCTTGCTGGGATCGTGAACAGTCTTTCGGTGGCGCTGCTCGGAGCTGATGCCAACACGGCGATATCGTTATTCACTCCAGCTGCAGCGAGTTTTGAATTGGCGTCGAGTCTGGTGGCCGGTGGTGCCGAAGCGGAGGCCTATGCGAATCGGTGCAATCTCTTCGATGTCGGAGCGACACTCGTCGGCGGAGATGAAGACAATGCCTTTGAAGGCACCCCGTTAAGCGACAATATTCAGGCGGGCGCCGGCGATAACTTCGTTCAGACAGGCGCTGGCGATGACCTCGTTACGACAGGAGGAGGCCAAGACGGTGTGCTGGCCGGGAGTGGGAACGATATTGTCACGAGCGGCGGCGGTGACGACATTGTCGTGCTCGGCGTCGGCAACGACAAAGTGACCGGTGGCGCCGGCGACGATGTGCTGTTCGGTGAAGGCGGCGACGATATCTACTGCTTCAATCTGGGCGACGGAGTCGACACGATTGTTGATGCCAGCGAAGTGGGCGCCGGAAATAAGATTGCTTTCGGCCCTGGCATTTTCTTGCGCGATCTTCGCCTGACCGTCGAAGACGGAATCCTCGTCATTAACGTGGGAACCGGAGGCGATGCGATTCGGCTTCCTGGATTCGATCCGCAAAATCCATTTGGATCACTGACGGTTGACCGGTTCTGTTTGGATGGGGGAATCGAGATTCCCTTCAGCCAGCTCTTAACTTCCAGCATCACGACCACCGGCACCGATGGTGCGAATGAACTGCAGGGTACCAGCGCAACGGACTTCATCGTGGCACAAGGGGGCAATGATGTGATTCAAGGCGGGGTAGGTGACGATATTCTTGACGGTGGAAGCGGCAATGACACCTACGTGTTCAACATGGGCGATGGGGTTGACCTCATTACGGATGAAGTCGCGCCGGCAAATGAAAACTGCATCAGGTTCGGTGCGGGCATTACCCTCGCCGACTTACAAGTGGTCAAGGGGCCTGGCAACCTTGTTATTAATGTGGGTACGAATGGAGATGCGCTCATTCTCAGGGGATTTGACACCACGGGAGCAACCGGATCGCTGGTCGTCCAGACGTTGAAGTTTGCGGATGGTAGCCAAACGAATCTTCAAGACTTGCTTCCGGCAGATACGCATGCTCCCACCGTGGCGAATCCCCTGGCCGATCAGACGCGACTGGAAGATGTCCTGTATCAATTCCAAGTGCCAGGCGATACGTTCAGCGACACCGACTTGGGGGATACACTGACCTATAGCGCGACACTGGCCAACGGCGCTGTGCTACCGAGTTGGCTGAGCTTTGATCCGCTCACGCGCACATTTAGTGGGACTCCAGACGATATCGATGTGGGTGTTCTCGACCTAAGAGTCACGGCGACAGACAGTGCGGACCTCAGCGCGTCCGACACCTTCCAACTGACGATCCTGAACGTCAATGAAACACCCGCGCTGGTGACGCCATTGGCCGACCAGCAGGTGGCGGAGGATGCTGCCTTCACCTTTGCCGTGCCGGGCAGCACGTTTACGGATGAAGACTTTATCCATGGCGATCAGCATGCGTATAGCGCGTCATTGGCCAATGGGGATGCGCTTCCAACCTGGCTGAGTTTCGATTCCACGACAAGGGTGTTCAGCGGAACTCCCGGCAATCGCGAGGTCGGCACGCTCAACCTCACGGTGAAAGCGACGGACCTTGGCGGGTTGAGCGCGACGGACATGTTTACGCTTTCTATCTTGAACGTGAACGATGCCCCGGTGGTAGTCAATCCCGTGACGGATCAGGTCAGACTCGAAGACCTGCCATTTACCCTCCAAATTCCGACGAATACATTCGCCGATGAAGACCTCGGAGATTCCCTTACGTACACTGCATTGTTGGTGAATGGCGGGGCGTTGCCAGGCTGGCTGAGTTTCAATTCCTCGACCGGGACGTTCAGCGGAATTGCAGACGATGTGCAAGTCGGCAATCTTGATCTGCGAGTCACGGCAACCGATAGTGGTTTCCTTCCGGTCTCCAACACGTTCCGCTTGACGATTGCGAACGTGAATGAGGCGCCGGCGGTTGTCAATCCGATTGCCGATCGAACAGGATCTGCGGGGGCCGCTTTCTCGTTAGCCGTGCCAGCCAGCACCTTTGCCGACGAAGATCTCATCCTCGGGGATTGGCTCACCTATAACACCTCGCTCGCGAGTGGCAATCCACTCCCAGCCTGGCTCACGTTCGATTCCGTAACCGGGATCTTCAGCGGAACGCCACAGACAGGCGATGTGGGAACTTTCAGTGTTGCCGTGCGAGCGACGGACACCGGTGGTCTCAGCGCGACGGACACCTTCGCAATTGCCATTATCCCTGAAAACCATGCGCCGACCGTGGTGCACCCGTTCGGGATCTGTCCTGTGTCGGCGGCGGAGGACTGTCCATTCTCCTTTGTTGTGCCGACCAACACATTTGCCGATCAAGACATTCCCAATGGGGATCGATTGACGTATGGGGCCTCCTTACATGACGGAAGCCCCCTCCCTTCCTGGCTTACGTTTGATCCGGCCACGCGGACATTTTCGGGAACACCGGTCGAAGGTGCCGCCGGAACTCTGGATATCATGGTTACAGTCACAGACATCGGAGGCCTCAGCGCAGTCGATACGCTCGCGCTATCTGTTTCCGGGCCTCTGCCGCAAAATATCGTGGGTACCTCCGGTAACGATGTGCTCACCGGTGGCCGAGGCGACGATACGCTGTCGGGTGGGGCGGGGAACGATCAGTTGAACGGCCGTGCCGGCAACGACATGCTCAATGGCGGTACCGGCGTCGATACCATGCTCGGTGGCACCGGCAATGATACCTATATCGCCGACAACACGGGAGATGTCGTGGCAGAGAATGCCAATGCAGGCGTCGATACGGTCAAGAGCGGCATCAATTACACGCTCGCTGCGAATATAGAGAATCTGACATTGACCGGCACGGCCGCCATCAATGGCACCGGCAATATGCTCGATAACGTGCTGACCGGCAACAGTGCGGCGAATGTGCTCGCTGGCGGCGCGGGGAACGATATCTACAACGTTGGGGCTGGCGATTCAGTGGTTGAGGAGGCCAACGGTGGTACGGATACGGTCCAAAGTTCCGTGACCTGGACTCTCGGAGCCGATATCGAGAACCTCACATTGACCGGCAGCACCGCCATCAATGGCACAGGCAATGCGCTGAACAATGTGCTCACTGGCAATAGTGCGGCGAACGTGCTGACCGGCGGAGCGGGGAGCGACACCTACAACGTTGGGGCTGGCGATTCAGTTGTTGAAGCGGCCAACAGTGGTACGGATACGGTCCAAAGTTCCGTGACCTGGACCTTGGGATCAAATCTCGACAACCTCTCCCTCACCGGCTCG
>Ga0315286_10005211_pt1 | contig 12543 bp, 10 predicted proteins | sample YL17G10_0_MG_FD_205038 | JGI IMG/M metagenome (GOLD analysis project Ga0315286, IMG submission 205038) | Sediment microbial communities from Yellowstone Lake, YNP, Wyoming, USA - YL17G10_0 | ecosystem: Environmental > Aquatic > Freshwater > Lake > Sediment | place: USA: Wyoming | collected... | reverse complement strand
GCGTCAGACCGGGGCAGGGGACGCTGACTTTAGTTCTCGGCTCGTTCATAGCATTGGTCTTCTTCGAGCCGCATATAGTCTTTGTCTCTGTTCTGATACTGGCTTTCGCCGATTCTTTCTCCACGATAGTCGGCAGGGGGTTTGGCAGAATCAGGATATACAACAAGAAGACGATAGAGGGGTTCCTGGGCGGTTTCCTGGCCAGCTTCTTCGTGACCCTGTTATATCTTGACGTTCTGGTGGGCCTCACCGTCTGCCTAGTCGCCTCTATAACCGAGCTGCTCTCACCGGTTGATGATAATATAGCCATACCGCTGCTGTCAAGCTTAATTATTTATATGATGACACTCTAAAGAAGTAAACGGGTTCTGTGATTCAAATGAAATTACTGCCTATGCTCAAAAAATACAGAATAGATGTACTCATAGTCCTGGCATTGTTCTTCCTGGCTTTCGGTATAAGGACGATGACGGTCGACAAGTTCCCGGACATATACGGATTCGACTCATTTTTTGACGCCAAATACGCGAAAGTCATAATCACTGGGCATAGCTGGCCATACAACGACACGAGCACCCTTTACCCCTATGGTAGGTATGCAGTCACTCCCGGCGGCTACGGCTGGTGGGCTCTTGAAGCAGGGACATACAACATCGCCGCTGCTATAAACGGCATTTCAGGATTTGATTATAACCTGTTCGGAAAAGTAGCGTCGTGGTTGGTGGCCATATGCGGCTCCCTTGCGATACCTGCCATATACCTGTTCGGGCGGACCGCATGGAACAGATGGGTGGGCCTGTTCAGCGCGCTGTTCTTGGCGGCCAGCGGCAATCACCTCTTCTATTCCATATTCGGGCATGCTGAGAGCGATGGGTTCGGATTCACGCTGTTCTTCCTCGGGCTGTTCGCCTTTGTCCTTACAGTGAAGAAGAAGGACTGGAGGATAGGGCTGCTGACAACGTTAATCTTCGGCTGGCTGTCAAACGTGTGGCAGGCGTATCAGGTGCTGGTCCTGCTGGTCTGCGGCACGATCTCTTTATACTTCATAATCTATTACGCGATGTCCAAGATAGGCTATTACAAAGACTCCTCGGAGCGGGATCGGGAGAGGAAGTGGATGATTTACGCCTTGGGGTTCGTTCTAGCGTCTGTGATCATACACTATATGTTTGGCAGGAATTACACGGCCATGGCGATAGGCACCGCCGGCTTTTCAATACTGTTATGCTCGGTGATAGAGATTTTCACCAGGAAGATCAGTATAACGAAGAACAGCCTCCTGAAAGAGCCCGTTGTTACTTTAGGCGCTGTAGCCGCCCTAGTGCTTCTGGTTGGCGCGTTGGTCTACGGCGCGACTATATTCACAGAGGCGCTGGGCTACGTCGGTATTGGTTCACCCTCGGAGAGCGCAAAAGCTGACTATCACCAGAGGATGGACACGACCATCGCCGAGCAGAACCCGATTGGCGGGGCAACGTTCTTAGACAGGCTCTCGACACTGAGCCAAGGCGGCGCAGGCATAAGTATCTGGTTCGCACTGCTGGCGGCCATATTGATATTCGGGAAGTTCTTCATACTGCCCTTGGTCAGGAAAGACTTCACGTGGCAGTGGGACATACTGGCGCTGGCATTTATCCTAATCTCGATGTACTTCCTGACGGCAAAAGCAGTGACCATGTTCTTCCTCGCCGGGGCGATAGCTTTCGGGGCGGGATATTTCGCTGGCGAGCTGGTGCACATAATAGACTATTTCGGAAAATACTATGAAAAATACAAGACCCATGCCAAAGTGGGCGTGTTCTCCGTAATCATACTGATATTCTTCGGCTTCAACACGATGATCATCCCGAGCGCGGATGGCTTCGGCTACGACGTCAATCCGGAATGGGTCAACCTCTTCGGCTGGGTGAATAACAACCTGGCCAACGGCTCCGTGATAACCGCGTGGTGGGACTACGGGCACTGGCTTTCTTACTATGACGGCGACAGGATAAGCGTCACCACTGACAATGCCCAGTACGCCCCGTCTATATACACGACGGCATTGGCGTTCACCCACACCGTGCCATGCTCGGTGGACAAGACCACCCAGACATACAATTGCGACTCTTCCCCGGAGGCGCTGGAGAAAGCGGAGGAAGAGGCGCTATCTATCCTGAAGCCTATGGGAACAACGCACATACTGATAGACAACGAGATCGTCGGAGGAGTCACTGGCGGCAAATTTGGAGCATTAGAGACGATAGCCAACAACTTCGTCGGCTGCATGCAGACCGTCGGCTGTACCAAGAACGCGGACGGCAGCGCTTACTGCTTCTTTGGCAAGAACGCCCAGGGCCAGGACGTCGGCTTGTCGTTCACCGCGCAGGAATGGACCGATCTCAAAACAACGCCATGGCCCGGAACCACGCTGACGCAGAAAGGGCTGCCTACGAGGGCGTTCGTGAGGGAGGACAGCGGCGGCAACAGGATGTTCATGAGCGCCGTGAGCTGCGGCCAGTTCCAGCCCGACGCCAACTCGCCGGTGTTGTTCGCTTTCGAGCAGAGGCTGTTCTTCCGCGACCCTAACCTGAAGCATGTCAAGCTCGTCTATGACGACCAGTGGAACGTCATATACGAGATAGACTGGAAGGGGATACCTGACCCTAAGGACAGCGTTCTGCCCGGCTGGCAGGATAACGTCAAGATATTCAACCAGAGATACGGCGCCTAAGGTGCCCAGCGTTATATCCTATATCCCTATTTTTCGGTTCGGAACACAGGTTAATAAACACTGAAAAAATAATATAAGCTAGGTCTGAAAAATGAAAGCCCTTATTGTGTCAAAATATTTCTATCCGATAATAGGCGGGGTGGAGACGAACGCGTTTTACGTAGCGAAAGAACTCGTCAAGAGGGGCGCCGATGTGACTGTCTTGGCGTCCGGGGAGAGGCGCTCGGAGGAAAGGATAAAAGGCATTAAAGTCGTGAGGCTGCCCACCTGGCTGACGATAGGCCCTACGCCCATATCGCCCGGCGTGTTCAACCATATTCTAGAGAGCGATTTCGACATCGCCAATCTGCATGACCCGAACCCTGCGCAGAACTTCTTCGCTTATCTGGCATTACGGCTGAGGAGAAAGCCTTTTGTAGTGACCTACCACTCGGATATAGTCCCACACAGCCTCTCAATAAAGATAATGAAATTCTTCTACGTGAACATCTTCCAGCGCTATTTCCTGCTGAAGAAGGCCCGCGCCATAATGCCGACCAGCCCGCAGTATATAGAGATATCGGACGTGCTCCATCACTTCAGGCACAAATGCTCGATAGTGCCTAACGGCGTTGACCTGGATGTCTTCAAACCAAAGAGCATAAAGCATTCCGGCAGGCGCATCCTGTTCGTCGGGAGGCTAATCTACTATAAAGGCCTGCAGTACCTGATAAAAGCGATGCCGGAGATACTGGAGAAGGTGTCCGACGCCAAGCTGGTTATAGTTGGCGATGGACCCTTAAAGGAGGAATGGAAAGCGCTTGCGAAGAGGCTGAAAGTCGATGACAAGGTTGAATGGAGGGGAAAATTGTCTGACGAAGAGATGCTGGGGGAGTACCAGAAGTGCGACGTATTTGTCCTCCCTTCTATTTACAAGACAGAGGCGTTCGGGATAGTCCTGCTCGAGGCGATGGCCTGCGGAAAGCCGTGCATTGGCACTAACGTCTCAGGCACTGAATTCGTGCTGGAAGACTCCGGGATAGCGGTCGACCCAGAAGACGAGGAGCAGCTGTCCACCGCGATAGTCCGCGTCCTTACGGACAAGAAGCTCGCCTCCGAGATGAGCAGGAAAGGACTGGCGAAAGTCAAGGAATTTGATTGGAAGAAGATTGCTGAGAAAGTCCTGTCCGTCTACAGGGGTGCATTGAAATGAGATTCTGCTTCGTCGTGAACAAGTTCGTCCGCGGGATGGGCATAGCCGAGTACCTGAACGGCTTGTGCGGCTATCTGAGGAGAGATAACAGCATAGAAATCGTCACCCCCGTCTCTGATTTCAGTTACAAGTCCGTGAAGATAGCCAGGTACGGCAGCTCTTTGCCCGGTCTTAAGTATTTCTTACCTTACAAGACAGGAAAGTTGGGCAGATACGACCTGGTCGTGAGCAATTACCCGACTCTCACTGCGGTCAAGACGGGCAAAAAGATTGCTGAGGAGCAGAAAATACCGCATGTCATAATAGACTATGGGGTCGCTGAGGCTGAGCATTTCAAGGACCTGCGGGCGAGAGCGGCGCATTACATTGGCAGTAAGAGCATGAAAAAATATTATTCTGGTGCTGATGCCGTCTTCTCTATAAGCCGGTTCCTGCAGAAAAACGTCGAGAGGATGGGCCTGAGGAGCGAAGCAATCTATGGGGGAATCGACTTCAGAAGGTTCCAGAAAAAAAAGAACACGGGCATATTGAAAAAGATAAAGCTGGAGAAAGAAAATTATGCCCTCTTCATCGGCAGAGCGTCTCCGCATAAGGGAACTCACCTTCTGATAAAGGCCTTTGGGATACTGGACTGGCCCATCCCCCTTGTGATAGCTGGGGGGCACCCGATAGGAGGTTATGCCGATGAACTCAAGAAGATGGGCGGAAACGTCATATTCACCGGAAAGATACCTAACGATGAGCTCGATGAACTGCTCCAGAACTGCGCAATGTATGTAACGGCCTCTCTGTGGGAAGGGCTGAATCTGCCGTTGCTAGAGGCGCAGGCGTGCGGCAAGCCGGTTATAGCTTTCGACCATTGCTCCCACCCGGAAGTCGTGCAGAAAAACGAGACCGGATTCCTCGTAAAACCGTTAGATTTAAATGAGTTCGCCAATAGAATTAATATACTCATCAAGGACAAGAAAAAAAGAGATGCGATGGGTAAAAAAGCTAAGATTTTTGCTAAGAAATTCGATTGGAGCATCATAGGCAGAAGAATAGAGAAGAAGTTTTCGGCGGTGTTGAAATGACAAGAGCACTTATAACTGGCGTAACTGGCTTCGTGGGTTCTCATCTGGCAGACCTACTCCTTAGCAAGGGATACGAGGTCTACGGAACTTATAGGTGGAGAAGCCCGCTGGAGAATGTCGAACACATAAAGGATAGAATCAAGCTCATAGACACCGACATAAGGGATGCGCACAACGTCGAGAAGACGATAAAGACAGTCGCGCCTGATGAGATCTATCACCTGGCTGCGCAGTCTTTTGTCCCTTCTTCGTGGGAAGCGCCACAAGAGACTCTGACCACGAACATTATAGGCACGGTCAACATCCTGGAGGGGATCAGGGCAGCGAACAAGGAGATAAAACTGCAGGTTGCCGGCTCTTCAGAAGAATACGGCTTAGTGAAGCCGGATGAGGTTCCGATAACAGAGAGCAATCCACTTAGGCCGTTGAGCCCTTATGGTGTTTCAAAGATAGCTGCCGATAAGCTTGCCTGCCAATACCACTATTCATATGGATTGAAGACGGTCGTTACGCGAGCGTTCAACCACAGCGGGCCAAGGAGAGGAGAGGTGTTTGTTGATTCTAACTTTGCAAAGCAGATAGTCATGATAGAGAAGAAAAAAGCTAAGCCAATAATGCACGTCGGGAACCTGACTGCCAAGAGGGATTTCACGGATGTCAGGGACGTAGTCGTTGCTTATAATCTGGCACTGCAAAAATGCGACTTTGGCGAAGCATACAACATATGCTCGGAGAAGACCAGGACCATGCAGGACGTCCTCGACATGCTGTTAGAGCTAACCGATGTCAAGATAGAGATAAAACAGGATCAAAGTAGGATGAGACCCAGCGATGTTCAAATCCTGTTAGGCGACTCGTCAAAATTCAGGAAGAAGACCGGATGGAAGCCGACTATTCCTTACGAGAAGACCCTTGAGGACACGCTTAACTTCTGGAGAGAGCGGGTCTAATCATAATGAAAACCTCACTAATCTGTACTGTCATAAATGAAGAGAGGACCATAGGAAATCTTTTGGACTCTATTCTGAAGCAGACCAGGAAGCCTGACGAGATTGTGATAGTCGACGGCGGGTCGAGGGACAACACAGTAAAGGTTCTGAAGGAACATTCTAAGAGATTCCCTATCCCAGTCAAGGTAATAGTGGCCGATGGAGCCAATATCTCCCAAGGCAGGAACATCGCGATACAATACGCCCATGGTTCAGTAATAGTGTCTACAGACGGCGGCACTGTTCATGACAAGGACTGGTTCAAGAACATCGTTAAGAACATCGAGGACGGCTATGATGTCTCAGCCGGTCTGTTCTATGCGCTCCCTAAAACAGAATTCGAGGAGATAGTTGGCAAGCTGTTTTACCCGGATATGGAAAAAGTGCCCGATGACTGGCCTCCATCAAGCAGGTCGGCGGCCTTCACCAAGAAAGCCTGGGCTAAAGCTGGCGGTTATCCTGAAGAGCTCTATACGGCCGAGGACTCTGTGTTCAACTACCGGCTGAAGGCTAGCGGCGCAAGATACAAAGTGGCCAGGAACGCTAAGAGTTACTGGAGACCGCGCCCTACGTTCAGGAAATTCTTCAAGCAGTACTTCACTTATGCTAGAGGCAATGGCGAATCCCTTTTGGCGTTATACCGCTATCCAGAATGCAGGATGTTCTATATCTTCTGGGCACTGGTCATCGCTACTGGTTTAGCCTATCTTTACAGTCCGTTATTGCTCTTATTTTTAGATACGGCTTTTTTCGTGGGTCTTTTCGTTAAATCGTCCCGCGTCCTGAAAAGCGTGGGAAAAAGCCTGATTGGTTCTGAACTGTTATTCGCCGCTTTTGTCGCTAACGTTCTCGGCAACCACTACGGGCTGCTCAAGAGGATGCTCGGTTTTGTTAGGGCCAAAAAGGTCAAGAGTGTAAGGGTTTTAAAATAGCCTGTTCTAATACGTAGTGGTGTGTGAAATGATAGTATGCCACCCTTATCTCGTGTCAAAAGGCGGTGGAGAAAGAGTAGCCGCAAAGATAGCGGATGCGTTCAAGGCTCCAGTCTATGTGTGCGACTACGATAGAAACAGGCTCTGGAAGGAATACCAAGACCTGGATGTGCATGTCTTGAGCTATCCAAAGCCGTCTTTCTTCGGATACAGGTATGCATTCGGTAAACTCAAGCTGAACACAGACGTCGCTGTGCCAGTGGGCCATCCTGCGCAATGGGTCAGCATCAGGAACCGACCCGTCCTATGGTACTGCTGCTTCCCGCCGTACATAAAAAAAGAGATGATGAACTATCCCGTCCTGCCTGGGATGAAGCTCATAGAGAAGAAGGTAATAGACAGAATCGATTTTGTGTTCACTGATTCGAAATTCATACAGAAGAAGCTCTGGGAGTACTATAAGAAGAAGTCAGAGGTGCTTAACCCGGGATGTGATGTTGAAAAATATTACTGTAAGAAATACGAGCCTTATTTCCTTTATCATTCGTCAATACACCCTAGGAAAAGGTTCGAGTACGCGATAAAAGCGATGCACATGGTCCGCAAGGAACATCCTGATTTCACTCTCAAAATAAGCGGCTTCCCTGCTGACAGAGACTATCTTGAGTCGCTACGCAGGCAGCTGGGGGATGCTGGCGAGATAATCGAGAACCCGTCGGACAAGCAGCTGTACGGCCTGTTTGCCAATGCTTACGCTTGCCTCTATTCACCGATGGTAGAGGATTACGGGATAGTGCCCACTGAATACATGTCTGCCTCGAAAGTAGTCATAGCAGTCAATGAGGGGGGGCCTCGCGAGACTGTGGTTGATGGAAAGACGGGCTTCCTTGTCGACTCGGTGCAGGAGATGGCTAGAAGGATGGCTCAGTTGATAGATGATCCTGCTCTGGCCAAGAGGATGGGCAAGGCTGGCAGAAAAAGAGCGGAGCAGAAGTATACGTGGGAGAAGTTCCTGAAACGGTTTGGTGAAAAATATGAAGAGCTCAAGGGATAAGCTTGTCTCTGTGGTAATACCCACTAGAAATGAGGAGGATGCGCTCGACAAGCTGCTCAAGTCGCTGAGCAGGCAGACTTACAAGAATTATGAGGTCATTGTTGTTGATGGGGGCTCGACTGACGGCACCATCGATGTGGCAAAAAAGCATGGCGCAAAAGTGGTTAAGGAGTATGGCATGTATAGGTCGCCGGCTAATGCAAGGAACATAGGTGTTGAGAAAGCAAAGGGAGATATTATAGCGGTTTTTGATTGCGATTCTGAGGTAAACGAGATATTTTTGGAGGAGGGCGTAAAGGCGTTCTCATCTGAAAAAATAATCGGAGTTAGGTGCTCTTATATCCTTGCAGAGGATACGATAATTGAGAAAATACTTGCTTCTAAAATCGCGGCACACGGTAAGATGATTCATGGGACTGCTTTTACTAAAAAGGGATTGATAAAGAGGATGGGCGGATGGGACGCCTCCCTAGGCTACGGGGAGGATAGAGACCTAGCCCAGCACATAACTGACTATGATGACAGACATAACAAGCAATTAATAAAAAACGCGCCTAAAGCAGTCGTTAAGTCGCACCTCCCCCACACGATAGGTGAATTGATATCGCAGCAGAGATGGTATGGCAGGACCATATCCCATTATCTTAAGAAAGGGAAGAGCTTGAAAGAGTACCTTCCGCTGCTGAGAGTCTTTTATATCCTGATCGCCGCCGCTATCTTGATGACGCTGTTCCAGGCAGCATTCTGGTTGCCTGTTCTGGTAATCTCAGCTCCTTTCATCCTCCTTTCTCTGTACAGGACAATCATCGCATTGGCGCGCGGGAAAATCTTCGGCCTTGGCATATTCGTTATCGACGTAATAATGGGTTTATCTTTCGACTACGGTCTGATAGAGTCATTGTTCAGAAAAGAGCGCGGAAGGGACTAGTTCCTGCAATTTATTATTGTTTTTCACAAATTAGATAAATCGAACCCTGCAAATAGGAAAACAAACGAGAGTTAACCATCTTTCTAAATAACGGTGTCAAAAATTTCAGCTTGTTCTCGCCTATTGTAGAGGTGGCATATACATCCAAAACCTTAAAATCATTATCAACCGCAAGCTGGCATAACCCGCGTCTGCTATAACCCCTCAGATGCGTAGAGTCGCCCCAGGCCCCCTCGCCCGCTCCGGATGGAACCGTGCATATAAATTTGCCTTTCTTTTTTAACACCCTATAAACTTCCTTAAAGACTATGTCATGGTCTTTGCAGTGTTCTAATACCTGGAGAAGGGTAACCATGTCGAAAGAATCACTTTTAAATGGTAATTTGTGGGCATCGCCATTTTTAGCGTTCAAACCTTTAGATGTGCAAATTTTTACATGATCCTTATCCAAATCTATCCCAATTGCGTTAAATCCCCTTTCCCGCAATAAGCCCAATAACACGCCGAATCCGCAGCCAATGTCAAGTATTTTTTTGGGTTTAAACTTTTCAACATATTTTAGGACGTCTAGGTACTCATCTAAACACAGCTTATCAATATAGACTTCATTATATGATTTTCTCATGATTATCTTTAGAATATTGTTTTATCAGCTTATTAAACATATGCATTCGCTGGCGATAGGCTATAAAGGCTATCTTCCAACCGTCTTATCGCCCAGCAGATACTTGAAAACGCCCATTCCCACGAGGAAAAAACCGAGTATTTCGGTTAGGGGCAGAACGGCTGTCGGCGATTTAACGCCATAGAGCCGGTAAAGTCTTACTCCGAAAGCTATGCCCCTTACGATTGGGAGCAGGAGCATCAGTAAGGCAAGGTATGCCAAATAAGGATGAACCCAAAATGTTAAGACCGTTACGACAAAAATTGTAGCGAGTACTGCTTGTAAAAGCGTCTTATTGTCATTGTTTCTTTGCAGGTATTTCGGAATGGTTCTGCCGTACCAGAGATATCTTTGGAAGAATTTTTTAAAATTAAGATAACCTGACTTTGACTGGGTTAGCACTGTCTTTGTTTCTATCATGTTTAGTTTTGACCAGCCTTTGCCCCACACCTTGTCCTCCCCAAAACCAAGGCTCGCATCAAAATAGCCGAGCTTGTCTATGGCCTTCTTTGCAAATATAATCAGCCTGCCGTCTCCCCGCTCGTCTTTATAGTACAGTGCTTTCTCAAAAGTATTTGAGAATTTTTTGGGTATGTATGGATGGCAGATGAACTTTATCGCGTCCACGCCGGGGTTCTTCTTAAACTCTTTCACGATTTTTTTAGTGAAGTCCTCCTCAATCTGACTGTCGGTATCCATCAGGTAAATTATGTCTCCTTTCGCTGCGTTCCACCCGATGTTTCTGGCATTGGCCGGGGACCTGTTTTTACCCGCCTCTCTCATCAGCCTTATGCTCTTGTTCTTTTTCATGCGCTCCTTGATTAATGCAACCGTCTTATCAGTAGAGCCGCCATCAACTATTATTATCTCTGGCATTAGCGCCTGTTTCTGAAGATTATCCAAAAGCTTCGTTATCCTCTCTTCCTCATTGTAGCACGGGACTACGGCAGTCATCTTAGGCATTTAATATCACGCTCTTTGGTCGCCATGTTATCCCCTTATGTATCTTATTAGTTTCAGGTCGTCCTTAGTAATTCCTCTTATTAAATATAAAACCGCAAAATAAAAGATTGTTGCAGTCAAAACCACCAATAGTGCGCTCACGATAGTGGTCGCGTAAGGCGTTAGGTAAAGAAGCAGCACAGCCATTAGGGCCGATGAACCCAGGGGCCTGGCCACAGACTCTCTCAATTTGTATGTGAAGAGTTTGGAAGAAGCAACCATTAAAGACGCGGAAATCATGACATTGACCAGCAGAAAGGCAATCCCCGCTCCGAGCAGGCTCAGGTAATTGATGAGCAAGAAGGAGATCAATATGCCAAAGACCGTGTTCAAGATGTAGACTTTGGTTAGGTGTTTTATCCTGCCGTAAGCGATTAGGATGCTCGAGAGGAGGTTTGAGACGAATTGGAAGAACAATGCAAAGATGATTAACTGTAAGATAAATCCGGCAGGCGCAAATTCGACGCCATAGACGAGATGGATCAGGCTCTCGCCGAAAAAGAAAATTCCGACCATCATCGGGATTATAACCATGGTGCTGTATCTCAAGACCAGGTCCATATACCTCTTCAACATCTTGACATTGTTGCTGGCTTTGAAGCTGATTACCGAGGAGAATAGGATCTGTGTTGAGATCGGTATCAGTATGCCAACGGCGGCGAACCAGCTCAGGGCTATCTTGAAAAATGCCACATCGTCAGCAGTCACAAAAAGCCCGAGTATGAGGATTATGCCCCAGAACAGCAGCAGGCCTGACATCGAAATCGCTGTGAAATTCAGGATATTGCCGTTTATCTCCCTCTTGTCTATCTTTTCTGCCTTTTTAGCGAAAAGCTTTTTGAATTTCAAAGCAAGCTGGAGTGCCAGATAAGCGGTTGCGAATATGAAGGAGAGCAGCACGCCCAATACCACCCACATCAGAGTGGCTTTGAAGGAGAAAAATGTTATCGGGAGTATTATCAGTAAGATGCTGTTTATGCCGTTGCCTATTAGAGAGTATTGGTTCTTGTTAAGGCCGATGAAGACGGCGCTCATGAAAGTCACCAACGCATAGAAAACAATCAAGATGGCAGCCAGGACTATCGCGGGCTCATCGCCTACCAGGGAATAGGCCTTCGCTATCTCAGAGGAGAAAACGATTAGTAGGATGGCAAAAACCATAGCTAAAGCCAGCTTGCACTTCAAGAGGTGTAAAAAGACCGACTTGAGCTTAGAGTACTGTCTCGTTGTTGAGTACTCTGATATGAAGCGTATGGTCGTGTTGTTAAAACCTGCGTCAAAAAGACCAGCAAGTAGGTAAGCAAAACAAGACACTAATGAGAACTGGCCGAACAAGAAGGCCCCCATTATAATGGGAAGTAAAACGGCCAGCACGAAGTTGGAGCAGAATCCGACTAGGTTCTGCATCACTCCGAACATATTCTGCTTCATCAACACCTGTGCAGATAATCCCTTAGCCATATCACTCAACTAAAAAGTATTAGGCAGAAGACTATTTAAAACAATAGAGGCGGATTAGCTCACTTCTTTGTAGTTCTTTAGTATCTCGACTATCATCCTTAGCGGGCTGGCCCTCATCCATCTCATCCAGCCAACGACCTGTGTGATGTTGTAGAAATAATCGAAAAAGATGTTCGGCGGCAGTTTTATCAGCTGCCTTATTACCGGCTCGAACTGCGGGTATTTTACCAGGACTATCGAGAACTTGTGGAGGTTGGTGACCGGCCCTATGTCCTTCTGGTTTATGATGCTCCGGTGAATCTTGTACGGGCTGACTCCGAGCTTCTTCAGGTCTTCCCGCTTGAGGTAGCCTTTATTTATTGCATAATCTGTTATCTCGAGGCCCGGGAATGGCAGGAATACATAGCAGCTGACTACTTCCGGCTCTACTTCCCTGTTCATGTAGATGGTCTTCCAGGCCTGCTCAAGGGTCTCGTCAGGCAGTCCGAACATGTTGAAAGTTATTATGGGCAGTTTGTATTTCTTCAAGAGCCTT
>Ga0315286_10005210_pt1 | contig 12543 bp, 20 predicted proteins | sample YL17G10_0_MG_FD_205038 | JGI IMG/M metagenome (GOLD analysis project Ga0315286, IMG submission 205038) | Sediment microbial communities from Yellowstone Lake, YNP, Wyoming, USA - YL17G10_0 | ecosystem: Environmental > Aquatic > Freshwater > Lake > Sediment | place: USA: Wyoming | collected... | reverse complement strand
CTTCTTCCCGTCTAGCTGTGAGCGAAAGTCCGCTTCCAGGTCCGAAGCGGCCACCAGAGTGCGGCCCGCTCGGTCGTCGATGATCTGGGCGTAGATATGGTTCAGGCTGCGGAAGACGCACAGTCGCGGTCGCTGGGGCGTCCCCACGACCCGCTCTCGCACCCGTTCGTGGCGCCGCTGGCGGGCGGCGCGCGCCGTCTTCTTGACCGTCATCGCTTCATCTCTATCGCTTGCCGGCCTTGCCGGCCTTGCCCGCCTTGCGGCGAACCTTCTCGCCCTGATAGCGAATGCCCTTGCCCTTGTAGGGTTCCGGCGGGCGCACTTTTCGGATGTTGGCCGCCATTTGCCCCACCAGCTCGCGGTTGATGCCCTGCACCAGCACCCGGTTTGTCCCCTCCACCACCAGAGTGATGCCTTCCGGCGGGTCCACCTCCACCGGCTTCGAGTAGCCCACCTGGAGGATTAGCTTCGGCCCCTTCATCTGGGCTCGATAGCCCACACCCTGGAGCTCGAGCATCTTGGTGAACCCGTCGCTGACGCCGGTGACCATGTTCGCCAGCAGGCTGCGGCTCAGGCCGTGCAGCGAGCGATGCTGCGGCCGGTCGCTGGGGCGGCTGACCGTGATCCGGCCGTCGCCCAGCTGGATGGTCATCTCCGGCGAAAAGTCACGGGTCAACTCGCCGCGCGGCCCTTTCACCGTGACTCGGCTTCCCTCGATGTGCACCTCCACCTGGGACGGCAGCACAATGGGCATTCGACCTATGCGTGACACTTCTCGTTCCTACCAAACATAGCAGATTATCTCGCCCCCCACGCGATGGCGCCAGGCCTCTTGTCCCGTCATCACCCCCAAGGGCGTCGAGACAATGGCGATGCCGAGCCCACCGTAAACACGGGGGATCTCCCGCTTCTGCACGTAGACCCGCAGGCCGGGCTTGCTGACCCGACGCAGCCCGCTGATGGCGGGCTCCTTCCTGCTGCCGTAGGCGAGGTGCAGACGGATGGTCCGCTTTGGACCATCGCTGACCACCTCTAGGGCTTTGATGAAGCCCTCTTGCTTCAGCACCTCAGCGATGGCGATCTTGGTCTTCGACGCCGGTACCGGCACGATCGCCTGCTTGGCCACAATCGCGTTCCGGATGCGGTTGAGCATGTCAGCAATGGGGTCTGTCAGCATCTCCACCTACCCCTATCACCAACTCGACTTCTGGACCCCCGGCAGCTTGCCCTCCAGGGCTAGCTGGCGGAAGCAGATGCGGCACAGGCCGAACAGCCGCATGTAGGCCCGCGGCCGGCCGCAGAGCCTGCACCGGTTCTTCTGGCGCACCTTGTATTTCGGTTCCTGGTGGAAGGCCTTGTTGTAGAGGGCCTTTCGGGTCAACCCGTCCCTCCTTACCTCAACGACGAGCGAAGGGCATGCCCATCAGCTCGAGTAGTCGCTTCCCTTCCTCGTCGCTCCCGGCGCTGGTGACCATCGTAAACTGAAGGCCGCGGATGCGGTCGATCTTATCGTAGTCCAGCTCAGGGAAAATGACCTGCTCCTTGATCCCCATACTGTAGTTGCCCCGGCCATCGAACGAGTCCGGCGACACGCCCTGGAAGTCGCGGATGCGGGGCAAGGCGGCGTTGACCATGCGGTCCAACAGCTCGTACATGCGGTCACCCCGCAATGTCACCGTCACGCCGATGGGCATACCGGTCCGCAGCTTGAAATTGGCGATGGACCGCTTGGCGCGGGTGATGACGGGCTTCTGGCCGGTGATGGCCGCCACATCCTCGCCGGCGGAGTCCAGGGCCTTAGGGTTCTGGATCGCTTCGCCCAAACCTATGTTCACCACGATCTTCCTCAGCCGCGGCACCTGCATGATGTTCTGGTAGCCGAACTCCTTCATGAGGGCCGGCACCACCTCTTCACGGTATCGCTCCTTTAGCCTGGCCGGCATACCCTTCGCTCCTAGTCCAACGGCTGGTCGCAGCGGCGACAAATGCGCATCTTCCGCCCGTCTTCCTTGAAGCGGAAGGCTACCCGCGTCGGCTTACCGCAGCTCTTGCAGACAACCATGACGTTGGACACATGTAGCGGCGCCTCCCGCTCGATGATGCCGCCCGGACGGTCCGCGCGGGGCCTCATATGGCGCTTCACCACGTTGACGCCAGCGATGACGATGCGCCCTTCGCTGCGCAGCACCTGGCGGACAACGCCAGTCTTGCCCCGCTCCTTGCCGGTGACCACCCGCACCGTGTCCTCGCGCCTTACCTTGGCCATCGTCAGACCACTTCCGGTGCCAGAGAGACGATCTTCATAAAATTGCGCTCCCGCAGCTCGCGAGCCACCGGCCCGAAGATGCGAGTGCCTTTGGGATTATTCCACTGGTCGGCCAGGATGACGGCCGCGTTGTCATCGAAGCGAATGTGGCTGCCGTCGGGGCGACCGTAGGTCTTCACCACCCGCACCACCACCGCCCGCACCACCTCGCCCTTCTTCACCGACCCGCCGGGCACCGCCTGCTTTACGGTGGCCACAATAATGTCGCCCACGCGGGCGTAGCGGCGCCCCGACCCGCCCGATACCTGGATGCACATGATCTGGCGGGCGCCGGTATTGTCGGCCACCTTCAGGCGCGAGTACTGCTGGATCACGACCCCTTGGCCTCTTTCTCTCCTTCTTCCTCTGTCTCCGGCTGTTCGGCCTCTTGCTCTTCGTCCTCCGGTTCCGCCGCGGGCTCCTCCGCCGTGGGCTCCTCAGTAGCCGGCTCTTCCGCCGTGGGTTCCTCCACCGCGGGCTCCTCAGCGGCGGGCTCTTCCTTGGCCTCCGGTGGCGCTTCGGCCGCGGCCTCCGGCTCCGGCTCCGCCATCTCGTCGGGCGGCACAACCTCTTCGACGGCGAGAGGTGACAGCTCTTCCACTGCAGTGGCCGGCTCCTCAGCCGCAGGCGCGGGCTCCTGCGCCGCAATGACGGGTTCTTCGACCGGCGCAGCGATGGACTCTTCCGCCACAGCGATGGGCTCTTCCGGCGCAGCGATGGACTCTTCCGCCACAGCGATGGGCTCTTCCGCCGGCGCAGCCACGGGCGCCGCCTCGTCGACAACCGCCTCTTCCTCTAGCTCCCGCAGCTCTGCGACCGTCTCTTCGTGGGGAATGGCGGCGGTGACCAGCACCTCTGCCACCCGCCAGCGCTTGTCCCGCGATAGCGGCCGCGCCTCGACGATGAGCACCTTGTCGCCCACGCGGCAGGCATTCTCCGCGTCGTGGACCTTGTAGCGCTTCACTCGCCGGATGGACTTCCTGTACAAGCGATGGTGCTTCAAGGACTCCACGGCCACGACCACCGTCTTCAGCATCTTGTCGCTGACTACTATGCCCACGCGGGTCTTTCTGGCGCCGAAACGAGTCTCCGCCATCCTACTCCTTCTTGGCAGCCGCCTGCCGCAGCTGTCGCTGCCGTTGGATGGTCTTCAAACGAGCGATGCGACGCTTGGTGTCGGCGACCACCCGGTAGTTGGTGATCTGACGGGTGGTCCACTGGAGGCGCTGCGAGAACAGGCGCCGGTGTGTCTCCTCCAGCTCTTTGGCCAGATCGCTATCGGAGAGCTTGCGGACCTCGACGGCGCGTCGGTTGATCCTGGCCATGTCTCCCTAGACCCCCGACTCGCGGGTCACCACGCGGGTAGCGATGGGTAGCTTCTGGGAGGCGAGTCGCATGGCCTCCTTAGCTACGTCTTCCCTCACCCCCGCTATCTCGAACAGCATGCGGCCCGGCCGGACCACGGCCACCCAGTGATCCACAGGCCCCTTGCCGCTCCCCTGTCGCGTCTCCGCCGGCTTCTTGGTGGCCGGCTTGTCAGGGAAGACGCGGATCCATACCTTGCCACCACGACGAATGTGGTGGGTGATGGCGCGGCGGGCAGCCTCGATCTGGCGCGCCGTCATCCAGCTATTGCCCATGGCCTGAAGGCCGAACTCGCCGAACGACACCGCGTTGCCGGCGTTGGCCGCGCCCCTGCGGTGCCCTCGATGCGTCTTGCGATACTTGATCCGCTTGGGCTGAAGCATAGCCCTACTCCGCCGCCGGCGCCGCAGGCGCAGGACCGGGCTGGGATTCCTCTTCTTCGACCCGCTCCCGCTCCTCGGGCTCAAAACGGATGTCGCCTTTGTACACCCACACCTTGACCCCAATGCGGCCCAGCGTGGTGCGGGCTTCGGCGGTGCCGTAGTCGATGTCGGCGCGCAGCGTATGGAGAGGCACTCGCCCCACCATCTCCTTGTCCTTGCGGGACATCTCGCCGCCGCCCAGGCGGCCCGACACCTTGATCTTCAACCCCAAAGCGCCCCGCTGCACGGCCCGCGCCACCGCCTGCTTCATGGCCCGCCGGTGCGATACGCGTCGCTCCAACTGGTCGGCCACCGAGCGCGCCACCAGGGCAGCGTCTACCTCCGGCATCCGGATCTCGACGATGTTCACCCGCATCCGCCGTCCGGCCAGCCGCTCCAGCGTCGTCCGGAGCTCGTCGACCCGCTGGCCGCCGCGGCCGATCACGATGCCCGGCCGCGCTGTGTGAATGGTAACCGTTACCTGGTTGGCGTTGCGGTCGATCTCCACCCTGGCCACACCGGCATCCGGCAACATGCGCTCAATGGTGCGCCGCACCGCCAGGTCCTCGTGCAATAGGCTGGTGTAGTGCTTATCGGCATACCAGTGGCTCTCCCAGCCGTACAGGTAGCCGATGCGGAAGCCATGCGGGTGAACCTTCTGGCCCATACTAGCCCTCCATCTCCTCCACCACCACGGTGATGTGGGCGTGCCGCCGCACGCGGTGAGAGGCGCGGCCCCGGGCGCGGGCGCGCCAGCGCTTCAGGCGCTGCGCATCGCCGGCGTAGGCCGCCACCACTTTCAGGAAGCGCGGGTCCATCTGATAGTTGTTCTCGGCATTCGCCGCCGCCGACTGCACCGTCTTGGCCACCATTCGCGCGTGAGGCGAAGGGAGGAAGCGCAGACGGGCCAGTACCTCGTCCACCCGCCGGCCGGGCAGGTGGTCCAGCAGGAGTCGCACCTTCCTGGGCGAGACCGCTACATTCCTGGCGACGGCTTTGACCTGCATTCCTCCGTACCTATCGGCGACGCACCTGAGTGGCCCGCTCCGTGCGGCCGGTGTGGCCGCGGAACGTTCGCGTCAGGGCGAACTCACCCAGTCGATGCCCGACCATGTTTTCCGTGATGAAGATGGGCACGTGGCGGCGGCCGTCGTAGACGGCGATGGTCATGCCCACCATCTGGGGCATGATGGTCGACGCCCGCGACCAGGTGCGGAGGATGGTCTTTTGGCCGGAGCGCTGGACCGCCTCCACTCTCTCCAGCAGCTTGGGGTCGACGAACGGGCCCTTCTTAGTCGAGCGGGACAAGACCTACCCCCTACTTCTGTCCGCGTCGCCGCACAATGTACTTGTCCGTGGCCTTGCGGCGGCGTGTGCGATACCCCAAGGCTGGCTTGCCCCAGGGCGTCTTGGGCCCCGGCATGCCGATGCCCGCCTTACCCTCGCCGCCGCCGTGGGGGTGATCGCGCGGGTTCATGGCCGAGCCCCGTACCTGGGGGCGCCGCCCCAGTAGACGCGACCGGCCGGCGCGTCCCAGCTTCATCTGGCTGTGCTCCACGTTGCCCACCTGACCGATCGTTGCCACGCAATCGGCCAGCACCTTGCGCACCTCGCCCGAAGGCAGACGCAGGAGGACGTAGTCCCCCTCCTTGGCCAGCACCTGCGCCGAGGAGCCTGCGCTGCGCACCATCTGGCCGCCGCGCTTCAGGTACAGCTCCACGTTGTGCACCGCTGTCCCCAGCGGGATGTTCTTGAGAGGCAGGGCGTTGCCCAGCCGGATCTCTGCCTCGGGCCCGGACATGACCACGTCGCCTACCTTCAGGCCCACCGGCCAGAGGATGTAGCGCTTGTCGCCGTTGGCGAAGTGAACGAGCGCAATGCGCGCCGAGCGGTTGGGATCGTACTCGATAGCCGCCACCTTGCCCGGCACACCGAAGTTGTTCCGCTTGAAATCGATGATGCGCAGCTGGCGCTTGGCGCCGCCGCCGCGATGACGCACGGTGATGCGACCCTGGGCGTTACGGCCCGCCTTCTTCTTGAGGGGCACCGTTAGGGCCTTCTCCGGCTTGTGTTTGGTGATCTCCTCGAAGGTCTGGCCGGTGGCGCCCCGCCGGCCGGGGGAGGTGGGCTTGTACTGCTTGATGCCCATGCTACACGCCCTCGAACAGCTCGATCTTGTCGCCGGGGGCCAGGGTCACGATGGCCTTTTTCCAGCTCGGCCGCCGCGTCGAGCGCCGGCCCCAGCGGCGCTGCTTTCCATGCACATTCATTACGTTGACTGCCAGCACCTTCACGTTGAAGACCTTTTCCACCGCCTGTTTGATTTGCGTCTTGTTGGCTAGATCGTCCACCCGGAAGGCATACTTGTGCTCAGCAGCCAGATAGGTGCCCTTCTCTGTCACCAGCGGCTGGCGGATCACCGCGAAGGGATGGATCGCCCGAGGCATCCTAGCTCGCCTCCTGCTTGGCCGTGTTGTCGGCTTCCACCGCCTGTGCCTCGCCGGCAGCCTCTTCGACGACCTCCGCCTTCTTGGGCGCCCTGGTGCGGCGCACCGCCTTCGGCGCCGCCGGCGCTTCTACAGCCGCCGCTGCCTCGCCGGTAGCTTCTGCGACCACCTCTGCCTCCGCCACAGCTTCTCCGGCGACCTCCGCCTTCTTGGGCGCCCTGGTGCGGCGCACCGTCTTCGGCGCGGCCGGCGCTTCTACAGCCGCCGCTGCCGCTTCGACAGCAACCGCTGCCTCGCCGGCAGCCTCTTCGGCGACCTCCGGAGCCTTGGCGACTCTCGGGCGCCGCGTCTTCGCCGTCGGCGGCGCCGCCGCCTGCACGGCCACCGGCCGCCGCTGCCGAGCGCGATCGCCGCCCCACAGCTCCTCGCAGCGGCGCACCGCGGCCACGGTCATCACCAGGTCGCGATGGGTGAGCATGTCCACGACGTTCAGGTAGGCGGCGGGCATGGCCTTGATCCGCGCCAAGTTGCGGGCGCTGGCAAACACCATTCGGTCGGCGTCGCCCATGACGATCAGGGACGAACGCTTGATGCCCAGGCTCTCCAGCAGCTCGACGATCTCCTTGGTGCGCGGCTTCTCCAGCGATAGCTTGTCCACCACGGCTACCTGCCCGTCGGCCACTTTTCCCGATAGCACCGAGCGGATAGCCAGGCGCTTCATGCGCTTGGGCAGGGCCTGGCGATAGCTGCGCGGCCTCGGCCCGAAGGCTACACCACCGCCCGTGCGGTGGGGAGCGCGGGCGGTGCCCTGGCGGGCGTGCCCGCTGCCCTTCTGGACGCGGACCTTGGCACTGCTACCGCGTACCTCGCCCCGACTCTTGGTGCTCGCGCTACCCGCCCGCCGGTTGGCCATCTGAGCCAGGAAGGCCTGGTGCATCACCGCCATGTTCGGCTTGATGCCGAACACCTGGTCATCCACCTCGATTGGCTTCAACTTCCCGCCCTGGGCATTGCGGACCGCCAGTTTCATTGCTCCTCCGCCTCCTCGGCGGGAGCCGCCGTCTTCTTTTCCACCAGGCGCGACTTCACGGCGTGCTTGCGGGCCATGCGGACGCGCAACAGGGCGTTCTTGCCGCCGGGCACCGAACCCTTGACCATGATCACGCCACGCGCCGCATCAGACTCCACCACCTCCAGGTTGCGCACTGTGACCTGATGGTCGCCCATGTGACCGGCCATGCGCATTCCCTTCAGCACCCGCCCCGGGCTAGCGCTCGCGCCGATCGAGCCGGGGGAGCGATGGCGGTCTGACTGGCCGTGGGTCTTGGGGCCGCCGTGGAAGCCATGGCGCTTCACCACACCGGCGAAACCATGGCCCTTGGACAACCCGCTCACGTGCACCAGGTCGCCCGGCTCGAAGATCTCCGCTCCCACCTTCTGCCCCACCTGCCACTTGCTGATGTCGTCCACCGAGAACTCACGCAGGTAGCGGAAAGCGCCCAGGCCCTTGAAGTGCCCCTTCTGCGGCTGGTTCACCCGCTTGCGCACGCCGAAGCCGAGTTGGACGGCCTGATAGCCGTCGCGGTCCTCAGTCTTCACCTGCAGGACCGTGCACGGGCCGGTCTCGATGACAGTCACCGGCACGACCGTGCCGTCCCGGTCGAAGGCCTGGAACATGCCCAGCTTGCGGCCAAGAACTCCTTCGATCATTACAACTTAATCTCGATGTCTACGCCCGACGGCAGCTGCAACCGCATCAGGGCATCCACTGTCTTGGACGTGGGATCCAGAATGTCGATCAACCGCTTGTGCGTGCGGATCTCGAACTGCTCCCGCGAGTCCTTATCGATGTGGGGCGAACGGATCACACAGAACTTCTTGATCTCCGTCGGCAGCGGCACCGGGCCGGCAACCGCCGCCCCCGTGCGCTCCGCCGCCTCGCAGATGAGGGCGGCCGACTGGTCCAGAATGCGGTGGTCGTAGGCCTTGAGCCGGATACGTATCCTCTGGCGCGGCATGCCCTTCCGCCTATCTCCTCACAAATCCGCGAACCTTGCCCAGAATGGTCTCCGCCACCGAGGGCGGCACCTCCTGGTAGTGGTCGAATTCCATGGTGTATGTGGCGCGCCCTTGCGTAAGGGAGCGCAAGTCCGTAGCATAACCGAAAGTTTCCGCTAGGGGAACCAGGGCCCGCACCATTCTCATGTGGCCGCGCTGATCCACCATGATCACGTGGCCGCGACGAGAGTTGATGTCGCCCAGCGCGTCGCTGAAGAACTGCTCCGGCGTCGCCACCTCGAACTGCATGATCGGCTCCAGCAACACCGGCTTGGCGTGCCTCAGAGCGTCGCGGGTTCCCATCGAGCCCGCCATACGGAAGGCCAGCTCGGAGGAGTCCACCGGGTGATAGCTCCCGTCCAACAGCCTCACCTCTACGTCCACCACCGGGTAGCTGGCCAGGACGCCTGTTTCCAGCGCCTCCTTCACCCCCTGCTCCACCGGCCGGATGAACTCGCGGGGGATGACCCCTCCCGCGGTCTTGTCCACGAAGCGAAGGCCCGCGCCGCGCTCGAGGGGAACCACCTCCAGAGTGACCACGCCGTACTGGCCGTGGCCCCCTGTCTGGCGCACGAACCGCCCCTCGGTCTTGGCCGCGCGGGTGATCGTCTCCTTGTAAGCCACCTCGGGCTTGCCCACATGGGCCTCCACCCGATACTCCCGCAGCATGCGGTCGACGATGATCTCCAGATGGAGCTCGCCCATGCCGGAGATGATGGTCTGACCTGTCTCCGTATCGTAGCGGGTGCGGAAGGTGGGGTCCTCCTCCGACAGACGGGCCAGGGTCTCGCTCATGCGGTCCTGGTCATCCTTGGTGCGCGGCTCTATGGCTACTGAGATAACGGGCTCAGGGAACTTGATCGCCTCCAGAACGATGGGGTGGCTCTGGTCGCAGAGCGTGTCGCCGGTGAAGGTGTTCTTCAGGCCCACGGCGGCGACGATGGAGCCGGCGTACTCCTCCTGGATGTCCTCTCGGTGCTGGGCGTGCATCCGCAGGAGACGCCCGATGCGCTCTCGCTCGCCGCGGGTGCTGTTGTACACCATGTTCCCCTGGCTTACCTTGCCCGAGTAGACGCGGAAATAAGAGAGCCGACCCACGTAGGGGTCGGCGACGATCTTGAAGGCCAGGGCGGCGAAGGGCTCCTCGTCCGATGCTCGCCGGGTCAGCGCCTCGCCGGTCTTGGGGTGAGTGCCTCGCACCGGCGGCACGTCTGTCGGCGATGGCAGATAGTCCGCCACCGCGTTCAACAGGGGCCGCACGCCGCGGTTGCGCAGAGCGCTGCCGCAGAGGACCGGCGTGACCACGTTAGCGAGAGTCACCCGACGGAGGGCCTTCTTCAGTTCGCCCTCGGAAACGGGGTGGCCCTCCACATAGCTGATCAGGAGCTGATCGTCCACCTCGGCCACAGCCTCGATGAGCTGGCCACGGCGCATTGGGAATTCCCGCAGAGCAGACTCGCAGCTCCTGAACGCCTCGCCCTCGCCGTCGAGGTCGGTGGCCAAGCGCACCGCCGTCAGCGCCTCGCGCAGCCAGCGCTCAGGCTCCTGCGGTCGCGCTCGGGGCAGCGGCATGGAGACCGGCAGTTCGTCCTTCTCACCCGAGAATACCCAGACGACCTCGCCCACCAGGTCGATGAGCCCCAGATACTTGTCCTCCGCCCCCATGGGGACCTGGATGGCCACAGGCCGGGCGCCCAAACGGTCGTGGATCATCGTCACTGTCCGCTCGAAATCGGCGCCCACGCGGTCCATCTTGTTGACGAAGCAGATGCGGGGGATGTGATAGCGGTCGGCCTGGCGCCACACCGTCTCCGACTGCGGCTGGACACCGGCCACGGCGTCGAAGACGACGACGCCGCCGTCCAGCACCCGTAGACTGCGCTCCACCTCTACGGTGAAGTCGACGTGCCCGGGCGTGTCGACGATGTTGATGGTGTGGTCCTCCCACTCGCAGGTGGTAGCGGCCGCTGTGATGGTGATGCCCCGCTCGCGTTCTTGCGCCATCCAGTCCATCACCGCCGTGCCATCGTCCACCTCGCCCAGCTTGTAGGTGCGGCCGCTGTAGAACAGGATGCGTTCAGTCACGGTCGTCTTGCCCGCGTCGATGTGGGCAATGATCCCGATGTTGCGCACCTTCTCGATGGGCACAGGCCTAGTCATTGTTCATCACGATTCCGCAAGGCGAATGGGCAGGCTTAGGCAAACATGGGCGGCCGGTTACACGAGGCTACCAGCGGTAGTGTGCGAAGGCCCGGTTGGCCTCGGCCATGCGGTGAGTGTCGTCCCGCTTCTTGATAGTGACGCCCTGGCCGCTGGCCGCATCCATGAGCTCTGCGGCCAGGCGCTCAGCCATCGGCCGCCCCTTGCGGGCGCGGGCGGCGGCAAGAAGCCAGCGCATGGCCAGCGAGAGCTGCCGCTCGGGTCGAACCTCTAGGGGGATCTGGTACGTTGCCCCACCGACACGGCGAGGCCGCACCTCCAACACGGGCATGGCGTTGCGTATCGCCTGATCAAACGTTTCCATTGGGTTACGCCGCGTGCGCTGCTCGATAGTTCCCAGGGCGTTGTACATGACGCGCTCGGCGGTGCTCTTCTTGCCGCTGTGCATCAGCTTGTGGACGAACATCTCCATCCAGATGCTGTTGTACTTGGCATCGGGCAGCCTTCGTCGACGGATGGCCTTGCCGCGTCTAGGCATCGCCTACCTGAGCTCCTCAGTGCGCCGGGTGCCGTACTTGCTACGGCCCCGTTTGCGTCCCTGCACACCCTGCGAGTCCAGGGCCCCGCGGATGATGTGATAGCGCACCCCCGGCAGGTCCTTTACGCGGCCGCCGCGGATAAGCACCACCGAGTGCTCCTGCAGGGTGTGCCCCTCGCCGGGGATGTAGGCGGTGACCTCCATCCCGTTGGTCAGGCGCACTCGCGCCACCTTGCGTAGGGCCGAGTTGGGCTTCTTGGGGGTGACCGTCCGAACCTGCACGCAGACCCCTCGCCTTTGCGGGGCGCCTTCGCCGCGGGTGACGCTATTCTTTAGGGCGTTGAAGAGGAACCGCAGGGCCGGCGCCTTAGTCTTGCGCACCTGCCTCTTGCGCCCCTTGCGCACCAACTGGTTTATGGTCGGCAAATCGTCACCCCTCGCGCACAACGAAAACGGTCGAAAGCCTTATTCCTGAGCCAGCCCGCCCGCAGGCGAGCCGTCATCACTTTAGGGTCTTTCGACCTGTACGTATGGTCTATACGTAGGGACGTTAGACGCCGAATAGAAAAGATATCAGAAAGAGGGGCGATTGTCAACCGTTCGAATCCGAGGTAAGCCGCACGCCCTGCCGGCGCTACACGCCGGCGTAGCTGTGGAGGCCGCTCACCCACAGGTTCACGACGAAGAAGGTGAACAGAACCGCGGCAAACCCGATCACCAGCAACACCGCTGAGCGCGTGCCCTGCCAGCGGCGCAGGCCCCGCATATGGAGGTAGCCGGCGTAGATCAGCCACGTCACCAGAGCCGATGTCTCCTTGGGGTCCCAGCCCCAGTAGCGGCCCCAGGCTTCGTTGGCCCAGTAGGCCCCCAATGCGATGCCCAGCGCCAGCAGCGGGAAGCCCACCATCACCGAACGGTGGCCGATCTCGTCCAGCAGTGCCGCGCGGGGCAGGCGCGCGAAGCGGTTGCCCTCGCCCTGGATGAGGTACATCACTGCGCTACCGAAGGAGACGCTGAGAGCGCTATAGGAAACCACCATCATCGCCACGTGAGCGGTGAGCAGCGGCTGGTTCTGCAGCGCCGGCACCAGCGGCCTGATCTCCGAGGGAAAGAAGACGGCGGCCGTGACCATCAGTCCCAGCGCTACCGGCAGGGCGAGAGAGCCCAGCGTTCGCTGGCCGTACCATCGCTCGAAGACGGCGTAGGCGAAGGAGACGCCCCAGGCGAAAGCCACCGTATACTCCCACA
>Ga0315286_10005206_pt1 | contig 12548 bp, 16 predicted proteins | sample YL17G10_0_MG_FD_205038 | JGI IMG/M metagenome (GOLD analysis project Ga0315286, IMG submission 205038) | Sediment microbial communities from Yellowstone Lake, YNP, Wyoming, USA - YL17G10_0 | ecosystem: Environmental > Aquatic > Freshwater > Lake > Sediment | place: USA: Wyoming | collected... | reverse complement strand
ATTTAGTGGGCGGTGGAGGCGGCGGGTCTGGCCCGTCTGGTGGGCTGCATTTTGCTCCTGCTAGCAACATGAAGCCTGCAAGCGCTGCTGTGCCTACAGTCTTTAATCCTCTCTCTAGAAAGCTTCGCCTGGTCCTCTGCTCTAGGTTTTCAGCCATTATCCAACTCATTTATTCCTTCTTATTTAAATATTTTTCTGTTTTGTGACTATTAGGTAGTGGTTATTTTACCAATTTTAGCTATTAGCTCTATTATTTCCTCTTTTATATCCTTTGCATCTTCGGTGCTTAAGTCCTTTCCATAGTAATTTATCCTGTTCCTTATCTGCCTAAACCTGTCAAAAGAAATAGCAATCTCTTCCTCCTTGACAATCTCTTTAAGGAAAGCTGCAAAACACTCGTGATTATACACCTTAAATCCCTTCTGCACAGCAATCGCTTCCAAAAGTTCTCTCAGCGCTTCATAGCATAATGAGACCACAGAAGATCCTGTTACCGAGTCAATCTTCAGCCTTTTTGCAGATTCTAATTTTTTCTGGCTTGATATTTTAAGAGATTTAGCAAGATTAAGATCTGGCTTTATTTTCTTAACCATTCTTTTGAGCTCGCACTCTTCCCAATTCATATCATCATCCCGTTCAATAAAAGCCCTTGCTGGATGTTATTTTTCAGCTGGCTATTCTGCAGCTCCTTCCTGAAGTGAAGCTGTATCTTCCTTTTCAGGGATTTCTCGAATTTCTCCAAATTAATCCTTTGCTCAGCCGCGTTGACATAAATATCAATGTCTGAATCGCTTTTAGCCTCTGCCTTGATAAGCGAGCCAAAAAGGATTATTGTCGCATAGTTGGTTTTCTCAGCCAGCTCTTGCACTAAGTTATTTAGCTTTTGCCTCCAGTAAGCCTTTGACAAATCCACAAATAAGGGGTTTTCCCTGTTTGCCCAGTAAAGATTGTTTCTTCTTTCTGTTATTGTTTTTAGCAAGTTTTCTTTCTCAAAACTCTTAAGCAGGGTTGAAGCTGTAGGTGGGCTCGCTCCTGTAAGCTTAGCATATTCTCTTACATTGACTTTTCTATAGCAATCCTCAAAAAAAACACTTAGGTTGTTAAAAACTTCTAACATATGTTAAATAAAATTAACAAGTCTTTAAATATTTTTCTATCGGATTTGCTATATTTAATGAATAATAACTCCTTTAAATAATGCTATTATGAAAAAGCGGAAAAAATTAATAAGAACCAGAAGGTTTACAAAATAACTGAGAACTTTACAACCTCACAAACATCCATGTTTTGAATCTCAGGACATTCAAGCTTTTGTCTAATCAGATCGAATCCTGATTTATCAAAATACTTTTTAGCAGCCAAATATTTCTTCTCATTGCCTGTTATGAAGATTATTTTGTTTCTCACTGATACTCCCTTTTTAATCTTTTATAGCCATATTTTCCCAGTTCCCTTTCTATGTCATCGTATTCTTTCCCGCAAAGCATACCTCCAGCAATAAAATCGTCCTGAGTAACGTCTGCAAGGCAGAAGTCAGGCATCTTGAAATTATCCTTTTCCTCAGCATTATCAAACTCAAAATCTACCAGGACAAGGCCTTTCAATTCTCCTTGGAAAACACCTATTTCAGCAGTTTTTCCTTCATACTCATAATAATACCTGATTTTTCTAAGCCTTTTTCCATCAATCTTGCTTAATGCCAAGAACTCTTCTTTCGAAAGAGAAATTGTGTGCTCTTTTTGCATAGAAGCATCATTTGGGTCAAGCCTCTCCTTCTTGGTCATTTCATACTTATCCCCGCTTTTCCTGACACGGATAGTAGGATGTTTTGCTTCCTTTGGAAAATATATATCAATCACTTCCTTTGATTTGCAGTTCTTCAATCCTTTTGGTAGTTCTCTTACGAGAAATGTTTTCTCAATCTCTATCATTTGAGGCCTCTTTTTATTAATTCATTTTAAGGTTTAATAATCTTCTGACGCTTCCTTTTGCTTCTGAATAGATTCTTTTATGTTTCTATCTATTTCTGATATGCGTTTGTTTTCCCCGATTATAAGAGGATCAAGATATCTGATTTTTCTTATCTTTTTCTCTTCATTTACTTTAGAATCCTTCTTTTCTTTCAAATTAAATTTATCAATACGAGCCAGTACGTAATCATCATCCTTCATCAAATCATCTTGACTTAGTTTTCCGCATTCCAATGCTTTCTTTATTGCCAAGCCAAGGGTTACGTTAGCATTTTCAAGCTCAGATGAATAGAACAGCTTTTTATTTAACTCCAGAAATTTCATTGCTATTAAACTAGCAGATTTAGCACTCTTGCATTTTAGTTGTCCGTTATCATTCACAATCGAGCCCAGTATATTTCTAATATCTCTTCGAGAAAGCAGCCCTAACGCAAAAGAATCACGCAAGAAGTAGTCTAGGCGGTCAGCACATAAATCAGGCAGCGGCTTTTCTAGGAGACTAAACTTCTCTTCCTTCATGAGTTTATGCGGGTTAAAACCAAGTTTTTTAATGATGTCAAATATGCCGCTCTCCTTCCAGTATTCTGCTTTAATCTGCTCATGATAGTCTTGTTTATGCAACTGAAGCGCGTAATCAATAACATGGGAGAAGGCTGTGTGGCTTATATCATGCAAAAGTCCAGCAGTTTGCTCTTCCTCGCTCCCGCCAAAAATCTTGATTAAAAGCATGACTCCTACTGAGTGTTCGAACCTGGTTGTATTAAAAATTGGATTAACTAAGAAAGCAGCGCCATTCTGTCGTATCCCTTTTAGACGAATGAGGGGTTTTGATTTAATAAGCGGCTTAATCCGTTCATATATTTCAATGTGCCCATATATTAAGTCATTTATTATCATACAACACCTTTAAATAACTACAAAATCAGATTCATTTAAAGCTTTTTGCAAAAGCGCGAGGTGGTTTACAACGTCAATCACTGTTTCTACTTTAGGTTCAAAACTTGCCAAACTAGCGATATCGATCCACTTGAATTCTGAATACTCCTCGTTAAGATTGATTTCTCCAGAATCATAAACTGCAAAGTAGTGCGGGAGAATCATTGTTTTTCCATTCTTCTTAACATAAACCAGATTAAAGGAATACTTTGAATTGATTCTTATGTGAAATGTTCGACCAACTTCTTCATCTTTTTCTCGCTTTAATCCATTCAATAGCGTTTTATCCTTCACTTCCATTTTTCCACCAATAAATGAGAATATTCCGTTATAATCCTGCTCTCCTTTTCTTTTTGCTAACAGAACTTTGGTCTTGTCATTTGAAAATACAACGATTTTTTGACAAAATTGAAAATCGTACATCTGATCCTGGCTTATTTTACTATCAATTTTTATATTGTTAGTTTGCACTTCGCCTTTCATTTTTAAACCCCCTTCACTATTTTAACACATTCGGAAACAATTTCATTTAAGCCCTTCTGGGTTGTGTCAATTACGCGCCAATTAAGCTGTTTGGCTATAAACAAATACTTTAAGTTAATATTGCTTCTGTATGAATCGTCCAGCACACAATTTTTATCCGAGTCTGTTAGGTTTTCTCCGTTTCGGAAAAGTATTCTTCTTCTCTGCTCTTCAGAGCTGACTGTTAAGAGTATTCCTGCGTGTGGCTGATAAAATTGATTGTGGCTAACTGCGTATTTTGCCATTAATTCGTCAACACCTATACCCATTCTTGTTGAATAATCTACTAGTGAGCTTGGGTAATATCTTGCACAGACGATGCTTGTATGGCGTACCTCTTTTTTTAAATAATCTGACAAAACTCTATTGGTTGAAAGATAGAATAGGAATTTTTCTTCTAAATTGTTGCTTTCGTTGATAATCTTCCTGGTTTTTTTAAATTCAGGGAGCGGACTATCAACAAATCTAGCAAATACTATTTTTGCTACCAGTTCACTTACTGTGCTTTTTCCTGAACCATCTATGCCCTCAAATACAATTACTTTATTTTGCATATTTTCACCTTTTATTTAGTTCCATTGGTTGTTCGTTTTTGCATCCGTCACGATACACAGTAATGCCTTTTAAGCCCAAATCGTATGCTCTTAAGTAAATTCGCTCAACATCTTGAACTTTGCAGTCATTTGGGAGATTAACTGTTTTTGCTATCGAGTCATCAGTGTACTTCTGGAAGCTTGCAACCATGTTAAGGTGTGCATCTGGTGATATCTCTATGCAAGTTTTGTATATGGCCTTCATTTCAGGGGGCAAATCAGTCCTTTGACAACTTCTAGATGACTCGATTTCAGAATAGATTTTCTCAATATTTCCTGTATAACCAAATCTCATTGCATTTATTTCAAATGTTCTCTTGAAGTCATTATTTATCATCAGTCTGAACAATGGCTCAATTGAAGGTGAAGCATCAATTATCATTGAGCTTCTTCCAGTTGGTGGTAAAGCTACGGTTGAGACGTTTCTTATTCCGTACCGTTGCATATCCTGATTGAGCTTTGCCCAGTTTTCCTTTGAAACTGTTCTTGTTTCAGAGCCCAAATATCTCCCGATTATTAGCTCTCGTTTAGTTTCAGAGTCTGTCCAAGCAGGAAATGCACCTCTTTTCTTCGCTAAATCCACGGATGCAGATTTTGAATGATAATTAATGAAGCTTATCAAATCTTTCGCCAGAGAATTGGCTTCTTCAGAATCATATGCTAAGCCTAGTTTAATGAGCATATCTGAAAATCCGCATATGCCAACGCCAATCTTTCTTTTGCGGTCTATAATCTCTGCGCTGCTATCGTAAGCTATATTCTTCTTTGAAATCTCTAATGAATTATCTAACATCTTCACAGTTGCGAACACTACTTTTTTGAGTTTTTCATAGTCAATCTTATCATCAGATACCAATTTACCCACGTTGATATAGCTGAATTGACATGTTTCCCCGCTTGCCATAGATATTTCTCCGCAGGGCGCAATGGAGAGATATTGTCCTATATGTGGAGTTGCATTTGTTTCTTCAAACCGGTCTAGAAAAACAAGGCCAGGATCTCCGCAATCATGGGCACATGAAACAATCTCTTGCAGAAGCTTTCTCGCATTTACTACCGTTCCATCCTTTTGGCAGTAGCTACCTCCTAATTTAACAGCTTTCATGAACGGTTTTTTTAGATTAATTGAAATGTTAAACTTCCAATCAAGATTTCTATATCCATTTGACTTGCTCTTTGCAAATACAATAACTTGGGGGTGATCGATTGATAGTATGCCCATATTTCCAACAGGCCTATCAAGAACTTTTCTTTTATCCTCTTCAACAGCGATTTCGTTAAAGAATAGTAAGTCTTGTAATGGATTGTCTGAATCATCAAAGTTAAATCCGGTTCCCATCCCTTTTATATGATAATCATTAACAATTTTTTGAAGCTCCTTGCGGCTCATCTTCTTATCTATATTTGGAACTGAGCAAGCGCTCAGTGGCTTATCATTATGTCTTCCCGCATTTGTTAGAATTGGCGTGCTTGGCACTATGTATCCCTCTAAGAATAATGTTGAAAGCTCTTTTTTGAGAGTTTCAGCATCATTATCTTGAAAGATATCGCCAGTACAGGATACTGTGCTAAATACTCTCTCAGTCATTGCTTCTAAATCTTCATTATCATTAATTATTCTACACTTTTTCAAAAAGCTTTCCTTATTTTTTTTAATCGCCTTAATGGCTTCTTTTTGATTTTTTTCATAGCTCTCGCTAGTTTGTGTTTGTATCATATTTTCACCGTTGGCTTTTTTTAACTCAGTTTTTTTACTGAGCTTTTTTTCCGAATTTATCTTGTAATCCCCGAAAACCTAATCTTTTATCCGGAAAGTATTCAATTAGTATTAGAAAGTTAATATATATAATTTCTCCTTATAATATATATAATGCCTTATAATTATATAATATGAATAAGAAATTGCCAGCCAGATTTCTTTGAATCAATTACCCTTCGGGCACTGGACAACAAGAGTGCGCTCTTGAGTCCATTGGCTTCGCCACCGGACATCTCTGCGTAAGGCTTATAATCAATGTTAGCTTAGCCTCTGGAAATGACAATATTTATAAATACATAACATTATTTAGTTAATATTTTACTAATTGGTGTTATAAAATGGAAGGGCTTTCAAAAAAAGAAATTGAAATCATATCGTGGCTCGAATTCTATAAGAAATACTTCTTCACCTCACAGGACATAGACCGTTTTTCAAGGAACAAAACGCACAGGTACAACATAATTAAAAACCTGCTTAAAAAAAAGAGGATATTCAAGCTCAACATGACAAAATATTATCTTGTCCCGATAAAAGCCAAATCAGGCGGGCTGGCAGAAGACTCTTTCATAATAGCTGACGAGGTTTTCAACGGGAAAAACTACTTTATCGGAGGATGGGCTGCTGCTAACTATTGGAGGCTGACAGAGCAAATACCGATGAAGATAGAAATATACTCTACCAAGAGGCAAGGAATTAAAAAATTGCTGGGCACAACCTTTATCTTCCGCAGGACAACCAAGAAAATGACAGATAAAGCAGTAATTGAAAAAATAAGCGAGCACCAATTCAGGATACTGAGCAGAAATGAAGTGAAAAAATGGATGAAGCAAAAAAAATAACAAAAGAAGAATTTGATGATATTGCATTCACGCAAAAATTCAATCGGAGGTTGCTAGTCAAAGATTATTATCTAACCTTGGCGCTTTACCTTTTGAAAGACATTAAGGGCATCTACTTCAAAGGTGGGACAGCATTGCAGAAAACATTTTTAGACCACTCAAGGCTCAGTGAAGACATAGATTTCACAGTAACAGATAACATTGATCCTATAAAGAAAGAAATAATGCGGATTTTTAATGAGAGCAGCGCCTTCAGTACAATAACAAAAGACAAAGATGTAAAAGGATTTACAAGGATAGTCCTCAACTATACCGACATGGATGGCAAACCAGGCGCATTATTCATAGACCTAAACGAGCGAGCCAAGCTTCTAACCAAGCCAGAAATGAACAGTATAAAACACTTCTACAATGGATTCATACCAGAATTCTCATTCCAAACCCTATCGCGAGAAGAAATGATAGCTGAAAAAATATCTGCTGCAATCTGCAGGAACAAGCCAAGAGACCATTATGACATCTACTGCATAATAAAAAACAAGATTCCTATAAACATGAAACTGGCTGAAAAGAAATGCAAACAATCAGGACGTGAGTTCAGCATAATCCGCATGTTCAGCCAGGCCCAGAAGCTCAAGAACAGGTGGGACAAAGACATGGCTGCCTTGATAAAAGAGGACGTGACATTCCAAAAAGTCATGGCAACATTAGCCAAGCACTTCAAGCTCAAGGAAGAAAAAGATAAACAAAGAAAAAGGAAAGAATAAGAGCTTTTTGTGAAGACAATAAATACTTTTCGGTTTTGTGACTATTAGGTAGTAGTTATTGACCACGCGGCCTTTTTCTTTCTGCCTTTCAGTCATGTTTAATAAAAGTGTCATAAAGTGACACTTTCTTAAACAGAAACATTTATATACTTTTAATCCCTAATAAAGCACATGGGCCAAGTAATCAAGATATACGAAGCGCTTTTAAACAGGAAAGAAAAAGTCTGCCACCGCTTAGAGATACTTGAGATAGTGAATGAATACAATAAGACATTAGGAAAAATAAGCCCTCAAAACGCGTTAAAGTACCTTTCAAGGCATAATTACATCAGAAGGATATTCCTTCAGTTCTATTACATCAATTCCTCAGATGAAAAAGAGAGAGGATTCTGCAATTACGAAAACAAGGAGATTTTATTTATTGTTTTAAATAAGTCCAGGATAAAATGGTATGTTGGCTTAAATTTTGCATTATACTCCCTAGGAAAAACCTGGCAAACCCCAAACACCTTGACAATTATAAATAATAAAATAAGTGGAAGGAAGAAAATCCTCGGGATGAGCGTGATTTTCAGAAAGATTAAGGAACATCTTATGTTCGGATTGAAAACAGGAAAAACCAAAAACGGCGTTCCTTATTTTCACTCAAACCTGGCAAAAACCTATCTCGACCTTGCCTATTTCAAGGAAACCAATAAGCTAACAAGAGTGAAAGGAACAGAAGAATACCTCAGGAAGTACCCGAAATGGCTCAGCAGATTAACCTAGGCAAATACGCGGCAGAAATCAAGAAAGCGCTTCAAATAAACGCTTCAGATGAAATCATAGAGAAGGACCTGCTCTTGACCTTAATCCTGGCTGAGTTTGAAAAACGCAAATTAGGAAAAGAGCTTGTCTTTAAAGGAGGCACGCTTTTATCACGCAACTATTTAAAGTATCATAGGTTCTCAGAAGACTTAGACTTTGTACATAAGGATTCAGGCAAACTAAGAGGGCTGAAAAGGAAAGCGAGAGAAAGAGAGATTAAGCAGTTCATAGATTGCTTCGTTCAAGAATTAAAAAAACTTGCTGGCTCCCTAAACATGGAATTCAGCACGGAACGCAACGATACAAAATTCTGTACTGTCCTGCACGGAAGAGCTGTTTACACCTTCAGGCTGTATTATTCACGCACTAGATTCATAAAAATCGAGATAAACTTTGTTGAGAAGCTGGTACATGCGCCAAAAGAAGTCTCGATCAAGGCCATAACCGACTTTTTTGACTCGAGAGAGCTTATGTTCACGCTGGGATTAAGAATTGAGAACTTCAAAGTATCAAGCTACTCCATTGAGGAGATTATCCTAGAGAAATACAGGGCGGTCTTAACAAGAGACGAGTTAAAAGAAAGGGATTTGTTCGACTTGTTTTTAATCAAAAACTCCCTTAAGGCAGAGCCTAGGCAAATCGTAGAAAAAATAAGGAACTCTTCGTTAATAAAAAGGGAAGTTGGCAAGATTATTAGTGAGAAGCTTTCCCTTCTCCAAAGAAATGAATTTTTCAGAAGCGATGAGAAGATGAGCGATTTTGCCATAATAAAATACGATCGCAAAGATTTTGACAATTTCAAAGAAGCAATAAAGCCAAAATTAATTGATGTCTGCCAAAAATTCCTCGCTAATGAAGGGATTTTAAAATAATCATTGCTGCGCCCAGGACGAAATATAGGCGGGTTCAAGGAGCAGGTGCGAAAGAATAATATGCGTCCTCCCAGAAGGGGCAGCAGCGACAAAGGATTTGTGCTGCCAGAGTCCTGAACCTCAATACATCAGTAGCGGCCATTGCTGTAGACTAGGAAGCGCCTGGAGCGTTATGTTCGGTGTCTGCCAGGCTCGCGACCCTTGTTATATCTCTACTTATAGCGGTAGTTATTGCTATTTCATGGCACCTAACAGCCCCGCTCCTGTGAGTACCTGGTGGAATAATCCGTTCACTACATTATGTATAAGAGCTACTAATCAAGCTTGTTGTTATAATAATACTGGTTTGTATGGTTTTATACAGCCTTCTGACCCATTCTACTATTGGCACCAATTAGAAAATATCGTGAGATATTAGAAAAAGCTTTTTATTTTCTTGATGAGTTTTATTTCTATTTTAAGTTTATTATCCATGCCAGGATAATATTATCCGGGAATGATATTTTGGGATAAGATAAGATTATTCTCGTTTTCTATCGCCTTTTCTTTCGCATAATCTGTATATGCTGTTGAAGAATGTTTTGGCGTTGTTTATGCTTTCTTGTGCCGGCTCTTGGTTTGCTTGCGGTATTCTTCTATAGGTGAATTTTCCTCTTTTGCCTTTCTCCAATTCGAAGATGTGCAATAGCGTATCTGCTTTTATGAGCATGTTCTGGTAGATTTTCAATAATTCTATATCAACTATTCCTTTATCTACCAGCTTTGAGAATTCTTCAAATGTTTTCCTGTGCTCTTCTGGAGCAGAAGTCCTGATGCCTTTTAGCAGGAGATATGCTTTTGCTGCGTAAAATATCGAATAATATGCGTGGGAGATGACTGCGCTGTAATAGGTATCCTCTTTCATTCCAAAGATTTCAACCTGTACCTTTTTGTCATCGCTGATTTTTTGAATCATGATTGACAGGTTTAATTCGTTTTGTGATCGTGCAAGGTAGATGTTATATTCGAAATCCATGTTTTATTCCCTCTTTGATTATTTCATAAAATATCCTGTGATTATAAACAGCCAAATGTTTTCTGGCTATCTGCTTGCCTAAATTCTCTTCTTTATTCGCCAGCATCTCAATCATTTCTGCTCTTGGAATGACGTGGATGTCCATTTCGAGAACGCTTTTTAGTTTAGCGCTATTTGCCAACGCTTCTATCTGTTTTCTCTTTTCTTCACCATCAATAAACACTGCGACGTCTAAGTCCGAGTCTTTTTTTTGTTCTCCAAAGGCATAGGAGCCAAAAATAGCTATTGAATAGAAAGGGGTTTCTTCAGAAACCTCTTTTTTCAGGCTTTCAAGTGTGAGCTTTACATTCTGTGAAATTCGATTATTGTTGCACAGGGCAAGATAATTGAATGTTAGGTCATTTTCAAGATTGAGAGTTAAAAGCCCGGATTTTCCCACCCTTTTCTCGTTTAATACCTCTTCTTTTTTCAATAGGTTTATGGCTAAAGCTAATGCGTTATTTGATTTCTCTCTTGATTCTTTCTTTGCTTGTTTTCGCGTATATTCTGCAAATGGCTTTTTTGCGAACACTTCAAATATTTTAAGCTGCTTTTTAGTCATCATATTTAACCACTTTATTGGTTTATATGAACCAAATTTTTGGTTATTTATATGTTTTTCGCTTTGAAAGATATGTTTTCAGGTTTTAAGATTCATCCCCGCAGGATTAATTTTTTATCCGGAAAGTATTCAATAAGTATTAGAAACTTAATATATATAATTTCTCCTTATAATATATATAACACCTTATAATTATATAATCTACAAGGCGGTGGCTGAAACAAGAAAAACCCGCCCGCCCCAGAATCATCCTCGGCTCAAATCGTCGTGGTTTTTTAGTGTGCTCGCAAAATTGGCACTTAAGTTTTTCAACACTCCCTAAGAATACATAACTTTTTTAAATGTTCTCGGCTTCTTTATTCTAAAATGGTTTTAGACAAGCTTTCAGACTCTTTGAAGAATACTTTGAAGAAGATTACTGGCGCTAGCTTTGTAGATGAAAAATTAATTAATGAGCTTGTCAAGGACATCCAGCGCGCCCTTCTCCAGGGAGATGTTAATGTCAAGCTGGTGTTTGACCTCACTAACAAGATAAAGGAGCGTGCACTTAAGGAAGAGGCACCGAGGGGCGTTACGCGAAAGGAATTCTTAATTAAGATTGTTTATGATGAGCTTGTTAATTTTCTTGGAGGCCCTGGCGCAAAAATCCTTGTAAAAGGAGAGCCTTTCAAGCTTATGCTGGTCGGATTGTTCGGTAGTGGGAAAACTACTAGCGCAGGCAAGCTTGCAAATTTCTATAAGAAGCGCGGGTTAAAGGTTGCTGTTGTCCAGACAGATACATGGCGCCCTGCCGCCTATGAACAACTTGAAACCCTTGCAAAAAAAGTAGGTGCTGACTTCTATGGCATCAAAGGAGAGAAAAATGCTGCTAAGATTTACAAGACTTATGAGAAGGAATACAAAAAATATGATATGATTATTATTGATACTGCAGGAAGAGATGCTCTTAGCGATGATCTAATTGAGGAACTTAACCAAATCTATATTGCTGTGAAGCCAGAAGAGAACATCCTGGTGATTAGCGCAGATATTGGCCAGGCAGCTGAATCCCAGGCCAAGAAATTCCATGACACTTGCAAAGTTACCGGAGTGTTTATTACAAAGCTCGAAGGAACTGCCAAAGGAGGCGGTGCCTTGATTGCCTGCGCAGTTACTGGCGCTCCTGTCAAGTTTATTGGCATTGGTGAGAAAATACCTGATATTGAGGAATTCAGGCCAGAAGGCTTTGTTGGAAGGCTTCTTGGCATGGGAGACTTAGAAGCTCTGCTGGAGAAGGCTAAGGATGCCATTACAGAGGAAGAAGCCCAGGATCTTGGCAGGAAGTTCTTAAAGGGAGAGTTTAATCTTATTGACTTGTACGAGCAAATGAGCGCCTTGAAAAAGATGGGACCCATCGGCAAGGTTATGGAGATGATTCCAGGCATGGGGCAGGTTAAACTGCCTAAGGAGGCTTTGCAGATTCAAGAGAAGAAACTGGAAATCTGGCGCCATATGATGAACAGCATGACCAAGGATGAGCTTGAAGACCCTGAGATTATTACTAGTGGCAGAGTTGAGAGGATTGCTAAAGGTGCTGGTACTAATACCCAGGAAGTCAGGGGATTATTAAAGCAGTATCGCCAGAGCAAGAAGCTTGTCAAGATGATGAAAGGAGCTGATTCTGAGAAAGGAATGCAAAAAGCTTTGCAGAAATTGCAGAAAGGCGGGAATGTTAAGTTTAAGTTCTGATAAGAGTTCTTTCCTTAATTTAGTAAAGGACAAAAGTAAACTATAAATACTAGTTGTGTTATTGTATTTTGTATGCTAAACTTAACCCAACGTGAATTAATCGTTAAATTGTCAAGACAACGAAAGAAGCAGCAAGAAA
>Ga0315286_10005205_pt1 | contig 12550 bp, 10 predicted proteins | sample YL17G10_0_MG_FD_205038 | JGI IMG/M metagenome (GOLD analysis project Ga0315286, IMG submission 205038) | Sediment microbial communities from Yellowstone Lake, YNP, Wyoming, USA - YL17G10_0 | ecosystem: Environmental > Aquatic > Freshwater > Lake > Sediment | place: USA: Wyoming | collected... | reverse complement strand
TTCAGACCTGACGCGCTGGATCCAACGCGTCAGGTCTGAACCGGTGGGAACCGGAAAGGAGCGCATGAAAGCCCGACCTTCGGCTTCCAGCGCCCATTTCTCCAGCCAATTGATCCGGTTGTTCTTCCGGTCACGCTCGCTGGTTAGCATGTGGTATTCGATCAACACCAAAGCCGTGGTACCCGGAACTTTATCCAAGGTTTCCTTGAAGCGCTTTTGCAGGTCAGGAGTCTTGCCGCGTTCCAGCGGATGCGTGAGGATCACCAGGCGCCGGCTGACCAGGAACGGCATGGCGCTAACGACCCCCACCAGATCATCAAGGGAGCAGGTGCGCCCATCCAGGCGCGTGGTATTCATCTCTGCCATGGTTTTATCGCCGAGCTTCTCGATCAATCCTGAGAGGAACTCGGATATCGCAAATTCATCTTCACCGTGCAGAAGATAAACGACCGGGATTTTCTCCGCCATTTTACCCCTGCGTCAGAACCTGGTGGATCGTCACCGGGCCGCGCCGGGTCATAATAATTCTCTCCACCTGCAAAGCTCCAGGTTTTCCAGACGTGGTTACCTTTTCCTGGAGCTTCAACCCTAACGGGTAGGCGGCAATGAGAGCCAGGGTTGCCATCACGGCCGCCAGGGGCAGGCGTTCTACCTTATCCCACCTGCGCTTCCCGACGCCGATCATCGCGGCTGCGCCCGCCAGTCCAGATAGCGTCCCCGCCGTGACAAAGTTTGTCCCACAGTTGGGGTGGACCGCCAGCTTCGCTTCTCCAGCCTGCATCCGCCGCAGCGCCTCCTCCACCGCAGACTGCACCGCTTCGGTAGATAGCTCACCCATCAGGCGGAATCCAGAAGCTGTGGAATGACCTGCGATCGGCACGCCCGGAAAGCGCTGCGCCAGGATATGCAGCGTGGCATGCTCCAACCCGTGGTTGCGCCGGATGCGGGAGAGAATTGGAAAATCCAGGAGAGTTTCAAAGCTTGATGTCAAAAGTTCCAACATGAGGTTTATTTTTCTCCCAGGAGCCAATAGGCGATCTTCTTGATCCGGTAGGTGTAATCACCCTCTTCCGAGGATCGAACGAAGACACCAAAACGGCCCTGGCTGTATTCGTCATCCGTAACCTGGGCAATCTGGTAGCCATTGGCAAAGAAGGTCAATGTTTCTCCTTCAGCGCGCACACCGAGCACATTCTGTGCATTAGCGCCTGTCTTGATCGCATCGCTCTTCGCCCAGGAAATCAGATCCTTTGCGTCCCAAGGATCGGCATCATCGAGACGGAAGATCCAATAGTACCCGTCACACGAAAAGGCAGCCACATAACCATACGATTCGCCTGCCAGGTGTTCTGGTCCCCGGAAGATGGTGCCGTAAGCATCGCTGCCAAGGCACTGCTGGGTATCGAAGGTCATCTCCAGGTAAAAATCTTTCGGGCTGTGCCAGGTAAACCACCAGGTGCTGAAGTCGATCTGCTTACCAGTGACGTACAGCTTGCCGTCTTTGAAGTTCAACTTGATGCTGTTGTTATCTGGCAAATTGCCTGTCTCAGGGCTGGCCCATTCCATCAAGCTCCCGCCGGTCATCGGATCCTCATACTTTGGTTTGCCATAGGTAGCATTCGGATCAAAGAGCGTGCCGCTGGGAGCAGCCGCTGCTGTTGATCCCAGAGGTGAGATTTTTACGGTCAAAGCGTAACTGGTCTGCCCATTTCCAGCAGTCAAGCTCAGGTAATAATCCTGGTCCTGCGGCAGTGAGCCCCCCCAGGTATCCTTTTTGTCGGCTGCCGAGACAAGCGCCTGGCCCGTACTGGCGCCGCTGACCGCCAGGATAACGTCTCCATTCGGCGACCAGACATCCACCTGCATCGTCTGTCCTTTTTTGGCCGTCAGAACGTACACCAGCGTTTCGCTGCCGTTCAGAACACCTTCGACCGTGGCAGAGTCCGATCCGGGCTTGAACTCGACGCGCTTCGCCTGAGGATAGGTCACCTGCGGCTGAGAGGTCGCCGTGGCGTTCGGAAGCGCAGCAGGTGTAGGCGGCGCCGGCGTCGCCGTCACTGCCAGGGGCTGGGTGGGGGTTGGGGATGGCTGAACCTTTCCTGCGGAGGCCTTTGCTTCAGAGGCCTGGGCAGCTGTGGCAGTCGCGGCTGCTGCAGACTGTGAGCCAGATGTAGCTGTTGTCTCTATCGCCGGTATTCCACCGCCCGGCGCTGGCAGCTTGCAAGCACTCAAGGTCAAGATCAGCAGCACAATCAGCATCACGGTAATTTTCTTCATGGGTAATTCCTCCTTTGGTTGCCCTATCGATTATCTGAACTTGTTGAAATCTATCGATGGGCTGCATATCCGAAATAGCTTTCACTGATAACTTTCTATAGTAAATTCTACATGATAACGAGGTTTTGTGAAACAGTGAATCGCATCATTCATCTTATCGTATAATGGTAAAGGACCAATTATCTTTCTAAAATACGAGCTGTCCGCTTTTTGTGTGTGCATTTCCTGGAAGGAGGGATCATGCTGCCTGTAATCACCTTTTTCTGCGAGCTAGAAACTCAACCTCTGGAGACGCTCTTCACCAACCCACAAGTGATCCCAGATCTGAAAGCGTTGAATGCGGGAATCAGCCTGGGCATCCTGGACCTCAGTCCGGAGCGAGCGGGGGTGGTGCAGCGCCTGAAACAAGCCGGTATCCCGGTCACCGCCTGGCTGCTGCTGCCGAAGGACCAGGGTTACTGGTTCAACAGCACCAACGCCGCCCAGGCAGCCCGCCGTTACGCTGACTTTAAAGCCTGGACTGCCGAATACGACCTGGAGTGGTCTGCCATTGGCCTGGACATCGAGCCAAACATTACCGAAACCAAGGCGGTGCTGAAAGATCGTTCGAAACTCGCCCCTCTCCTGCTCCAGCGTCTCTTCGACCCACAAAGCCTGCTGCGCGCCGAGATGGCTTATGCCAGCCTGGTCAACTGCATCCAGACCGACGGCTACCTGGTGGAAAGCTACCACATTCCCATGATCATCGATGAGCGAAAAACCTCCTCCACCTTGCTCAAACGGCTGGCGGGCCTGGTAGATTTCCATGCCAACCGTGAAGTGCTCATGTTGTTTTCCAGCTTCTTCCGCCCTAATGGCGACGGTCTGATCTGGAGCTACGGCCCCCAGGCTGATTCGATCGGCATCGGTATTACCGGCGGAGGGGTGGATATCGAAGGGATCATCGACATTCCCCCGCTGACCTGGGCTGAGCTGACGCGCGACCTGAGGCTGGCTTACCGTCTAAAAAAACCGGTGCATATCTTCTGCCTGGAAGGCTGCCTCAAGGAAGGCTACCTCTCTCGCCTGAGAATCTTCGACTGGGAGGGCCCCGTTACGGAGCCATCTGAGACCTATCAAAAGGTGCACAATGTCCGCCACCTTGCGCAGGCTGCTCTCTGGGCGGCAGCTCACCCTCTGCCCGTCCTGGCTGGTCTGTTCACCCTGGGCTGGGTTTTCTCGAGACTCTTTGGCCGCAGGCGTAAAACCTGCTGCTGAAAGCCGAATTTGCTCAAGGCATTTCCGCTACCAATCCCAGGAATTCTCCTACATCTACCGTCGTCATCAGCCGCTCGTGGGTCGGCTTTGGCAGATCATAGGGTGCCAGGTACCGCCGGGCATGTTTGCGAAACACCACCAGGCCGCGCTCCGCGCCGTAAAAATCCAGGCTCAACTCCAGGTGTCTCCGCAGCACCCGCCGTACATCCTCGAACGGTACTTGATCACGGTCCAGGCGCGAGAATATCCAGGGATTGCCCACCGCCCCACGACCGATCATCACCGCCGGGCAGCCTGTGAGCGCCTTGATGCGTTCGATATCCGCCACCGTACGCACATCTCCATTGGCGATCACCGGCACCGAAACCGACTGGCGGATCTCCGCAATTGCCTCCCAATCTGCCTGCCCTCTATACCCCTGCTGGCGGGTGCGCCCGTGCACAGCGATCAGCGCCCCTCCGTTCTCCTGGATGATGCGTGCCACCAATAAATAGTTCCGGCTGTCCTCATCCCAGCCCAGGCGCATCTTCGCTGTCACCGGTACACTCAATGCCCGGCTCAACGTGTGGAAGATGCGGGCAATCTTCAACGGTGTGCGCAGCAGCCCCGCCCCTGCCCCGCGCCCTGAGACATTCTTGGAGGAGCAGCCCAGGTTAATGTCGATAACCGCAGGACCGTGTTCACATAAGCGCAGCGCTACTTCCAACAGGCGTTTGGGGTTGTTATCGAAGATCTGGAACACCACCGGCTGCTCCGAGGGCAGGAAAGCCAATTTTTGGTGGACAAAAGGATGCCCCTGCAGAATATCCAGCGCATTGATGAATTCCGTGTAGCTCATCGCCGAACCCAGTTCACGGCAGACAACCCGGAACGGCAGGTCGGAATACCCGTCCATTGGCGAGAGGATCAGGTCGCCATAGATGGGGATATTTTTGATTGAAAAAGTGGGGTTATCTAGATAAATCATAACAGATCGAGAAGGATTGCCTAATTCCTCGATAACCAGTCTAAAACAATCCTATGCTTCGGGGTTCTTCCTGAGAGGTAATTGTGTTATTCGGACACGCTTCTTATCAACGACACAAATCGATCTCTCTAAAACTGGTGTAGATACCTGTTTTAGAACTCGTTCAAGCAATTGGCGCATTTCTTGATCAGAATAATTACCCCCTCTGAACAAAATAATTCCAGGTCCTTCTGATGCGCTCAGAAACAACAAACGCGAGAAATCCAAATCAGATGTAATAATTATTCGGCTTTCTCGTCGGGCAAGGTCAAACAACTCATGATCAGAAGCGGTCCCTTTCCCGATCGAATATACGTGAACTCCCTCATGCCCGAATCTTCCGAGAACATCCGCCAAGGTGGGCGAAACTGGCATATCCAAAAGAAACTTCATGACGCAAATTCAATGATTTGCTCGTCTATAACCATCGAAGCATATAAAAGAGCAGCTTGAATATCCTCTACTTCCAGATACGGATAGGATTTTAGAATTGACTCAGCAGTCTCTCCCGCAGCAAGCAAGCCAATCAAACGAGAAACAGGGAAACGCAGTCCACGAACACAAGGCTTTCCCCCACAAACATCAGAATTTACTGTAATTCGATCTATGATCATCTCAATCTCCTACCATTCTTATCAGTAAATATACCATAAAGCCCACCATTTAGCGAAAACCTATATGCCCAAGGGCCATTCGTCAATCAAAAAATAAATAAAATCATGTACTTACCCAATGTGCAAACCGGCTGAACTCCTTGTGCTTCCGGACTCGGAAAACTTTAATCCGGCTGTACCCGGCATCCCGCAGCCAATCTGAGATGTCCTCCCCCAAGACAAATACCGCCTGCGGTGCCAGGGCATGGGCGTGCTCGATGATCCCTTGCAGATCTTCTTTCGTCTCGTGCATAAACAATCCATAAGGCAGGTCGGTGACAATTGCATCCGCGGTGCTGGTCACCTGCCGGAAGTCGGAATCGATGACCTCAGCCGGATAGCCGAAGTGCGCCAGGTTCCGGCGAGACATACCGACCATGCGGGAGTTCCAGTCCACGCCGCAAGCCTCCAGCCCGATTGCCTGCGCTTCGAGCAGGATCGAGCCTGTTCCGCAGCATGGGTCGAGGATCGTCCGCGCTGGGGGCGCGACCAGGTTGACCAGGGCGCGCCCCAGACGCGAGGGCAGCGAGGTAGATGTGCGGAAGGGTTTGCGATCGTGCCGGCGATAGGATTGCGCCGACTCGACCACGATTTCACCAAACCACAGGCCGCTGTGGCGTTCGATCAACAGAAAGCGGTGCTTGGGTGCCTCCAGTTCAGGAGATGCCGGGATAACATTCGCCAGGCGGATCGCTGCCTCTCGCGAATTTACCAGCTTCTGGCCGGCAAGCCGCAGATGCTCAATCCGGAAACCTTCATCAGGAAAAGACTGCCCATTAACCGCCTGGAGGAGATCCTCTAACGTCTCCCCCCGGGCAATCAAGCGCAGGCCGGTATGGACATAGGCTCCCCGAACGATAAGCTCCACGCTCCGGCAAACCGCTACCCCATCCTCCTCCGGAACGCCGCCAGTCAGGTTCTCGCACTCGGCCGCCACCAGCTCATTTCCCGGCAGGCGGGCGCACAAGGCCAGGTAGTCCGTCACGGCTCGCTTTGCACCAGCGCCGCTTCCAACGCCTGCCGTAGAGACCGCGCCTCCATCACCTCGATCCCCTCAGGCCAGGGCTCTCCCTTGCGCAGACGGCGCGGCACGATGGCTGTCTTAAAGCCCAGCTTGGCCGCCTCGCGCAGGCGGGCCGGCATCTGTCCTACCATGCGCAGCTCTCCAGACAGGCCAATCTCACCGATCAGCACGGTATCGGCGCGCACCGGCTGGTCGCGCACAGAAGAAGCCAGCGCCGCGGCTGTAGCCAGGTCTGCTGCCGGCTCGGTCACCTTGATCCCACCGACAACATTGACGAACACATCCTGTTCGCCCAGGCGCACGCCAACTCGACGGGTCAATACCGCCACGGTCAACAGCAGGCGGTTGATATCCACGCCATTCGGCGTACGGCGCGGGTTGCCGAACACCGTCGGGCTGGTCAGCCCCTGGATCTCGACCAGGATCGGGCGTGTACCTTCCATAGTTACGGCAATGGCCGAACCTGGCGCGTTGATCATGCGCTCTGCCAGGAAAGCTTCCGATGGGTTGGTGATCTCCACCATCCCGCGCTCGCCCATCTCGAACACCCCCACCTCCGAGGTGGCCCCAAACCGATTCTTCACCGAGCGCAGCAGGCGGTAAGATTGGAAGCGGTCGCCTTCAAGGTAAAGTACGGTATCCACGATATGTTCCAGAACACGCGGCCCGGCGATTGTCCCTTCCTTGGTCACATGCCCTATCAAAAAGACAGCCATCCCTGAAGACTTGGCCAGCTCGCGCAGCCGCGAAGCGCTCTCCCGCACCTGCGAGACCGACCCAGCCGAAGATTCCAGCTCAGGAATGTACGTTGTCTGCACCGAATCCACGATCAACAAGTCCGGATGGAGCGCAGCGATATGCTCCAGAATCACGTTCAGGTTCGTTTCCGTGACCAGCAGGAGCTTTTCGGGCATATCGAGCTGCTCTTCCTGCTCGCCCTCTGTCTGGCGCAGCAAGCGGATCGCGCGCATCTTGATCTGCCGCTCGGATTCCTCGCCGGAAACGTACAAGATCTCACTCTGGCGCGCCAGCTCGAGCGCCACTTGCAGCAGGAGCGTGGACTTGCCGATCCCTGGATCGCCGCCGATCAAGACGATCGATCCTGGCACGATTCCGCCGCCCAGAACTCGGGCAAACTCGCCCATGGAGAGCGGCAGGCGTTCTTCGGCATCCCCTTCGATTTCTGAAAGGCGGCGTGGCACTGAGGCTCCTGTCAGGCCGCGCGCCGAGGCGCGTGACGCAGGTGCAGACACCTGCACCACCTCCTCGACCATGCTGTTCCAGGCTCCGCACTGAGGGCAGCGACCCATCGGGCGGGCCGCCGTCCGTCCACATTGTTGGCAAACAAATTGTGTATGTGTCTTTGGCATAAAGTCATTATATCGGAAATTCGTCCGCTGGAGAAATGATATAATTAATCCGCTATTAATCATTTTTTACCTGGGATCATAAGCATGCGAACTACCTCATCTCGGCGTAAACCTGGGGGTTTCCCGCCCAGGATGGATCGAGCACAGCACACAATGCGAAGGAACAACTGTGCATATTTCCTCTTGAGCGCCTGTTTCCTGGCAGCGGTATTGACCATGCTCGCCAAACCTGCCTCCGCTCAAAAAATACAAGAACAGGTTTTGATTACCAAGGTTGATCCCTCTGCGTTTCCTACCGTACAGGTTCTTGCCATCCTGCGCGACCGGCGGGGAAAACCGATCCCGACAGGAAACCTGCAAAACCTGGTGATGGTCGAAAAAATGTTCGATTATGAAGAGATTGTTTCCGACGATCTGCATGGGTTCACATTGAATTCGATCTCCACCGGAGCAGAAGTTCTCTTTGTCATCGATGTGGTTGGCGATCTATCTAAACCTGGAGCAAGCCAGGACTCTTACCTGGTTGAAATGCAAAATGTCATCCAGTCTTTTATTAATTCCATGGGAAGTGAAGACAAAGCGGGCCTCCTGGTCGTCACGAGTAGTCATGTGGATTATTTACAGCCCCTGACAGCGGATAAAGAGCTTCTCAACCAGGGCTTGAAAAAGATACCTCCCAGCGCCGAAAATATTTCTTTTGGCCGCTATGGCATTGACCGCGCTGTGTACGAGCTCTCGATCTCTCCTGGTAAGGAGTCGTTGGCACAAGCAGTGGTTTTCATGACGCCGCAGTTATTCCATGGAGACGAAGGGTTAGAAAATATCCTGGCCAAAGCCGTGGAAGAACGGATCACGGTGCACAGCGTGCTGACGCGGGACATCGAATATTCCGAGGCTGCTGAACCGCTCAAGCTCCTGGCGTTCGAGTCGGGGGGAGCATACATCCATTATCGTAACAATTCCTCTCCACAGCCCATTTTCGACTCATTGAACGAACGGCGTACGCAAACCCTGATGAGCTTCCGTTCTAAATTGGGAGACAGCTCGGAGCGGACAATTGAACTGATCTTGAAAGGCGCCGCTGGCACATTCAGCGATTCGGAACCCTACCAGGTCTCTTTGCAGCCTCCCGCGATCAAGATCCTCTCGCCAAAGCCAGATGAAGAGATCACCCGGCAGGCCAAGTCGAGTGGGGTAAATATGGACCTGGTAGAACCAACCACAATGATGGTATCCGCTTCTATAAACTGGGAGGATGGATTTCCCAGAGACATTATTTCTGCGCAGCTCATCGTAGATGGCAGCCCAGTCTCTGTAAGGTTTACAGAAAGCCCAGGGAGCTTATACTTTGAATGGGATTTACGCCCATATCTGGAATCTGGAATAAAATTGACTCACCTCAGCATCCAGCTTCAGGATGAGCTGGGTTTGACCGGGAAAAGCGAAGAAACTATCGTCAAAGTGCAGGTTTCTGTGCCGGAAACAACCCCAACCTCAACCAATCCGTCCGAGGCAGCTCCGGATACCGCGGTCGTTCAGACATCTACCGTATACTCACCGGCCCCCACCAGCGAACCCGCCGCATGCAGCGGCCTGGTTGGGGCTGAGGCCACCCTGTGCCGGATGGTGGCCCTGGGGAAAGTCCTGGTCACTACCCCCTCCGGTTGGGTTACCATCGGCGGATTGCTGGGTGCTATTTTCGCCATTATTATGGCCTTTCGCTACCGCGGCCCAATCGGCCAGGCGAGAGAAAAAGCCTTAGGTACTTTACGAGAGACAGTCACACAATTGAGGCGTCCTGTCCAGGCTGACTCTGGGGCTTTCTTGCATGTTTTGCAGGGAGATGAGGATCTGACTGGTAAGATCATTCCTCTTTATCCACATCAAGCTACCTCCATCGGGCGCAGCCTGCGTGAAGTAGAGCTGGCTTTCCAGGTTAACCAAGAGCGCAGCGTGATCAGCCGCAAACATTGCGAAATCAAGGGCGAGGGCGGTGGGCACATCGCGATCCGCTTCAAGATCATCGACCTGGGGTCAACGCATGGAACTTTTGTGAACGGTGAACGTCTTCCGGTTGGCGGTAATGGGAGAGTGCTATCCCATGAAGACCAGATCGAGCTAGGACCTGCCGAGCATGGCGGTGTTCTGCTCCAGTTCAAAATGCCGCGCTCCAAAGCTGAGACGAGCATAGAATCGCCCGATTCCAGGCCGACCCATTTTGGTAATCTGTGACGTTAACTTTGTTAGGGAATACTGCTTATGCCATCAAACAATGACTCTGACCTTAACGAGTTAACCCACCTGGGACGCTACCAGATCGAACAACGCCTGGGAGGCGGCGCCCATGCGGTAGTTTATAAAGCCGAAGACACACTCCTTAGCCGGACAGTGGCATTAAAGGTACTCAAGCCTATCTGGGCATCCAACGCCGAGATGATCAGCCGCTTCACCCGAGAAGCGCGTGCGGCTGCTAATCTGATGCATTCCCATATTGCCTGGGTATTCGATTTTGGCGAAATTGAGGGCATATACTTCCTGGCTGTCCGGTATGTCGAAGGACCTTCCCTGGATAAGCTGATTTCAGACCGAGGCAAAATTCCCTGGCAAGAAGCCCTGACTTACCTCGAAGAGCTTGGAAGCGCTTTAGATTATGCCCACGGAAAGAGCGTTATCCACCGGGATGTGAAACCGAATAACATCATCGTCTCTGCCACTGATGGAGCGGTCTTGACCGACTTCGGCCTGGTCAAAGCTGGATTCGATGCATCCTTCCAAACCAAGGCCGATATGATCATCGGAACTCCAGAATATATCCCTCCCGAGATTTGGAATGGCGAGAGCGCCAGCGCAGCTACAGACCAGTATGCTTTGGCCTGCGTGTTTGTGGAAATGTTGAGCGGCAAGCCCTTGTTTGCTGGCACCCGGTTGGATGAGATCATCCGCAAACATTTAGACCCACCCTCAATAAGCGACACCTGGCCAGGCGAAATTCCTCCTGGAGCAGAGGTGATCTTGCGTAAAGCACTCTCTCCAAATCCCGTTGAGCGTTATCCCAGCCTGGGTGTCTTTGTGCGGGCTTTGAAAGAAACCAGGCCGCTTACATCCCAAGAGATCATCCGTCGCAGCCAGCAAATCTTACAGGAAAAAGCTCTGCAAGAAGAACCTGCACAGATCCCAAATCCTGAGGGAGATGTGGGGGGTGAAGGTTCTGGTGCAGGAACAGTCCCAAGCGAATTGGTCTCCGGCAATTCAGACATCTCTTCAGTTCCGCCGGAGGAAGAAGCTGCGAAGGGCTGGAAAAAACGCTTCCGGAGCCTGGTGAACCGGCCTGCCCAAACTGAAAAAGAAACCGAGAAAGTCACGCAGAAAAAGTATGCCCTGCGGTTAATGACCAAGCCAGTCAAAGTGTTTCACCTGAAGGGCGACCAACTTTCGATTGGGAGAAGCCCAGATTGCCAGATCATGATCGAAGATATGAATGTGTCTCGCCGGCATGCAGAGCTGATCTTGACCACCCACGGATATAAGATTCAGAATCTTAACTCAAAGAATGGCACTTTCGTAAATGGAAAACAGGTGATCGGCAGCTTACCCCTTTCCCCTGGGGATGAGGTCATGTTGGGGAGCACAACCTTGTTCATTTTCGAACAGGAGCAATAATCCTTCGGGAGCACAATCTATGATAACAGTAATTGGCCGCTATGAAGTCATCTCCGAAATTGGCCGCGGGGGTATGGCTACCGTTTATGCAGCCCAGGACCCTGTATTTAACCGCAAAGTAGCCATCAAGATACTGCCTGCCGAGCTCTTACACGATCCTTCTTTTCGAACGCGTTTTGAGCGGGAAGCTAAGACGATTGCTACATTGGAACATTCTGCCATCGTGCCAGTTTACGACTTTGGCGAACACGAAGGCCAGCCCTATTTTGTGATGCGTTTAATGTCAGGCAAGTCCCTGGCTGACCACATGGCTCAAGGTTCCCTCTCCCTTGATAGGATTGTGCACATCGTTTCCCGAGTGGCAGACGCGCTGGATGAAGCTCACGGTAAGGGGATTGTTCACCGCGACTTGAAACCCGCCAATATCCTCTTCGATCAACATGGAGAGCCTTTCCTGGCCGATTTTGGAATTTCCAAGCTTTCTCAAAGTTCTACCACACTGACCGGAAATGCCATCGTCGGCACCCCTGCCTATATGAGCCCGGAACAAGGGCAGGGTGAACAGGATATTGACGGGCGCAGTGATATTTATTCAATGGGCGTCATCGTGTATGAAATGCTCACCGGCCGGGTGCCCTTCGAGGCTGATACACCCATGGGGCAAGTGTTAAAACACATCACTGAAACACCCCCTTCGATCCTGGAATTAAACAAAAATCTACCTCCGGCTGTGGCAGATGTTGTCGAGCGCGCCATGGCCAAGCGGAAATTTGCCCGGTACGATACGGCTGGCGAAATGGCCAAGGCCATGGCAGAGGCAGTCCGTTCAAACGCAGCAGCTAAAACACCTCCGCCAACCATGGCCGGCTACGGTTATACTCAACCGCCGCCCGCCGCTGAGATCACTGCCGGCCAAACGGGTGCGCGCAAGTACCCCACTCCCACCCCCCGTTCCACTACCAAGCCGCCCACCCCTCGGCCGGTGAGAACACCGACCACCCCGGTGCCCGGAGCCGTCCCGGCTGTGCTCAACCGCCCACCGCCCATGTCCGTCGTCAAGGATTCGGTGTACAAAACTTTTACTACGAAAGCCCGCCAGAAAAGCCCCAAGCAAATTATCGGGATAATTTTCATCGTTGTGATCATTCTTAGTATGCTTGGAGGAGCGATCTATATTGCCGGGCAAAAGCTGGAGATCAATATAAAACCAGAAGGCACATCCCAAGCCGATGCAGGTAATGCCACCCTCCCTACCCCGTTGTACTCTACCCCGTTGTACTCAACCTCGTTGTACTCAACGACA
>Ga0315286_10005203_pt1 | contig 12552 bp, 11 predicted proteins | sample YL17G10_0_MG_FD_205038 | JGI IMG/M metagenome (GOLD analysis project Ga0315286, IMG submission 205038) | Sediment microbial communities from Yellowstone Lake, YNP, Wyoming, USA - YL17G10_0 | ecosystem: Environmental > Aquatic > Freshwater > Lake > Sediment | place: USA: Wyoming | collected... | reverse complement strand
CAATCGCCTTTTCGTCCAGCACAACGTATGTCTCGCTGATGATGCTGTCGCCGGTGCGAGCGGTCATCCTCATTCCAACGTCCTTCGCAATGACGGCTTTCATTTCCACCTCGATAGGACTGTTTGCGGGCATACCGGGGACATTCGCCATATTCATTTTCATGTTATACGTGAACGCCTTGACGCGCTCGATCTTTTGCAGCACTTCGGCCAGCGCCACACCGCCTCCGGATTCGATGACGGTGAGGCCCACCCACACCGCGGCAATTATCACGGCGGCAGCGGCTAATTTTGTGATTCTACTTTTCATAATGGTTCTCCAAAGATCCGACCGGTTTGCGGTCGGTATCGCTCTTTCTGTCTGTTTCATCGCGGCCAGGGCATCGCCGAGGATTCTCCCATCCAACTCGGGGCCGGCCGACGTTTCAATACTGTCAAGATACGAATTCTTAACCAGACGCTCTATGTTCTTTAAGTGTCTCATTTTTCCAATTGACCATCCAAAATTGAACGGAGCTTATTCAAACCGTACCGGTATCGGCTTCGAGCCGTGTTGGCGGAAACGCCCTGCGATGCGGCGATTTGTCCGAATCTGACGTTGCTCTGCAGATGAAGGATTATTGTCTCGCGCTGCTCATGAGGAAGCTGCGTCATCGCATGGCCCAATTGCCTGGCCAATTCATCACGCAGTGCAGACCGGTCCGGGCGGTCCTTGTCCGCACGAGCCTGCTCCGCCTTATCCAGACCAGCGGTCTGCGCCCGGCGAATCGCTCGGTTCCTGTCGCGGGCGCGGTTGGCGGCACAGATTGCCAAATAGCCCTTCAGACTCCCCCGCAGCCGGAAATCGCCCACGCTTCGAGCAAAGGCAACGAAGACGTCGTGCACAACATCTTCGGCGGCGCTGCTGTCATTCAAGATGGCAGCAGCCACCTTGAGCAAATCATCTCGATACTTCTGGTATATCCGACGCAGGGCATTGCCGTCGCCACGGTTAAACTTGCGTATGAGCAGCTTGTCTTCCAACATCGATGCGTCGCTCGCCAAAACACATAACAATCGATTGCTGTCTTTGAAACGACCGAACCTGTGATTTTAGTCTAAATAAAACCATATTTTTTCCGCACCTTCAACAGTAACAACCCGGAATCGAGCATCAGATCTCGTGGGAACTATGAATGCACCGGACAAAAACGTGGAAAAATCTAAAATTAACCACAGATTGCACGGATTACGCAGATAAAAATATTCAGGATTAAATCGTATTTGAAAAATTAGATGCTATATGCTATACGCTAAACGCTATGAATGAGTTATATGGTTTGATATTTGATGTCGATGGGGTTATAGCCGACACCGAGGCGGTTAATGCTAAGGTGACTGCGCGGGTTTTTGGGGAGCTGTTCGGGCTTAAAGGAGTAAGGGATGAGGATTTTATTGCGGGGATCGGGCGGGGCGATGAGGAGTACGTCAGGGCCGGGGCGAGGGCGCACGGGCTGGAGCTGAGCGATGAGCAGGCTAAGGCGGGCACGCGATTGCGGGAGAGGTATTTTATGGATGCGTTGATGAAGGCGCCTCTGCCGATTTTTGGGGGCGTGCGGGAACTGATTGATGCGGCCCTGGCGAGCGAGAATTTCAGGCTCGCTATTGCGACATCAGGGTCATTCGAGAAGTCGCACGCGATTGTGAAATCTGTGAGAGTACCTTATGAGAAAATGGTTCACGTGAGCGGCAATGACGTCAAGCGGAGAAAGCCTGCTCCCGACCTATTTCTGCTGGCGGCGGAGCGTATGGGGATTAAGCCGGTGCGCTGCGTGGTAATTGAAGATGCGCCGGACGGCGTCCGTGCCGCCAAGGCCGCCGGCGCAAAGTGCATCGCCGTCACCAACACCACGAGTGCGGGGAATCTTGCAGGTGCGGATTTCATCTGCAATTCGCTCGAACAGGTCAACCTCCAGACCATTCGAAATCTCATCGACTGACCCGGCTTGGCGAGAGCATCTTATCATTTAGGCTGGCCAAGCGGCCATACCCAAATTTCAGCGCCGACCTTATTGACTTTCTACTTGTGCTGTGTTACAATGTTGTTGGCGTTAAAGATGAAAGACGATATGCGAGACATAAGAGAATCATACGGGCGGATCGGCGATGACGATGGCCGCTTCGACATCGAGTTCTGGCAACAGCAGGGAGATCAGGCCATTTTCAACGCAGCGCTCGATATGATATTGGATTACCTGATGCTTAGGGACGGACATGCTCACAAGCCCAGACTTCAGAGAACTGTTGAGTCTTTTGGAAAAATATGAGGTCCGCTATCTCGTGGTCGGCGGTTATGCGGTCATGAAGTACACCGAACCACGTTTCACAAAAGACCTGGATCTATGGATCTCCACCGACCAGGAGAATGCAAAAGCGGTTTATGCGGTTCTGAAGCAGTTTGGTGCGCCTCTCAATGGTCTGGCTCCGGCTGATTTTAGCCAAGAGGGCTATTTCTACCAGATGGGGAATCCTCCATTCCGGCTGGACGTTATGATGTCCATAGCTGGGGTGGCTTTCGAGACCGCATGGGCAAACCGGGAAAAGGTGCAGGTGGAGGGATTGGCGATTCCGTTCATATCGAAAGCCGATTTGATAAAAGCAAAAGAAGCCAGCGGCAGGGATCAAGATTTGATAGATGCCAAGAAGCTCAGAAAAACCGACAGTTGAATCCGGCCCCACGGTTGACTTGCCCGACGTACCGTGGTATGATTTCTGGCGCAGTGAAAAAGAACCGGATGTTTGGGAGTGCTTGAGATTGAATATTGAATGGCGAAGCAAGCCTGGCCGAAAACTTAGAACAACATCGAAATGAGTATGGCGTGCCTGGAATTGCCGATATAAGAATAGTGTCCCCCAGAATTCCAGAACTGCCAGAATTAAATATGGAAGAGCGAAGCGAAGTTGATCGTAAACGGGAAATGTGACATTAGATAGATACTAATCCATACGTGGAGGCCAAGACATGGATCCGATCGGGAAATGCCCTGCCTGTGATGCTACTATAAGTGCCAATGACAAGGAATGCCCGGACTGCGGCTTGAACCTGTCTATCGATGAGGCGGACCTTAAGGAATGGTTCTGTCCTGTGTGCCGAGCGTTCATAAAAGGGAGAGCAAGTGAATGTCCGTCTTGCCGTGCGGAATTCGATGATGAAGGCAACTTGGTCATTCATCGAATTGATGATCACCTAAAAGAAGGGGAAAAAAGACTTGCCAATTTCCCTTGTCAACTTGAGGCCACAAAATGTATAGGTGAGATAGTCATAACTGATCGGTCATTCTACTTTCTTGGCTCAAATGCCTCATTTTCACAGATCCTTATACGCCAGTTTGTTGTCTTCGGGATATTCTTCCTAGTGCCAGCAGCGTTTCTAGGCGTGACGCTGAAAGAGTCTGCAATGTTTGGCATAGCCCCTTGGTTTGCTATTATCTCAATCGCTGGAAGCGTGACCTTCTCAAGTATGCATAGTAAGAAGGTGAGTAAGATTGTCGGTCACCTCAGTATGGATGACGTCGTGTTTGAAGCCAGAAAGGACGATCTTGTCAAATGCGAAAGTCTAGGCAGCGTGAAATTCAGAGTTTACCAGAAATCAGGATTGAACCCTGATTTCCATGAATTCGGACTTAGCCGGTACGACCAGGAGTCCCGTGAGAATAGGGAAAGCATCATAGAGTGCATAAGCAGATGGATTTCGGCACCTGCTTAATGCCCTCATGTAGGAGATACACTGCGCGAATTCCGGAGACGTCATACTTTGGAATTCCCGGGACGCCTTGTTTATTTCGAGGCGTTCAGGGTCTGATCGGGGCCAAGTGCGATTTCCCGCAGGTTTTTTTATCGTTGCAGAAGCTGCTTTTGCGTCGTGTATAATGTAGCTATGACGACTAAAGAAATAGCTTTGAAGACAATTGAGCAGCTTCCTGCGAATGCTTCCTGGGAGGATATTCAAGAGCGGATCAACTTTGTCGCTGCTGTGCGCAAAGGTCTGGGCGAGCTGGACGAGGGCAAGGGTATCGCCCACGACAAGACCAAGGAGAAGTTTGCCGAATGGCTTACAGAATGATTTCTGCCACGGTGCAAGAGGAATACCTCAGCTATAGCGTTACTGAATCCGGGGATAGGTCGATGATGGTTGCGGAGGGGAGTTTCTGCGTGATGATCTCGCCGGCGAGGTTGGTCCACGTTTGACAGCCGTCGAGAACAACGCTGTCGCTGCTTGCCACAATCAAGTCGGTTCTTTTCAGCTCGGTATCGGGACTCAAGGCCAGCTCAATCTGCCAGTCCCAACCGTTCTTTCGTGCCAGCTCGCCAATCAGCGTTTTCAATCGCCCGCTATTGGAGACGGGCCTGTCTAACAGCCACAGCACCTTGCTGGCGTGGACTTCTTTGAGAAACCGCCCTATCAGCTCGACAGCCGGTATGGTCTCGGTGACTTTGCGGTAGGTCCCGTGAATACTCGCCAAGTCTCGATAGCAGCCGTCCCGGCCTTTGAAAATGACGCCGCTGCTCATCGCCGCCTCGATCGTTATCAGTACGTTGTAGCCATCGACGGCGATATCCCGGCCGGGGAGGTCTTCTATTGCGACACGCCGTTGACTTCGCGATTCGAGCTGCCGGTCGGAGCAAGCGCTGCGCATCACGGCCAGCCTTTGCCTCTCGGTCAAAGAGAACTTGTCACCGACTAATTTGAGGGCGCTTTTCTGGGCGTAGCCTTTGGTGAGCAAGAGCGAATAGTCCGCGAGCGCGGCCCGCAAGCCGACGATTGCTTCGGGCGCAAAGAGCTTTCGGTCATCAGGGTGCGGCCCTCTATGTGTTCGCTTATCGGGCATTAGATAGTTGCCTCTGTCTCGTTATACTCTCTCGCCCTTTTCACGAGCCTCATTGATCTGCTTTCGGCTGCGATGCTGATATTCGCGGAGCGTTTCAATTTCGTATGTTTTCAATAATTCGCGGGCGCGAACGCCCGGCTTGGTCGCCTTAAACAGCCACCACGGGGCAAGGTCTTCTTCGCTGAGATTCCGCTCGATGGTAATATCGCCTGGGTGTTCGTCGAGCATCTTTTTGACTTTTTCCCGGTTGAAATCGTGGTGGGCAAACGCACGATCCAGGTCCAGCGTCGCGATGAACTGCTTGTCGCGGGGCTTTTCAATGTCTGCGCAAGTCTTGCCGGTGATGTCGATGATGTTGCCTGCTCCGACTGGCACGATGTAGTAATGGTAAAGAATGGCGAAGGCATTCAGAGGCGAGCCTCCGCCGTACGCGCTCGGCCAGAATACGATATCCGCATCCAAATCATCGCACTTCTGCCACAGCTCCGGGTAGTTCAAGTCGAAGCAGGTCAGGATGCTTATCCTGCCGAAATCGGTCTCGAAGACTTTGACGCCTTCGGTGCTCAAGTTGAGGCCCTCGCCCCAGAACACAAATATCTTGCGGTAATAACCGGCGACGCTGCCCTTGCGGTCAATCAGGACCGCGGTATTGTACTGCTTATCGCCTGCCTGCTCGCGTATCGGGCAAATCACGTACATACTGTACTGCCTTGCCAGCTCTGCGACGGCCCTGGTAGTAGGTCCCGGTATAGACTCGGCCTCGGTGCCGGCGAATTCCTCGGGCAGGCAGGCAACATCCACCCCATTCTTTCCCGCCGTATGCAGGTGTTCAATTGCCTCTTTTAGCTTTTCATCATGCTTGCCGCCAAAGCCTATACAGATGGCCGCAACCCTGACCTGCCTGCCCGGCAGACTGTCCCGGTCAAGCTGCGGGACGGTCGGCGACGTTTGACCGGCGAAGACCATACCCGCTAACGCTGTAATTAGAAAATACGCAAGAAATGCCTTGCAAGCTCTCATAATCGTTCCCTTCATACTCCAAATCCTGATTGCCCAGGCTCACGATTCGCTGCTTGTTTGCGGTTCTTGTCAATGAACCATCTGTTCAGTGTACAAACGCCGATAGTTATGTCAAAAACAAATTGACACAGTTGGCGGACGCCTCTACCATTAGGTGTTTGTGCGATAGCCAATAATCAATAATCATTGATCAATAATCAATTGCGATGCCCAGTCACAATTTAGCACGAATAGAGATAGACGACCTTGAGGTCATCGGTTATTCGGTGGCCGGGGAAGAGACCGTCGTGGCAATACCGCAGCTTGACGTCTGTTTCGACATCGGCAAGGCCCCCGACCAGCTCATTCACATCAACCACGTGCTTCTGACGCACGGCCACATGGACCACGCGGCGGGCTTTGCATACTACCTCTCGCAGCGGAAGTTCACGGGGCAATCACCCGGCACTATTCTCGCCCCCAGGAATCTGCTGGGCCCTATCCGCGAGATAATCGATGCCTGGGGGCAACTGGACGGCAATAAAATACCGGCCAATCTGGTGGGGATGAAGCCGGGCGATGAATACCAGATAAAGCCGAATCTGTTTGCCAGGGCGTTCCCGACAAAACACAGCAAAGGTTCTGTGGGCTTTGCCGTGATTGAGAAACGCAAGAAGCTAAAACCCGAGTACGTGGGGCTGACAGGGCCGCAAATCGTCGAGCTGAAAAAGCAGGGCATTGAAATCGATTACCCGCTCGATATCCCGATCGTAAGCTACTTAGGCGATACGCAGTACGTCGATTTCTCACAATTAGAATACATCGCCAAGAGCAAAATCCTGATTGCCGAGTGCACTTTTTACGAGGAAGAGCACGCCGGAAGGGCCGAGGCCGGGCGACATATACACATCGACGAATTCGCAACGCTGCTCGATAAGATGCAAAACGAGCACATCATCATTACGCACACCACGCAGCGAACCCCCATGCGCGAAATCCGCCAGATACTAAAAGACGCCCTGCCCGCCGAGCAATACGAGAAGATCACGATCCTGGCGTCGCGAGGGCCGAAATAGGCCGCGGATGGGTAAGGGGACGGCATGCACCTCGATTCCCTTGACGAACGGAACATCCGCGAATCCTGATTCAGTCCAGAGCCGCAAGTTCGACTACTTCTTCTTTCTGACTTCTTCCTTGATCCGCTGTATGTGTCCTCTGCCGAGGGCTTTTACCTCGCAGCCGAGCTCGAAGTATCGGCGGATTCTATCATCGTTCAATATGCCGAAGCAGTCGATGACGGCCAGCGGCGCGCCGGCCCATTGGACTATTTTATCAGGGTCGAGGTCGAGATACGGCGAGTGCGGGACAGCAAGGATAACGGCCTGGGCGCCGGCCAGGGCCGCCGCAAGATCATTCTGGACCCGCATATTAACCAAGCCTGCCTGGTTGCGGAAGAAGCGCGAGAGCGAGTGTCCGGGCGACGGATAATCATCCTGACTCTCCAACTCGTACCAGTGATCGATGTATGGGTCGTGGACCCGCATTTCGGCGCCCATCTCGGTCAGCTTTCTGACGACGACCTCCGAGCCGCTGTAGCGCGTATCGCCGACGTCCTGGCGGTAGCTTGCACCGCAGAGCAGCACCACAGCGCCTGCTATCTGACGGCCCATATTTCTCAAGGCGTCGCGCGTCAAAGTCGCCACGTGAAGGCTGCGAGTGTCGTTCACGTCGATTGCGGTAGTGGTTATTTTGAATATGTCATCCTCGAAGCCGAGGATATGCTTATAGGCCCAATAGCCCAGGCCTCCGTCCTTCGGCAGGCAGTAGCCGCCGATCCCAGGTCCGGGGAAAATGATATTGCTGTGGGTCGGTCGGACCTTGATGGCCTTAATGACTTTAATCAGGTCAACGCCGTTGCGCTCGGCGAACAGGCTCCACTCATCGAGGAAGGCGAGTGTAGTCGCGCGGAAGGAGTTCTCGACGATCTTGGTGGTCTCCGACTCAATCGGCCTGTCCATCACGGTAAGCGGGAATTCCTCGGTGTTGAGGACTTCCCGCAGGAACTTCTCGACCCGCCGCCTCGCCTCGGCGTTGCAGCCCGAGCAGACCCGCCAGAAATCGCGTATCGAGGCGACGTAATCCCTGCCCGGCATCACCCGCTCGAAACTGTGCGAGAGGAGCGGCTCGGAGTTTATGCCGCGCTCGGCAAATGCCTTTTTCATAATCGGCCAGGCCACGAATTCCGTCGTGCCCGGCGCAACCGTCGTCTCGATTAATGTCAGGCAATGGGGCGGGACCTTCTGAGCGATTGTCCTGATTGTCGCCTCCAGGGCGCCCATCTCCACTTTGCCGGTCCGCATATTGCCGAGGTCGTTTTTCGTATAATCGCACTGGACGTCCACAACCACGCAATCCGCAAACTTCAGGCAATCGCTGTTGTAGGTGGCCGCCAACGTCTTTTTCTCACGTACGCAGCGGGCTATCATCGGCTCAACCTCGGGGTCCTCGGCCTTAACGGGCGAGACGCCTCGGTTAAGCAGTGGTATCTTCCAGTAGCTTCGAGTGCTCGGACGCTGACAGCCGATAACGAACTTGCTCGGCCTGCCCGTCTGCTTGTCAACGGTATCGGCGATAATCGCCGCCATAACCGCTCCGACAAAACCAACTCCCATCACAACAACGATTTCCTTGCCCTCTTTCCTCGCCTCGGCCACCAGAGACTCTATACGCTCCAGCTCGCGGGCGTATTCCTGCTCTGTGGGAATGGCGAACTTCTCACCGGACGGACTCACTGAATAATCACTCATTACAGACAACTCCTTTTGGCAGAACAAATCAGCACATCACAACTTTTCGTTTCACGCTCCTGCAGGAACCGCCGCAAGTTTAACAACTATCCACACTTAGTCAAAGATTTTCACCTCCGCTTAGCGGCCCGGCAGCTAAATTACGGTTATTTTGACTTGCTTTGGCCAGGCCAAAATGATATAGTGAATTTCGGCATTCGAATTGTGCAGAACCGGCCTTGTGCAATTCGGTACATAGTTGGCCCGGAGGGTATGAATGAAACAGGTATTTCTGATTGCCTCGGCTCTAATCACCCCGGTTGTCTCGCTCTGCGGCACGGCTTTGGCCGACCAAACGGCTTTTGATTACCCATGCTGCCTTGTTAACGCATACGACCCTGAGGGCGAGGGGTGGCTGGGTATTGACGACCAAGGGACGTGGCCGGTCTGGGTGGACCCCCGGGAAAAGCTCTCGGGGCCTCCGCCGTCGCCATTTTCCGCGGTCACTATGCCGCCGGACCACTGGGTCGAATTGCAGTTCCGAGGCCCCATCGTGGATGGGCCGGGCCACGATATAATCATCGTGGAAATGGGCCGGCGAGGAGAACAAGCCCTCGTCTTCCTCACGGACGGCGCAGGTCAGGAGTATCTATTGGACAGGGCCACCGCCCTTGACACCGGCGGCCAGTTGCCCTCGGAAATCCTGCTCGACATCTCCCGGGCCGTCCTGCCGTTCGAGCCGCGGGCCGTCCGCATCGTTGCGATAGACAGATTCGGGGACGCGCCCGGGTTCGATCTGGCCAACGTCCGCGCCAGAATCAGCAGCCTGTGCAGTCCTGATGCCTACAATCCCTGTCCGGTCGATGGCGCCACGGATGTCCCGCTTGACGCCGAGCTGAGCTGGATGCCGGGATGCTCCGCAGAGACGCACATCGTCTATTTCGGCACGAGCATCGAGGCTGTTGATGCGGATGCCGCCCCGGTCACTGACCCGCCGCAGCCGCAGCATCCGAACAGCTTCGACCCGGCGCTTCTTGAATCGGGCAGGACCTACTACTGGAGAATTGACGAGGTCGGCCCAGCCGATGCAAACAGCCTACAGAGAGGCAACATCTGGAGCTTCACAGTTGCGGACGGCCTGGTCATAGAGGATTTCGAGTCCTACAATTCCTACGGCGACCTGCTCGCCGCCTGGGCGGAGCTTGGCGGCTGGTGTATGAACATCTCCAAAGAGCCTTACCCCGTTTACAGAGGCGGCCGCTCGCTGGTGCTGACATACCTCTACGCCCTGCCCTTTCGCGCGCAGATCGCCCGCACATTCGCCGCACCCCAGGACTGGCGGACCGCGGGCGCCAAGTCAATCGAGCTTTTCTTTCGAGGCAGCGCCGGCAACGACCCGGGCACCAGGATGTTCTTCACTATAGGCAGTCACGACGCCAATGCGGTGATCGCCTACGACGGCGACCCGGCCGATGTCACAAGGCAGACGTGGACGCCCTGGAGAATAGACTTGAACGGCATAGGCGATGTGAACCTCAGCGAGATCGAATACATCGGGATCGGCCTGTCGGATGACGGCATATCCGAGCCGTCCGTGATGGGATACGGCGCGGTATATTTTGATAACATCACGCTGCACTCGGTCAGGTGCCTGGCGGACAAAAGGCCGAACACCGACCTGACCGGCGACTGCGCCATCGACTTGCGGGACGTTGAAGAATTGGCCCATACGTGGCTCGACAGGACGCCCGTTGTCTATCCCCACCAGCCCCCCGAAAGGCCGCCGGTGGCCTGGTACAAATTCGACGGCAACCCGCTCGACAGCTCCGGCAACGACCACCACGGCACTCTGACGGGCGACGCCAATGCGGCATATAATGACCCGGCCAGAGGACTCGTGCTCGCCCTTGACGGCTACGGCGACTCGGTGGACATAAGCAATGCCGACGCTCTATTCTCAGGAATCCGCGAGGCCATAACTATCACCCTCTGGCAGCGAGGCTCAGACTCATCCCACCATACCGATACCCTCTTTTGTTCGGATTACGTCTATGGTCTGCGGGACCCTGTTATCGCTTTGAATCTTGGCGTCTGGCTGCGGCCGGGCCGGTACAACTGGGACTGCGGGGTGCCATGGTCTTTCGACAAGGGACGCCTCAGCTCAAGCCACCGATACGACAGCCAGTGGACGGGCCGCTGGAACCATTGGGCCTTCACCAAAGACATTCACGCCGGGGCCGATTCCAATACCGGCCTGATGAACATCTATCTTAACGGTGTTCTCTACGACAGCCGAACCGACGCAGACTCACCAATATCGCCGATCAGCTCTTTTCAGATTGGCTCAGGATGGTACGGCGGCTACGACGGACTGATTGACGACTTTCGCATCTACAACTACGCTTTATCTGAGCCGGAAATCGTGTACGTAGCCACAGAGGGCACAGGTCTGTTCGATTTGCCGCTCATGCTGCCGAGCGACTTGAACCGGGATGACCTGATAGACTTTGCAGACTTCGGCGTCCTCGCCGGCGACTGGCTCGATGAATACTTCTGGCCCTGACCTGACGTCAATTCAAAACCGGATTTCCCGTTTCTGCGTCTGCGTCCCGAACACGGCATCTGAAACCGGCTGGTGGTGTTCGTAAAAAAGAGGAGAATTTTGTCTTTGTGCGCACGTCTCCGACAAGCGCCACAGCAACAGCACCACTATCGCACATCGCGTCTCAACTTTACACATCTGCTTGTGTAACAAGGATTTCTGAAACAGAGTGACTGTCCCCTTGTTGTAGTATCCCTACCCCCAAAGTGGCATCCCGCTCGACCGTCCTAAAAAAAGCCGGTTTTTTTACAAATTCACTTGACAGTTGCGGTCTGCCGCTGGTAACATTCCGCATACCATCCGTGATGTCGTTCAGCACGGAGGAGTGGTGTTTGTGACTGTAAGCATACGTCTGTGACCTATCAAACACAGAGGAGTGATTGTCGGTACTACGATGACGCAATAGCTTGGGCCTGCGTGCAGGCTGAATGTCGTTGTCTTGTTCAACACAATGAGCCGTAACGCATGTCACTAAGAAGGAGGTGCTGCTTATGCCTTAAGAGGTCGGAATCTCGTACTCAAGTGTTTTGCTTCCTGCGCCTGCTATGGACGTTTGAGTTGAGCGTCTCTTGCGGCGCAATAATTCTGCTGAGGAGGTTTTGCTATGACGAATAAAAAGTTGTTGTTACCTGTAGTTGTTGTGCTGCTAACCTGCGGCCTGTTTGCCGCACCGGCTTTCGCCGATATAAGCCTTTTTGATTGGGCGGGGAATATCGACGGGATAATCTCGTCGCCGCCTGGAATGGACCTCAGCGCCTTTGACGACATAACCGGCCTGGGGATAATCACTGTGACGGTCTCCGGAGCGGGGAGTCACTATGTGGGCCTGTTTGTCGATCATGAGATAGACGAGGCGATAAACACGTTCTATAACGAGAACGGCGATGTGGTTGGTTCGCCGGCCACCGGGCAAAGCTGGGAGATCGACGAGCCGGGCTATGTCTTTGGAGACATCTACGGCAACTTCCTGGGCAGCGCTCTGGACGGGAGTAATGGGGTTCCGGCGGGGTCTGAGGATGATGTTTCTATGGCGCTGGGCTGGGATTTTGATCTTGCGGACCTGCCTGCCCTTATCACGTTCAACCTCAGCGACACAGCGCCGCCAGGCGGGTTCTACCTTCAACAGTACGACCCCGACAGCGATGCATCTGTCTATTTCTCGAGCTCACTGACGGTTGTGCCGGTTCCCGGCGCCGTCCTGATGGGCAGCATCGGCATCGGATTTGCCGGCTGGTTGAGCAAACGCAGAGAGCTAAAAGGCTACTTTGCAAAGAAATAACTGGAATCAGGGAAGATT
>Ga0315286_10005199_pt1 | contig 12559 bp, 9 predicted proteins | sample YL17G10_0_MG_FD_205038 | JGI IMG/M metagenome (GOLD analysis project Ga0315286, IMG submission 205038) | Sediment microbial communities from Yellowstone Lake, YNP, Wyoming, USA - YL17G10_0 | ecosystem: Environmental > Aquatic > Freshwater > Lake > Sediment | place: USA: Wyoming | collected... | reverse complement strand
GTCCAGCTCAAAGATGCTGGCGTGGGCGTGATGGTCGGCGAATGGGGCGCGTACAACCAGACGCCCCATGACGTGACCTTGCGATGGATGGAGGACTGCCTCAAGAACTGGCAACAGGCCGGGCTCGGGTGGGCCCTGTGGAACTTCCGCGGGTCGCTCGGGGTCATGGACAGCGGCCGGGCCGACGTGCCATACGAGGACTTCCGAGGGCACAAGCTCGACCGCAAGATGATGGACCTCCTCCAGCGGTATTGATCCGACCGGGCGACATGAACAAACACGGACTTCAGGGAATCATTCCGGGACGGCAAGATTCCGGCAGGCGGTGGCCAGTGCAGGAGACCTGAATGTTGGAAGTGCCCGAGACAAACGACCGCGATGTGCATAGGTGTTCAATGAAGGGGACCGCAGCGTACGGACTCGGTTCGACTCGCTCCGAGCCTCGTCAGTTGTTTTGGGCGACTACTGGGACCGTTGCCGCTTTCGTTGTCCTTTCGACAATCATTCGCCCCGTCTTCGCCCAACATCATGTCTATTGGGGGGATGTTCATGGGCATACCCGTCTGTCCGATGGGAAGGGAACCGTCGATGACTATTTCAAGTATGCCAGAGATGTTTCCAAGCTCGATTTCGTGATCGCGACCGACCATGATTTCGGAAACGCCTCACCGTGGCGTATGCCGAAGGAGGATTGGACGCTCACCCAGGACAGCGCAGACCGGCATACGAAGAACGGCCGTTTCGTTGCGATCGCCGGCTATGAATGGACCTCCCAAACGAAATACTGGACGGATGTGGACAAGGGCATCGCGTCTGAGCGGCTCTTTCCGGGGCCGCCGCGATTCTACAATCACAAGAACGTCTATTTTCCGTCCCACGTGGACTACATCTTCAGTGCCAAGGATCCGGCCTACAACAACCCGAAGGGGTTGGCTGAAGCCGTGCGAAAATACGGTGGGCTCGTCCATAACTGTCATCCCACGGAAGGACTGGAGGGGAGGGACCAGTTTGCCTACGATGCCTCGTGTTACGATGTGATCGCGAACATCGAGATGGGTCCTGATACGCTGTATTATCAAGGGACGAAATATGACCTGGGTTGGGAGACCGTTGTGCGGGCGTTCTTGAACCGGGGTGGGAAGACCGGCTTTGTCGGAGGGACAGACACCCATGAGGGCAGACCGGCAGCACGCACGGCCGTACTGGCATGGGAGTTGACTCGCCCCGCAGTCTTTGAGGCACTGCGGCACCGCCGAAACTACGTCGTAACCAACGCACGCATCGTTCTGGACTTTCAAGTCAACGGCCACTTCATGGGCGAAGAAATCGAGATTGAAGACAAGCCCGAGATAGTAGCGGAAATCAAGGGAACCGATGAGGTCGAGCAAGTCGTTATCGTCCGAGACGGCTCGATCATCTATGCGCAGGAGCCGAAAATCGACAGGGTACGGCTTGGGTATGTGGACAAGGACTTTCAGGGGAGCAGTTACTACTATTTGCGGGTCACACAGGCGGACAAGGATGAATACGGCAACCCGTCCCAGGCATGGTCCAGCCCGATCTGGGTGAAGAAGAAACGATAGGAGAAGCCGCTGCCGCTCATGCATGGCCCAGATGCTGCGCTGCATTTCGTTCTGTTCAGCATGACAGGGAAGAAGGCATCGGCGCAGGTGGTTTTACAGTTCTGATGTTCGATTCTTGGCGTTTTTACGCTTCGGAAGCGTAGGAGAAAGGTGCACATGAGAGTGTTTCATGCGTTGCCGTGCGGTGTGGTGCCGGGAGAGTCGAAGCATGTGAGCAATTGGCTGATCGTCCTGGTCATCCTGTCTGTCGCTGCGCAGGCACAGGCCCGGGTTTGGCACGTTGCGCAGCGGGTGCTCCCCGGGATCGACCCCAATGACCAGATCACTGCCATCGGCAAGGCCACGGCACGTCTCGGGCCCGGGGATACACTGCTGCTGCACGGGGGCATCTACCGTGAAGAGGTCTCCGTCGACAAAAGCGGCACAGCGGAACAGCCCATCACGATCCGTGCCGCCGAGGGCGAAAGTGTCACCCTCACCGGAGCCGACCGCATCACGGATTGGGCGCCAGTTCAAGGCGCAGAACGAGTGTACAGCACACTCTGGTCGCACAAGTTCGTCGCATGGAACAAGAGCTACACCCATCCGAACGACGATTACCATCGCCTGATTGGGCGCTGCGAACAGGTCTTCATCAATGGTTACCAGCTTCACCAGGTGCTCGAACGCGACCAGCTCAGCCGGGGCACGTTCTTCGCGGATATTGACGCCCAGCGTCTCTATATCCAGCCCGCCGGCAACCAGGACATTACCAAAGACAGGGCGATGGTGGAGGCTTCTACTCGCGAGCAGATTCTGAGGGTTAAAGGCAGCTATGTCGTCGTCAAAGGGATTCGCTTTCGCTATGCGGCCAACCGGGCACAACAAGGCGCCGTCCAATTCTCGGGCGATCACATCTTCGTCGAGGACTGCATCTTCGAGTACACCAACGCCAGCGGTGCGACCTTTACAGGCAAGGAGACCATCGTCCGCAACTGCACCTTTGAGCATAACGGCCAGCTCGGTTTCGGGGCCAGCCGCGCCCATGGCCTGCTGATAACCGGTTGTACCGTGCGGAACAACAACACCAAGGGATTCGATCGAGGCTGGGAGGCCGGCGGCGACAAGATTTGTTTGACGCGCAGGGCCATCATCGAGAACAGCATCTTCACCGTTAATTGTGGCAACGGCATCTGGTTTGATATCGGCAACGAGGATTGCCAGGTGCGCAACTGCCTTATCGCCGACAACGAGAACGCCGGCATCTTCTACGAGATCTCCTATGGTCTGCACGCCCACGACAACGTGATCGTCGGCAACGGTTTCGCTTTCACACCGGGGGCGTGGGGCGCCGCCGCCGGCATCAGTCTGTCCAGCTCGCCATCCTGCACTATCGAGCGCAACCTCATCCTGGGCAACAAGGAAGGCTTCAACTTCCGCGAGCAGTCTCGCAGCACTCCCAGGATCGACAACAGGAAATCCGAGCCGGTCTGGAATCACGATCAGACTATCCGCCACAATGTCCTGGCCTTCAACCGGGATGCCCAGGTCTGGGGCTGGTTCGACCTCTCCGATGAACGCCACTGGCCCAGGTCGATGCAGTCGGCCCCGCAGCCCCCTGCCGACAAGTCCCCCCAGCCGACAGGCCTGTCGCTGGAAGACCTCAAGTTCACCTTCGAGAGCAACCTCTACGGCCCCGGCCCCGGCCAGGATCTGTTCAACTGGGGCGTCACCTGGAAGAAGTGCCGGCGTTACACGAGCCTCGACGACCTGCGCAAGGAACTGCCGGTAGATCAACGCAGCGAAGTCGCAGAGGTCCATTTCAAGGATTACTCATCACTCGATCTCCGCGTCCCGGTGGACAGCCCCGCGGTCAAGACAGACTGCTATCCGCGCGGCAGGGTTCCGAATGTTCGGCTTGGGACGCTCCCGTAGGGAATGGTGGGCCTAGCCCACCCTACCGCTGACGCCCGGCACAATGCCCCATCGCAAGAAACGCGGGAGCCCACGTCAATCGTGCCGCAGGGCCACGACCGGATCGACGCGGGCGGCCCGGCGGGTGGGGTAGACTCCGGCGAGGAGGCTGACGAAGATCGAGAAGGCGACCGCGCCGAGGCAGAGCCACCAGGGGAAGCTGAAGTACTCCATGTGCGGGGCGCCCTGCCGGGCCATCAGGGTGTTTACTATCGCGTTGATGACCATGCTCACGGCCCAGCCGAGACCCAGGCCAAAGAGGCCGCCCAGCAGGCCGATGGTGCTGGACTCGAAGAGGAAGATCCTCTGGACGTCGCCGTCGGTGGCGCCCACCGCCTTCATGATGCCGATCTCCCGGTACCGTTCCAGGATGGACATCACCATCGTGTTGACGATCCCGAGCGAGGCGACCGTGATGCCGATCATGCCGACCGCGATCAGGAACATGTCCATGATGAGGAAACCGATCCTCATCTGGTCCAACTGGTCCATCAATGCGAACGTGCGAAAGCCCCGCGACTCCAGTTCCTTTTTGACGGGTCCCACCGCTTGGGGGGATTTGACCCGGACGGTCACCGTCGAGTAGCTCGTGGTCCCCCCTGCCCGCGTGAACAGGTCCCACACGCTGGTCAGCGACAGCTTCCGCATTTTCGCGGCCGCCCCAGGGGGAATGAGCACGTCGCTTTGGACGGGGATCGGGCCCCCGAAGCCCATCCGCTCCACCACGCCGACGGCCGTGAAGGCGTAATTCTCACGGGCCAAGGGAAGATCGAGCCCGCCCGAGGAAAACACCATTCGCAGCAGACGACTGAGGCTGAAATCCATCGTCAGCGTGGCGACCTCGACCTTCGTGCCGGGGGCCATCTCAGGCTCCCTCACCCTGAGCCGGCGCAGGAGGGAATCGCTGATGACCAGCTCGTTCACATCGTCGCTCGCATAGCAAGCCCCGGCGCGCAGCTTCACCAATCCCGACCGGCAGACTTCCGCCGGCAGGACCTGGACCAGAGTAAACTCCTCCCGGTCGCCAAGGCGAACCTGGGCTGGAAAGCGCATTTCCGGGAAGACGGCTTCGACGCCGTCGATCTTCTTGGCCTCTTCCAGGAATTGCGCATCCAGTCGCAGGACCGGCCGGTTTGGATCCTCCGCACGCTCCGCCCTCGGCGCTCTGTCCTCCTCCATTCGGCCCCCGTCTTCGTCGGGATCGGAGGAGTGCCCGCGTCGGGGTCGGCCGTCTCGGGCGAAGACATTGATGTAGTTGAACAGATCCAGCTTCTTGAACTGGTCAGTGATGTTTCTTTGAATCCCCTGGCCGAACGCGAACATCGAGACCAGCGCGCCAACTCCGATCACCACGCCCGATATCGTCAGAGACGTGCGCAGCTTCTTCTTCCACAGATTGCCGCACGCCTGCCCGATGTAGTCTGAAATCCTCATGCCTGCTGCCCCAGCACCTCGCGATCTACAACGGCCCCGTCGTGCAGGCGGATCATTTCGGACGCGTACTCCCGCAGCAGGTCCCGCTCGTGGGAAATCATGACGATGGTCAAGCCCTGATGCTTGTTCAACTCCGACAGGATCTCGACGATCTGTCGCGATGTCTTGCTGTCCAGGTTCCCCGTGGGCTCATCGGCCAACAGAATCCGCGGCCGGTTGACGAGGGCCCGGGCGATTGCGACCCGCTGCTGCTCGCCGCCGGAAAGCTCGGGTGGGCGGTGATCCTTCCTCGCCTCCAGGCCGACCGCGTGCAGGATCTCCGCGGCGCGGCGGAGCCGCTCCTTCTTGGCCACGCCCGCGAACAGCAGCGGGAAAGCCACGTTTTCGAGGGCCGTGTAGGCGTTCACCAGATTGAACGACTGGAAGATCATGCCGACGGTGTTGCGGCGGTAGAGAGCAAGCTCCTTCTTGCTCAAGTCGGAGATCTGCCTGCCCTCAACGCGGATGCTGCCCGAAGACGGCCGGTCCAGGCCGCCGAGCAGGTTCACGAGCGTGGATTTGCCGGAGCCGGAGGCCCCGGTCACGCCGACGAGGTGCCCGCGGGCAATGGACAGCGTCACGCCTCGCAGTGCCGTCACTTCCACCGCTCCGAACGTGTAAGCCTTGGTCAGGTCCCGTGTCTCGATGAATGCGTCAACGTCCATGCTGGAGCAAGAACTCCTGGAGTCCCTTCAGGTCGTCGGAATTGATGAGATCGACGCCCGCCGCGAGCAACTGGCGCCAGACGGCCTCTCTTTCCGGTGATGGTGCATCAGGCGTCAGCCAAAATCGCACGAGCCGGCCCTTCGCATGGGCCTTGCGGACGATATCGTTCAACCTTTGCCGCTCCTCGGCCGGCATGGCCCCTTTGCCCTTCCACGTGAAGGGCTTGACCCACTGATCGCTGATCATCGGAATCACGTCGGCGGCAAGATCGGAATCGAGATCGGTCAACCGGCCGTCATAACCGGCATACCGAACCGGCTGGGACTGCATCAGCTTCAGGGGCCGGTTTCCCGAGACGATGACCAGGATGGCCTTGTCCCTTCGCCCCTGCGAGTCAAAGGTGGTAAGCATGTCCTGATACCCGGCCAGGACTTCGTGAAGTCTCCGATAGGTCGGCTCGGCGGCGGTCTTGATGTCGATCAAAAGGATGAACCTCGATCCGTCTTGATATACGCGTCCCCCGTTTTCCTTCACCCGCTGCCGGAGCGGGTCCAGATAGAGCGACTGCAAGGTCCTCTCCGGCGTGACCTTCTTGGACTCGTGGGCCACGCAGAGTTTGTCGCCTTTGAGGAAGATATCCGCCTCGACGCTGGTGAAACCGTGCTCGAGAGCATCCAACAGAGGCTTGGCGTGCAAGTAATCGTTGTGCGCGTGGGCATGCACCAGAGGCACAACGCGGTTCTGGGGCAACCCTGACCTGGCCATCAGCAACAACGCAACAGTACAGATCGTTCTAATCATACCTGCTCCGGTAGAAACGCCATCTCCGAGGTCCCAATCGCGATAGATCGCGTTTGGGGGCCCTCCGGTCCCACACAATACCCGCAGCCTGTCTTGACGGCAATAGCAAGCACCCGATCCGTCGACAAATCGCCGGGATCCCGGCAAAAGCCTCCCGCGGTCTTTTCTCCTGCAATATGCAGACGGGGGTTGCACGTCTGCACCTGGGTCCATAGAATAGCTGCCACGAACACGGAAGCTGCGGATTACAGGCCGTTGACGCCTGTCGTCTCCAGCTCCGGTAGCCGTCGTGCCGGGCGATTGTCTACCAGAAGATCGGAGGTTTTCGATGAAACGGGTAGCACCCTTTGGAACCATCATCACCGCCCCTGCCATGGTCCTCCTCCTGACGGCCATCTGGGTGCCCTGTTGCGTCGAAGCCAAGCAGACAGAGATGGTCCCGATGCGGGACGGCGTCAAGCTCGCCACGGATATCCACGTGCCTGCGGGCGAGGGGCCGTGGCCGACGATTCTCGTGATGACGCCGTACGGCCGGACGTTTGGCGACGCCATGGCCGGCGAGGTCGGTAAGCGGGGCTATGCCCTCGTTACGCAGGACTTCCGCGGGCGACGCGACTCCGAGGGCAAGGACTATCCGGTCTTCCTGAGCTGCGGCTGGGGCGAGCACCAGGACGGCTATGACACCGTCGAGTGGATCGCCAAACAGAAATGGTCCGACGGCAAGGTGGGCGGCTGGGGCATCAGCGCCCCCGGCATCGCCCTGAACATGACGGCCCCCAGCCGGCCCCCCCATCTGGTCTGCTGCTACGTTGGCGTGGCCTTCTCCAACATGTATTCTCAGTCCGCCTACCAGGGCGGGGCCTTTCGCAAAAGCCTGCTCGAAGACTGGCTCGCCCAGAACAAATTCGATTCCAAGAATCTCGAATTGGTCCGGGCCCATCCCAATTATGATGACTACTGGAAGGCCCTGGACTGCGAATCCGTCGCATCGCGGGTGAACGTGCCGACCCTGTTTCTGGGCGGCTGGTACGACATCTTCACGGCCGGCTCGATCAACAGCTTTGTGACGATCAACAAGCAGGGCGACGCCGGCGCCCGCGGCAAGTGCCGGCTCGTGATGGAGCCGTACGGCCACGGCCGATCCGAAGACCTCGTCTTTCCCAACGCCGGCCATCCCAAGGCGGCGGACATGTGGAACTGGTTCGATATCTGGATGAAGAACGACGGCAAAGGGATCGAGCAGATCCCCGCCGTGCAGTACTTCATGATGGGAGACCCCGCGGACCCGAACACGCCGGGCAACAAGTGGCGAACCGCCGAGGACTGGCCGGTGCCCGCCGAGATGATCAAGGTCCATTTCCACACCGATAACAAGCTGCGGCTCGAGCCGCCGCAGGAGCTGTTCGGCTCGCTCGCGTACAAATACGATCCCAAGAACCCGGTCCCCACGGTGGGCGGCGCCAATCTGACGATCACCAAAGGGCCGAAAGACCAGCGCCCCGTGGAAAACCGCCCGGATGTCCTGCTGTTCACGTCTCCGGCCCTCGATCGATACGTAGAGATCGCCGGACCGGTCAAGGTCAAGCTCTGGGCCTCTTCGACGGCCAAGGACACCGACTTCACGGCCAAGCTCTGCGACGTCTATCCGGACGGCCGAAGCATCATCGTGCTCGACGGGATCATCCGGGCCAGTCACCGTAGCTCGATGGAGAAGCCCGAGCCGCTGGAGCCGGGCAAAATCTACGAATTCGAGATCGACCTGTGGGCTACGAGCCTGGCCGTGAGCCCGGGCCACCGCGTCCGCATCGCGATCTCGTCCAGCAACTCGCCTCGCTTCGAGCCCAACCCGAATACGGGAAAGCCGTCCGGCGCGGATGACAAGATGGAAGTGGCGACCAACACGATCTACATGAACGCCAGTCACCCGTCGCACATCCTCTTGCCGATTGTCTCGCATTGATTGGCAAGAACGGGGATCGGCACGTCTGGGGACACGTTTGCCGCCACACGCGAGCCATCCCAATGAAAACGGCGAGACCCTCGCTTTCCGCCAATGAATCCGCTACAGCCCGGAGATTCGTTGAGACGAGGGCCTCGCCTATGCCCGAAACCAACGGGCAATATGGGTTGCCTCGGCAACCCATGGCGTAGGACAACCGGGTTAGATGTAGCCTTGCTGCACCATCGCGTCGGCGACCTTGACGAAGGCGGCCGAGTTCGCGCCGCGCACGTAGTTGACGAACCCGTTCTCCTGGCCGTACTTCACACAGTTCTCATGGATCGAATGCATGATGGTGCGCAGTTGTGCATCGACGTCTTCGCGGGACCGCTTCATGCACCCGGAGTTCTGATTCATCTCCAGGCCCGACACCGCGACGCCCCCGGCATTGGCGGCCTTGCCCGGCCCGTAGAGGATCTTGGCATCGAGAAACACGTCCACAGCCTCCGGCCGTGACGGCATGTTGGCGCCCTCGGAGACGCAGTAGCAGCCATTGCGAACCAGCAGCCGGGCGTCATCCTCGTCGATCTCATTCTGCGTGGCGCTGGGGAACGCCATATCGCACGGGACGCCCCAGGGCCGTTTGCCGGCCAGGTACTTGACGCCTTTGAAGTGGTCCGCATACTCCCGGATGCGGCCGCGACGCACGTTCTTCAGCTCCATCACCCAGGCGAGCTTCTCGGCGTCGATGCCGCTTTGATCGACAATCGTGCCGTCCGAATCCGACAGCGTGACCGCCTTCGCCCCCAGGGAGTTGAGCTTCTCCACCGTATACTGGGCCACGTTCCCCGATCCGGAGACCGTGGCTGTCTTGCCCTTGGCGCTCTCGCCGCGCGTGCCCAGCATGTCACTGGCAAAATAGACGGCGCCGTATCCCGTCGCCTCCGGGCGGAGATTCGAGCCGCCCCAGCCGGAACCCTTGCCGGTCAGGGTGCCGTTGAAGCGCTGGGTCAAGCGGCGATACTGGCCGAAGAGGAACCCGATCTCCCGGCCTCCGACGCCAATATCGCCGGCGGGCACGTCGACGTCCGGTCCGATGTGGCGGTACAGTTCCGACATGAAGGCCTGGCAGAAGCGCATGACTTCGGCGTCGCTGCGGCCCTTGGGGTCGAAATCGGACCCGCCTTTCGCGCCGCCCATGGCCAACGTCGTCAGGCTGTTCTTGAACACCTGCTCGAAGGCCAGGAACTTCAGGACACCGAGGTTGACCGAGGGATGGAACCGCAATCCGCCCTTGTAGGGCCCGATCAGGCCGCTCATCTGCACTCGATACCCACGGTTCACCTGGACCTGCCCGGTATCGTCGGCCCAGACGACGCGGAACATGATGACCCTCTCCGGCACGACCATGCGGTCCAGGACTCTGGCCTCGCGATAGGCCCGCTTGCTCTGCACGAGAGGCATGACCGATTCGACCACCTCGTGCACCGCCTGATGGAATTCCGTTTCGCCCGGCGACTGCGCGGCAACGCGCATCATGAACTCGTCCACCTGCTGTTCGATCGTCGCTTGGCTCGCTGCGCTGTCCGGCACTGAGATCGTCATGTTGTGTCCTTTTGCTTTCCCCATGTGGTTGAGACTCCCGTAAATTCACCTGCCGGGATCGACCCTGTCCGCCGCCCTCCCGCGCAGGCAACACGCTAATTCTCTCGTTCACAAATGCGCTGAATGGAATCCAGGTAGTGCTTCAGCAGCCAGAACTTCTCCAGGAACTCGGGCCAGCCGCACTCCGGAACAAACCCTTCCTTGGCATCCGGCACGACCAGGCCGCCGCCGGTCGCAAGCCCCTTGATCTCGCCCCAGATCTCCGCCCAGGTCTTGTTGGCATCCTGTGCGATGGAACCCGTCACCTTCAGCAGATGGTCCAACTGCACCACGGCCGTGATCGGCACTACAGGAGGTTGCTCGCTCACCGTCGGACCGACACAGGCTCTTCGCCGCAGTTCCGTGGACATGACAATCCCCTTGGCTGTTAACCGGGACCGCCGCGCGGATGGGCCAGGCGATCCATGTACATTCGACACACAACGCTGCTTAATTGTAGCGGCAATAGAGGCAGCACATACCCCAGCAAACTACCCACTCATAACACACGTCTGCTGTGGAATGCATAACGCACATATTACACATGGAATAGACATCCATGTTGAACGAATTGCACACCATTCGCGCAATTTTACCAGTGTAACCCATGCACTGGCAAGCAGTTACAGTTTCTCTTGTAGATAGGCATAAGAAGCTTGCATTAAGGCTGGAATTCCATCATCATGGAATCATCGGACTTGTTGCTTCGCGGATGAGTGTGTATTAGATGGGTAATCGCAATGGCCAAAGCTCCCACGCGTGCGGAGTTGGTGAAAGAAGTCGCTGCCCTGCGCAAGCGCATCATGGCGCTGGAAGGCAGCGCTCCCAGCGGCCGCTCTCCCTCCGAGCTTGAGATCGCTCTGCGGGAGCGGATCAAGGAGCTCGATTGTCTCTACACGATCTCCACTTTCCAGGAGATCCACTTCCAGGCGCCGGACCGGTTTCTCCAGAGCGTCGTCGATTGTCTGCCCAAGAGCTGGCAATTCCCGGAGTATGCGTGCGCGAGGATCCTCTTCGGCGGCCGGCAGCACGTCACCGAAGGATTCGCCGAGGGCAAATGGCGAATGGCATCGGACATCGTCATCGACAGCCGGCCTGCAGGCGTGGTAGAGGTCTTCTATCGAAAAGTCGTTCCCACTTCGGCCGCAAGCCCGTTTCTCAAGGAGGAATACGCCCTTCTGCGGGCGGTGGCCGAACGCGTCGGCAGTGTCATGATGCACATGAAGGCCCTGTCGGACCTGCGGCTGGCCCATCGGGCCATCCAGCGGGAACACCAGGCACTGCAGGAGGCGAACATCGCGTTGCGGACGGTCCTCGCCCGCCTCGAAGAGGAGAAGTGTGGAATCAAGGCCTCCATCGCCGCCAATATCCAGAAGGTGATCATGCCCATCGTGTTCGAGCTGGAGCTGGAGGTCACCGGCCGGCAACGCTCCTACGTGACCCTGCTGCGCCGCAGCCTCCAGGAGATCGCCTCTCCGTTCCTGACGCATATCTCGCGGGACCACGTGCAATTGACGCCTGTGGAGATCGCCATCGGCACGATGATCCGCAACGGCCTGTCCACGAAGGATATCGCCCAGTTGCGCTGCATCTCCGCCGCTACGGTTCGGCGCCACCGGGAAAACATCCGCCGCAAGCTCGGCCTGCGAAACCGAAAAGCCAATCTCGCCACCTACCTTCAGGGCTCGATCGCGGGAGAGTCTCCATCGCCCAGCGGCGAGACTCTGCCGGCGCCGGAGTTGGCCACAGACGAAGCGACCTCGTTCGAAGCCTGGAACCGGAGCAGCCTTCCCGGCACAGAAGAGACGCCCCACGCATGACACGCGCGTGCCAATAGGCCGATGGCCCCGACAGGAGGTTGCCGGGGCCATCTTGGTCCGTTTCACAATCATTCCGGCCGTGCTTTCATGGAAGGCTACAGTGCCGGGCTCGGCGGCACGGGCACGCCCTTCGTGACCCGGATGTCGTCGATGTAGACCCGACCGGTGCCATCCGGAACCGGGTTCTTGCGGTCTCCGACACCGATGTACATCTTTTTGACCTTGGCCGGATTCACCCCGGTGAAGCTGCTCAACGGAATCGCCCACTGGGTCCAGGCGTCGGTCAGCACCGCCAAAGCATCCGGATTCGCCACGACGGCGATTTTGCCCGCGCTATCCTCAACTGCCACGTACAGGCTCTGCGCCGAGTTGCCCGGATGGTCCACACCGATTTCCGCCTGCACCCACTGGCCCGTGACGTTTCCGGTCGTCTTGATGCCGGAGAACACGGCCGTGCAGGCGACGTTGGCCGCATGGCTGGTCAACGCCACGCCGATGTAGATCGTGCCGCCCATGACCACGGTGTCCGAGGTCGTGGTGCCGGCCGCCCCAACGACATCCACCCAGGCAACGCCATCGGCCGAATGCTGGGCCGTCAGCAGGTTGCCTGCGCGGGTCAGCTTCACCCAGCGCGGGGCCGTGATGCCCGCCTGCGTGGTGCCGATGCTAACATCGTTGTT
>Ga0315286_10005198_pt1 | contig 12559 bp, 15 predicted proteins | sample YL17G10_0_MG_FD_205038 | JGI IMG/M metagenome (GOLD analysis project Ga0315286, IMG submission 205038) | Sediment microbial communities from Yellowstone Lake, YNP, Wyoming, USA - YL17G10_0 | ecosystem: Environmental > Aquatic > Freshwater > Lake > Sediment | place: USA: Wyoming | collected... | reverse complement strand
GAAAGGCAGAAAAACACACATGGCCATTGTTGTTGATGAACATGGTGGGGTAGAGGGATTAGTTACACTAGAAGATCTAATAGAAGAGATAGTTGGAGATATCGAAGATGAAACAGATGACACACCGCCAAAAGAATTTGAGTCAGTTGACAAAGACACAATAATTACAAATGGCGATGTTAAGATTGAGAGCATTAATGAGTTTTTCAAGTCAGATCTGCCTGAAGGGGATGACTATGCTTCTCTCAATGGATTATTACATGAAAAATTACAAGACATACCAAAAGAAGGAGATAAGCTTGAAATTGACAATATCAGAATTGTTGTTGAAAAAGTAACAAAAAATATACCTGAAAAAATCAGGATAGAGCGTATAAAAAAATAAAATCAGTTTTTTCTTGCAAAGTGTGTTTCTAATTGTTTCTTTTTTTCTTTCATATTGAATATTGATTCAGTATGAGAAAATGCATCATTGTATGATTTTCCAAACAACATGGCCTGCAATAACATGTGATTTTCAGGGATAACAATTCCTGTTTGGTCATCAGAATACATCATTTGTACTGTATCTCCGATTGAAACAGTCATGTTTGCATGAATGTGGATCATGTTTGTATCTGTGAAATTAAACCCCATTATTCTAGCATAATCTCTAATCTCTTTTGTTCCCTTGGCAGTCCATAGAGTTGCTACACCAAATTCATTTGTAAAAATATCATGTATTTCAGAAGGCTTTGGTGCTTTGTCATTAAAACGGATATCCATGATATGTAAGTGCATTTGTCTAGTCGGGACTTTGATTGCACGAACAAAAAGAGGTGCATCTTTTCCAAAATACGTCTTTACATCATCACCATGATGTGGTGCTTCAGTCATTTCAATAGTATCTATCACTTGCTTTTCTGTTTGATCAATATCTGCCCATCGTCGCACAAGAGTTACATCGAATCGAATCAATCGGTTTGCAAATCTATCTCTTAATGGTTCTAAAATGCGACCCATACCAGTAACATTACAGCTACCTTGCATGACATGTTTTTTACCAATAGCCAAATCATAGTTGGCTCTAGAATTAAACAGCAAATCAGAGACAGCCTCATCACCAATTATGGTTTCTCCACCCTGATAGATTGCCATTAGATTTTTTGGCTCATAGAGATTTTTCTTGTTTTTATATCCATGTCCGCCAGGAGCAGCATCAATTACTAAATCACAGTCATCGAGTGCAGACTCTATGGTACCAGATATTTTAAAATTCTTAAAATCATTTATTTTTCGTTCAGGGACATAAACATCCAATCCACGAGAAATTGCCACATCAACATCATTATCCGGGGAGTGTTTTCCAACGCCAATTACAGAGATTTGAGGATCATCTTTTAGAAAGGATGTAATTCTGCTTCCAATAGAACCATACCCATTAACAAAAATTTTATTCATATTTTTTCTAAATGTCCCATTTATTTAGATGTATTTTTGCGATGTATGACACAGTAATTCTTTTTATTGTAGATGAGATCATCGTTCTGCAATCTTTTTCATTTCAAGTACCGCGTTCTTGATGATTTCTTGAAATTCTAATTCATTTTGTTTTGTTGTGCCTGATTTTAGTTCCCAGTCTTGAATATATGTTAGTTCAAGTAATTTATTTTCTAATTCCCGTACACTATTGATGAAATATCCATTGTATTGTGGATGATCGATCAATGTAAATTTAATTTCTTTTTTGCTTTCATCAATTACAATTCGTTCTGTAATTACCATGTCAAGAACCTTCATTTGACGTAATATTCCATCATGAAATCGTTCTAGAACAATTACTTCATGAACTTCTCTGATTGTTCTATCTGGACGTTCAACTTTCTCGAGTAATAGATTCCAAAGTTTTTCTAAAGACGTTCTAACTATCTCAGAATGAGATATTCTCATAGAAAAGATATATCGTCAACCGATTTATCTGTTATTTTAATTCGATGGCATGGGGATCTATTATTTTTTATATTTTCTCATGATTGATAAGAGTACATGGGATAATTCAATTCTAATCTCTTTTTTATTCTAAAATCAATCTCCAAAATAAATGGAAAATTTAACTAATTACTTGAATTAGTTTAGAAAATACAAAGCATCAAAAATAATACCGATTTTTAATTTATGAGTACAAGATCATAGAAGTTAGTCTTAACTACAATGCCGTACAAAAGACTAAATGTCGCAAAAATTTTCAATAGTCATTGATTCATGTTTCATCATTAGCAATAGGTGCGGGAATTGCATCAGTTGCAATAATTTCCGTATTTTTGGTATTTGGTGCATTTAACGATAAACCAGAACTGGTAGTAGCACCAACACCTGCAATTCAGGAGACAGGTCCTGCACAAATTACAGAGGCCACATTTATGGAAAATGGATCACCGATTCTAGGTGATCCTAATGCACCAATAACGGTGGTGGAATTTGGTGATTATCAGTGTTTTTTCTGCAACAAATTCTTCCATGAAACAGAAGATAGTCTTTTGAAAAACTATGTAGAAACAGGCAAAGTAAAAGTGATTTTTAAAGACTTTACAATTATTGGAGCAGATTCAATTACTGCTGCAAATGCTGCTCATTGTGCATCTGACCAAGGAAAGTTTTGGGAATATCACGATACATTGTATAATCATTGGACAGGTGAAAATAACGGATGGGCATCGTCTGATAACCTACTTCAATTTGCAGTAGAGTTAGAACTTGATACTGATGAATTCTCCAAATGCATGATAGATTCAAAACATACTCCAAGTATCATAAATAGTAATCAGGATGCAAAGGATTTAGGATTGACAGGAACACCTGCGTTTTTTATCATTGGTCCAGATAACAAAGTAACAAAGATCGGAGGAGCTCAACCGTATGATGTTTTTGAAAAAATTTTCAATTCAGAGTTGGAAAAATAGAAAAAATATAGATCAGTTAGCAAAAAGTATATAAAAAATTGTAAAAACTCCCTAAAGAGTATGATTGGATTAGCTCAGTATCCTTATATGAGTATAGACGGAGGCAAGCTTGATGGCAGCAGGAATAGATGACATTGCAATTTACATACCAAGACTGTACGTAGATGCAGCAGATTTTGCAAAAGCCAGAGGATTAGACCCTGAAAAACTCCAAAAAGGGTTGGGTGTATCTCAGATGGCAATTGTAGATACCAATCAAGACCCCGCATGTCTTGCAGCAAACGCATGCCTTCAGATTATGCAGAAAAACAAGTTATCCCCAGAAGACATTGGAAGATTATACATCTCTACAGAATCTTCATTTGATGAATCGAAGGCAATGAATTCTTATGTTATTGGAATGCTAGAGCAGGTTTATGGTCAAGGTGCTTTTGAGCACTGTGGTGGAGTAGAGACAAAATTTGCTTGTGTTAGTGGATCTTATGCACTTTATGATAACACTAATTGGATTAGAGCAGGAGAAGCAGAAGGAAAACATGCTCTAGTGGTAGTATCAGATATTGCAAAATATGACATGGGTACTAGTGGGGAAATGACACAAGGCGCTGGGGCAGTAGTAATGCTACTCAATGATAAACCAAGACTGTTGGTATTTGATCCCAAAGTAACCGCGACATCAATTAAAGATGAATATGATTTTTACAGACCTTTTGGAAAAGAAACACCGATTGTACACGGTCAGTACTCTAATCTGTTGTATATGATTCAGGTAAGAAAAGCACTTGAAATTTACAAGAAAAAAGCTCTGTCATCAGGATTAATGAAGTTAGAACCAGGGGAGACGATACTAGATCATATGGATTATCTTAACATGCACTTACCATACAGTAACATGGGCAAAAAGGCTCTTGCATATCTGGTAAGACATGAATGGCGTCAACTCCCAAGATGGAAAAAAATAATCCAAGAAATTGGCATGTCAGAACCTGTACCAAAGGATCCACGTGGAACAATCGAGTCAGTTCTAGGAGATGAAGAGTTTATGGCAAAAGACCATGAATTTACAAAATTATTTACAAAGACAAGAGAATACCAAGAAGTGTATGAGGCAAAACTTGCAAGTTCATTAATTGCATCAAAGATGATTGGAAATCTGTACACTGCTTCACTGTATCTTGGATTTAGAAGCTGTCTTGAATTTGAGTATCAAAAGGGAGTTGATTTGAACGGAAAACGTGTTGGATTTGGCTCATATGGTAGTGGAAGTAGTGCCATGGTGTTTAGTGGTCTAATTCAGCCCCAATACGAAGAAATTGTAGAAAATATGAATTTAGAGGCAGAACTTGCTCCAAGAAGAAAACTCACACTGCAAGAATATGAAATACTGCATGAAAATAAGCTCTCACCAGAAGAACCAATACTTCATACAAAAAGAGAATTCATCTTAGTGGATGTCAATACAACCATTGAATCTAGAGGTGAAAGACGATACATATTCAACGAATAAACTAATGCAAGAAGAACTAAACCCAATCAAGGACTTTTTATTTGATTATATAAAAAAATCAGAGAAAAAGATTCAAGAATTAACATCACAGTCAAAATTTACAGAAATAATTGATGATGTTTTAGAAAATTGTTATGACAGAGTAATTTCGATGGGAGAAAAAGAAGAGAGCGTAGGAATTCTTGCCACTGGGTTGCTACACTATATTTTAACAAATGCACTAGTGTCCAGTCAAAGAAAAATAGAATATAATGGAATACAAATAGATATCATCATACCAAATTTAAAAACACTTGAAATTGATCCAAAAAAAACTCTGATAATATATATTCCAAAAACTATTGATAAAAATACTATAAAACAAAAACTGGAGCTGTTGCAAAAAATTCAACCTATTAAAGATAATATTTGGTTAGTAATTACAAAGAAATTGGATTTCCAAAATAAAACATATGTAGTTAAAAAGAAAAATGCGTCATTTTCAAAAATAATTTACGATATTGCAGAATTTGTAAATATTCATGGCCAAAGCAAATTCAAGATATTACGTATTTGAAAACTAACTTAACATAGATTTAAAATCGATATTTTTTTTGAAAATGCGATAAAGTGATGCATCACTTATATCATCTACAAATGGAATTGAGCCCAATACAGGCATATTTGTCAAATTTTCTAAATCTCGTTTTAGTTCCTTGATATGATATCCATCAGTATCAAAATTGTTAATCACTATCCCCTTAACTGGAATTTTATACCTATCACACATCTTACAAGTCATTATAGTATGATTGATAGTTCCAATTTTTGTTCTGGTAACAATTATTGTCGACAATTTCATATCTTTGATCAAATTTGTTACAAAATAATCTCGAAGAATAGGAGTCATTATACCACCCATTCCTTCAACTAGCATCATTGAATGTAGTTTTGATAGTTTTTTGAAGCTGTTTAAGATCAGTTTAATATTTGGTTTTATTTTTAAATTTTTTAACGCTGTATAAGGAGATGCGGCAATTGGGAAAAATTGTGGATTTAGTAGAATTTCAGGATCATTTACGTGTGCAGCATTTGCTAAAATTTCAACATCTTCTGATTTGAATCCAGTTTTTTGTGCAATTCCTGCAGCAAAAGGCTTCATCACTCCCACATCAATCCCCATCTTTCGAAGAGTGACAGCAAATCCAGCAGCAACATATGTTTTTCCTACATCAGTGTCAGTACCTGTGATAAATAGTGAATTTAACAATAATTCATGAGGATTTTACAATCTTATGAAGATTCTGAAAGACGGGGTTCTAATTTATTTTTGTTTGATCGTTTTATATATAAAAAATTAGGTTTAAAAATGGAATGTTATGTATTTTCACAAAAAAAAACTCATTAGAATATTTTATTGATTAATATTTCACCTAACTAATGATGTAAATTCCATATTATTTGTATTCCATGAATGTAATAGATTACAACAGTGATCAGAGAGATGATTTTTGATATAAATCAGGCACATTATTGGAAAATATAGGGTTTGTAACTAAAATTATCTTATCCATTAGTATGTATTCTAGAGAAGATAACAATAATCATGCAAGAAAAAACACTGGCATTATTGAAGCAAGATATTCTTACATATTGGACAGACTTGAAAGAGGGGGATTTTGAAGATATTGGGTTCTTAAAAGAACTTAATGCATGTATTGGATATTACAATGAGTATAAGCGTGGACAGGTAGTAAAAGCAACAGAAGAATGAAAACAGAGATATGTTTTGACTGTTATAAGTTCATGGTAAAAAAAGAAGAAAACATAGATGACAGCCACAATGTCTTTTGGATTTGTGAATCATGTGGTAAGAGAAAACACGATGATCAGATAAAGATAAACTAGCACCAGGATTATACAGTGGATTTCCTAATATACTGGGTTTAACATAAAGTAATTATGAAATATTGCCATGATTGTTTAACTCCAATTAGTCGTAATTCATCAGAGGAGTACTGTAGTTTCTGTAAAAGGGATAGAGATAATAAAAAAATCACCAATCCTACGGCATAATTCTTTTCTGAAAAATATGATGAAAACAGGAATAATGATTTCAAAAATTATTTCATAAAGCATTAAGAAATAATATTTCAGATATATTTACATCATAAAACAAACATTCTAAAAAAATGCTGTATCCATATATTCAACTAGTGACAATAATAATACATGAGAAATACAAGTTCAGATAATGATGCAAATAAAGAGTTTCAATATAGACCAACTATACGAGGAAACAAAACAGGCACAGGAAATTTACCAAATGTAGAGTTGTATGATAATAATACATCAAATGAACAAAAAATAAATAAAAATAAAAAACCATCAGAGCCATCAAAGCACATGAGCTTGATGTTTCCTTGGGAGGTGTATGCTAAACTTGTAGAATATTCAAACAAACGAGGAGTATCAGTTACAGATATAACAGTTGAAGCATTAAAGCAGTATTTACTTGAAAAAACAACTCAGAATAATGAAATTGAAAAATTAAAAGAGCAAGTAACAGAGTTAGAAAAAGATCGTTCCGGAGGAGAACATGAATTTGATAATTTAGAGAAAACGATAAAAAACATAGTTCAAAAAGATTCTGAAATATAAATTTTGATTTCTCAAACGCATACAAAAAGAAACAGAGATTAAAATAAATCTCATGTGCTAATTTGACGTAACAATATTACCATTAGCATCAAGTATGTTGCCACAAGATTGACATTCCCAATTAACACTGGGATTTATTTGATCAGCATTTGTAATTTTTGAAGCATTACAGACTTTACAGCGTATTGACATATCTCTTTTTATGAATTTACAATACTATTCATAAGCCATTAAATTTTTTTCTTCAAGCATACTATGAATTTGATTAACAGAACGATGAATGTCTTTTTCAAGTTTAGCGCCAACACAAACTAATTTACCTGATGCAAAAATCAGAATGACAGTTTTAGGATCTAGCATTCTATGTATCAATCCAGGAAATTGTTCTGGCTCATACATGCTTCTAGGAAGAGTTCTAGCAGCTTGTTCCAAATTAACTCTACCTCCAAGATTAATCGATGAGACAATATTTTGTATTGTGACTACAGCGTCATTTTTAATTTTGATTTTACCCTTTCTCAGCATCTCCACCACTTTAGCTACTGCAGTTTCTGCCAATTCTTGTGATTTAGCACCAGTGCATACCATCTTACCTGAGCTAAAAAGCAACGTGGCAGTTTTTGGGTTTTTAAGTCTAAAAACAGCTCCTGGGAATTGTTCTGGATGATACTCTACATCTGGAAATTTTTTAGTTATATCTACAAGATCTAATCTTTGATCTATTGTTGCAGAAGCCACAACATTCACTATTGCGATTAAAGGTCTGGTTTGTGTCATATGGTTATTTCTCCAACTTACAAATCGGCATCTTGATCTAATCTTAAACCCTTGTATCTATTTCTTATTGTAACCTCAGTTACACTTGCGGCTTCTGCGATATCACGTTGAGTCATATTTTCACAATTTTTTACACATGACAAGTACAAGGCAGCTGCTGCAAGACCCATTGGATCCTTGCCAGCTGATTCTTCATGTTCCTGAGCTACTTTGAGTACTTTAACTGCATAACGTTTTGTCTTTTCTGTAATTCCAAGCTTACTTGCAATTCTGGCAACACATTGGATAGGATCAACTACAGGCATTTTTAGCTCTAATTCTCGATGTAATAATCGATAACATCTTGCAATGTCTTTTTTCTTAATGTTACCTGCATCTGAAACATCTTTTAGGGTTCTAGGGGTTTCAGTATCTCTACATGCAGCATAAAGTGCAGATGCAATTAATGCTGAAATTGAACGTCCTCGAACTAAACCTTTCTCTAATGCTTTTCTGTAAATGTATGCTGCTTTTTCAATTACGGCATCAGAAAGTGAAAGTTTGTCTTTTAGTCGGGTTAATTCACTTAATGCTTGTCTGAGATTTCTATCTGCAGATGCATGTACTTTACTTCTGCTATCCCATGTTCTTAGTCTTTCAATGGTGCTTTTCATTGCAGATGTAAGTGGTTTTCCAGACGAGTCTCGGTTTATTGGATTAATGATTGTGGCAAGTCCCCTATCGTGAATTGTAAGTGATGTTGGGGCACCTGTTCTAGTGGGGTCCGCTCCACCTTCTTTTGAAAATGATCTCCATTCAGGTCCAGAATCCTGTAGTGTTTCAGAAATAACATATCCACATTTCCCGCAGAATCTTTCACCTGTTACATTATCAGTTAACATGCCATTTTTTCCACAACGTCCGCAAATAGTACCTGCATTGACAGTTTCTAAAACCATAAATAAGACCAAATTCGGTTATTTTACTTACTATAAGAACTGACTTATTTCATGATTTTTCATGGAAAGACTCAAAATCAAACAGGCTTAAGTATTGCAGAGATCGTTTGAAAAAGAAGAGTTTTGTTTGGCATCCAAATACACAGATGCGTGAATGGAATTCATTTAATGAGATTGTCAAGGCCAAAGGAATGTGGCTCACAGATTCGGATGGAAATAGTCTTTTGGATGGAGTTGCATCAATGTGGTGTAATGTGTGGGGTCATTCCAAGCCTGAATTAGTTGATGCAATTACAAAACAAAGTAAAAAACTCCAACATTCATCGATGTTTAATTTAACAAATGAGCCTGCTGAAAATCTGGCAGAGAATCTGGTAAAAATATCACCTGGAATGCACAGAGTTTTTTATTCAGATAATGGTTCTTCTGCAATGGAAATTGCATTCAAGATGGCATTGCAATATTGGAATAACATTGGGGAGAAAAAGAAAACAAAGATTGCAACATTAGAAAATGGGTATCATGGAGACACATTTGGTGCAATGGCTGTAGGCTATGTTCCAGAATTTTTTGGTAAATTCAAAAAACAATTATTTCCAACAATACAGATTCCAGTACCAAACAAGTATAGAATTCCAATTGGGTATAGTTATTTGGAATATCAAAATTTTTGCATAGATAAAATTGAAAAACAATTTTCCAAAGATGATAAAATCGCTGCATTTATCATGGAAAGTGGTGCACAAGTTGCAGGTGGAGTTATAATATTTCCAAAAGAATTTCAAAGAAAAATAAATAAACTATGTAAAAAATATAATGTGTTACTAGTATTAGATGAAATAGCAACAGGTTTTGGACGTTTAGGTTCAATGATACAATATACAGAACAAAAAAGCATTCCAGATATTGTAGCCTATGGAAAAATGTTAACTGGGGGATATCTAACAATGGCTGCAACTTTGACAAGCAAAAAAATCTATGATTCATTTCTAGGGGAATTTAATGATTGGAAGCATCTCTTTCATGGACATACATTTACGGGTAATCCATTATCTGCGGCAGTTGCAAATGAAAATTTAAAATTATATAAAAAAAATAATTTGATCAAAAAAATTCAAAAAACATCAAAAGTATTTGAAGAGTATTATGATAAAATAGCAGAAATAGAAATAGTTGGAGACATTAGACATAAGGGAATGCTTATGGGAATAGAACTAGTCAAAGATAAAAAGAACAAGACACCAATCAATCCTAAAAAATCAATAAACAAAATTTTCTTTGAAGAAGGAAAAAAACATGGAATCTACCTACGCACATTAGGAAATATTGTCATGCTTGTACCGCCATTAGCAATATCCGAAGAAGAGTTAGATTTACTACTAAATAGAACAATAGACACAATCAAATCAGCACAAAATCTAGTATAGTTAATCAACTACTATATCGTACTTGATTATCCATTCATTGAATCAATTTTACAGGATTAGTAGCAAGGGGGGTTTACAAAGTATGAATCATTACGCACAAAAAGATGGTTTTCAGGTTACTAATCTTTTTTAATGTAATTTTATGCAAATATCATGAGTGACATGTTGGAATTTATTAAAGAATGTCAAGAAAAAGTATTTTCTGGAATTGGGATATCAAGTGATGATGCTGAAAAACTGTTTAACATATCAGATGAAAATATCAGAGAATTAGCCATGGCTGCAAATCAGATCACTAGAGATTTTAATGGAAATAAAGTAGATGTCGAACAATTAAACAATATTAAAAAGAATGCATGCAGTGAAAATTGTTCATTTTGTGGTCAATCTGCGTTTTTTGATACTGGAATTGAAACATATCAGTTACCAACAGCAGAAGAAGTTGTGATTAAAGCAAGTAAAGCAAAAAAAGAAGGGGCAGAATCATACTGTCTTGTTGCAGCATGGAGAGAGCCATCGCCTAAAGACTTTGACAAAGTTTGTAATATTATCAGAGAAATTAACAATAAAGTGGGAATTAACGTAGAATGTAGCCTGGGATTTCTTACACCAGAGCAAGCAAAAAAACTCAAAGAACTTAATGTGAAAAGATACAATCATAATTTGGAAACTTCAAAATCAAAATTTTCGGAAATTTGTACTACGCATACCTATGATGACAGATTAAAAACATTACAGATTGCACGCGATGCAGGATTAGAATTGTGTACTGGTGGAATTATTGGATTGGGAGAAACAAGAAAACAAAGAGTAGAACTAGCACTGGAATTAGCTACACTTTATCCAGAAGAAGTCACCATAAACATACTGGTTCCAATGCCAGGAACCCCATTGGAATTACAAATAAAATTGGCAAACTCGGAGATTGTGAGAATGTTTGCAGTGATCAGATTTCTTTTACCAGAATCTGTGATAAAAATTTCAGGTGGGAGAGAAACAAACCTTGATGATTCAGGTGAAGAGTTATTGCAAAGCGGAGCAAACGGCATAATCACATCAGGTTATCTTACAATGGGTGGAAACGACTCTGAGAAAGATTTCAAAATGATAAAGAATATTGGGCTAGAAGCTTGAAGCAACAATATTTTTCATATCAGATATATTTTGTGAAAATTATAATCGTATAATGTACACACGTGAGACTTTGTTATAATTGAAGCTGAATTTATGGTTTCAATACCTTAACATGTGATTTTTTCTTTTATTGAAATTTCAATTTTTTATCCCAACCCTAATTTGACAATGTTTCTTTGATCATCTAACATTCTTTCTATACTCTAACCAAATCTGCCATTTTAGATGTTATGAAAATTTAAGATTGATCATAAATCTGGAGCAGTGTTATTTGCCCATACATCTTAAGTATTAGAATATCAATGTGAATTATCAGACATTAGTTAAAAAATAAGAAAAGAATTTACGCATGGCTAATTTCAATTTAGAATAGTTGGTCTTGAATCATAAACTAAATTTTGTTAATTTAGAATTAAAGCAAATAAAACAAAATAACCTTTATAGAAAATTAAGATACAGTAAATCAAATCAAGCATACATTACAATCAATGGAAAAAAACTACTAAATCTTTGTTCAAACGATTATTTAGGAATACCAGTCACAAAAATAAAAATAAAACAAATGCAATCAAGCTCAAGACTAGTTTCAGGAAATGATGAATCATATAAAATACTAGAAAACAAACTTGCAAAACACAAATCACATCAAACTAGCTTGATTTATCCTACCGGATATATGGCAAATTTAGGGTCAATTACCGCAATTGCAAAAAAAGGAGATTTGATTTTAAGTGATGAATTAAATCATGCAAGCATAATTGAATCATGCAAGCTTGCAGAAGCAAAAATTTTAATTTACAAACATAACGATATGGAGGATTTAAATAAAAAACTTAAGCAAAAAGGCAAAAACAAATTCGTCATCACCGAAGGAGTGTTTAGTATGGATGGTGATTTCTCAAAACTAAAAGAAATCACAGAGATTGTAGAAAAATCAAATGCAATCACAATACTTGATGATGCACATGGAGATTTTGTTGTTGGGTCGGACGGAAAAGGAACTCCTAATTACTTTAATGTCACAAAAAAAATTGATTTGTATATTAGTAGTCTAAGTAAAGGGCTAGGATCATTTGGAGGATATATTTCATCTCAGAATAATGTAATAGACTTGTGTATAAACAAATCGAAATCTTTTATCTACACTTCAGCACTTCCATCATTTTTAGTTGAATATTCATTGAAAAGATTTGAATC
>Ga0315286_10005197_pt1 | contig 12559 bp, 11 predicted proteins | sample YL17G10_0_MG_FD_205038 | JGI IMG/M metagenome (GOLD analysis project Ga0315286, IMG submission 205038) | Sediment microbial communities from Yellowstone Lake, YNP, Wyoming, USA - YL17G10_0 | ecosystem: Environmental > Aquatic > Freshwater > Lake > Sediment | place: USA: Wyoming | collected... | reverse complement strand
AATCTCAAGGCCGAGGAGGTGGCTTCGCTACGGGTGATGGGTACCGTCTATGGCGATGCTTCGCTGGACGAGGTGGAGACAGTCGACCTGCAGAATGTGCGCGGCAACCTGCGGGTCAAGGAGGCCACCCGACTCCGTGTCTCGCGCATCAGCGGGAACCTGGTTGCCAAGCAGATCGGCGGCGCGTTGATCTGCGACCAGGTCGGTGGCAATGCCACTCTGAAAGAAGTGGCAGGCGCCGTGACCCTCGACCAGGTGGCGGGCAACCTGACCGCCAAGGGCCTGACCGGAGGGGCCAGCGTGACCCGAATCGGCGGCAACCTGCTACTCAACGGCGAGTTGGGAACGGGTTGCACCTACAGCCTCAAGGCCGATGGCAACGCCGTGTTGCGCCTGCACGAAGGAGCGGGAGCCCACCTGACCTTGAACGCCAAGGGCAAGGTTCTTGCGTCTGTCCGGCTGACCGACGAACAGCGAACCGCCCGGTCTCTCTCCGGAACGGCGGGCAGCGGGGGACCCGAGATCGCCATCGACGCCGGCGGGAACATCGTGGTGAGCGATGCGCACGCCGAGGCCGACGTTGAGCTCGGCGAGGAGATCTCGCGGCAGGTACAGGAAAGCCTGCGCGCCATTGACCTGGAGGGCATCGGCCGGAAGGTCAGCGAAGAGATGGAGGCGGCCCGGTCTCGCCTGCGAGTCAAAATGGAGAGTATGGACTGGGAGCGGATGGGGCACCGCGCCCAGGAGAGCGTGGAACGGGCCATGCAGCGGATGCAGCAAGACGTGGATCGCCTGGCCGAAAAGGCGGCGCGCCGGCAGGAGTGGCTGGAACGCAAGGCCGAACGGGAAACACGCCGAAGGGAACGGTGGGAAGTCAGATTCCAGGCAGCACAGCTCCAGCCCGCCGGCGCAGAGGACATGCCCGCCGAAGACGCAGCCGAAGCGGCCGACCCTGATCCCGACCGCGATCAGGAACGCCTGACCATCCTCAAGATGGTCGAGCACGGCCAGATCCGGCCGGAAGAGGCCGAGATGCTTCTGGATGCGCTGGCCTGATGGGGGCTGGCTGTGCTATAATGGCTCCACTTTGCATGGAGGGCTAGACGAGCCATGGTTGTGACGACGGCAATCGAGGCCGAGCATGAGCGCAGAGGGTTGCGGCCCTTGGATCCCACCCGGGATCTGGGCAAGATCGCCGATCTTATCGAAGAGGCGTTCTCTGACGAACTGGATGCGCGCAGCAGAGCCGTCCTCCGCGACATGCGCTGGATGGCCCGCCTCTCGCCCTGGCTTGGCTGGTTGGCGCAAGCCGATCCGGCCTTCGGGGAAGGCTTCGATGGGTTCGTTTGGGAAGAGCCGACGCCAACGGGGAGGCGGCCACACATCGTGGGAAACGCCAGCCTGAACCGGGCGCCCGGCGACCGCAGGCGGTGGATCCTGTGCAACGTCGCCGTCCGGGCGGAGTACCGGCGTGCCGGGATCGCCCGCCAGCTTACCCAGGCGGCCATCGAGGAAGCGCAGGAATCGGGAGCCGACGGCCTGGTCCTCCAGGTGTTCCAGGCGAACACCGCGGCCATGCGGCTGTACGCCAGCATGGGCTTCCGGGAAGTAGGCGGGGAAACCGATTTGCGCCTGGACGACATCGGGAAGCTGACCCTCTGCGATGCCCCAGGCTACTCGGTGCGCGCCTGGCGCCACCGTGACGGGCGGCATGCCTATGAGCTGGCACGCCTGGCCAGCCCGTCGGAGCAGCAATGGATGGCCCCGGTGCGAGCTGATGACTATGGATTGAGTTGGTGGCATCGCCTGGGGTGGAGGGTGGGCGATCTCGCTCAAGGGCGGCGAGTGGTGCGGCTGGTAGCATGGAACGAGGACCGCCTGGTGGCGGTTCTGAAGGTGACAGAGGCCCGCCGCATGGGGGGGCACCGCCTGCAGCTGCTGGTCCACCCTGAGCACGTGGGCCGCGTGGAGGCCGCCCTTGTTGGCGGGGCGCTGTACATGCTGCAGGAGGCGCAATCGAGAGCGGTGTGGGCCACCGTGAACCGGGCGAACGCGGCTGGGCTGGACGTGCTGCGCAGCTACGGCTTTGAAGAGAAGCGAACGCTACTGACTATGTCGAAGGACTTGAGATAGAGGGTCTTCTGTGCAGAAGCGCGACATCGCCTACGGGCGGCTTTTTCGGAACAGAGGTTTCGTGGCCCTCTGGCTGGGCCAGACCATCTCGTTTATCGGCGACTATTTCTACTGGCTGGCTGTACCCATCATGGTGGAAAAGCTGACCGGTTCCGCATTGCAGGTGGGGCTGTCGGTCATCGCCAGCGCCCTGCCGATGTTGCTGCTGGGGCCGGTGGCCGGTGTCTTTGTCGACCGATGGGACCGCAAGCGAACGATGATCGTCGCCGATGTGTTGCGCTCGCTTCTGGTGCTGCTATGCCTGACCGTCCGGTCGCCAGAGCAGGTATGGGTGTACTACGTCGCCGCATTCCTGATGTCGTGCGTCAGCCGCTTCTTTTTCCCATCTCAGAACGCCGTATTGCCCCTGATCGTACCGGACGAAAGCGACCTGCTGGCGGCGAACGGCCTGATGCAGATCGTCCAGACGGCAGGGCTCCTGATCGGACCGGCCCTGGCAGGCTTTTCTATCGGGTTGTGGGGCGAACAGGTGGCGTTTGTGGTTGACTCGGCGAGCTTCCTGGTATCTGCCGCTGCCATCTTGACCATGAGCGTGCCTCACACCACTGCCGGGCGGCAGGCCGCGGGGGCGACCGGTGGGCAACTGGCTCCGGTGTGGGCCGAAATGCGGGAGGGCGTGGCCTATCTGTTTGGCAACCGCACGATGGTGGGCATCCTGGTGTGCATGTCGGTAGTACAACTGGGACTCGGGGCCATCAACGTCATCTGGGTGCCGTTTATGCGGCGCGCCTTTGGCCTGGGCGCGGAGGGCTTGGGTGCGGTGGATACGGCCCAGGGAGTGGGCATGGTTCTGGGGGGCATGGTGCTCGGCCTCGCAGTGGCTCGCTTCAGCAAGAAAGCGCTGGCCGGGTGGGGCATCGTGTTCATCGGCGGGATGATCGCGCTGATGGGTCTCTCCCCCTCTTTCTCGGTGGCCAGCCTCGTCCCAGGCCTGAGCAGCTCAGTGCAGATGGCAGACATGACCGTGGGCGAGCGGTTGCTGCACATGCCGCTCATGCTACTCGTATACAGCATTCTGCTCGGTATCGCGTTGGTGCCCGCCCAGTCGGCCCTGATGACCATGATGCAGTTGGCCGTGCCCGACCTGAAGCGGGGGCGGGTGGGCAGCGCCCTCAATGCCCTGGCGATGGCTGCCGGGCTCGTCTCGATGGCGGCAGCCGCCGCCTCGGGCGAGGTGCTGCCGCTGCGGACCATCTACGTCGTGGCCGGCGTGATTACGGGCGCCGCGGGGCTGGTGGGGCTTGCGGTACTGGAGGAACCGAAGCCTGAAGGAACAGCGCATAGCCCTGTCCATCCTGGCGGTACGACCACGGTGGCCACAGGCATGGCCACGGCGGAGTTACGCGCATCCGTGGACTAGGATCACCCTGAGCGAAGCGAGATTCGTCGCTGCGCTCGGAATGACAGAGGCAAGGGAAAATGCAAGACGAACGGCTCAAGATCCTTAAGATGCTTCAGACGGGGCAGATCGGCGCGGAACAGGCGGCGCTGTTGCTTTCGGCCCTCAAGGAGGCGGAAACACCGGCTCCCGCCGAGGCTCCAGCGCCGGAGGTTCTGCCACCAACGCCGCGTGCTCCGGAGCGCCGCCAAGAGCGCTGGGCCAAGTTCTGGATCTATCCTCTACTGGCCGGCGGAGCGGTGTTGATCGTGGGCTCGGTAATCATGGGCCTGACCTATGCCACGGGCGCGGCCACGGGCTGGCGAGTGTGCTGTGGTTGGCTCCCGTTGTTGTTTGGGTCCATGGTCATCCTCCTGGCGTGGTGGAGCAGGCGGGCCAAGTGGCTCCACTTGAGGGTCAAGCAGCCGCGGGGGAGGACGATCGCGTTTAGCCTTCCACTGCCGTTAACGCTGGCGGCCTGTTTGCTGCGCATTGCTCAGCCTTTTGTGCCGCAACTGAAAGACGCGGGGGTCGACCACCTGATCATCGCCCTACGCGACCATCCTCACGGCGAGCCGCTCTCGCTCGACGTGGAGGATGGCGAGGATGGAGAGCACGTGCAGATTTCCATAGGATGAAGGCACACGTCGTAGCGAGATTCTTTGCTGCGCTCAGAATGACAGAAACGAAGTTGACAAGAGGAGGACGAACATGGCGACGACGGAAGAGAGGATGCAGATCCTCAAGATGGTGGCAGAAGGCAAAGTCTCGGCTGAAGAGGGGGCCAAGCTGTTGGCTGCCCTGGAACCAGAAAAGAGGAAGAAAGAGGGATCCAAGGCAGCGGGCGGGCCAAGCGAGTCGCGGTGGTTCCGAGTTCGGGTCACTGACCTGGCGACGGGCAAGAACAAGGTCAGCGTGAACCTGCCCATCGGACTGGTGGACGTGGGCATGCGCATGGGTGCCCGATTTGCTCCCGAGTTGGAGGGGATGGACCTCAGCGAGATCATCGAGCAGATGAAAAGCGGTGCGCAAGGCAAGATCATCGAGGTCGAGGACAGCGAAGACGGCGAGCGGGTCGAGATCTATATCGAGTAGAGCACAAAGCCCTCTCTTCTCACCTTCGAGAGGAGAGGGCCTGCGGCATGGCGGGCGAGCCTAGCCAGAGTTCACTTCTTGCTGCGCCGCTTCCTGGAACCCGACGCAAATGTGTAAAGCGGTAACAACAGAGGTTCGACCCTGGTGGCCAGGCTAACCCGGGCGCTCCACAGCGCGGTGCGTGCCCGCGCCACTGGCCGGGCCAGGCGCTGGCGCAGTGGCCAGTTGGCCACCGGGATGGCGGCCGGCTCCAGCGGCTCCCAGTGAAAGGCCGCTGCAGCCCAAGTGAGCCCCGCGCCAAAACCGACGAAGACCAGGTGATCCCCAGACTTGATCCGTCCCTCCTGGATGGCATCCACCAACGCCAGCGGGATGGAAGCAGCCGACGTGTTTCCGTAGCGGTCGATGTTCACCATCACTTTCTCAGGCGGCATCCGTAGTCGGCGGCGGGCCAGTTCGATGATCCGATCGTTCGCTTGATGGGGGATGATCAGATCGACATCGTCGGGTGCCAGCCCACTGGCCGAGATGACGTTGGATACAGAATCGGCCAGTACCTTGCTGGCGAACTTGAACACACGCTGGCCGTCCATACGCAAGTAATGTAGCCGTCGATCGATGACCTCGTGGCTGGCCGGATGCACGCCCCCACAGCCAGGATATATCAGCGCATCGTACTCCGAACCGTCGGACCCCATCTCAAATGCCAGGAGGCCGGTCGGCTGGTCACTGGCCTCCAGGACAACCGCACCAGAACCGTCACCAAAGAGGACGCACGTATTGCGGTCGGTCCAATCGACGGCGAATGATAGGTGCTCCGTGCCAATGACCAGAGCGTTGCGGTAGGCGCCGGTCTGGATGAACTGGCAGGCGGTGATCAAGGCCACTACCCAGCCTGTGCAACCGGCCTGTATGCTGAACGCCGGGGTGCCGGGCGCACCCAACTGATCCTGGACCATGCTGGCCACGGAGGGGAGCAGATAGTCGGGTGTGGACGTGGCGACGACGATCAACTGCACGTCCGAAGGCTTGAGCTCGGCCACCTCCAGCGCTTGTCTGGCTGCGGCCAACGACATGGTGCAGCAAGTTTCTCCCGGAGCGGCAATGTGCCGCTCACGGATGCCGGTGCGAGTCCGAATCCACTCATCGCTCGTGTCCACCATCTTTTCCAGGTCAAAGTTGGTGAGCACCCGGTGGGGAACATACTTGCCCCACCCCGTGATCCGAGCGTACTTGGTCATCGCAGCTCTACCCTCTTCTCACGCTATGAAACCTGCCCTCAGACACCCCGCGCTGCAGACTGCGCACCATAAAGTGCCTATGGCATGTTCCTGGCCTTTCAGGTTTGACGCTTCGCGTTTGGCTTTTCATGCCGGGTGCGTAGCTCGTCCGTGCTTGCTACGCAGGACAAAGGCAACGATCACCCCCACGACCGAGGCCACCGACCCGATGGCCGCGCCGATGAGGAGGCCCTTCCGGTGCTGCCAGGGACTAGCCGGAGCGGGCCTTGTCTGCTGGCGCTGTACTTCCAGGATCAGGTCCCCCCGAAGGCGCCGGCGAAAGCCAGGAGCCGGCTGAACGGGTAGCAGGATCCCCTGAAGCTGTTCCGCCAGGTCAAGCAACCCTTGTGCTTGAGCGCTGCGTGCCGTGCGACCCCTCATCGCGCGATACTGGCCGTGTGTCAGCCCGGCGCGAGCCGAAAAAGATTCTCTGTCCAACCTCTCGTTCACGGTGCCCTCCTCCCGGCGTCGTCGGCGGGATGCTTTCACCCAACCCCTCAAATACGATACGCTACCAGGCCCAGCGTCCCTGGCCCGAACTGTACGGCCAGCGACAGCGCCAGATCCGATACAAAAGACTCCTGGACATCAAAGCGCGAGCGCGCCTGCTCCAGCAGCGACTGTCCCTCAGCTGGCGATTCGGCGTGGACGGCGGCCAGGTTGACCGGCGCTGAGGTGCCGACACGCGCAACCACCATATCGACCAGGCGCTCCAGCGCTTTTCGGCGGGTGCGGACTTTGTCGGCCACGTCGATTACACCGTCCTCCAGCAGAACGATGGGCTTGATGTTCAAGAGGGAGGACAGGCTGCTTTGCATTCTTCCAACGCGCCCGCTCATCTGCGCAAAGTGCAAATCCTTCAGAGTTAGGATGATGTTCATCCGAGGCCGAAGCGACTCCATGCGGGCCTGGATCTCAGCCATACTCTTGCCCGATTGAGTCATGCGCGCCGCTTCCAATGCCATGAAGCCCAGCCCGGCCGATCCGCATCCACTGTCAAAGGGGTGGACCCGCACGCGCCCGGCCACCTCTTCCTTGGCCAGCTCTGCCGACTGGAAGGTGCCGCTAAGCTTGGCCGTGACGTGAATGGACAGGATGTCCGTGGCTCCAGCCTCGGCGAGCCGGTTGTAGGCATCCCGGAACTGCCCAACGGAAGGCTGCGAGGTCTTGGGCAATACCCCCGACGATTCGATGCGCCGGTAGAAGGTGGGCCGGTCGATGGTGATGCCATCCTGGTAGGTCTCGGTGCCAAACTGGATGTTGATGGGCACCACAGTGATGTCGTGTTGCCGGTAGAACTGAGCCGGCAGGTCACAGGTCGAGTCGGTCACGATCTTGATCATCCGTTCATCCCTCGTTCAAGTGATTTTGTCTCGCAGCTCCTCGCGCAGGGCGATCAGGGTGCGATGGTAGAGCGACTTGACGGCTCCTTCGCTGCGCCCCATGATCTGTCCAATCTCGGAATTGGGCATCTGCTCCACGAATTTCAGGATCAGCAGCTCCTGCCTGTCAGCGGGCTGGCTGCGGACTGCGGCCAGGAGTGCGCTACGCTGTTCGCGCTGTGCTGTTCGTTGAAATGGGCTGTCCTCGTCCTGCATGCCCACCAGCGCCAGCCGATCCAGCGATACCACTTTCTGCCGGCTGCGATCACGGTGCCAGTTGGCCACCGCGTTGTGGGCGATCCGGTACAGCCAGGAGGAAAAGGGCGCTCCTCGCTGCACGTAGCGCCGGACGTGGCGCATTGCCTGGATAAAGACCTTGGCCGTTAGATCCTCCGCATCGGGATGGCTGCCCGTGCGATAGTAGACGTAGCTGTAGATCCTATCCACATACCGCTCGTATAAGAGACCGAAGGCTTGTGTATCGGTCTTGGCCCGTTCGACCAGGGCTGTTTCGTCGATCGAATCGTTCACCCCGAACCTCTCGTGGGCGCCCGTCGGTCTCGCTGGATAGAACACCGGCAGGCGCGATTGGTTGCGCTGCAGTATACTAAAGATGCGCAAGACGGTCAAGCAAAGTAACCGGGCTGTTTGCCTGAACCTGGTTTCTGACGGACTTGCTCGTCAGCGACAGGTGCGCTATAATCTGTTGTGGAGAAAGGAATGCCACAGCATGGAAGGTTCGCCAGACCTGGAGGTTCAGATCGCAGTCGCAAAGGTGAGCAAGTACGCGGTGAGCGACAGCGGCGACACAGTAGAGGTGATCGAGCGGCCTCAAGGTGGACTGTCGCTCGTGCTGGTGGACGGCCAGCGCAGCGGCAAATCGGCCAAGGCGATCAGCAACATCGTGGCCCGCAAGGCCGTGTCGCTCCTGGCCGACGGCGTGCGTGACGGGGCCGCTGCCCGCGCCGCCCACGACTACCTGCGCACCCTGCGGGCCGGTCAGGTGTCGGCCACACTGAACATCGTCTCGGTGGACCTGGGCACGCGCACCATCGTCGTCGCACGCAACAGCCACTGCCCGGTCCTGGTCATGCACGGCCCGGAAGGCAGGACCCGCCTACTGGATCAGCCCAGCGAAGCCATCGGCATCCATCCTCGTACCCGGCCCGTCATCGACGAACTGCCCATTGTCCCCGATCTGCACGTAGTGGTGTTTACCGACGGAGTGCTGTCGGCGGGGGAACGGTACGGCGAGATGTTCGATGTCTCGGCCTTTGTCCGCGATCACCTACGCGTTGGCTGCGGGCCGGACTGCGCCTGCTCGCTGGCCGACGGGCTGCTGGAGCGTGCCGTCGAACTCGAGCGCGGCCGGCCCGGCGACGACCTCAGCGTGGTCGTCGTGTCGGTCGTGCCCCGCCAGCAACCCGACGATGTGCGCCGGCTGTCCGTTCGATTTCCGATCTGACCCGGTGCGACCGCACCAGGGGTAGTCTGCGAACTGCCCCACACCAGGGAGCAGGCTAGTTCTGAATGGCAGCGAAGCGACGTCCATGGAAGCGAATTCTCTTGGCGCAATGGAGAGACGTGCGCGTGCTGTTCCGTGAATTCCGCTGGCCCCTGCTCCTGTTCATCATCAGCGTATTGCTGGGGGGCCTGGTCTTTGACCGGCTGTATACCCACGCCGACTTGCACAGTCTGACTTACGTCGAGGCGGTGTACGTCGTCTTTGCCCTGATCTTTTTCGAGCAAACGGTCCCGTTTCCCAGCATTTGGTATCTCCAGGCCTTCTTCTTCATCATGCCCATACTGGGCCTGGGGCTCATCGCCCAGGGGGTGATCAGCTTTGGCGTGATGCTGTTTAACAAGTCGGCTAGAGAGGGAGAGTGGCAGGTGGCGCTGGCATCGACCTACAAAGACCACGTGATCGTCGCGGGCATCGGGCGGCTGGGCTTGCGCATTGTCCAGCAGTTGCTCGATTTCGGAGAAGAGGTGGTCGGCGTTGAAATCGACCCACACAACGAGTTTTCCCGGTCGCTCATGGAGCGGAAGGTGCCGGTCATCTTCGGCGATGCCACCCACCTGGACGTATTGTCACAGGCCGGGGTGGAACGGGCAGGCGTCATTGTCCCTTGCACGGAAAACGACCTGACCAACCTCGAGATCGCCCTCATCGCCCGGGAACTGCGGCCGATTATCCGGGTGGTGCTGCGCATGTTCGACCAGGAGGTGGCGCAGCGGGTCGCCCGGGGCTTTAACATCCCCACGACTTTCAGCACGTCGGCCCTGGCTGCGCCGGCCTTTGCCGCAGCAGCGACCCGGTCGGACATCACTCACGCCTTCTACGTGGGTGAGCAACTGCTCAACCTGAGCGAGATCCCGGTCTCCCCGGCCTCTGCTTTGGCGGGCCAGCGGCTGCGCGACCTGGAGCGACGGCTCGACTTTACCGTGGTCCTGCACCGGCGGGGGGATCAGACCGACCTTCACCCCGATCCAGAGATCATTCTCCAGCCGGGTGACCAGATCATTGTCTTTGCCTCTCTCGATGTGCTTAACCGGCTGGGGCAGATGACCCGATGGCCCGTATCACAATCGTAGGCCCTTGCGCTTCGGGCAAAAGCGTTCTGGCGGCACGACTGCGCGAGCTCGGGTATAGCGCCTCGTCCGCGGCGCAGGACCACTCCTATGTGCCCGACATGTGGCAGCGCATCAACCCCCCCGACGTGCTTATCTACCTGGACGTGAGCCTCGACGAGGCCCGACGGCGCGGGCGTACCGGCATGGGCTGGGACCAGAATTATCTGGATCGGCAGAACGAGCGCCTGCGGCACGCCCGGGCGCACGCCGATCTGTACCTGCGCACCGACGGCATGGGCGAGGACGAGGTTCTGGCACGGGTGGTGGAGTACCTGAGCGCCGGGCAACTCTGAAAGGTCAGCGCGGCTCGGGGTTTGACGTAGCGTTGGGCAAGACAGACTGGTGCTGGCGCAGGGAGAGACAATCGGGGCCATAATGGAGTGGCTGGAAGCCATTCACGCTGCGAGGGCCAGACTGCAGGAAGGATGTACGCTTTCGACGACGAACCAGACGAGCGCTGGGGTCTACGGGACGGCAAGGGCCAAGCCTGCGACCGGTATGGGCCGGTGGACGATCTATCGCTGTGCCAAGACTGCGGCACCATGTTCGAGCGCGGCCTGATCCGTCTGCGCGACTGGGACTATGCGGGCGGCCGCCTTTGGGCTATCGGATCAGTACTGCGAGGAATTGCGTGGCCAGGTAATCGCGGAGTATGGAGCACAGCTCGAACTGATCGCTGCAGATGCATAAGGCCGGGCTCGCTACCCATCCGGCGATTGCCAACTCAGCCAGGTTCCTTTGACAAACCCAAAGGTTTTGGTATAATTCGCACGCCACATCTGAGCGCAAGTCGCCAGTGCGGCGAGCGACGCAAGTCGCCATACTACGTTTTGAGGCAGATCACGACAAATGTGTGGTATCTTTGGCATCATCACCGATCAGGAACAGCCCCTCGGACCCATCCTTCTTGAGAGCGGCAAACGGCTGGCCTACCGCGGCTATGACTCGGTCGGCTGCGCCACGGTCGCCGCAGACGGAAGCATCGATCTGCGTAAGGCCGTGGGGCGCATCGACGACGTGAGTGCCCAACTCGACTTTCCTGCCATGCGCGGGGCGCGGGGTATCACGCAACTACGCTGGGCCACGTTTGGAGCGCCTTCTTACGCCAACGCCCAACCCCACCTCGATTCTGACGGTGACATGGTGGGCGCGCACAACGGCAACGTGGTCAACAACGTCCAGATGCGGGAGCTTTTCATCCGCGAAGGATTGACCGTGCGCGGCACCAACGATGGCGAGACCTGCGTGCACGCCGTGGAGCGCCACTTTGACCGGAACGGAGGCGACATGCTGGCCGCCATCCGCGCCGCTTACGCCGACCTTGAGGGAGACTATGCCTTTGTCATCACCCATCGCGACGATCCCCGGCTCTTCGCCATCAAGAAAGGCTCTGGTCTGGTAGCGGGCCTGGGCGATGGACTGGCCTGCGTCTCATCGGACCTGCCCAGCATCTTGCCGATCACGCGGCGCATCGTTCGCATCCACGACGGGGAGATCGTGGTCCTGTCGCCGGGGGCAGTCAAGCTATACAACGTCGGCGATGGATCTTGCATCGACCGGCCCGAGGAATGGTACGATGGCCCGATCGAGGTGGCGGAAAAGGGCGGCTATCCCCACTTTATGCTCAAAGAAATCCACGAAGAGCCGGTGCTGGTGAGCGAGCTGCTGCATCTGCTCAACTCCTCGCCCTACACTGCCCGGTTCCTGGAGGCGCTCCAGGCGCCAGGCGACCGGCCGGTCTACTTGGTGGGTTGCGGGACGAGTTACCACGCCTGTTTGTTGGGGGCGTACTACTTGAACCAGATCGCTGGGCGGCCGGCGATGGCGGTGCTTGGGCCGCAGTTCATCGAGCAATGCGGCCAGAGTGTAGGTCCGGAGGACACTGCGGTCTTTGTCAGCCAGAGCGGCGAGACGAAAGATGTCCTCAACGCGGTCAAGGTCATGCACCAGCGGGGGGGACGGGTGCTGGGCGTGCTCAACGTGCTGGGCAGCACCCTTTCGCACCAAAGCGACGTCTACCTGCCGCTCGCCTGCGGCTACGAGATCAGCGTGCCGGCCACCAAGACCTTTGTCAACCAGGCGGTGCTGTTCCTGTACGTGGCAACCCGGCTGGCCGGGCGCGACGTGGCCGAGTTGAACGCGCTGCCAGATTTGCTCTCGTGGACCATCGAGTCCACCGACCAACCGGCCCGCCAGCTCGCCGCTTACCTGAACGGCTGGGACGACATGTATTACTTGGGCTACGGACTGACGCACCCCATCGCCCTCGAAGGCGCCCTCAAGCTGAAAGAGATCACCTACGCCCACTGCGAGGGCCAGTTCAGCAGCGAGTTCAAGCACGGGCCCCTTTCGGCGGTGCACGACGGCTACCCTGTCGTGTTCTTTACCGCCCCCGGCGACGAGATGATGATGGTCAACCACGTCAACGAGGTCACCACCCGCGGCGGGCGGGCGATCAACGTCGCCGTCGAGAACGCGGCGCTGCGCGCCAACGGCCACGACTATCTCCCCATCCCCGACTGCCCCCGCTTCCTGGCGCCCATCCTGCTCACGCCGCCCGCCCAGCTCCTGGCCTACCATCTGAGCGTCGCCCGCGG
>Ga0315286_10005193_pt1 | contig 12561 bp, 13 predicted proteins | sample YL17G10_0_MG_FD_205038 | JGI IMG/M metagenome (GOLD analysis project Ga0315286, IMG submission 205038) | Sediment microbial communities from Yellowstone Lake, YNP, Wyoming, USA - YL17G10_0 | ecosystem: Environmental > Aquatic > Freshwater > Lake > Sediment | place: USA: Wyoming | collected... | reverse complement strand
GGGGGGGAGCAGGACGGGGGAACCGTCGAAAAGGGTACGGGGGACCCACTGGCTGTCCGGCCGCACGGCGTGGACGATCTGTGAAAGGTCCACGGGGACCACGTCGACGCGGAACCGTTGTCGCAGCTCCTCATCCACTTCAGCGATCATGAAGCGGGGGTCCGTCACCCGCGTCGGCGTGCGGATGCCCAGTCTCTTCTTCAGCTTCTCGCAGGTGCCCGCCGCGATGCCGGAAGCCTTCATGCCTCCCAGGTCGATCGGCACCCTGTCGGGCTGCTCGAAGCTGACCGCCTTCTGAACGCGCTCGCGGGAGCTCATCGACTTCTGCCCCGGCCTGCTCATGCCAGCCTCAGCAGCGCGCGCGCGTTCTCGCCGAAGATGAGCTTCCGCTCCCTGCTCCCCGCGCCGATCTGGCGCATGTAGGTCGACATCCGGGCGATGTGCTCGGCCTGGGGGAGGCAGTTGTCGCTGCCCCAGACCACCCGGGCGAAGTCGATGGGGATGAAGTTCTGGCCGCCTATCGCGTTGTAGAACAGGGGGATCCCGTCGGTCCACGGTCCCGAGCCCGAGATGTCGAGGTACACGTTCTGGTTTGCATGGGCGACGCTCCATGCCTCCATCAGGTGGGGGTAGCCGCAGTGGGCCATCACGAAGGGGACGCCCCGCTTCTCGATCTCTTCATACAGGGGAAGGCAGCGCTCGTCGTCGGGGAAGAAGCCGGCGGGAGGGAACATCTTCACGGCCCGGAATCCCGCATCAAGGAATCTCTTCAGCGTCTGCAGGGCTTCGGGCGCCCGCGGGCCCGCCCATGAGCAGGGTCCGCTCGACGCCGGATGCGTCCATGTCCTTGAGCAGCTCATCGAGGGCTCCGGCCGTGTCGGCGAAGTGGTAGTGGAAATCGATCAGCATGGGATTCTCCTTCCCGCGGCGGTCAGGGCTCGAGGGGCCCCGCCCCCGCCGACGGGGCTGTCACGTGGAGCGCCGGCTCGATGCCGGTCTTCTCCCTGTAGGACGAGCTCGCGTGCGCGGCAAAGGCGTCCACACTGTCCGCCTGCACATAGGCGATCATGCAGCCGCCGAAGCCCCCGCCGGACTGACGCGCTGCCACGACTCCCGGACCGCTCATCATTGCCTCGTACATCCTCTCCATGGCCGGCACGGTCTTCTCGTACAGGTCCCGCTCGCCGATGAATGATCCGGCGCACAGCTCCCTCATCGCGGCCCTGTCGTTCCTGACCAGCGCCGCCATGAAGGCCACCACGCGCTGGTTCTCTTCGAAGACGAACTGGCAGCGCTTGCGCAGGGTCTCGGGCAGGCCGGCCTTCAGGCGCTCGAACAGCGGCGTGTTCACGTCGCGGAGCGTGCGGATCTCCGGCTCCCTCTCCCGCAGCAGCCGGGTGCCCTCGTCGCACTCCTGCCTTCGCTTCGCGTACTCGGAGCCGGCAAGGGTGCGCGGGAAGTTCGTGTCGCAGATCACGATCCGGATGTCCGACGGTATCCTCACCTCGACGTGGGTCAGGCTGCGGCAGTCCAGCAGCAGGGCGGTGCCTTCCTTGCCGAAGACGGAGGAGTACTGGTCGAGGATGCCGCACATCACGCCCACGCATTGGTTTTCGGCCTGCTGGCAGACCTCGGCCATCTCGCGCGGGGAAAGGGTGAAGCTGCCGGCAGCCTGGAACATGAGCGCAGAGGCTACCTCCAGGGAGGCGGAGGAGCTCAGGCCGCCGCCGATCGGCACGGTGCTGTGCAGCACGGCATCCACGCCGGCGGGCCGGTGACCCCGCAGGCCGAGGACTCTCGAGACGCCGCTGACGTACCGGTCCCACGAGGAAGCGGGCTGAGCCGGCTCGGCGCCGACCGCGAACTCCGTGCTCTCGTTCACGTTCATCGAATGGACCCTCGCGCGGGGGGAACCCGAGGGGCGGAAGGCGATCCACGTGTCGAGGTGGATCGCCATGGTCATGACGTAGCCGAGGTGGTCATCGGTGTCCGTGCCCAGGAGCTCAGCGCGGCCCGGCGCCCGAACCCATGCGGTGGGCTCCCCCCCGTACAGCGAGCGGAACCTGGCGACAATTGCTCCCCTGCGCGCTTCCCGGCCGTTCACCTCGCGGCGACCGGGCGCCGGGCGCCGCTCAGCTCAGCGACACATCCCGCCATGTAGTCGATGGCCTCGTTGGTGAGCCGGGGGTGGATCGGCAGCGAGAGGAACCGCTCGTGGGCCTTCTCGGCCACGGGGCACTCGCCCTCCCGGTGGCCCTGGGCTCGGTAAGGCTCGGTCAGGTGGATGGGCATGTAGTGGTTCCATGCCTTGATCCCCTTGTGCATGTACAGCTCCCACATCATCTCCGCCTTGCTCAGGGGATGACCGTCAAGGAGCTGCAGCACGTAGAAGTGGAAGATGTGCGTGCCCCGGGGATCCACCCAGGGCAGCGCGATGCCGGGCACCCCGGCGAGCTTTTCGGTGAGGCGCGAGGCCAGGGCGATGCGCGTCGCGTTGAACCCGTCCAGCTTGGCGAGCTGCGCGAAACCCACCGCGCCCTGCGCATCGGTCATGCGGAAGTTGTAGCCCATGTCGTCGAACTGCAGCCGCCAGTACTCCTTGCCCATCGGGAACCGCGTGTCGTCGATGGGCAGATACTTGTCGCTGCCGCCGTAGATCCGGCAGCACAGGGAGCGGTAGGAGAGGACCTTCTCGTAGAGCTCCCGGCTCGCCGTGGTGACCATGCCGCCCTCGCCGAGGGTGCACATGTTCTTCTGCTGGTGAAAGCTGAACACTCCCATGGTCCCGAGGGCCCCCGCCTTGCGGCCGAGGTAGTCCGCCCCCGGGGTATGGGCGCAGTCCTCGATCACGGGGATGCCGTGTTTCTGCGCGACTGCCATGATCCTGTCCATGGCGCAGCACTGGCCGCCGAGGTGCACGGGGACAATCGCCCGGGTCTTCTTCGTGATCTTCTGCTCCAGTAGGTCGGGGTCCAGGTTGAGCGTGCGCGGGTCCACGTCCGAGAACACGATCGACGCCCCCAGCGTGGAGAAGGCGCTCGCCGTTGCGACCCAGCTGATCGGGGTCGTGATCACCTCGGTATCCGGTCCCACCCCCGCGGCGATCCCGGCGAGAGTCAGTCCCGTGGTCGCGGAGGTCACCGTCAGAGCGTAGCGGGTCCCGCAGTAGGCGGCGAAGGCATCCTCGAACTGCTTCACCCTCTTGCCGCACGAGGGGGCTCCCGCCTTCAGGACTTCCAGGAGGGCCTGCTCTTCCTCTTTGCCGTAGATGCTCCCATGGGCGATCTCCAGCTCGTACTTGATGGCAGGTTTCTGCATATCCTAGCTCCTTTCGACGATGGCGCGGCGGATGGACTGCTCGGCGGTCAGAAGGGGAGTGCGCAGCAGCCTCTGGGCCTTTGCCACGCTGATGATGCCGTTCTTGTGCCGCGGCGCGCGCCCCGGCTTCGATTCGGCCAGCTGCACCGCGATGGGCTGCGCTGCGGCGGGCTGCGCGATGATGCGGGCGTCGGGGAAGCCCATGAGCGCCGCGGCCTTCCGTGTGAGGGTGGCCCGATCGATCGAGTCCGTCGAGCCGATGTGGATCACTCCCGCATGCCGCATGCCCAGGAGCTCGAGCACGCACGCGGAAAGGGTGGACACGTCGACGGGCGTGCGCACCTCGTCGCTCGGGGCCGTGATCTCTTTCCCTGCTCGAAGGCCGGCCTCGAGGGCGGCAAAGAAGGAGTTCCCGCCGGTCACGGGGAATCCCAGGGCAAGGGAAATCCGCACGATCCCGGCGCCCGGATAGGCGGCGAGCACGGCCCTCTCGCCTTCCGCCTTCGTCCTTCCATAGTAGTTGACCGGGCTCGGGGGATCCTCCTCCGTGTACCGGGCCGCCGTGCCCGCGAACACGGCGTCGCTCGAGAAATAGAGGAACGCCGATCCGAGGGCAGCGCTCGCCGAGGCGATCACCCGCGCGGCCTCGACGTTCACCGCCCACGCGAGGTCCCGCTCGCGCTCGGCCCTGTCGATGTCGGCGACGGCGGCCAGGTCCACGACGGCGTCGGGGCGCAGCTGGTCGAGCAGAGCGCCCACCGCCGCAGCCTCCGTGATATCGGCCCGGTGCCAGCGGGCTCCCGGCACTCCCGGCAGCTCGAGCGAGTCGACGATGTGCACCGTCCATCCCTGGCGGAGGGCGGCGAGGGCGAGGTTCCCTCCGACGAATCCTCCTCCGCCGAAAAGCGCGAGCGTGTGGGGCAACGATTCCATCAGCCCATCTCTATCATGACACGCGTGTGGGGTGCAACTCATCCGCGCGGATCGCGGCGCCCGGCGCCCGGCCGGTCGAATCGCCCGCGCAATTGCGCTATACTGGGCGCATGTACCAGTACGAGATCGAAGGCGGCATCCCGTTGAAGGGCAGGATCACGGCGAGCGGCAACAAGAACTCCGCTCTGCCGTGCCTTGCGGCCACGCTGCTCACCGACCAGCCCGTCACGCTGAAGAACGTCCCCGAGATCGAGGACGCCCACGTGATGATGGACATCCTGCGGTCGCTGGGCTCCAGCGTGGAGAAGACCGGCCCGAACGAGTACCGGCTCCAGACCCTCGACATCCGCCGCGACGAGATCCCTCCGCACCTCGCGCAGAAGATCCGCGCCTCCATCCTCTTCGCCGGTCCCTTGCTCGCCCGCAGGGGGAGGGTCGTCCTGCCGCCCCCCGGCGGGGACGTGATCGGCAGGCGGCGGCTGGACACGCACTTCCTCGCCCTCATGGAGCTGGGCGCCCGCGTCGAGATGGGAAACCTTTTCGTCATGCAGGCGTCCTGCGGGCTGAAGGGCGCGGCGATCTTCCTCGACGAGGCGTCGGTCACCGCGACGGAGAATGCGGTCATGGCTGCCGTGCTCGCCAAGGGCGAGACGGTGATCGAGAACGCAGCCTCGGAGCCGCACGTCCAGGACCTCTGCCGGATGCTGAACGCGATGGGGGCGCGGATCACGGGGATTGGCTCGAACATCCTCCGCATCGAGGGGGTGGCGAAGCTCTCAGGGGCCGAGTTCCGTCTCGGGCCCGACTACATGGAGGTCGGCTCGCTCATCGGGCTGGCAGCCGTCACGCGAGGCGAGATCGAGATCGAGGACGCGGGGCCGCAAAACCTGCGAATGACCGGCATCGGCTTCGGCAAGCTCGGCATCCGCTGGGACACCGACGGGCGGTCGATCCGCGTGCCGTCCGACCAGCAGCTGGCCGTCGTGCCCGACCTCGGCGGGAGCATCCCGAAAATCGACGACGCCCCCTGGCCCGGCTTTCCCGCGGACCTGATCAGCATCATCACTGTGGTCGCAACGCAGGCCGAGGGCACGGTCCTCATCCACGAGAAGATGTTCGAGTCGCGGATGTTCTTCGTCGACAAGCTGATCACGATGGGCGCCCGGATCGTGCTCTGCGACCCCCACCGCGCGGTGGTCACCGGGCCCTCGCGCCTGTCGGGGGCGGAGCTCATCTCGCCCGACGTGCGCGCCGGCATGGCGATGCTCATCGCGGCCTTCTGCGCCCAGGGCAGGAGCACGATCCAGAACGTGTACCAGATCGAGAGGGGCTACGAGAACCTGACCCAGAGGCTCCAGGCCCTCGGGGCCAGGATCACGAGGTCAGGGTAGCCGCATGCGCATTCCCTTCTTCCACGTCGATGCCTTCGCGAGCGAGGTATTCAAGGGGAACCCGGCAGGCGTGTGCCTGCTCGGCGAGCGGCTTCCGGACGCCGTGATGCAGGCCATCGCCGCGGAGAACAACCTCCCCGAGACCGCCTTCGTGCTGCAGGGAGAAGGCCGAATCGGGCTGCGCTGGTTCACGCCCACCGTCGAAGTCGACCTCTGCGGCCACGCGACCCTCGCGGCGGCGCACGTGCTGTTCGCTCACGCCGGGCAGCTTTCGGGGGCTCATGGGGCGCGCATCGAGTTCCAGTCCAAGAGCGGCCCCCTCGCCGTCGAACGCGACGGTGAGCTGCTCGTGCTGGATTTCCCCTCCCGGCCGGCCGCTGCCTGCGAGACGCCCGAGGCTCTTATCCGGGGACTGGGCAGCGCGCCTCTCGAGGTGCTGGGCTCCCGCGACTACCTCTGCGTGTACGAGCGGGAGGAGGATGTCGCCTCCTTGCGGCCCGACATGTCCCTCCTCGCCGGCCTGGACAGGTTCGGCGTCATCGCGACGGCGCCGAGCTCGGGGGCCGTGGACTTCGTCTCGCGCTTTTTCGCCCCTGGCGAAGGCATCCCCGAAGACCCCGTCACGGGCTCCGCCCACTGCACGCTCATCCCGTACTGGTCCGGGCGCCTGGGAAGGACGAGGCTCACCGCGCGGCAGATCTCGGCCCGGGGCGGCGAGCTTTCCTGCTCTCTTGTCGGCAACAGGGTGAGAATCGGCGGCCGCGCCGTCACGTACCTCCGAGGCGAGATCGACGTCTGATGCAGGTGCGATTGTCCCATTTCACTCAAAGGAGAATACTCGGCCGAGACGGGAGGGCAGGGTCCGCTGATGAGGACTCTGAGAGAGGTGACCGAGATCCTTCGGGACAGTATGGATTCCCTGAAAAGCCGGTATCCCATCAGCTGGATTGGCGTGTTTCGTTTCCTCGAGCTTGAGCATGATCTCCAGGGCCTGCTGGCGGTACGCGGTGACCTCGTCTCCAAGAAAAGCCTGAAGCCTCATATCGCAGAGAGAGTGCTCCGACAAGTCCTTCTTGTATGAGGAGAGATTTTCGCGATTCCATCGTGGACACGCACGAACGGTTCCTGGCCGATAGGAAGACGGTGAATGCCGTCGTACGAAGCTTGGAAGTACTCGGAGAAGCCGCCAAGAACGTTCCCGAGGAGGTTCAAGCCGAGTTTCCCGGTATACCGTGGCGGAGCATCGTCGGGATGAGAAACACGCTCATCCACGAGTCTTTCGGCATCGACGCGGACATGCTCTGGATCGTGCTCAGCGAAGAGCTGCCCCTGGTTCGGAAGGATATCCAGAGGCTGTACGATCGTTTTGGGAAGTGAGGCAGGCGAGCGAGCTCGCCAGAAACCGAGCCGCGGGTTGTGTTCGGTCCCGCTCATGATGCTGTGAAAAGAATTGAAGATTCCTGACCGGCGTGGTAGGCTTCAAAGAGGACACTTGCACCAGGTCAACTCAGGAGGATGATATGAAGAAGAGGTGGGTTGTCGTTCTATTGGTTGTCGTGCTGTTCCTCGCAGGAGCCCTCGGCGCGAGCGCGCAGTTGCGGCTGGACGGAAACATCAGCTGGCCGTTTCTCCTCGGCATCGAGCTCGGCGACTACGGCGGCACGTCGTCGTCGGCGATCTCGAGCTACGCCTTCCTCTTTCCCGACATTCAGCTCTCGTATCAGTTCGGGGGACAAGTTCTGAGGGGCGGGATCGGGCTGCGGGCGTTCACTCTCATCATCGAGAGCGCGGGCTGGCCCATTGCATACCTCGAGGCGGAGCTGAAGCCCATCGTCCTTCGCGCGGAAATCGGCGGGGGCTGGTTCTTCGCCTTCGGCCTCGCGAATGCGAGCACCACGGCTCGGGTCGTCATCGCCGACGTGAACGCCTCGTGGAAGCTCGCCGAGTGGTTCCGCCTTGGAGTCGGAGGTCTCGCTGTGGCGCCTTTCGACGCAACGCAGAACTTCGGCTACGCAGTTTATGTGAACGGCCGCTTTACGGCGCTGTTCGGCGGGAAGGGCAAGTAGCAGCCCGGGCGGGCTCGTCGCGGAGGGGAGGCCGGCGGGAGAACATGCTGCCGGTCTCCCTTCTCCCTAGAACCCCTTCTCTTTCCTGATTTCCTCGTACGCCGCCTGGATCGCCTTGAACTTCTCCTCGGCGATCTTCACGAACTCGGTGCCGAGGTTCGCAACCCTGTCGGGATGGTTCCGCACGGCGAGCGAACGGTAGGCCTTCTTGATCTCCTCGGGGCTCGCTTCCCGGCTCACGCCGAGGATGTCGTACGCCCTGCTCGCCTCCCGTACGAACTCCGCGCGGACCTGCCGGAAGATCCCCTGGTCCAGCCCGAGGCCGATCGCGATGCGAGAGATGAGGTCCTCTTCGGCGCGCGTCACTCCCTCGGCGTCCGCGCGCGCGATCTCGAACAAGAGCCGCAAGAGAAGAACCCGGCCTTCGAACGTGGAGACCGCGGCGTAGTACGCGCACAACCCCTGCACGTCGATCCTGTCCCTGCCGGCGTACATCTCGTCGACGATCCTCTGGATCAGCTCCTGGTCGGCGGTGGGAAAGGGAAAGCTCTGGCGGAAGAAGCGCTTCATCGCCTCGATGTGCGAGACCTTGACCGCGCCGCCCGCGCCGGCGACCGAGATGGACAGGCCGATGAGGCAGGTGAGGAAGTTGACCTGGGCCTGGGACACGGGATCGGCTGTACCGGCGAACGTCCCGCCGCTCTCATCGAGCGCGCCCGATGCATCCCCGAACCGATCCATCGTGCGCCGCTCCTCCGTCGCCCTGTCGAAAAGATGGCCGAGGAATCCCCCGAGGAGGGTCCCGAGCGGTCCGGCGACCGAGCCAAGGAGAGCGCCGATCAGCTTGCCGGCGATCGCCATTCTATGTCGCCTGGCCTGCCGTGAGCGCGAGGGCGATGGCGAGGAGCACCAGGGAGAGCGCGGCGCCGATGATGAGCGCGGCGGTGAGACCGAAGGCGAGCACGGCGAAGCCCAGGACGATCCTGTGGGCGTGGACGGAGAGCAGGCTCGCCAGCGCCGCCGCGACCGGCACGAGGGGGATGAAGAGGATGGCGAGCAGCGGCGGTCTGCCGAGGTAGCGCGCGCGGAACGCCCACCCGAGTGCGAGCGAGAAAAAACACAGCGCGAGGAAGGCGAAGGGCATGAACGCCATCATCACGATGTCGGTCTCGAGCGCCTCGCGCTGCATGCCGAAGGAGGCCAGCCTCTCGCGCAGGCGCCACAGCCGGGGCAGGCCCATCGCCGCGGCGCCGCCTCCGTCGATGGCGAGGACGGCCAACTCCTCCGTCGTGGGGGCGATGAGGAGCAGGTTTCGCTCTTCAGCCGGCCGGCTGCCCGAAAGGTACACGGGGCCCGCCGGCACGTTCCTGTCGTCGCGGTCGACGCTGAGCATGAGGATCTCGCGCCTGCCATCCGCCATCTCTTCGATCTTTCCATATGGGGCTGTGAGGTGCCAGAGGACCTCGCCGGTCGGCCGGTAGCGGATCGCCTCGAGGTCCATGAGGTACGTGCCCTGCCTCCCCGCCTCGATCATCTTGCCGATGAACACGGCCTCCGTGAAATCCTTCTCGCTCCTGTTGACGAAGAGGATCCGATCGGTTCCGGGCAGGGCGGCCATCCCCTCGATCTCCTCGTGGAAAAACGCGGTGCTCGTCATCAGCTTCTTGCTCTCCGCGAGGTACTCCTGGATGTCCGGGTCCTTGGGAAGGCTCGCCGCGAGGTCGAGGAAACTGTAGTAGGCTGCCACGGGGTCCTTCTCGAGCATCGCGTATGCCGCGACCTTCTTCCGATACAGCTCCGCGGCCTGCCTGTCCTTGCGCGAGGGCGCGGCGCCGGTGATCTTCTCCCACGCCTGCGCGGCGAGCCGGGGGGCGTCAGTTCTGTTGGGGGCGATCACGGCCGCGCGGTTCGCGTAGGAATGGGCCGAAAACCAGTCCTCCCTGTCGTAGTAGTACTGCGCTTTCTTGACGAGAGAGGAGGCGTCGACATCGTCCGGCGGCTCCCGCGGCGGCGCGGGTTTCGACGCGGGCTTCGTTCGAGCCGCGGCCTCCGCCTCCGCCTCGAGTTTTTGCTCAGTGACGATCCGGTTCGTTGTGTCGATCGCGAGGTACAACCCCAGGGCGTCGCGCCGGGCAGCCCAGTCGCCGTTGCTTCTGGCCTTGTCGGCCTGGCGCAGGAACTCGCGTCCGAGCCTGCTGCGGTATTCCATGTCCGCGATCCTGTGCCGGACATTCGGGGCGACCCCCTCGAAGAGCACCGTGTACGCGACGGCGAGCAGGACAAACGTGACGATGGTCGAGCCGGCGATCCTGCTGAAGGGCTGCGGCGGAGCGCCCGCGGCGCGCGCCATCGCGGAGGAGCCGGCGAGGGAGGCGGCGACCGCGACGGCCGCCGCGCACAGTGGAATGAGGGACTCCACGAACAGGAGGAACCCGTTCTTCAGGGCGTACTCCCACTGGAACGCGGGCAGCAGCCTGTCGACGGGGAAGCGCACGGCCGAGTATGCGAAAAAGAGGCCGAAGCCGATGGCCGCGAAAGCGAAGAGGAAGGACGATATCCTGCCCAGCAGCGGCCTGTTCACGATTCCTCCAGCTGTTTCCACCTGTCGGCGGGGATAAAGAGGATGTCGACGAGGAGCAGGAGGATCCCCAGGACGGCCATGGCGGCGGCGGGGAACATGCGGACCAGAAGCCGGTCGGTCACGGCCCGCGCGATGACGGGCGCGACGTCCACCGACAGCACATGCCAGAGCAGGACGTAGCCCCGCGCGGCGAGCGCCAGAAGGAGGATGTTCAGCAGGGGCCAGCGGCTCGCCCGCAGGAAAACGAAGGAAGCGGTGCAGAGGAAAAGCAGGGCGAAGCAGGCCGCGAAGAACTCGGGGAGGGAGCCCGCGAGCAGGCGTTCGAAGTCGGCCGTGAGCACGCCGAAGTCCCTGAGGAAAAGCGTCGTGAACCTGTCAGCGGCGAACAGGGCGCCCCGGGCGAGGCCGGGCTTCCCCGAGATCCTGACGGGCCGGGCTCCCATCAGCGTGACCGACACGCCGCGGTCTGAGATCGAGGCCTTCGCATCCGGGAACACCGAGAAGCGGGCGCCTGCGCGCGCGGGGTCGACCAGGAGGGCGCCGCCGAGCGAGTCGTCCTTGACCGTCCGGGGGTTGAGCAGAACGGCGCCGACCGGCGTGAACCCCGCCGGACGGAAGTACTGGACGGCGGCGGCCGGGGCGGGGCGGGATTTCTGGGCGAGCGCGCGCAGCCAGATCATCCCATTCACGAGGGCGGCGTAGCTCACGACGAGACAGATCAGCAGGCCGAGGAGGCGGGAGAAGGGGCGGCGCGCCATCCGCATGCCCGCCAGCAGGAGCGACAGCACGACCGAGGGGATCATGACCTCGAAGGCGGAGCGCGGCAGGCGCGAAAGGGCGTACCCGAGACCGAAGCGGTGCGCTCCCGACTCGTACATGCCCCATGTGGAGAGGAGGTTGAGCGCGGAGAGAACGACGAGCACGCACAGGAGGATGAAGAGGAAAAGGAAGGGCAGCTTCAGGGGCTCTTTCACCTGGACCGAGGGTACCACGGGAGGCCAAGGTTTGAAAAGGCGGCGGTGCGAAAAAGCGGCACACAAGCCCTTGACCATAAGGGACGATCCTCTTTAAACTGCCTCGACGCATTTGCGCTTTTGCGTCCCGTCATTTCACGCTCAGGAGGATGCTGGTCCAATGAAACGTACCCTCAGGCTTGTCGTGCTGGTCGCGATCCTCGCGCTCCTGCCCCTGTCCGGCGCTTTCGCGCAGGGGACGGGCAGCGGCGAGGTCGATATGATGTGGCTGACGTGGGTGGGCTCGATCGCGGCGCTCGCCTTCGCGCTGTACCAGGCCATCTCCGTTCTGAAGAAGGACCAGGGCACCGATGTCATGAAGGAGATCAGCCGGGCGGTCCAGGAAGGCGCCATGGCCTACCTGAAGCAGCAGTACTCGGTGGTCGGCCTCGTATTCGTCATCCTGTTCATCCTCCTGGGCGTCCTCTCCTTCGGCCTGCACCTGATCTCGAACTTCGTGCCCTTCGCCTTCATCACGGGCGGCTTCTTCTCGGGGCTTTCGGGCTTCATCGGCATGTCCATCGCGACCCGGGCCAACTGCCGCACCGCGGCGGCGGCGAAGAACAGCCTGAACTCGGGGCTCCGCGTCGCCTTCTCGGCGGGGACCGTCATGGGGATGGTGGTCGTCGGCCTCGGGCTGCTGGACCTCTCGATCTGGTGGACGCTCCTGCGCTACGTGTTCCACATGGAGATCGACAAGATCCCGCCCATCATGATCACCTTCGGAATGGGTGCCTCCTCGATGGCGCTGTTCGCCAGGGTGGGCGGCGGCATCTTCACCAAGGCGGCTGATGTGGGCGCCGACCTCGTCGGCAAGGTCGAATCGGGAATTCCCGAGGATGACCCGAGGAACCCCGCGGTCATCGCGGACAATGTCGGCGACAATGTCGGCGACGTGGCGGGCATGGGCGCCGACCTCTACGAATCGTACGTCGGATCGATCGTGGCCACCATGGCCCTGGGGGCCATCGGATCGCTCGCGATCCCGGCCGTCTCGCAGCTGCAGGCCATCCAGGTGCCGATCTCCATTGCGACGATTGGAGTCATCTGCTCGATCATCGGGAGCCTCTTCGTCCGCGCCAAGGGCGACGTCTCGCAGAAGGTCCTCCTGCGAGCCCTGCGCACGGGGGTCTACCTCTCGACGGGCCTGATCGCCGTCCTGTCTTTCGTGTTCGTCTGGTTCACGGTCGGACGGAGCTTCATCGGGATTTGGGGCGCGATGATGGCCGGCCTGATCGCGGGCAACATCATCGGGTACT
>Ga0315286_10005192_pt1 | contig 12562 bp, 9 predicted proteins | sample YL17G10_0_MG_FD_205038 | JGI IMG/M metagenome (GOLD analysis project Ga0315286, IMG submission 205038) | Sediment microbial communities from Yellowstone Lake, YNP, Wyoming, USA - YL17G10_0 | ecosystem: Environmental > Aquatic > Freshwater > Lake > Sediment | place: USA: Wyoming | collected... | reverse complement strand
CTGCACACAACTGAAAGGAACGCTACGGGCTTTCCAAGAGCCTCGCAGCCCCTCAGGATGACTTGTGAGGATTTCTATCGCTGCTCTTGGGAGCGGACTTGACAATTCAGGGTCTAAAAGATATAAAGGAAGCAGTGGAAAAGCCTTATGGCCTGTGAGGTTTTGGTCTGAACCCGGGATGTCGGGGAGATGCCCTCGCCGGCACAATCCTCACGGATTACAAGTTGCCCTTAACCTCGCCGGCTGATAGAGAGGAGGACCCTTCCCAGAAAGAGGAAGGGAGTCGATTCGTCGCTCTTTCTTTCTTGGGACGTGGATCCGTTGCATGCCGAACTCAATTTTGAAGCGCCGAGCCACGCCCCCTCAGGCGCTAGCCATGGGCTTTGCAGTTATCATCCTGATAGGGGCCTTTCTCCTCACCCTTCCTATTTCCACGGCCTCGAGGAAAGGAACTCCTTTCATCGATGCGCTCTATACCTCTACCTCAGCGGTCTGCGTCACAGGCCTGATCGTTCTGGACACTCCCGAATTCTTCTCTACGGTAGGGCAGGTTATCATTCTGCTGCTGTTTCAAATCGGGGGTCTGGGCTACATGACCATGGCCAGCATGATTGCCCTGACCGTGGGGCGGCGAATTTCGCTCCGGGAAAGGGTCATTCTTCGGGAGTCCTTAAACCAACCGACCATGGAAGGCTTGATACGTTTCGTGAAACGCGTTCTCTGGATTACCTTCACCATAGAAGCGACCGGCGGCATCCTCCTCACTCTTCGTTTTCTTCGCCAATACCCGCTCCACCAGGCCCTCTTTTTCGGAATCTTTCACTCCATTTCCGCCTTTTGCAATTCCGGCTTTAGCCTATTCTCTACCAATCTGGAAGCCTACGTCTGCGACCCTCTGGTGAATCTGGTTATCACCTCCAATATCATCCTCGGAGGCATCGGATATCTGGTGATCGTCGACCTCTATGAGCATACCCGAAGCCTGAAGAACAGCCGCCTTCACCTCTCCGTCCACACCAAGTTGGCCCTCACCATCACCGCGTCTTTGATCGTGGCCGGGACCGTACTGATCTACCTCTTTGAATGCAAAAACAGCCAGACCCTCGGGCCTTTGCCCTTTTCGAGCCAGATTCTGGCCTCCTACTTCCACGCAGTCACTCCCCGGACGGCTGGTTACAATACGCTGCGGGTAGGGGCCATGACCCAGGCTTGCCTTTTCTTTACCATTTTTCTCATGTTCGTGGGGGCTTCCCCCGGGGGGACGGGCGGAGGCATTAAGACCACTACCTTTGGCACCCTCGTTGCCACGACCTGGTCCAATCTGCGGGGGAGAAAGGATGTCAATCTCTTTCGCCGCCGCATTTCTCCGGAAAGCATCGATAAGGCATTCGCCCTGACGTTCCTCTCCCTTCTCCTGGTCGTTTCCTTTTCCATTCTGCTCCTAGTCATCGAAAAGCAGCCTTTGCTTCCCGTGCTCTTTGAGGAGGTCTCCGCTTTTGGTACTGTAGGCCTCTCCTCCGGGGCGCCCGGCTCAGTCTGCAGCCTTTCGGCTATCTTCTCCTCTTGGGGCAAACTCCTGATCATCCTGACCATGTACGCGGGGAGGGTGGGGCCCATCACGGTAGGGGCTGCGGTTCTCTCTCGAGAGCCCCAAGGTGAATTTCGATATGTGGAAGAAAAAATCTTAGTGGGATAAGGGAGGCGCCCTACGAAAAACAGACAATTTGCGGTCATCGGGCTGGGGAATTTCGGATTTTCGGTGGCCCAGACCTTGGCGGAGCAGGGGTGCCAGGTCCTCTGTATCGACTCTGACTCGGAAAAGTTAGCGGCCGTGAAGGGCTTCGCCACCCAAGCCGTCCAGGTGGATGCGACTAACGAGGACTCGTTACGCGCCATCGGCATCCGGGAAATCGATGTGGCCGTCGTGAGCCTGGGACAGAACAGGGAGGCGGCGGTCATGGTCACCCTCTTCTTGAAAGAAATGGGGGTGAAGGAGATCATTGCCAAGGCGGTAACCCCCCTCCACGGGCGGCTCCTGCAAAAGACCGGAGCAGATCGCTTGGTCTTCCCGGAGCGCGATATGGGAAGACGGGTCGCCGAGGGTCTGGTCTCCCCGAATATCCTCGACCACCTGGAGGTCTCCAAGGGGTGCAGCATTGTGGAGTTGGTCTGTCCGGGGGAATTTGTCGGAAAGAGCATCCGGGATCTGGGGGTGCGGTCCAAATATGGCGTAACCATCGTCGCCATCCACAAGAAGGGGAAGGGAGGGGAAGAAACGATCATGAATCCGGGGCCCAACGAGGTGATTGATCGGGGAGACATTCTGGTCCTCATCGGGCGCGAACGAGATATCCATCGGCTCAAGCTCTCGTAGAAAGATGGGGGAGGTTCGCTGGACCTCGGACCGGCCTGATAGCAAGACAGGAGAGAGTACTAATAATCAGGGAAAGATTCAAATAAGGGGGATTGGATGGGGTTAGAATTTATATTGAGATGGCTGAGCATCGTAGTTATTGATTTGACTCTGGGGGGTGACAATGCGGTCGTCATCGCCCTGGCGGTCCGAAAGCTGCCTCCGAAGCAACAGAAGTTGGGAATCCTCTGGGGAACTGTGGGAGCGGTGGTGCTGAGGGTTTCCGTTACATTCGTTGCTGCCAAGATCCTGAGCATCCCCTTCCTCCAGGCAGCCGGCGGCCTGTTGCTGATCTACATCGCCCTCAAGCTCCTCCGTCAGGAAGCCCCTACTGATGAGAGCAATGTGAAGATCAGCGCAAACCTGTTTGAGGCGATAAAGATTATCGTGATTGCCGATTTCATCATGAGCACCGATAACGTCCTGGCGGTGGCGGCGGCATCGCACGGAAGCCTTTTCCTCTTGCTCTTCGGATTGGGGTTGAGCATCCCCATCATAATGGCCGGAGCCGCCTTTATCGCTATGCTCATGGGCCGATATCCCTGGCTGGTGCAATTGGGCGCGGGGATCCTGGGATGGGTCTCCGGGGAGATGCTCGTGAAAGACCCAATAATTCATTCCCGAATCGCACCCTACTATTCGGTCCTGAAATGGGCTACCCCAGTCCTGGTAGCAGTAGGAGTACTGGTGGTCGGATGGCTGTTAAATCGGAGGACTGCTGCTAAAGAGGCAGCCACGGAGGAAGCCGCCGTCCCTGAGCAGGAAGTGGTTTAGGACTGAACTGACCCGGGGTGGAAGTCTCGCGGTGGAGCGATTCGGGCCGAGTGAAAGATTTGCGGGTTAAGGATCGAAGGGGAAGGGCCTCAGAGAAGAGGCCCTTCCCCTTCGATCCGCTTTCGAGTTGTCCGCCCTGAACCCCTTTCCTGCATGAGTTTGATTATTGGGCCGGGTACCCGGTTAAGGAGAATCCAGGAATGTTTATTTTGGTGTTGGAGTTGCTGGGATCTATTGCTATCATTCTCTTAAGCTGTGAGCTCTTCGCCAATTCCGTGGAGCACGTGGGGAATAAGTTCGGGATGTCTCACGCCACGGCCGGCTCTCTGCTCGCCGCGGTAGGGACTGCCATGCCGGAGACCATGATCCCCATCTTAGCCCTCATCTTCGGCAAAGGACATGCAGGAGAGGAGATTGGAATAGGAGCTATCTTGGGGGCGCCCTTCATGCTCTGCACACTGGCCTTCTTTCTCTTGGGCCTCACCATGCAAATCCTCCACTGGAGGGGCAAACGCGATAGCCTTACTATGAATGTGGATCTGAAAGCCATGACCTTCGAACTCAAGTTCTTCGTCCCCATCATCTTATTTGTCTTGCTGGTCTCCCTGATCGGTAACCGGACCCTCAACCTCATTGCGGGGGGAATCCTCATTCTGCTCTATGTCTTTTATGTGAAGGCTTCGCTGAAACATGAGGGAGTGGCGGGAGAGGAGTATTCTGAACATTTTTACTTTGGCAAGTATCTACGCATGCCGTGCAACGGCATTTGCATTGGTTTGCAGCTCGCCGTGGGGTTGGCAGGCATTATCCTGGGGGCGCGCATCTTTGTGGATGGCATCTCCAATCTCTCCACCGCCTTGGGCTTCTCGGCCCTCATCATGTCTCTCCTCATTGCACCCGTAGCCACCGAGCTTCCGGAGAAATACAATTCCATCAGCTGGACTATAAGAAAGCAGGACACGTTGGCATTCGCTAATGTCACGGGGGCCATGGTCTTCCAATCGATGATACCGGTGGCCATCGGCCTCTTTTTCACGGAATGGAAGCTGGGCATCACAGAGATGCTGAACATCAGTTTTGCCCTTCTTTCTTCCAGTATCGTGCTGGCAACGATGTTCATCAAGAAGAAGCTCCCTTCCCAAGTCCTGTTGGTGGGCGGGATTTTTTACGTCTCCTATTTGATCTATGTCTTCTTCCTCCGGTAACAGCACGAGAAAAAGGAGAAGTTCTTCTGCTCCCCGTTCCGGGATTTTCCGCTGGCTTCGGTACGTTTATGTTCGGTTGGTGCGAACTAATGATTCCCCGCAGAAGATCGCCTGGGGGTTGGCGGTAGGGGTTTTCCTGGGCGTATTTCCGACCTTCGGGCTGGGAACCTTGGTAGCCCTGGCCCTGGCCATCACCTTTAAGTTCAATAAGGCGGCAGCGGTATTGGGCTCGCTTATCATGAACCCCCTAACCACGCCTCTCTTTTGGACTGCGAGCTCCGCGCTGGGCGCGCTCTTGGTAAATCGGGATTGGCATCATACCCTGAAGATGGTTCAGGCCTTCTCCGGCCATCTGAGGCTCGTCGACCTGACGACCAGAGAAGGTTGGGCCTTCCTCCTGAAGGGCCTGCGGACCGGGATCTATATCTATCTCTTGGGTAACATTCTTATATCCCTGGTCCTGTCCGTCACCTTTTACGCCGCCGCACTCCACCTCACCAGGGCCTATCGGGAAAGGAGGCATCTAAAGATCAGGGGGCATTTGCCGGTTAAATGATTGCCTGAGGGAACGATCGAGTTATGATGCTGAGAGATATACCATTAGAGGTCCTATTCATCTTCCTTCTTATCCTGGCTAACGCGTTCTTTTCCGCCTCCGAGATCTCCCTGATTTCCATGCGGAAGAGCCTAATGCGGCATAGGTCGGAGAAGGGGGATGAGGCGAGCAAGCTCGTTTATAACCTGCAGAGCGACCCGGAGCGCTTTCTGGCTTCCGTCCAGTTGGGCATTACCCTCGTCTCCTCGCTCGCCTCCGCCATCGGTGGGGCCATTGCCATTGAATTCCTTAAGCCCCTCCTGCAAAGAATTCCGTTCCGGAAGATCAGCGCTTCCAGTGAATTTCTGTCTCTCCTTTTGGTCGTCCTGGTAATTACGTACCTGCTCTTGGTGCTGGGCGAGCTGGTGCCCAAAACATTGGCCCTGAACTATCCAGAAAAGGTAGCCCTTTGGGTAGCCCGCCCCATCCATCTCTTCTCGCGCATCTCCTCCCCCTTCATCAAGATCCTCACCTCCTCCAACCGGCTGGTGATGAAGGCCTTGGGCTTGAAGACCCACCTGGAGGCGCCTTTGATCTCCGAAGACGAGGTCAAGATGATGGTTCGGGAAGGCATCGAGGACGGGGTCTTCGACCAGGTGGAGCAACAGCTGATCCATTCCGTCTTCGAGTTCACCGACACCTCGGTGAAAGAGGTAATGGTCCCCCGGCCTCGAATCCGTGCCCTCCGGACGGATTCCTCCCCCGCGGAGATCCTGAAGGCCATCCTGGAGACCGGTTTCTCCCGTTTCCCCGTTTATGGGAAGGATCTGGATGATGTACGCGGTATCTTATATAGCAAGGACGTCCTGCGCTTCCTGGCCGAACAGAAGCCCCTGGATATCTCCGGGATCCTGCATCCGGCTCATTTTGTCCCGGAGACCAAGATGATCTCCAATCTCCTTCCGGAGCTCCTGCGGCGCAGGCTTCATGTGGCCATGGTGGTAAATGAATACGGGTCTGTGGAGGGTCTGGTTACGATCGAAGATCTTATTGAAGAGCTGGTAGGAGAAATCCACGATGAATACGAGCCGCTGGAGGCGGGAGTGGAGAGAACGCGGAATGGTTCTCTCTTGATCGATGCTCACCTCTCCATCCACGACCTGCAGACCCGGTATGGGCTCCCCTTTCCCGAGTCCTCTGAATTTGAAACCCTGGCCGGATTTATGTTGGCTCACCTGCAGAGGATTCCACAAGGCGGAGAGGTCGTCCAATACCAGGACTGGAAGTTCACCATCGTCAATGTGGATGGGAAAAGAATTTCCAAGGTCAAAGCCGAAAAGGTCCCGCCAAAGCCTATGGAAATTGAATCGGCGGGAAATCATCCTTGAAATACTCCGAGGGCTGTGCTAATGAATCGCTTATGAGGCAAGAAGATTTGGGTTCTGGGCAATGCATCATGGGCCTGGATCTGGGATCCGTTAGCGTCAACTTCGTCCTCCTGGATCAAGAGGGAGGAGTGAAGGAGGAGCGCTACATTCGCCACCGAGGGCGACCCGTCGAGACGGTGATAGAAATCATCCAGGACCTTGACGGCAAAGGGCTTCTTTCTCAGGTCGCCGCCGTAGGCGTTACGGGGTCAGGGGGAATGCTGGTCGTCCCTGCTCTGTCCGCAACCTATGTAAACGAGATCGTCACCCAATGCCGCGCCGCTTCCCGCTTCCACCCCCAGGTCATGACCATCATCGAGATGGGAGGCGAGGATTCGAAGCTGATCTGTGTGGAACCGAACGTTCTGGGCGGCGTGCGTCTCGTCGATTTCGCCATGAACACCATTTGTGCCGCCGGCACCGGCTCCTTTTTGGATCAACAGGCTCACCGCCTGGGCCTCTCCATCGAGAGCGAATTCGGGGATCTGGCGCTGAGGTCCCAAAATCCCCCTCGGATTGCCGGGCGCTGCAGCGTCTTTGCCAAATCGGATATGATCCACCTGCAGCAGGTGGCCACCCCGGACTACGACATCGTGGCTGCCCTTTGCTACGCGGTGGCCAGGAACTTCAAAAGCTCCATCACCAAGGGGAAGAAGATCCGAAGGCCCGTCGCCTTTCTGGGCGGGGTTGCCGGCAACCAGGGGATGGCAGTTGCTTTTGAGGATGTCCTGGAGCTTGAGCGGGGGGAACTCTTGATCCCCCGCTATCATGCGTCGATGGGGGCGATCGGCGCCGCTCTGGTCGCGGTCCAAAACCGATCCTCTGCCGAGGCGGAACCCGAGAGATGGAAAGAGGCCCTGGCCTCCCTCAGAGACAGGGGAGAGGAGGACCACGTCGGCTTAGAGCCCCTGATTCCCCCGGAAGCAAAACCAGGGGGGACGGGGAAGGCACTCCCCAACTCCTTCCCCTCCACGGAAAAGATCAGGGGCTACCTAGGCGTGGATGTCGGCTCTATCAGCACCAACGTGGTGCTGATAAGCGAGCAGGGGGAGCTTCTGGCGCGGCGCTATTTGATGACGGCGGGTCGGCCCATCGAGGCAGTTCGACGAGGGCTGTATGAAGTGGGCCAGGAGGTCCAGGATAAGGTAGCCGTGGTGGGAGCCGTAACCACAGGTTCGGGCCGGTACATGATCGGGGATCTTCTGGGTGCCGATCTGGTCAAGAATGAGATCACTTGTCAGGCTCGAGCCGCCGTGGAGTTGGATACCTCCGTGGACACGATTTTTGAGATTGGGGGCCAGGATTCCAAGTATATCTCCCTGGATCAGGGAGGGATCGTGGACTTCGAAATGAACAAGGTCTGCGCAGCGGGGACGGGGTCCTTTCTCGAAGAGCAGGCGGAAAAGCTGAACCTCAAGATCGAGGAGGAGTTTGGGGAAACCGCCCTGCGATCAGAGAACCCGGCACGTCTGGGGGAAAGATGCACCGTATTCATGGAATCGGACCTCACCAACCTCCTGCAGAAGGGGGTGAAGCGCGAGGATCTGGTGGCTGGCTTAAGCTATTCCATCGTCCATAATTACTTGAACAAGGTGGTTGCAGACCGCCGCATTGGGAAGCGCATCTTCTTCCAAGGGGGAGTCGCAGCTAATCAAGCGGTAGTGGCTGCCTTCGAAAAGGTACTGGGCACCCGGATTTTCGTCCCTCCCCATCATGATGTCACGGGTGCCATTGGCGCGGCTTTGATAGCCAAAGATGCAAGTATTGCCTCCAGCCGTTTCAAGGGATTCGATCTGGGGAGCCGGCGGTATTCCGTGGATTCCTTCCGCTGCAATGCCTGCTCGAACCAATGCGAAATCAACCGGGTCAGGGTGGAGGGGGAGCAGCCTCTCTTTTATGGTTCTCGCTGCGACAAATACGAGCTGGGGCAAAAAAAGAAGCCGACCTCCCTTCCCGATCTCTTTGCCCACCGAGAATGCCTTTTTATGGCCCCCTATTTCAAGAGCCCCAAAGGGCCCTCCAGAACCCTGCGGATCGGATTTCCTCGCACCCTTCTGCCCTTCTATGACCTTCACCCCTTTTGGAAGACCTTCTTTGGGGAGTTGGGATTTGAACTGGTCCTTTCCGATCCCACCAATAAATCGATCATCCATGAATCGGTAGAAGGCGTTTCGGCGGAGACCTGCTTTCCCGTCAAGGTGGCCCACGGTCACGTACTCGATCTCCTCGGAAAAGAAGTGGACCTGATCTTCTTGCCCGGCATCATCAGCCTTCCCTGCGATGACCCTAAGATGGAGCAGTCCTTTACCTGTCCCTATGTCCAAACGATCCCCCACATTATCGAGTCCTCCCTCAACTTGAGGGAGCGGGGAATTCCTCTTCTCTCTCCCGCCCTTCATTTTTTCCGAGGGCGCAAGTCTCTTCGCAATTCCTTATACCAGTTGAAGGAACCCCTGCAATGCGAGCGGGAGGAGATCAGCAGGGCACTGGACACCGCCCTTTCCGCCCAGGAGGAATTTCAACTCGAGATGAAAAGGAAGGGGAAGGAGGTACTTTCCCAACTCGGGGACAAGGAGTTGGCCCTGGTCATTCTGAGTCGGTCTTACAACGGCTATGATAGCGGAATCAATTTGAATCTCCCCGCCAAATTGCGGGATCTGGGGGTTCTGGCTATTCCCATGGATTATCTTCCGGAGGCGGATCTCAAGCTATCTGACGAGTTCCCTCAAATGTATTGGCACTACGGGCAGCGGATCCTAACAGCGGCGGAGACGATCGTCAAAGATCCCCGACTTTTCCCGGTCTCTATCACCAATTTTGCCTGTGGCCCAGATTCCTTCATCTCGCATTTCCTGCAAGATCGCCTGACGGGAAAGCCCTTCCTCCTCTTGGAGATCGACGAGCACTCGGCGGATGCGGGTATTATCACCCGCTGCGAAGCCTATCTGGACAGCATTCGGAATGCGAAATCTCGCAAGAGCAAAACCGCCCCGCCCTCACCCAAAAAATCCCTCCCGGCGGCCAAGGATCTTTCCTCCCGCACCATTTATATTCCCTATATGTCGGAGCACGCCTTTGTACTGCAAGCCGCCTTCGCCCATGAGGGCTTGAAGAGCCAGGTCCTACCGGAAACGGATACCGAGGCGCTGACCCTGGGCCGAAAATACACCTCGGGCCGGGAGTGCTTTCCCTGTATCGTCACCTTAGGGGACCTTTTGAAGAAGGCGAGGGAAAAGGAGTTTGACCCTGCCCTTTCCGCCTTTTTCATGCCCTCGGCCAATGGTCCTTGCCGCTTTGGTCTGTATGCTTCGTTTCAGGAAAACGTCCTCAAAGAATTGGGACATGGAGAGGTTGCCTTCCTCTCTCCGGGAACCCAGGATTCGTATGGCGGCTTGGGTACCTCCTTCCGCCGCAATGCCTGGAAGGGGGTGGTGGCGGTTGACCTCCTGGAAAAGATGTGCCGGGAGTTCCGCCCCTACGAGATGAATCGAGGCGAGGCGAATCGTTTGTACCGAAAGGCCCTTGCGGATGTCTGCGATGTCATTACCCGGGGTCAGGACCCTGGCCGTGTACTCAACGCTTCCAGGGAGGCTTTTTCCCAGATGCCGATAGACAGAGCGGTCAGGAGACCTATTGTGGGAATCGTAGGGGAGATCTTCCTGCGGACTCATCGCTTCAGCAATAACGATCTGGTAAACAAGATCGAGGAGTTGGGAGGCGAGGCCTGGGTTGCCCCGATGCTGGAGTGGCTCCTCTACACGAATGCCATCACCAAGGAAAACTTTCGCCAGGAGGGAAAGTGGAAGGACCTGGCCTTCATATGGATTCAAGATCGTGTGCAAAAATGGGATGAGCACCGCTTGGCCTCGGTATTCAAAGGAACCCTGCGGAGCCTGGAGGAACCCTCGACCGAATTGCTTTTGGAGCAAGCGAGGCCGTACCTGGACCCCGCTTACGAAGGGGAGGCGATCCTTTCCGTAGGCAAGTCCATTGATTATGCCCGGAGGGGGCTGTCAGGCCTCATTGCGGTTATGCCGTTCACCTGTATGCCGGGAACCATCGTGACCGCCATCTCCAAGAGGCTGCGGGAAGATCTGCAATTCATACCCTTTCTCAGCCTTGCGTACGACGGTCTGGATGAGGTGCATTCTCAGACTCGACTGGAGGCATTCATGTATCAAGTCCGCGGGGATGGGGGAGGCGGGCGCCACCCATGAAGGTCTTTTTGGGAATCGATGTGGGATCAGTCAGCACCAATATCGCCTTGATGGCAGAGAGAGGTGAGGTGTTGGATTATGTCTACCTGCGGACCTGCGGCCAACCTATCCGGGCCCTGCAAGAAGGGTTGGGACAGATCGATCGGTCTCTGCCACCCGCCTCCCAGGTCGCGGGAGTGGCCACTACGGGCAGCGCCCGCCAGTTGGCAGGCGTTCTGGCGGGAGCCGATGTCATCAAGAATGAGATCACCTCTCATGCCCTCGCTGCCTTGCAGTTCTTTCCGCAGGTGCGGACGGTGGTGGAGATCGGAGGGCAGGATAGCAAGATCATCATTGTCCGGCAGGGTGCGGTGGTTGACTTCGCCATGAACACCGTTTGTGCTGCGGGCACGGGATCTTTCCTGGACCAACAGGCAGCTCGTTTGGGCATACCCATAGAGGAATTTGGCTCCTATGCCCTGCGCTCAAAATCGCCCTCTCAAATCGCGGGGAGGTGCACCGTCTTTGCCGAAACGGATATGATCCACAAACAGCAGATGGGGCACACCGTCGCCGACATTATCGCCGGCCTTTGCGAAGCCCTGGTGCGAAACTATCTGAGCAATGTGGCGAAGGGGAAAGAGGTTTTCGCTCCGGTCGTATTCCAGGGAGGAGTGGCCGCTAACCTGGGTATTCGGAACGCCTTGCAAAAAGCGCTATCCATGGAAATCATCGTGCCTCCCCAATATCACGTGATGGGAGCCATCGGAGCCGCCCTTCTGGCTAAAGATAGGCCCGGTGGCAACGGGCATAGTCGCTTCCGGGGGTTTCAGGTCAGCAGAAGCGAGAGTCGGACTTCGAGCTTCGAATGCCCTGATTGCCCCAACGCATGTGAGATTGTAGAGGTCTTCATCGACTGCCAGATGGTCGCTCGCTGGGGAGACCGATGTGGGAAATGGCAGTACCAAGAGGTCCATCCATCACAGTAGAGAGAGGGTAGGAGGATAGCATGTTTGGAATCGGCATGCCGGAATTGATCGTAATCTTCATTGTGGCCCTCCTGGTCTTCGGACCGAAGAAATTGCCGGAACTTGGCAAGGCCTTGGGGCGGGGACTGGCGGAATTCAAGAGGGCGACGGAAGAGATTAAGAATGAGATCTCCACCGAGGTTCAGGAGATTCAAAAGCAGACTGCGGATTTGAAAAGTCAGGCTGCTGATTTGGCGCATTTTCCTTATCCATTCGGCTCCCCCCAGCAAGGGCAGGGACCTGAGGCCAAGACGGCCACGTCCTCTCCTTCCGAGGTGAAGCCGACGGAGAAACCAGCGGAGGAAGAGAAAGACCATGCCATCTGATGACAAGATGCCCTTTTTTGGGCACTTAGAAGAGTTGCGTAAGCGGATTATGGTTTCCCTGACCGTCGTGGGGATCGGGTTTGCCCTCTGTTTCAATTATTCGGAATCGATCCTGGGGCTCCTGTTGCTGCCATTAAGGAACCATTTAGTCTTTGTCAGGAAATACCCTTTCCTTACCTTTTCAACGGCGAAGGAGATCCCTTCTCTGATCTTTTTGGCTCCGGCAGAGGCCTTCTGGACGCACATGAAATTGGCCTTCTTCGCCGCCCTCTTCTTGGCGCTTCCCATCCTCTTCCACCAGCTTTGGAAGTTTGTGGCCCCCGGCCTCCTTCCCAAGGAGAAGAAGTATATCGTTCCCTTCGTCGTAGTCTCTACGACCCTGTTTCTGGCGGGATCCGCCTTCTGCCTCTTCATCGTCCTCCCCTTCGCACTTCAGTTCCTCTTAACCTACAAGACCGAACACCTGAAGCCTATGCTCTCCGTCGGGAACTATATGGATTTCTCCATCAAATTCCTGCTCGCCTTCGGGCTTATCTTCGAGCTGCCCCTGGCTATGGTGCTGGCTACCCGTCTCGGCTTTCTCACTCCCGAGTTCCTCGCTCGCAATCGCAAGTATGCCATCCTGGTCAACTTCATCGTGGCATCCATCCTGACGCCT
>Ga0315286_10005191_pt1 | contig 12563 bp, 2 predicted proteins | sample YL17G10_0_MG_FD_205038 | JGI IMG/M metagenome (GOLD analysis project Ga0315286, IMG submission 205038) | Sediment microbial communities from Yellowstone Lake, YNP, Wyoming, USA - YL17G10_0 | ecosystem: Environmental > Aquatic > Freshwater > Lake > Sediment | place: USA: Wyoming | collected... | reverse complement strand
GACCAATGCTTGTGGCCGTAAGAATATACCCAGTGCCAGCCAGGTTGATGCTCAGACTACTGAAGGTGGCCACTCCATTTACTGCATTCAGCGTTGTAGTGCCCGACAGTACAGCGCCGCTGGTTCCTGTACCTGTGGTAATTGCCAGACTCACTGAGGCTGTGGATGAGACCACTGTGTTACCATAAGTGTCCTGGATAGTAACCACAGGCTGAGTACCAAATGCTATTCCCGCCGTGTTATTTGTGCTGGGTTGCGTGGTTAAGACCAACTTGGTAGCAGCGCCGGCTACGACATTGAAAGCACTGCTAATAGAAGATATCAGACCAGTACTTGAGGCTGTTAAGGAATATCCAGAGCCAGCCAGGTTAATACTCAGTCCACTGAAGGTCGCTACTCCACTGACTGCATTCCTCGTTTTAGTACCAGATAGTACGGCACCGCCGGTCCCTGTGCTTGTGGTAATTGCCAGACTCACTGAGGCTGTGGATGATGTCACAGTGTTGCCGTAGGCATCCTGCACTGATACCACGGGTTGGGTACCGAATGCGGTTCCCGCTGTGTTACTGGTGCTCGGTTGTGTTGTGAAGGCCAGCTTGGCCGCTGCACCAGCCACCACATTCAAAGCACTGCTAATGGCGGAGGTCAGACCAATGTTTGAGGCTGTCAGGGTATATCCGGTGTCAGCCAGGTTAATACTCAGCCCGCTGAAGGTCGCTACTCCATTAACTGCGTTCAGCGTTGTGATGCCCGCCAGTACTGCTCCACTGGTCCCTGTACCTGTAGTAATTGCCAGACTCACTGAGACTGTGGATGATGTCACCATATTACCATAAGTATCTTGGATAGTAACTATAGGTTGGGTACTAAACGCGGTTCCTGCTGTGTTGCTGGTGCTCGGTTGTGTGGTAAAGGCAAGTTTGGCCGCTGAACCAGCAACCACATTCAAGGTATTGCTAATAGAAGTGGTCAGTCCAGTGCTGGTGGCTGTAAGTGTGTAGCCTGTGCCAACCAGGTTGATGCTCAGACCGCTGAAGGTCGCTACTCCACTGACTGCGCTCCTCGTTTTGGTTCCCGAGAGTACAGCACCGCTGCTACCCGTGCCGGTGGTAATTGCCAGACTCACCGATGCCGTGGATGATGTAACCGTGTTGCCATAAGTGTCCTGTACGGTAACTACGGGCTGGGCGCTAAATGCAGTTCCCGCTGCGTTGCTGGTGCTCGGTTGTGTGGTGAAGGCCAACTTGACAGTTGAACCGGCTATCACATTAAAGGCACTGCTGGTAGCAGAGATAAGCCCAGTGCTTGAGGCCGTCAGTGTATATCCAGTGCCAGCCAGAATGATACTCAGTCCACTGAAGGTCGCTACTCCACTAACTGCGTTTAGCGTTGCGGTGCCCACCAGTACAGCGCCGCTGGTACCTGTACCTGTGGTAATTGACAGACTTACCGATGCTACGGATGAGGTCACTATATTACCATAGGCATCCTGCACTGATACAACGGGTTGGGTATTAAAAGCAGTCCCCGCCGTGTTACTGGTGCTCGGTTGTGTGGTGAAGGCCAGTTTGGCCGCTGCGCCAGCCGTTATGTTTAAAGCACTGCTGATAGCAGAGGTCAATCCAGTGCTTGAGGCCGTCAGGGTATATCCAGTGCCAGCCAGGTTGATGCTCAGACCACTGAATATGGTGACTCCACTGATTGCGTTCAGCGTTGTAGTACCTGCCAGCACTGCGCCGCTAGTCCCTGTACCTGTGGTCATTGACAGACTTACCGATGCTATGGATGAGGTAGCTATATTGCCGTAGGCATCTTGTACTGTCACTACTGGTTGGGTACCGAATGTGTTCCCCGCTGTGTTACTGGTGCTCGGTTGTGTGGTGAAGACTAGCTTGGCTGCTGCGCCTGCCGTTACATTGAAAGCACTGCTAATAGCAGAGGTCAGACCAGTGCCTGAGGCCGTCAGGGTATATCCACTGCCAATCAGGTTGATGCTTAGACCGCTGAAGGTCGACACTCCACTGACCGCATTCCTCGTTTTGGTTCCCGAAAGTACGGCACCGATGGTACCTGTGCCCGTGGTAATTGCCAGACTCACCGACGCCATGAATGAGTTTACTGTGTTACCGTAAGCGTCCTGTACGGTAATTACGGGCTGGGTACCGAATGCAGTTCCCGCCGCGTTACTGATGCTCGGTTGTGTGGTGAAGGCCAGCTTAGCCGCTGCGCCTGATGTAATGTTTAAAGTACTGCTGATAGCAGAGGTCAGCCCAATGCTGATGGCTGTTAAGGTATAGTCAGTGCCAGCCAGGTTGATGCTCAGGCCACTGAAGGTGGCAACTCCACCTATTGCAGCCCTTGTTGTGGTGCCTGCCAGCGCTGCTCCACTGGTTCCTGTGCCGGTGGTAATTGCTAAGTCTATTGATGCTGTGGAGCTAACCGCGTTGCCGTAGGCATCCTGAACTGATACCATGGGCTGAGTACTAAACGCGGTTCCCGCCGTGTTGCTTGTGCTGGGTTGGGTGGTGAAGACCAACTTGGTAGCCACGCCGGCTACTACATTGAAGGCATTGCTAATAGAAGAGGTTAGACCAGAGCTTGAGGCTGTTAAAGTATATCCAGAGCCAGCCAGGTTAATACTCAGTCCACTGAAGGTCACTACTCCATTGACTGCGTTCAGCGTTTTAGTTCCTGAGAGTACGGCACCACTGGTCCCCGTTCCTGTAGTAATTGCTATACTCACCGACGCTGTGGATGAGGTCACTGTGTTGCCATATGTGTCCTGGATAGTCACTATGGGTTGGGTACCGAATGCGGTTCCCGCTGTGTTGCTGATGCTTGGTTGTGTAGTGAAGGCCAGCTTGGCCGCTGCGCCAGCCACCACATTAAAGGCGTTGCTAATAACAGAGGTCAGACCAGTGCTGGTGGCTGTAAGTGTGTAGCCTGTGCCAGCCAGGTTAATACTCAGACCACTGAAGGTCGCAACTCCATTGACTGTGTTCAGCGTTGTGGTACCTGCCAGCACTGCACCGCTGGTTCCTGTGCCAGTGGTAATTACCAGACTCACCGATGCTGCGGATAATGTCACTGTGTTACCGTAAGTGTCTTGGATAGTAACTATAGGTTGGGTACTAAATACAGTTCCCGCTGCGTTGCTGGTGCTCGGTTGTGTGGTGAAGGCCAGCTTGGCCGCTGCGCCTGCTGTTACGTTTAAAACACTGCTGATAGCAGAGGTAAGACCAGTGCTTGAGGCCGTCAGGGTATATCCAGTGCCAGCCAGGTTGATGCTCAGACCACTGAATGTGGTGACTCCACTGATTGCCGTCCGTGTTGTGGTACCTGCAAGCACAGCGCCGCTGGTCCCTGTACCTGTGGTAATTGACAGACTTACCGATGCTACGGATGAGGTCACTATATTACCGTAGGCATCTTGCACTGTCACCGCGGGTTGGGTACCAAATACGATTCCTGCCGTGTTGCTGGTGCTCGGTTGTGTGGTGAAGGCCAGCTTGGAAGCTGTTCCTGCAACTATATTTAAGGTATTGCTGATAGCAGAGGTAAGGCCACTGCTTGAGGCTGTCAGGGTGTAGCCTGTGCCAACCAGGTTGATGCTTAGACCGCTGAAGGTCGACACTCCACCGACCGCACTCCTTATTTTGGTTCCCGAGAGTACAGCACCACTGGTGCCTGTGCCGATGGTAATTGCCAGACTCACTGAGGCTGTGGATGACGTCACCGTGTTGCCATATGTGTCCTGTACGGCAACTATGGGTTGGGTACCAAATACGATTCCCGCCGTGTTGCTGGTGCTCGGTTGTGTGGTGAAGGCCAGCTTGGCCGCTGCGCCTGCAGTTACGCTTAAAGCACTGCTGATAGCAGAGGTCAGACCTGTGCTTGAGGCTGTCAGCGTATATCCAGAGCCAGCCAGATTGATGCTCAGGCCACTGAATGTCGCCACTCCACTGACTGCCGTCCGTGTTGTGGTGCCCGCCAACACAGCACCGCTGGTCCCTGTGCCTGTGGTAATTGTCAATGTCACCGATGTTGTTGACGATGTCACTACGTTGCCGTAGGCATCCTGCACTGACACCACGGGTTGGGTGCTAAAAGCAGTCCCCGCTGTGTTACTTGTGCTCGGTTGTGTGGTAATAGTCAGCTTGGCCGCTGCGCCAGACGTTACGTTTAAAGCACTGCTGATAGCAGAGGTCAGTCCAGTGCTTGAGGCCGTCAGGGTATATCCGGTGCCTATTAAGTTAATACTCAGTCCACTAAAGGTTGCTACTCCGCTAACTGCGTTCAGCGTTATGGTGCCTGCCAGCACAGCACCGCTAGTCCCTGTGCCTGTGGTAATTGCAAGACTCACTGAGGCTGTGGATGAGGTCACCGTGTTACCGTAAGTGTCCTGTATGGTAACCACAGGCTGAGTGCCAAATGCTATTCCCGCTGCATTACTAGTGCTCGGTTGTGTGGTGAAGGCCAGCTTAATAGCTGTGCTTGACCCTACATTGAAGACATTGCTAACAGCAGAGGTCAGACCAGTGCCGGTGGCTGTCAGTGTATATCCGGTGCCCGACAGGTTAATGCTTAGACCGCTGAAGGTCGCCACTCCACTGACCGCACTCCTCGTTTTGGTTCCCGAGAGTACGGCACCGCTGGTACCCGTGCCGGAGGTAATTGCTAACGTTACTGATGCAGTCGAAGATGTAATTGTGTTGCCGTAGGCATCCTGCACTTTCACCACTGGTTGGGTACCGAATGCGGTCCCCGCTGTGTTACTTGTGCTCGGTTGTGTGGTGAAGGCCAGCTTGGCCGCTGCACCTGCCGTTACGCTTAAAGCACTGCTGATAGCAGAGGTAAGACCAGTGCTTGAGGCCGTCAGAGTATATCCAGAGCCAGCCAGATTGATGCTCAGTCCACTAAAGGTCGTTACTCCACTGACTGCGTTCAGCGTTGTGGTGCCTGCCAGCACTGCTCCACTGGTCCCTGTGCCTGTGGTAATTGCCAGACTCACTGATGCTGTGGATGAGGTAACTGTGTTACCATAAGTGTCCTGGATAGTAACTATAGGTTGGGTACTAAACGCGGTTCCCGACGTGTTGCTGGTGCTGGGTTGCGTGGTGAAGACCAACTTGGTAGCAGAGCCGGCTACTACATTGAAGGCATTGCTAACAGCAGAGGTCAGACCACTGCTGGTGGCTGTCAGTGTATATCCAGTGCCAACCAGGTTGATGCTTAGACCACTAAAGGTCGCCACTCCACTGACTGCGCTCCTCGTTTTGGTACCTGAGAGTACGGCACTGCCGGTTCCCGTGCCTGTAGTAATTGCTAACGTTACTGATGCGGTCGAAGATGTCATTGTGTTGCCGTAAGCATCCTGGATGGTCACCGCAGGCTGGGTACCGAATGCGGTAAACACCGCATTACTTACACTGGGTTGCGTAGTGAAAGCCAGCTTGGCCGGTGTACCAACCGTTACATTTAAGGCACTGCTGGTAGCAGAGATAAGCCCAGTGCTCGAGGCTGTTAGGGTATAGCCTGTGCCAGCCAGGTTTATGCTCAGCCCACTAAAGCTCGCCACACCGCCAACTGCGTTTATCGTTGAAGTGCCTGCCAGCACTGCACCGCTGGTCCCCGTGCCTGTAGTAATTGCCAACGTCACTGATACGGTGGAGGAAGTCGCAGTATTGCTATAGGTATCTTGCACCGTCACTACGGGCTGGGTAATAAATGCAACTCCTGCTATATTACTTACACTGGGTTGTGTGGTAATGGCTAGTTTTGTAGCTGCACCAGCCACTACATTGAAGGCATTGCTGGCAGCAAATGTTAGACCAGTGGCAGTGGCTGTCAGGGTATATCCTGCGCCAACCAGGTTGATGCTCAGACCACTGAAGGTCGCCACACCACCGACTGCAGTCCGTGTTGTAGTGCCTGAGAGAGCGGCGCCACCGGTCCCTGTGCCTGTGGTAATTGCCAACGTCACTGATGCGGTGGAGGAAGTCACCGCATTGCCATAGAAATCCTGCACTGTCACCACGGGTTGGGTACTAAATGCAGTCCATACTGTATTGCTATAGCTGGGTTGTGTGGTAAAGGCCAGCTTAGAGGCTGTGCTTGCCAATACATTGAATGTGTTAGAAGTACCACTCTTACCGGAGCTTGCTCCAGTGAAGATTATAGTCTGGTTAGTTAGAGCCTTGGTGAGTGTCATACTTACTGTTGCTACGCCGGTGCCATTGGTGATAGCAACTGAGCTTGGCGTGGCTCCGGTATCTGGCGTGCCAAAGGAAATGTTAACCGTCTCCCTGCCATCACCTATATCAGTGCCGGAAGCATTCTTCGCACGAATGGTCACACTGAAGGATGTACCGGCAGTCTGCTGTAAACCGACTGCAGATACTGAGTAGTGGTCAATGTTAAGAATAGTGAAAGAATAGCTGTCAGTGGGCATTTTACTGCCGATCTTGTCTCGAGCATCAATAGTGACATCGACCACCTGCCCATATTCGAATTCAATTGTAGGTGTATATCTAACAGTGTAGTCATTTATCGAACCTGGAGTTGTTGGGGTAATTGTTGGCGTTACTTGGCTACCTTCAACAGTCATTTTGATAGTGGATATCTCAACCCCAACCCCATCGTCCTTAATGCCGACTATGATACTGGTACTGAAAGGCCGTCCCGTAGCACCTTTTGCCGGTGCCCACCCATAGGTATATGGCGGAACATGAGTCGTGAGGTCAAGTTGTGTTATATCTCCCTCAAGTTGTAAAATTGCAGTCTGGTCACACTTGATTCCATTTGCGTAAAATTCCACTAAATCGCCCTTGTGAACAGCAACACCCTGAACAATCATGGGAGAACCGTAAGTAGCATAGATTCCAACTTGAGATGTTGTGACGCTTCCACTCAATACCCCATGCACCCTGGCAGTTACAATTGTACTTGTCGGAGCAGATGCCCCGTCAAAGCTCAAGGAGCCCCAAAAGTCCCAGAAATTTGAAATTGTACCGCTACTGACGTTGAATGAGTTAGAAATACCAATTTTACCAGAGGTGGCTCCGGTGAAGATGATGCTCTGGCCACTCTGTCCAATTGTCATAGTCATGGGTACCGTCGCAGTGCCATTGGTAGTGACTGTAGATGTCTGCGCAGCTCCGGCATCTGCCTTGCCAAAGGTAATGTTGACCGTCTCACTGCCGCTGGCTATGTTATTGCTGTTTTGGTCCTGGGCTTGTATGGTTACATTGAAGGTTGAACCAGCAGTCTGTGGCGAGCTGATATTCGAAACCCAGTAATGATGAATAGCCCCTGCATTAACATCAAAAAGGTTGGAAGTGCCTGTCATGCCGGAAGTGGCTCCGGTAAAGATAATACTTTGGCTCGTTTGGGCCTTGGTCATAATCATACTAAATGTTGCTGTGCCATTGCTGGTAATTACTGAGAGTGGCGAAGCAACGGCATCTGCTATGCCAAAAGTTATATTGACCGTCTCACTGCCATTGTTTATGTTATTGTTGTTTTGGTCCTGGGCTTGTATGGTTACGTTAAAGCTTGTGCCAGTAGTTTTCGGTGAGCCTATACTCGATATCCAGTAATGAGCAACTGCACCAACTGTGAAGGAATAGCTATCAGTAGTCATTACATTAGCGGGATTAGCCAGGTCTTTGGCATCCACGGTAACATCCACCACCTGCCCATTTATAAAATCGGATAATGGGTTGTAAGTTACAGTGTAATTGGCTGCCGTACCCGATATTGTGCATATGTTAGTGTCGAATAGGTTTATTGGGACGCCTTCCACAGTCAATTTGACGGTGGAGATATCAACCCCAGCCCCATCATCTTTGACGTGGAACACGATATTAGTATTGATAGGAACCCCGGTAGCACCTTTGGCTGGGTTCCAATCGGAGGTATAGGGGGGAGCGCTAACTGTCAAGTCTAGATTATAAATATTAAATGGATGAGTAAATGTGTTAATGGTTGCGGTTTGGACGCACTGGTAGCCGTTGGCAAAAAAGTACACTATGGAGCCATTAATAACACTTGCACCCTGAACTATTAGAGGAGTATCGAAGGTAGCATATCTGCCTACTTGAGTTGTTGTGATGCTCCCACACACTACTCCCTGGACCTTGGCCATTACTACGATACCAATAGGGGCATCTATCCCATCAATGTGCAATTCGCCACTAAAATAATAAGGCCCGGACGCACTTACGTGTAATGTATTTTTGCCGTTAGGCAGGAGCATACCAGAGACCGTTGCCACTAGCATTGTGGCAACAATAGTAAGATGTAAAAATAATTTAGTCTTAGCTAGGCCGCTAAGTTTCCCTTTCATGAGGTCTCCCCTCTAGAAGCCTTAGGGATAAATTTCCACCACTGTTGTAATCCAATGCTTTTGCCTTTCTTTAGCCTATGAGACCCTACCCCACATCGCGAACTGTCTATTACATTATTCTTTCTATATCGTATTATACCATTTGCAGTATTACACAACATGTTTTGGTTTATTGGATTTCTAGGAATACAATCGTATCCGCGTATTTCCCAAATATCTAAGGCAATCTCAGTATTTGCTGCAAACTCCTTATGATTCATCCTGCCCTAGTCCAAGTTGATATTATTTACAATATTGCAGAACTCATCCGGTTATATTTTTATATACTTCTCTCTCCCCCTCAGCGATATGTAAACACATTACTGCCATTTTATCAGGCGTCTATAAATATATTACGTAAAATGTTAATATATTACGTGAAACAGCCATATTGATACGTAAATTCTTTATTCTTTTCAATGACCTTGGGATATTTATCCAAAGTAATTGTCTCTCTGTCCTCCAAAATCTTCACCGTGAGTTTCAGGTTAGAGCCCATCATAAATATTAACGGAAACATTGTTGTATAACGGAAATCCAATGCACAAATCGTACAGCATCCCTAATTTTGCGGATTAACAAACTAAAGGTAAATTCAATTCTCCCGCCATCTGCAAAAGTAAATCCCCCTGACTCTAATTTTATTCGAATACTGGATATTTATCAAGCTATTATTAATTCATATATACCTAATTTCCATTTTTAATACATATAACAGTACAGAAATGCCTATCGTGACCACTTGACAAGAGTCATGGAGAGTTGATATTATGTTACTAATTATTTGAAAAGATTACATATTGAAAATATAATATGTCTCTTATTGCTCATGATCTATTTGTACGACGGATGACTAAATATCTTCTAAAATAAACAAAGAGCGCAAATTAGCCAATACAGGGCATTTTCCCTGATCGTGTATCATAAGCATGACTACCAAATATTAGCCTTCATACTTTATACACAGTCGGGAGAGGAGAGTTAGAGATGGGAACCTATAGAAAAAAGATTTTGGATATTGACCTGACCACAGGAGCTATCAAAACATCAACTCTAGATGACGAAGTATTGCGGAAATTCATAGGGGGAAGCGGATTGGCTGCCAAGCTTTTTCTTGACCGCGTCTCACCAGGTCTTGACCCTATTTCAGATGAAAATGTTCTTTTTATTATGACTGGCCCTCTAGCTGGTACTACTCTTCCCTCGGTATCGCGCTTTGAAGTATGTTTCAAATCACCACTAACCGGCATCTGGGGAGAAAGCTCCTGTGGAGGCAATTTCGCCCCGGAGCTAAAAGCGGCTGGCTATGACGGTATTGCCATAAGTGGGTCTAGCAACAAGCCTGTTTACATCTTTATTGAGGACGAGAAAGTAGAAATCAGGGATGCATTGGATCTCTGGGGTAAAGATAGTTATGAGAGCACTGATCTTCTGAAAAAGAGCCATGAGGGTAATAGGTCTGTAAAGGTGCTAGCTATAGGCCAGGCGGGAGAAAAATTAGTAAAATATGCCTCAATAGTAAACGACAAGGCAAATGTAGCTGGTCGCAGTGGGGGTGGAGCGGTAATGGGCTCCAAAAAGCTAAAAGCTATAGTTGTGCGGGGTAGTGGTAAACTGGTAACTGCAATGCCTGAAGAGTACGCAGAAATTCGCAGGGCCTGTCTGGAGAAGATCAAAAATAGCCCTGTTACTCAATTTATGCACGAGTACGGCACTAATGGGTCTATGGCAGTCAGCGCTGCTGTAGGAGAGTTACCGATCAAGAACTGGACCCAGGGCGAAGCGCCTGACATCATACCAAAGATAGACGCAAGTGCACTGACCTCTACCTTCCTCACCAGGAGACATGCCTGTCACGGCTGTCTTATTGCTACCAAGAGAGTGGTCAAGGTTGATCCTGGTCCTTTCCAAATGACTGAAGGGCCCGGGCCTGAATTCGAAACCGTTGGCGCATTCGGGAGCCTGCTGCTAAATGACAACCTGGCTGCCGTCTGCAAAGCAAACGATCTGTGTAACAGGTATGGAATGGACACTATCAGTTGTGGGAGCATCATCGGACTTGCCATGGAGTGCTTCGAAAAAGGGCTTATCAACTCCAATGACCTTGATGGTGGCCAATTGAGATGGGGCAATGCTGATGATGTCATAGCTATGATAGAGAAGATTGCAAACCGTCAGGGTTTCGGAGATGTGTTGGCTCAGGGTAGCAGGCGTGCTGCCATGAAGATAGGAAAGGGTGCCATCGATTTTGCGATAGAGGTCAAAGGCCTTGATCTGCCCATGCGAGACCCACGGGCCTATCATGGTCTTGGACTAGCCTATGCTATGTCTAACCGTGGTGGTTGCCATGTAGAGCACATGGTCACTTATCTTGAGGTAGGTGGGTATGTCGCTCCTGAGATTGGGCTTGCAGGTGGTTACCTAGGGCAGACGAGCCAGGGCAAGGCTGAAATAACAGTCATAGGTCAGAACGTGGGTGCGTTGACTAATGCCGCAGCATTGTGTCACTTTGCCATGATCTCCTTGAGCATCAATGACTTTTTGGGTATGCTCAGGACAACCACCGGCTTCGACTATAATCTTGAAGAGCTTATGCAGTGCGGGGAGCGTATCTGGATGCTTAAGAGAGGTCTGAATAACCTGATGGGTGTAACCGCTGCAGATGACCGGCTACCCCAGCGTATTCTCACCCCACTGAAGGAAGGAGCTGCTGCAGGTTCTGTGCCTGATATGGAATTAATGCTAAAGGAGTATTACAACCTAAGGGGTCTTGATGCTAAGGGATATCCCCTGAAGGCAAAGCTAACCAGCTTGGGATTGTCGGATCTGTCCACAAAGCTACAATGCTTGCAATAATGCATTTAAATTAATATAATCTACCCGTTGTTCATACTTCGGGCGGAGACATTAAACTGTGGTCTAGCAACACTTAGATTATCGGCAAACTCATATAAAAGAATGCCCCTTCTCCCTTTTTATCACCACATCATACAGCTATTACCATTTAATAGTAAAAAATGCTAAAACAAATGGGTAAAAAGTACTATAAAAATAAGCCGTTTGTACTACATACTTATGGAATATGGTGTTGTATAATGGCAAATGAGATAATAGATAGATCGTGAAAAAATAATGAGTCAATTTGGGCCCGAACCATAGAGCAAGGCATACTATCCTTGTTTTCTAATGGCCTTGTATGGTGAAGGACACAGAGATGAACAGGATAAATCTGCAAAAGAGGTCCGTTGATTTTTTATTGCGTAGGGTGATCATCACCGTTCTTCTGTGCTTGTTCATTTATGGCCCTATTGCCAATGTGACACAGGAGAATACCGCTGTTGCTGACGATGCGGGGACAGTTAGTGACAGTGCGATGGACGCCTTATGTAAATCTATGCAAGATATCGAACAACAACTGGAGAATTTAACACAGGTACAAAAGAAGATAGACATAGATATTCTGCGGGTACTGGGGGAGATAGAGGGAATAGGGCCTACTGAGACACCTGATGTTCAAGCGATGTCTGAAAATACAGGTCAATACTCCTCATTATCTTCTCTGGTCAAAACAGACAGAGATGGCAATATCCAGGTAGAACTTACTGTATCCAGCATAAACTCAGAACAGCTCAATGAACTTAGAAACCTGGGTATGAATGTCTCCATCACTCTGCCGGAATACAGCGTAGTAGAGGGTTGGCTGCCTGGCAATCAAGTTGAAGCAGTGGCTAACCTTGACTTTGTGACACACGTTGGAACACCAGGCTATCCGATTTACCATAGCGGGTTAGTCAATTCCCAGGGTGATTCAGTGCTCAAAGCAGATTTGGCCAGAGCGCAATTCGGGGTTGATGGTAGTGGTGTAAAAATAGGTGTGATATCGGACGGCGTTACTCACTTAGCCAATTCAGTGGCTTCGGGGGATTTACCGTCATCCCCAGCAGTTAGTGTGTTGAAAGCTGGATCTGGAGATGAAGGCACAGCTATGCTGGAGATCATCCATGATCTTGCCCCCGGAGCACAGCTGGCTTTTTATGGCATAAACGCATCGGATACTAGTTCAGAAATGATTTTGGGTATTAGAGCCCTTGAGGCAGCAGGCTGCCGTATCGTTGTTGATGATCTAACTTTTTCTAATGAACCAAAGTTTGAGGATGGCCCCATAGCCCAGGAGACG
>Ga0315286_10005189_pt1 | contig 12566 bp, 6 predicted proteins | sample YL17G10_0_MG_FD_205038 | JGI IMG/M metagenome (GOLD analysis project Ga0315286, IMG submission 205038) | Sediment microbial communities from Yellowstone Lake, YNP, Wyoming, USA - YL17G10_0 | ecosystem: Environmental > Aquatic > Freshwater > Lake > Sediment | place: USA: Wyoming | collected... | reverse complement strand
GACCTCGGGGCCGTGGTGAGCGTTCCCCTGCAGTGCAGTCATACGCTGCTTCCGGGCGGCGAGACCCACGAGTTGTGCGGCGCGCGCTGCATCGTGGGCGACGCCACGGTGCTGGTCCCGCCACCCGGCCCCGCGGCCGAGTCCTGGGCCGCCGACCGGGAACAGCGCCAGCGCCACTGCCTCAACTGCGATTTCATGCCCCTGCTGGGCGTACTCGGTGTGGCACGTGCCTGCCACGGACGCGGAGAAGGCCCGGTCGGTCCCTTCCAGGCCTCCGAGATCACCATGCTCGAGCCCATCGCGCTCTCCATCGCGCCGATGGTCGAGAACGCCAGCCTCACCCAGGAGCTGCGCCGCAGCGAGCGTTTCCGCGAGCACGTGCTGGACAGTATGGCGGGCGCGCTGGTCGCGGTGGACCTGCGCGGCGCGGTGCTCACCTTCAACCGCTCGGCCGCGGACCTGCTCGGCTTCCGCGAGGACGAGGTGCTCGGCCACCCCTTCGGCGAGCTGGTGGGAGTGGACGGCGAGGCGGCGCTCCACGCCACGCTCGAGCACGGCCGCGAGGCGGTCCGCGAGGAGGTCATGCTGCGCGCGCGCGACGGCGCGCCCGTGCCGGTGAGCCTCACGACCTCCCTGCTGCGCAACGAGAAGCGCGGCGTCTACGGCGCCATCGCGACCTTCATGGACCTGACGCCGCTCAAGCGCGCCGAGGAGCGTGCCCGCCAGCTCGACCGGCTGGCCGCACTGGGGCGCTTCACCTCGAGCGTGGCGCACGAGATCCGCAACCCGCTCACCGGCATCGCGGCCGGCGTGCAGTACCTCTCGCGGGGGATCCCGCCCGCGGATCCGCAGCGCGAGAATCTCGAGTTCATCCTGAAGGAGATCCGCCGGCTCGACCGAATCGTGCAGGATCTGTTCGACATCACCCACCCGCGGCGGCTCCAGTCGCTCGTGCGCCCGATCGAGGAGTCGGTGAAACGCGCCGTCCAGTGCCTCGAAGCGCTTTGCGGCGCCCGCGGCGTCACCGTGGCCCTGGACCTGGCGCCGCGCACGCCGCCGGTGCCCCACGATCCCGACCAGCTCGAGCAGGTGCTCATCAACCTGCTCAAGAACGCGGTCGAGGCCTCGGCACCGGGCGCCACGGTCCGCGTGCGGGTCGCGCCCCTGCCGGCGCACGAGACGCGGCGCGGACGAGGGACGGTCCGCTCCGGCCCCGCACCCAGTCCCCCGGGCGTGCAGATCCAGGTCGAGGACGAGGGCTGCGGCATCACCCCCGAAGCGCGACAGACCCTGTTCGAGCCATTCTTCACCACCAAGCCGGACGGTACCGGGCTTGGGCTCTACATCAGCCACGACATCGTCAAACGCCACGGCGGACGCCTGGCGGTGAACAGCGATCCGGGACGGGGCACCACCTTCACGGTGGAGCTGCCCCTGGAGAACCACGGAGGGACCCCATGAGCAAGGCCAACATCCTGGTGGTGGACGACCAGGAGTCGATCCGCCACTTCGTCAGCAAGGCGCTCGGCGACGAGGGCTACACGGTGCAGACCACGGGCTCCCTGCGCGAGGCCCGCCAGGTGCTCGAGCACGACGTGCCCGACCTGGGCATCTTCGACCTCAAGCTCCCCGACGGAACCGGCATCGATCTGCTGCGCGAGGTCCGGCGGGCGCACCCGGAGGTCCCGATCATCCTGATGACCGCCTTCGGCGAGGTCGAGACCGCGGTCGAGGCCATGAGCGCCGGCGCCTACTGGTTCGTGAAGAAGCCCTTCCAGAACGAGGAGCTGCTGGCGCTGGTGGGCCGCGCGCTGGAGTCGCAGAAGCTGTGGCTCGAGCTGCGGCGTCTGCGGAACACCGCCTTCACCGACGAGGACTACCTGCACTCCTCGAGCCCGCGCATGCAGGAGTGCTACGCCATCGCCGAGCAGGTGGCGCGCGGCGACACCACCAGCGTGCTGATCGAGGGCGAGAGCGGCACGGGCAAGGAGTACTTCGCCAATCTCATCCACCGCATGAGCGCCCGGCACGACAAGCCCTTCGTCGAGATCAACTGCGCGGCCATCCCCAGCGAGTTGCTCGAGAGCGAATTGTTCGGGCACGAGAAGGGCGCCTTCACCGACGCCCGCTCCCAGAAGCAGGGCCTGCTCGAGCTGGCGAACAACGGCACGCTCTTCCTGGACGAGATCGGGGAGATGAGCGCCATGCTCCAGGTGAAGCTGCTGCGCGTCCTCGAGCGGCGCATCTTCAAACGGGTCGGCGGAATGAAGGACATCTCGGTCAACGTGCGCATCATCTCGGCCACGAACGCGGACCTCGACCACTCGGTGCAGGAGGGCAGGTTCCGCGAGGATCTCTACTACCGGCTCAAGGTCGTCCCCCTCCTCGTGCCGCCGTTGCGCGAACGCCGGGAGGACATCCTGCCGCTCTCGCGTCTGTTCATGGACCGCTTCGCGCGCCAGTTCAAGAAGTCCTTCCGCGAGATCGGGCCCGCCGCCGAGCGCATCCTGCTCGACTACCCCTGGCCGGGGAACATCCGCGAGCTCAAGAACCTCTTCGAGCGCACCGTCCTGCTGGAAACCGGCGAGCGGCTCGAGCCCCACCACCTCAAGCTCAATGCGCGCCCGCACGCGGACGCCGAGCTCACCGTGGGGGAGAAGCTGGACCAATTCCTCGACGGCTCGGTGCTGCCGGAGAGCATTCCCTTCGAAGCCCTGATCGAGCAGGCGGAACGGGCCTTGATTCTGCGCGCCTCGTGTGCTACGAACTGGAACCAATCGAAGACAGCGGAGCTTCTCCAGCTCAAGCGCGACAAGCTGCGCTACCGCATGAAGCTCTACCAGATCAACGGGCACAACGAAGGAGCCCTGGCTCCAGCGGAGTAGACCTCCACGTCGGTTTCCCTGCGTTCCCGGGCGGTCGTCTTCGCCCTTGCGGCCTGGCTGCTCGGCGTCGGCTCGTGTGGCTACACCACGAGCCCGGCCCTGCTGCCCGCGCACCTGAAGACCGTGGCCATCCCGGTCTTCGAGAACGCCACGACCGAGTACACGCTCGAGCAGGACGTCACGAACGCGGTCATCGAGCGCTTCGTGAAGGACAACCACCTGCGGGTGGCGGACGAGCGCTCGGCGAATGCCGTCATCCGCGGCAGGCTCACGGGCTACAAGAACGCGGTCTTCGGCTTCTCCGCCGCCAATCGGGCGCAGGAGTACCGCGTCACGCTGACCTGCTCCGTGGTATTCAAGGACCTCGTGAAGAACCGCGAGATCTGGAACGAGCCCGAGCTGGTCAAGACGGCCAACTATTTCGTGGTGGACGTGCCGGGGCAGCCGGCGCGCACGGAGCTGGATGGACGCAAGGAAGCCATCACCAAGATCGCCGACGAGATCCTCACCCGCTCGGTCGAAGGCTGGTAGCCCGCCCGCGGCGGGGGGGGAGCGCCCCGCGCCGGCGAAGCGCCCCACCACCACCTACAGGAGCGCCCCGCCTGTTGCGCGCCGCGCGCCCGTGGATGGACTCGCGCTGATCGAGCGCTTTCGCCGGGGCGACTTTCCGGCCACGCTCTACCTGGAGGGCCCGAGCGAGTCCCTCAAGGCCGCGTTGCTCGCCGAGTTGCGCCGCGCCTGGGCCCGGGCCTGTCCCGAAGCCCCCCTGGCGCGCGTCTTCCGGGCGGCCGAGGCCGGCATCGAGGAGATCCTCGCCGCCTTCCAGGGAGCTTCCCTCTTCAGCCCACGCGACCTCATCCTTGTGCTCGAGGTCGAGGACCTCGGCCGCAGCGAGAAGCGCGTGGCCGCCCTTGCCGCGGGACTCGCGATCCCGAGCGGCGGCTCGTGCCTGGTGCTTCACGAGTCCGAGTCAGACACGCCCCGCAAGTCGCTCGAGCCGCTGCGCGCCGTCTCGTCGCTGCGCTGGATCGCCGAGCTGCCCGCGCGATCGGAGCTGCTGCGCTGGGGTCAGTGCCGGCTCGCCACGGACGACCTGGACGTCGAGCCGGGCGTGGTCGAGGCCGTGGCCGACGCCTGCGAGGGCGATCCGCTCACGTTCTTCAACGAGCTCGAGAAGCTCGATGTGATCGCCTCGCTCGAGAACGGCCGCCGCCGCATCACGCGCCAGGCTGCGGACGCGATGCTCAAGCCCGTGCTCGGCGCGGACCTGCCCGAGTACCTCTCCGCGGTCGCCCTGGGGCGTTCGCAGCTCGCCGGCCGGGCGCTCTCTCGCCTGCTCACGGCCGGCGTGGGGGAGGGCACGGTTCTCTTCTCCCTGTCGAACCTGGTGGGCGGAGCACTGGGTGGCTGGGCGCGGCACAGGGACCTGAGCGCCGCACTCGCCCGCCGCTGCCCGCCGCGCGAGCTGGCGCGCTCGCTCGACGCCATCTACCGCGCGGAGGCCGCCTGGAAGAGCGGCCGCGCCGACGTGGTCGCGGTCCTCGAGGTGGCCACTCGGGCGGTGAGCGGGTAGGAGCGAGCGGGGGCGACGAGACGCCGCCCGGACCCCGCAGGCCCGATGTCGACGTACCGGCTCTACCTGCAGGGGGAAGAGTACTTCCTGCGACCTGGGTACGTGCGCAAGAACCTGGAAGCCGCGCAGCAGCTCTACGAGCGTGCGACGGTGCTCGATCCAGACTTCGCGCTGGCGCATGCTGCTCTGTCGATCGTCCATGGAGAGATGGGCTGGTATGGGTATGGCAACTTGCCGGATCATTTCGAGCACCAGCGCGCGGCGGCCGAGCTGGCGTTGCGTCTGGCGCCGCGGCTTCCGAGAGCACACCTCGCGATGGGCCTGACGCACTACTGGGGTCACCTGGACTACCGGCGGGGTCTGGAAGAGTGCCAGATCGCGCTGCGGGCCACGCCCAACGACGCCCAGTTGTGGGAGTTCGTCGGATTCCTGCACCGGCGACTCGGCAACTGGGCCGCAGTGGACAGCGCCTACCACCGCGCCATTCAACTCGACCCGCGTAGAGCGGACCTGCCCTACAACCTCGGGGGGGGTAACCTACACGGCCGTGCGTCGGTATGCCGACGCGGTGCGCGCATACGACCGTGCGCTGATTCTCTCCCCGGACCTCCGAGCCGCGGCCGCCGCCAAGGGAAGGATCTACCTCCTCTGGAAAGGGAATCTCGACACGCTGCGAGCAGCGCTGGCATCCTGGCCGACGGATGCAGACTTGGACGGTCAAGGCAGTGCGCTGGAATTGCGGGCCTACATGCTGCTCTTGGAACGCAAGGCCGACGCCATGCTCGCCCTCGTGGGAGCTGCCCGGAGCGGAGAGTACCAGTCTACGTGGCATTCTGAATCCAATCTCTGCCTCTACACTGCATACGCGCACCGGCTTCAGGGGGACGAGCGGGCAGCCCCGGCGGCGTTCGCCTCGGCCCTGGACGAGATCCCCAAGGCGAAGAACGTGTCGTCCGCCGATGAACTACCGTGGTTGCACGGTCATCGCGGACTGGCGCTGGCTGGGCTAGGCAGGAAGGCGGACGCGCTGGAGGAGACGCGTTGGGTTCAACGCTCTGTCGTCTTCCGTGAGGACCACCACAGTGGACCTGCTCTTGCCGAGGAGCGGGCGCAAGTCCTCGCGCAGGCTGGCGACGCCGACGCAGCCCTCGATGAGATCGAGCGTCTGCTGACGGGACCGTCGCTGGTCACGGTCCACACCCTACGCCTCGACCCGCGCTGGGACCCGATCCGGCAGCACCCGCGGTTCCAGGCGCTGCTCACGAAGTACGGCGCGGGAGCATCCCGTTGACGGACGTCGTCCCGGCGACGGGGCCTGAAGGCCAGCCAGCCCGGCGTGACTCCACCTGCCCCATGTCGTAGTCTCCGCGGTTCCGAGTCGCAGCGAGTCCCTCCTCCCGTGAAGAGGCCATGAGCAGGCACTATCCGTTCGCCGAGGTCGAGCCCCGCTGGCAGGCCTACTGGGAGGAACACATGACCTTCCGGGCCGGGGAGCCGTCGGCGAAGCCCAAGTTCTACTGCCTCGACATGTACCCGTATCCCTCCGGGGCCGGGCTCCACGTCGGGCACGCCGAGGGCTACACCGCCACCGACATCGTCTCGCGCGCCAAGCGCATGCGCGGCTTCAACGTCATGCACCCCACGGGCTGGGACGCCTTCGGCCTGCCGGCCGAGCAGTACGCCATCAAGACCGGCGTGCACCCGGCGATCACCACCACGCAGAACATCGCCAACTTCCGCCGCCAGATGAGGCGCATCGGGCTCTCCTACGACTGGGACCGCGAGGTCGACACCACCGACCCGGCCTACTACCGCTGGACCCAGTGGATCTTCCTCAAGCTTTTCGAACGCGGCCTGGCCTACGTCGCCGAGGTGCCGGTCAACTGGTGCCCCGAGCTGGGCACGGTGCTCGCCAACGAGGAGATCGTCGAGGGCAAGAGCGAGGTCGGCGGCTTCGACGTGGTGCGCCGGCCGATGCGGCAGTGGGTGCTGAAGATCACCGCCTACGCCGACCGCCTGCTCGAGGACCTGAAACTGGTGGACTGGCCGGTCAGCACGCTCGAGATGCAGAAGAACTGGATCGGCCGCTCGACCGGCGCCGACGTGGACTTCGCGCTCGAAGGGGTGAACGGCAGGCTGCGCATCTTCACCACCCGGCCCGACACGCTCTTCGGCGCCACCTACATGGTGCTCGCGCCCGAGCACTCACTGGTCGCGGCGCTGACGAAGCCGGAACAGCGCGTGGCGATCGAGGCCTACCGGGAGGCGACCGCGCGCAAGAGCGACCTGCAGCGGGCCGAACTCGCCAAGGAGAAGAGCGGGGTCTTCACCGGCTCCTGCGCGATCAATCCCGTGAACGGCGAGCGGCTGCCGATCTGGATCGCCGACTACGTGCTGATGAGCTACGGCACCGGCGCGATCATGGCCGTGCCCGGACACGACCAGCGCGATTGGGAGTTCGCTCGCGCCTTCGACCTGCCCATCCGCGAGGTGGTCACCGGCGGGGACATCTCCCGGGCAGCGTTCGTCGAAATCGAGCGTGGCACGATGGTCAACTCGACCACGCCCGACGGCTCGTTCTCGATCGACGGACTCAAGCCCGACGAGGCCATCGGGAAGACCACCGGGTGGCTCGAGCGCACCGGCAGGGGACAGGGCTCGGTCCACTACAAACTGCGCGACTGGCTCTTCTCGCGTCAGCGCTATTGGGGGGAGCCGTTCCCGATCATCTGGGTGGACGGATCACCCCTGGCCCTGCCCGAGCAGTCGCTGCCGGTGCACCTGCCCGAGACCCAGGACTTCCGGCCGATGGCAACAGGGGAGAAGCCGCAAAGTCCGCTGGCCGCCCTGACCGACTGGGTCCGTACCACCGATCCGGCGAGCGGGAAGCCCGCGCTGCGCGAGACCAACACCATGCCCCAGTGGGCGGGCTCGTGCTGGTACTACCTGCGCTTCCTCGACCCGAAGAACGGGACGATGCTGGTGGACCCGGCGAAGGAGAAGTACTGGATGCCGGTGGACCTCTACGTCGGCGGGGCCGAGCACGCCGTGCTGCACCTGCTCTACGCGCGCTTCTGGCACAAGGTGCTCTACGACATCGGCGTGGTCAGCACGCCCGAGCCGTTCTTGAAGCTCGTCCACCAGGGCATCATCCTGGGGGAGGACGGGGAGAAGATGTCCAAGCGCTGGGGCAACGTCGTCAACCCCGACGACGTCATCGACCGGTACGGAGCCGACGCGCTGCGGCTCTACGAGATGTTCATGGGGCCGCTCGAGGCGATGAAGCCCTGGAACACGAACAGCGTCGAGGGCGTCACGCGCTTCCTGGACCGCCTGTGGCGCCTCTGCGTCGAGGAGGACGGTGGGCTGAGTGTCGCCCTCACGAACGACGCGCCGGACGTGGCCACCGAACGGCTCGTGCACCAGACCGTGAAGAAGGTCACCGAGGACGTCGAGAGCCTCAAGTTCAACACCGCCATCGCCCAGATGATGGTCTGCGTGAACGAGCTGACGAAGCTGGAGCGCCGGCCGCGGTGGGTGCTCGAGCGCCTGGTGCTCGTCCTGTCACCCTTCGCCCCGCACATCGCCGAGGAGCTCTGGCAACGCCTGGGCCACGCCGGCAGCCTGGCCCACGTGCAGTGGCCGGCCTGGGACCCGACGCTCGTCCTCGAGGACACCGTCACCCTGGCCGTCCAGGTCAACGGCAGGCTGCGGGCAACGCTGGAGCTGCCCCGGGACTTGGCGGCCGACCGGGTCCGGGAGGCGGCGCTGGCCGACCAGCGGATCCAGAAGTACCTTGAAGGTGCGACCGTCAGCAAGGTGATCCACGTTCCGAACAAGCTGCTGAGCATCGTCGTCACGCCAGGGTAGGCAGCCTGGACTCCGATGGAAAGCCCGCAGGGGAGACCTGGCGGGCGTCGGGCTTTCGGGAGCGGAGCGCGCGGGCCACCCGGGGTGGACGCCCGATCCAGGCCCAGGTTGACATAATAGAGATTATGCGACATTGGGAACTATCAGCCGCCAATCGTCCCCAAGGCCCCCTCGGCCCCTCTCCAGCGCTCCAGAGAGGCTCCTGCGTCACAGGATATGGTAGTCCTCTGCCTCCCGAACCATGACAAACCCAATCGCGCCCAGGAGACCACCGCTCCCATGAAGTCCCTGAACCCAGCGACGGGGGAACTCATCCGCAAGTATCCGGAGCACGACGACGACGAGGTCGCCCGGCGGGTCGAGTGCGCGGGCGCCACGTTCCATGACTGGAGCATGCTCCCCGTGAACGAGCGCGCCGCTCTGCTGCGCTCCCTGGCGGGCGTCCTGCGCGCGGGCCTCTCCGGCCACGCCGAGCTCATGACCGCCGAGATGGGCAAGCCCATCACCCAGGCCGAGGCGGAGGTCGAGAAGTGCGCGGCCACCTGCGCCTGGTTCGCGGACCACGCGGCAGCCCTGCTCGAACCCGAGCCCGCGGCCACCGATGCGTCTGCCAGTTACGTGCGCTTCGACCCGCTCGGCGTGGTGCTGGCGGTCATGCCGTGGAACTTCCCGTTCTGGCAGGTGGTTCGCTGCGCCGCGCCCGCGCTGGCCGCGGGCAACACGGTCCTCCTCAAGCACGCCTCGAACGTCCCGGGCTGCGCGCTCGCTCTGGAGGAGGCATTCCGCAGGGCCGGCTTCCCAGAGGGCGCGTTCACCGCGCTGCTGGTCCCGGCCCGCGCGGTCGGCGAGATCATCGCGCACCCAGCGGTGCGTGCGGTCTCGCTCACGGGCAGCGAAGCCGCGGGCCGACAGGTGGCCGCACTCGCGGGCGCCTCGCTCAAGAAGACCGTGCTCGAGCTGGGCGGCTCGGACGCTTTCGTGGTGCTGGCCGACGCCGGCGTCGAGCACGCGGCGCGGCAGGCGGCACTCGCCCGGACCATCAACAACGGCCAGAGCTGCATCGCCGCGAAGCGCTTCATCGTCGAGGAGCCGGTCGCCGCGCGCTTCGAGGTGGCGTTGGTCGCGAGCATGGCCGCGTTGCGCGTGGGCGACCCCCGCGATCGCTCGGTCCACGTGGGCCCGCTCGCCCGCCCCGACCTGGTGGACGAATTGGAGGACCAGGTCCGCCGCACCGTCGCCGCCGGCGCCACGCTGCAGCTGGGCGGACGGCGGCAGGAGGGCCCGGGCTGCTTCTTCCCTCCCACCGTCCTCACCGGCGTCGAGCCGGGCATGGCGGTCTTCGACGAGGAGACCTTCGGCCCGGTCGCACCTGTGACTCGCGCCCGCGACGCCGAACACGCGATCGAGCTGGCGAATCGTTCACGCTACGGACTGGGCGGCAGCATCTGGACCGGGGACTCGGAGCGCGGCCGCGCGCTGGCCGCGCGCTTCGACGCGGGCGCGGTGTTCGTGAACGAGACCGTCAAGTCCGACCCGCGCCTGCCCTTCGGCGGCGTCAAGTGCTCGGGCTATGGCCGCGAACTGGCGGCGTTCGGCCTGCGCGAGTTCGTGAACGTCAAGACGGTCTGGGTGCGGTAGGCTCTCAGCGGGACACCTTCGAGCCATACTTCACGAGCAGCGCCTTGAACCGCGGGTGCTCGCGGATCGGGTCCCAGCGCGGGTCGAGGCGCAGCGTGTGGACGCTTACCAAAGAGGGCTCCGCCAGCAGCCGCTCGATCTCGCCGAGCGCGGCCTCGGCGTCGCCAGCTTGAGCGAGGATCCGGGCGCGATCTTCCGCGACCAGTGGGCCGTCGACGGCATCGTTGCGGTAGACTTCGGATCGCTGCAGCCAACTGGCCTCGCGCAGCGCCTCGTCCCGACGTCCAAGTCCGGCCAGGGCCAGGCCGCGTCCCGCGTGCACGCGCCAGTCGTCGGGGAGTTCCTTCATCACCGAGTCCAAGAGTGCCCGGGCTGAGTCGAACGCCGCGCGCGCCGCTTCGCGATCGCTGCCCAACTGGTGCGCCCAGGCGGTGTACAGGGCGCTGGGCAGGAAGAAGTACTGCGCCTCGAAGACGGAGACGCGCCCGCTCTGAAGCTCCTCCAGCAGGCCGTCGGCGTTCCGCTCCCACAGAAGGAGCGCCACACGGTGAGCGGCTACACTCCCCACGGCTCCGAGCTCAGCGTACCTCGGGACGCGGTTCAGAGCCGCCCGCAGCGTGTCGAGCCGCCCCTGCCAGTGAACGTAGGTCCATCCTCTCCATATCGCTGCCACATGCAGATCCGGCGCGAGGCTCAGCGCCCGGTCGCACGCGCGCACCGCATCGGCGTAGCGATGCGTCATGTCGTAGGTCTGGCCACCGAGATCCCAGAACCAGTCCGCGTTGCGGGGATCGAGCTGCTCGGCCTTTTCGATCGCCGCGAAGCAGTCATTCCAGTTGCCCAGTCGACGGTGGGCGTATCCGATCCACGCCCAGAGTTCCGCGTCATTCGGCAGGCCCTTCAGCGCCATCGCGTACTCGTCCAGCGCCCGGCGGTAGTCGCGGCGGCCAACGTAGTACGCCAGGCCCATGGCGATGTGGGCCTGCGGCAGGTCCGGCGCCAGCCGCAACGCGGTCTCGGCCTCCTGGCGCTGGCGCGCCGCTCGCGTCGCGGATGGATCGTAGCGCAACCAATACATCATGCCATGCACATCTGCGAGCGCTGCGTGTGCGAGCGCGAAGCCTGGATCCGGTCCCAGCGCCCGCTCGTAGAGTTGCTGCGCGATCTCCAGGTTCTGCCGCAGGTACCCGGGCCGGCGGGAGTATTCCTGGCCCTGCAGGTAGAGCCGGTAGGCCTCCGCATTCGCCGTGGGCGCCGCCGTGAGGCTCCCCTGCTCGGCGCTGGTCAGTGCCGCACCCACCGCCGCCACGATCCGCTGCGCCACCTCGCTCTGGATCGCAAACGCGTCGTCCAGCGTGCGGTCGTAACGCTCGGCCCAAAGGTGCTCGTCCGTCGCCGCATCGATCAATTGCACGGTCACCCGTAGCCGCCCGCCCACTACCTGCACGCTTCCCTCCACCACGCTCCCCACCCCCAACTCCTCCGCGATCTGCTTGAGCGGCTTGCTCGTGCCCTGGTAGCCCATGACCGAGGTCCGGCTGATGACCTTGAGCGCCGCCACCTTGGCCAATTGGGTCAGCAACTCGTCATGCAGGCCGCCCGCGAAGTAGGCGTGCGGTCCCTCCGCGCTCAGGTTCTGGAACGGCAGCACGGCGATCTCGCTGCGCCCGTGGACCGGTGCGGCCGGCGCCGATGGCGTCGCGCGGTGGCCCCGCATGACCATCACCACGGCGATTGTCGCCACCACGATCGCCGCAATGCCCACCAGCAGCCCACCCTGGCGCGATCTCAGGCTGGTCGTCCCCGCCCTCGGCACCGCCGCAACGACCGTCCCGGTCACGGCCGGACCGAGCGCCTCTCCGAACTGCGCCACCGGGTTGAAACGGTCGGCCGGCATCTTCGCCAGCGCCCTCTGCAACGCGGCCGCAACAACCGCCGGCACCGCCGGGCGCAGCTCCGTCACCGGACGGGGCGACACGTTCAGGTGCTGGTGCGCCAGGCTCTCGGCTGTCGTTCCCGCGAACGGCGGCACTCCCGCCAGCATCTCGTACAGCACGCAGCCCAGGCTGTAGAGGTCCGAGCGGCCGTCGAGGTCGCGGCTCCCGGCCGCCTGCTCCGGGCTCATGTAGGCCGGCGTGCCCACCGCGATCCCGGTCCCCGTCAGCGCGGCCCCGCCCGCCGCGGCCACGGCCCGCGCGATCCCGAAGTCGGCCACCACCGCGTGTCCGCTCTCCAGCAGGATGTTCTCCGGCTTGATGTCGCGATGGACCACGCCGCGGCTGTGGGCGTAGCTCAGCGCGTCGGCCACCTCGCGGGCGATCCGCAGCGCGTCCTCCAGCGACAATTGCTTCTCGCGCGTCAGCCGGTCGCGCAGCGACTCGCCCTCGACGTAGGGCATGGCATAGAACAGCAGGCCGTCCGCCTGACCGGAGTCGAAGAGCGGCAGGATGTGCGGGTGCGTGAGCCCTGCGACGGTCTCGATCTCGCGCAGGAACCGCTCGGGGCCGATGGCGGACCCGACTACGGGGTCGAGCACCTTGATGGCGACCCGGCGGTGGTGCTTGAGGTCCTCGGCGAGATACACGGTCGCCATGCCGCCC
>Ga0315286_10005187_pt1 | contig 12568 bp, 9 predicted proteins | sample YL17G10_0_MG_FD_205038 | JGI IMG/M metagenome (GOLD analysis project Ga0315286, IMG submission 205038) | Sediment microbial communities from Yellowstone Lake, YNP, Wyoming, USA - YL17G10_0 | ecosystem: Environmental > Aquatic > Freshwater > Lake > Sediment | place: USA: Wyoming | collected... | reverse complement strand
CCAAGATCAAGGACCCCGCGACCCTGCAATCCATGGCGACCCTCCTGTCGATTCTGACGGTGGGTTACTGCCTCCACCTAAGTCAGCACAGCAATTACCTGGTCCTGTCGGGCCGCGGCGAGCATCGGGTGTTCGGCATCCTGACGGCGGTAGAGGCAGTGCTGTGCGTCTTGTGCGCGGTCGTTTCGGTGAAGGTCCTCGGATGGGGACTCCAGGGGATCGCGTGGAGCAATCTCGTGCCGATGGGCTTGGCGGCCGGGATCATCATCCCGATCTACTTCAACCGCAAGATGAAAATTTCCGCGCGGGACAGCATCGAGAATGTCTGGTGGCCCGCGCTGCTGGGCACGATTCCGAGCGTGGCGCTGATCGGCGCGTGGAAGTACCTGGCCCCGCCGGCTTCGTGGGCCGGGCTGTTTGCCGTCGTGGGGGCGGCCGGGGGAACGATGGTCCTCTTCGCCTGGTTTCTGAGCATGGACAACGCTGAGCACCGCCGGCTGCTCTCCGTCCTCAAACGCGGCAGGCCCCAAGCCCCTGCGCAACCGGTCGAGCTTGCCGTACCGGTTCAATGAAATGGTCCTCTCGTGGCGACACTTGGGGGTCTCGGTGTCCGCATGGATGACAAGCTGCACATTTTGGTGGCCGATTATGTGCCGATCGCGAACAAGGGGGAGGAAGCGATCGTTCGCGGGATCGAGGACATGTTGTCGGATGGGCGACCGGTTGCCCTGGGCCTGTTCGACAACGTTCCGCAGGTGACGCAACGGGAGAACATCACGGTCTTTCCACGGGAGCGTCTTTTTCGATTCGAGGGAAACACAACACTTTCCGGCCGGGGCCGGGTCCTGACACAAGCCCTGATCGCCTTGCAGCTTCGATTCGCGATCTGCGGCCCCCTGCGGAACATGACGTCTGCCGGGACGAAGCTGGCGGATTTCTTCGGCCGCGCACGGTACGTGCTGGTGGGCCACGACGGCGTCTTCTGCGTGGAATCCTGCGGAATCATTCATCTGGCGAAGAAGCACGGCAAGCGGGCCGGCATTCTCGGCGCCAGTACCGGAATCGACAGTGGCAGACTCTACAAGGCATGGCTCTACCGCCGGACGATGGAGGAGAGCGACTTTTGCATCTTTCGCGAAAGACACTCCTGTGAGAACATGAAGCAGGTCTGCCGGGATCCAGACAAGCTCCGAGTCGGTCCCGACCCGGCGTTCGCGATGCAGCCTGCACCGTCCGAAGCAGCCCGAGAAGTCCTCGAACAATGTGAACCATACCGCAAGGCAAAACAGGACAACAGGCCGGTCGTCGCCGTGACAGCCCTGGAGACGGGCCGCGTGTACGCGGGTTTCCGGCCCGATCTGGACGGCCGGGCCAAGCAGGAGGCACATGCGAAGTATCTGGGCGCGATCCTCAACGATCTCGTGGCGAGATTTCGTGCGTTCGTGCTCTTTTTGCCCCATTCGATGGCGAGGGGCGCCAATGACGTTGTCGCGGCGCGACACGTCGTCGAGCAGATGAAGGCGACGCCGGCGGACTCTGCGGTCCTGGAACGGGACTGCGGACCGAGATTGCTCAAGAGCATGATTCGCGAGTGTGACTTCCTGGTCGGCGAGCGCACCCATTCATTGATCGGCAGTGTCTCGGTGGGAACGCCGTTTGCCGCCCTGACGAACCGTCAGGACACGCGGACGCATGGGATCATCGGAGAGATGTGCCGATGCGAGGACCAGGTCATCGACATGGATGTCACAAACGAGAGCGAGGCCTCGCGGAAGATTTTGAGGCTGTTCGAGGCCCGGGACGCCATACGGAAATCGCTCGGGCAGATTCGGGAGGACCTCTCCCAGCAGATTGAGGAGATGGTGCGCACTATCAAGGGATTGCCTGGGAGTGCATCGGACCCGTGAAGAATCCGCAGACCATTGGGCCGGTCGTGAAGCGCAAGCTGTGCACGGGCTGCGGCACATGTGCGGGCATTTGTCCGCGGGATGCCATCGAGATGGTCGTCCGGAGAGGCCGCTACATCCCCCGACTGGACAAGGACCGCTGCACGCGATGCGGATGGTGTCACGAGGTCTGCCCCGGCCATAGCGTCGATTTTGAAGAGATCAACGCCATCTTGTTTGGGGACATCCCGGAAGACATGGCGCTGGGCCGGTACTTGGGCTGCTATATTGGCCATGCCTGTGATGAGGGCGTGAGGTACAACGGTGCTTCCGGCGGGATCGTCAGCGCGCTGCTCGCCTTTGCGATGGAAGAGGGTCTGATCGATGGGGCCTTGGTGACGCGAATGCGCAGCGATGATCCGCTGAGACCCGAATCGTTCATTGCCCGAACGAAGGAGGAGATCTTCGCGGCGGCCGGCTCGAAGTATTGTCCCGTCGCGGCCGTCGCGGCTCTGCGAGAGATCCTGCACTCGGAGGGCCGGTTTGCCGTGGTCGGGCTTCCCTGTCATATCCAGGGACTTCGCAAGGCCGAGCAGCACATTCCAAGGCTCAAGGAGCGAATCCGCTATCGAATCAGTCTTGCGTGCAGTCTGAACCACAGTTTCCGGGGCACCGAGCGATTTCTCCAGAGCCGGGGCATCTCGTCCGGCCGTGTCGCCGTCCTTCAGTATCGCGGCCGGGGCTGGCCCGGCAGCATGTTGATTCGCTTGAAAAGCGGGACCGAGTACACAGTCCCGCTCGCGGAGTACTACAAGGAGCTCCTCCCCTATTCGCTGCGGCGCTGTACGCTGTGCAGCGACATGCTGGGCGAGCTGAGCGACCTGACCTGCGGCGATGCGTGGATTCCCGAGATCGCGCGGACCGACAGACTGGGCACCTCCTTCGTCGTCTCGCGGACGCCCGAGGCGGAGGAGCTGCTCGAAATGGCGGCCTGCAAGGAAGCCGTCGAGTTATCGGAGCTTGGCCTGCAAGAACTGCTCGCGTCCCAGGGCCACGCCCTTTTCAAAAAGAGAAAACTGAAAGCCCGAATGCAGCTTTTCAAACTGGCCGGCCAGAGCGTGCCAACATACGGCCAGAGGTTGCTGTCGCCGATCCGGGCGGACTACGTCAACGCGATGAAACTCTACGCCGCCCGCTACGTGCTATCCGGCAACCACCGAATCCTTCGCAGGCTCTTTCGCAGCGTCCGCCGGCCCAAACGCCCGGTGCCACAGGCCCGCATCATGCACGCCGAGGCCGTAGGCCGGCGATAAAGTGAGTAGTCTCCGTCATCTGTTTTGTCATTCCCGCGAAAGCGGGAATCCAGAAACCCATCATACGGTTGTGGACCCCCGCCTGCGCGGGGGTGACATGTCCAGGGCAGTCGTGCGGTTGTATCCGTCCGGCTCGACCTGCGAATAACGGCATCGCTCCCGTTCGCCGATATCCATGTCGATGTATGCCACTTATGCCAACGAAGTAGACGAGTACGCGCTGCTTGATGAGCGACAGGACCGTACGTCCGATATTCAGTTGGCGCCGGCGATGAACTACCTGCTGCTCGTGGCGTGGTTCGTCCTCTGCGCGGTTGGGCTTGGCGTCGTCCTTCTGGCTAGGAACCCTATTGCGGGGGCCGTGGTGATCGCGATCCCGACCTTCGTCGGCATGGTAGTCAAGCCGACGTTCGCCTTGTGCATCCTAATGCTGGTTCTGCCGACCGGCGCCGGTGTCGCTTGGCAGCAGGCGTTCAGCCTCGACCGGGCCGTGGGTCTGGCCCTGGCGGCGAGCTTCTTTCTCAACGTGCTGCTGACCCGCCCCGGCCTGCGGATTCGGCATAAGGCCCTGTGGGTCGCGGGGGGACTGAGCGTGTGGATCGGCATGACGTCGCTGATGCAGCCGCATCTGGCGGAGGAACTGCGGCGGGCGTTCACCCAGTTTCAGCTCGTCCTGCTGATCCTGATCGTCTATTGGATCCTCGAGACGAATCACGAGAGCACCTTCCGCTGGGCACTGCGGTGCTATGTCGTCGGCATGATCGGCTCGGTGGCCGTGGCGATCAAGTCGGGGCAGGCGATTCGGGCCATGCAGGAAACGCGCGATGTACGCTACTCGGCGACCCTCGGCCACGCCATCGATGCGAACATGCTGTCCGCGCTAATCGCGATTGCGTTCCTTTCGTCCGTCTACCTGTTCGCCCGCGACCGGAGTCTCTTCTGGCGGGCGATCTACTTCGGAGCCATTCTGTTCCTGCCGATCATGACGATCCGGACGGGCTCGCGCGGCGGACTGGTGGCGCTGGCCTTCACGTTGCTATCGCCACTGCTCTTCGTGCGGCAGGTGCTCCATCGCCCCGCGCTGGCGGCTCTGCTGCTGATGGTCATTCTGCTGGCGTCCCTATCCGCGGGCTTGCTGGTCAAGGAGCATGGGTTGGCAAACTCGGTGGCCGAGCGACTGACGAGTGTCAGTCGCGCCAAGGAAGCCTTGGCCTTTCGCATGGAGGCCCTCCGGAGCGCCGTGAATGCCGTGCTGGCCTGGCCGGCCGGGACGGGCTACGTGAGCTGGTTTGAGCGGACGGGCAGCCCGATCTGGCCTCACAACGATTTCTTCTTTTCTCTGGGCGTGTACGGCATACCCGCGGCGGTCCTGTTTGCCGCGTTCGTGATCCTGCTGATGCTGACCGTGAAGCGGACACCGCTGACGGTGGAAAAGCTCTACGCCCGGGCCGTGCTGACGTTCCTGCTGGTGATGGGGCTCAACATCAAGCAGGTCTCGGCCAAGTACTACTGGGTCTTCCTGGGGTTTGTCCTGGCGGCCGAGCGCTTGGGCTGGGGACATGTCGAGCCGCAAGAGGATCCGATCGAATGTCATTGCGAGCGAAGCGAAGCAATCTCTGACGCTGAGAGTTGAGATTGCTTCGTCGCTGGGCTCCTCGCAATGACATCTGCCTGCGTGCTCAGCGCAGAGGCCCTCTTTGGGGGCTCTGCCCCCAAACCCCCGGCATTTGTCGCTTTGAGCCAATAGCATGATGCTCAGAGACAAGAGCAGTCAGCCCGTGTGTCCTCGCACTGTGCCCCAAGATGGCGAACGGAGATGCTCGCCCTATAGGCCCTGGCCTCCTCTGCCATGCTATTGGCGCAAAGCGGAAAATGCCAGGGGTCTGGGGACAGCGTCCCCGGAATTCAGACTGAATTGCGCGGATTTAAGGTTGGGTGGTGCCGCTTGATGCAGGAAAAGCAGGCGGGCGATCAGATCGCCAAGACACTCCGGATTCTGGCAATTAGCCACATGTTCCCCACGGTGGGCTCCGGGCAGTACGGAGCTTTTGTGTGCCGCGAAGTGCTGTATCTCCGGCAGCACGGAATCGAATGCAGCTTTCTCGTCGGTCGGCCGTGGGCGCCTTGGCCGTTGCACTGCGTCCCGCGCTGGCGCGGCCACGGGCCGGCGAACCCTCTGGCTCCACCCCCAGGGCTGCAAGCTCGTCAGGCAGCGTACTTTCGTCCGCCCGGGTTCGCGTTCCGCCGCTTCGAGGGCAAGTCGATGGCTCGCGGCCTGTTGCCTGCGGCCAGGGACTGGCACCGGGAGGAGTCTTTCGATCTCGTTCTGGGTGTTTCCTTGCTTCCGGATACGGAGGCGGCTGTCGTCATCGGCCGTGAGCTTGGCTTGCCTGTGGCCGGTATGGCTGTGGGCAGCGACGTGATGGTGTACCCGGACCGCATGCCGGTCCTGTGGCGGCGGCTCTACGAGACACTCGATCAGGTCGATTTGCCGGTCGGGGTCAGCCGATCCATCTGCGAGCGATTGGCCGAGACCGGCAAGTGCCGGCGGGAACCGCTGTGTGTGTACTTGGGTCGAGACACAGAACAATTCGCCCCGGCGGATCACAGGGACCAGGTCCGTGAGAGGCTCGGCTGGACGAAAAAGAGCATTGTCGCCGTCTATGTGGGTGGGCTTGTCGAAACCAAGGGAATGAGAGAGCTTGCGGCGGCCGCCGAGCCGCTCCTCAACAAGCATGACCGGTTTCAGCTCGTTTGTGTCGGTGACGGGCCTTCGCGGGACGGATTGCTGGCGCTCAGGGGCCGTATCCGGCGGCAAGGGTCTGTGGTGTTGCCCGGCCGCGTGGCGCCGGAGGAGGTCCCGCGTTTTCTGCAGGGGGCCGATTTCCTTGTGCTGCCTTCATACAGCGAGGGCATGCCGCAGGCGGTCCTGGAGGCGATGAATTGCGGATTGCCGGTCGTGGCGACACGTGTCGGCGGCGTACCGGAGGCAGTAATCGACGGTGAAACCGGCCTGCTTGTGGAAGCGAAGAACGTCGAACAACTCCGCGATGCGATGGAACGGATGATTACCGATGAGCCGTTTCGCCTTGCGGCGGGGCAGAAAGGGCTGGCGCGGGCTCGCGAGGTCTTCGACTCTGAACGCAGCGCCCGTATCTTCGCCGATGCACTATGGTCGGTGGCAGGGGGCCGAGCCTGATGGGCGATTCACCGGAGCAACGTCGCGCCAAAGTCTGCGTGTTGACCTCGGTGCATCCGCCTTTCGATGGCCGGATCTTTCACCGGGCCGCCAAGAGCTTGGCCAAGGCCGGTTATGAAGTAGTGCTGATCGCCCGGCACGACAAGGAAGAGGTCGTTGACGGCGTTCGCGTCGTTCCGTTGCCGCCGCCGAAGAACCGGATGCACCGGATGACCAGGGTTCTGTGGCGGGTCTATCGCTTGGCGGTGAAGGAGAACGCGGATGTTTACCACTTCCATGACCCGGAGCTGATGATCGTCGGCCTGCTTTTGAAATGGCGAGGCAAGAAGGTCATCTGGGACGTCCACGAGCACTATCCCAACAGCATTCTCGACAAGTTTTACATTGCCAGGCCGCTCCGGCGGTTCATCAGCAAATCGTTCGATCTGTTCGAGCGGGCCGTGGTGCGGTTCTTCGACTACGTGATCTATACGACCCCTTTCGTCGGCCAGCGCTACCAGACCATGAAGGTGCCGTCGGGGCCGGTGGAGAACTACCCCATCATCAAGCTGTCCGAGACATTCGAGAGACAGCCGCGAGAGAGGATCATCTATCTCGGCGGCATGGCGCGGATTCGCGGGCTGGTGGAAGTGGTTGAGGCCTTTGCCGTCGTCGCGAAGAAGCACCCACGGTGGGAGCTCTGCCTGGTCGGATCGAGCCGGCCGGCATCCTTCGAGCAGGAGCTCAGGGACCTCGCCAGGAAGCTGGGTGTGGAGGCGAACGTCAAATTCATCGCCTGGGTGCCCTACGAAGAGAAGGAGCGGCTCTCCTCCCAGGCGTCGATGGGCATCATCACGTACCTGCCGTACTCGAACAACACAAGCTGCTTGCCGAACAAACTGTTTGACTATATGCTGGTGGGCCTGCCGGTTGTGGCCTCGGATTTCCCGCTGTATAAGGAGGTGGTGGAGTCGAGTCGCTGCGGACTGCTGGTCGATCCGACCCGGCCCGAGGAGATCGCCCGGGCGATGGAACACCTGATCGAGCATCCGCAGGAGGCGAAGCAGATGGGCGAGAATGGCCGGCGGGCCGTGCTGGAGAAGTTCAACTGGGAGAAAGAAAGCCAGAGACTCTTGCAGATTTATGACACGGTCTTGAAGACCGAAGGAGATCGTTGACGTGGCGAAAGTGCTTTTAGTGGTCGGGGCCCGGCCCAACTTCATGAAGATGGCCCCGCTCTATTTCGAGATGGTCAAGGCCCCGCCGCTGGAGCCTCTGATCGTCCACACGGGTCAGCACTACGACTACGTCATGTCGCAGGCATTCTTCGAGGACCTGGAGCTGCCGCAGCCGCATCACTTTCTCGGCACCGGCTCCGGCTCCCACGCGGAGCAGACGGCCCGGATCATGGTCGAGTTCGAGAAGGTCCTCCTGGCGGAAAAGCCCGATCTCGTAGTCGTCTTCGGCGATGTGAACTCGACGCTGGCCTGCAGCCTGACGGCCAAGAAGCTGCTCATCCCCGTCGCCCACGTCGAGGCGGGTCTGCGGAGCTTCGATGAGACGATGCCGGAAGAGATCAACCGCCGCGTGACGGATACCGTGTCCGATGTGCTCTTTACGCCCTCGCCCGAAGGCGATGAGAACCTGTTGCGGGAGGGCGTCGCACAGAACAAAATTCACCGAGTCGGCAACATTATGATCGACTCGCTGGTCAGCATTCTCAATCGCATCAACTCGGATCACCAGGAGCAGATCGTGCAGCGATTCGGCCTGGCGCGGCGGAATTACGTACTGGTGACGCTGCACCGCCCCTCGAATGTGGACGAGAGGGACGGCTTGGAGCAAATCCTGACGTATCTCAATCGGCTGTCGGTCCAGGTGCCCGTGGTCTTTCCCGTGCACCCGAGGACGAGGAAGAACATCGAGGCGTTCGGCATCGACGCCTCGTTCCACGATGCGTTTCGAATCGTCGAGCCGGTGCGGTACCGGGAGTTCATCACGCTCGAGAACAACGCCCGGTTCATCGTGACGGACTCCGGCGGCATCCAGGAGGAGGCGACGTATCTGGGGCTGCCCTGCCTGACGTTGCGGCCGAACACGGAACGACCCGTGACGATCACCGAAGGGACGAACGAGCTGGTGGACATGAGCAACATCGGAGCGCAGTCGGCCCGGATCCTCGCGGGCCGATGGAAACAGGGCCGGGTGCCGGCCTTGTGGGACGGCCGGACCGCCGAGCGGATCGTCCACGTGGTCCTCGACTACACGAGCGGGGGACGCTGAGCGGAGGAAGGCTCTATCGATCGTAGGGGCCCGGCCCCAGGTCATCAAAGCGGCCGTCGTCTCGAAGCAGATTCGCCGAGTATGCGGATACTCTATATCCATCAATACTTCGCTTCCCGCAAGGGCAAGACCGGAACACGGTCGTACGAGTTCGGCCGCCATCTGGCGGGCAGGGGCCATGAGGTGACGATGATCACTTCGGGCCTGGCCAATAGCGAATTCCCCGTCTGCAAGGACGAGCCGTGCTGTGAGTACCAGATCGACGGCATTCGCGTGATTTCCGTCGCCGCCGCCTACAACGACCCGTACCTGGGCACCACTTTGAGAGGCTGGCAGCGCATGCTCCAGTTCCGTCAATTTGCGAAGATGGCTGCGCAGGTGGGGCGCAATCTCGGCCGGCCGGACGTGGTCTTTGCCACGCATACGCCGCTGACGGTCGGGCTGGCCGGCATCGAGCTGAGCCGCTATTTCGATGTCCCTTTTGTCTTCGAGGTGCGGGACCTGTGGCCGGAGGCGCTGGTCAACGTGGGCGCGCTGACGAATCCGGCCGCAATCTGGTGGCTGCGGCGGATGGCGCATCGAATCTATCGCGAGGCCCACCACATTGTGGCCCTGTCGCCCGGCATGAAGGACGGGATCGTCCGGACCGGCGTACTCTTCGAGAAGGTCACCGTGATTCCGAACGCCAGTGATTTGGACCTGTTCCGTCCCGATCTCGATGGCATGGCATCGCGTGAGCAACTCGGCCTCGGGAACCGATTTGCCGCCATCTACTTCGGAGCGATGGGAATGGCCAACGGCCTTGAGTACGTGATCGAGGCGGCCAGAATCTCGGCCGAGCGAGGGGCAGACCATCTCGTGTTCGTCCTGCTCGGCAGCGGCGGCCAGCGGGATGATCTCGAGAACCTCGCACGTACCTATGGCTTGAGCAATGTGGTGTTCCGCCCGCCGGCGGCAGACAAGGAGGAAGTCGCACGCATTGTCGCCGGCTGCGATGTCTGCCTGACGATCTACCGGGCGGCCAAAGAACATTCGTGGTCGCCCAATAAGATGTTCGACGCCTTGGCGGCGGGAAAGCCCGTGCTCATCAATGTCCCCGGCTGGCTGGGGGAGACCATCGAAGGAAACAACTGCGGCCGGTACGTCGATCCGCACCGCCCGGAGGCACTGGCCGACGCACTGGAGGAATTGTCGAACGATCCCGCTCTGTGCCGGCGGATGGGTGAAAACGCCCGCGCCCTGGCCGAGCGGCAATTCGACCGGCGCATTCTGGCCGGCCAACTGGAAGAAGTGTTGCTAAATGCCGTGAAAGGATGTAGGGTGGATGCTTGACCTGTGCGGCCAGGCTGCAAGAATCGTCAAACGGTCGCGGCAATCAAGGGCGCGGAAGGAAAGCGTCTTATGTGCAGATGACTAACCGGCGCAGCCTATCCAACTGGCAAGGGAGGTAGAAGATGGCAAACAAGAGAAGAAAAGTGATCCGCAAAGATCAGAAGAAAGCACTATCCGCCTCGCAAGGACAGGCGAAACAAGGAAAGGAAGAGCGAATCCGCTTTGACTATATCAAGAGCAATTGCTTCAGGGTTATTCGGGTAGACGGCGTGAGCGGAAGCCCTACCCCCAAAGCGGATGGCATTCAAATCGCGTTGTTCAGTGAGCGACTGCCGATACCTAAGAGCGAAGAATATCTCTTAGGATCAGATGGAACACTCGGTAAGCGTACAAAGATAGACGCGAGATCTGCAATTGTACGGGAGGTGGAGGTCGAAGCGATTCTAAGTGTACGGGTCGCAAGATCGCTATGCACTTGGCTCGAACAAAAGATCAGACGGGCCGAAGAAATCGCGGCAAGGAGTAGTAGTAATGGAAAATGAGTATTACTCTCCATTCGATGAGGACGGTGTTACTACTGTTCTTGAGGAGGACAGATCGTATGTCGGGGTCGAATCGCACGGCGATTCGCTCTCCTTTAACGAATACTGTAGTTCAGAAGACATGACCTTGTCCATGCCGACTGTGTCATGGCTAATTGAAGAAGGCCTGTTAGAGCCAACAAAGACCGAATTCAACAGCTTGGCGAATACATGGAAGGCGCAAACAGACCATCTTTCAAACGTGACCATGAAATGCATGCACCCAGCCTATCAAAGGATAATCGGAATGGGCAAGACTGTGGTTCCACTGATCCTGAACGATCTCAAGGCAACACAAGCAGACTGGTTTTGGGCCTTGAGCGCGATCACGGGGCAGAACCCGATATCCGAGCAAGATGCTGGCTATGTTGACAGAATGACGGAGGCGTGGTTGCGATGGGGAAAAAGCCTCGGATACGACGTTTAAGGCCGGATCAAGAAACAGTGTTTCCAATGCTGAACACCTCCGACTACGAAGTCACGAGTGACGCAACGCGACGCTACAATTGTGTTGCCTACGCGGCAGATGACTATACGCGCAAATGGGGCTGCTCCTCATTTCTGCTGCCGGGGTATTACTGGCCTCCGGGAGCTATCGTAGGCGTTGGGATAGATGCAATAACGAGTGCGTTCGGCATGGTTGGGTATACCGTCTGTGAGGACCGTAAGCCGGAACCTGAGTTTGAGAAGATTGCCATCTACACAGACAATCACGGTCAGTGGACACATGCAGCAAAGTTGCGTGACGATGGGCATTGGTCGAGTAAACTGGGTGATTGGGAAGATATCCGACATGCAACGTTGGAATCGCTTGAGCACTCGGATTACGGACGCGCAGTACGGTACATGAAGCGACCACGGGAAAAGAGCATCGCACCAGCATGAAAACAGACAGGCAACGTTCCCAGGCGATGTGTCGCGTTCGGGAAGGGGCCCAAGTGCGAAGTATCGCACTTGGGGACCCGAACCTGTGATGCCCTCGCCACGAGGCGCGCAACCGCGACCGATTCGCGATCCTTTGCACGAGGCAATCGGAATTGACACGAATTGAAGGAACGATCATGGAAGTACCTTTGCTGGATTTGAAGGCGCAGTATGCGACGATCAAGGATCAGGTGTTGGCCGGGATCTCCGAGGTGCTGGACGCGCAGATGTGCATCGGCGGGCCGAAGGTGCTGGAGCTGGAGAAGAAGATCGCGGCGGTCAGTGACTGCAGGTTCGGCGTCGGCGTATCGAGTGGGACCGATGCGCTCCTGAATTGCCTGATGAGCCTGGGGGTCGAGCCGGGCGACGAGGTTGTCACGACGCCGTTCACGTTCTTTGCGACCGTGGGCTGCATCGCGCGTGTCGGCGCGACGCCGGTCCTGGTCGATATCGATCCCCAGATGTACAACATCGATCCGAACCAGATCGAGGTGGCGGTGACGCGGCGGACCAAGGCGATCATGCCCGTCCATTTGTTCGGGCAGATGGCGGACATGGACCCGATCATGGCCGTGGCCCGGCGGTACAAGCTGGCGGTCATCGAGGACGCCGCCCAGTCGATTACGAGCACCTACAAGGGCCGTAAAGCGGGCAGCATCGGCAAGGCCGGGTGCTTCAGCTTCTTCCCGAGCAAAAATCTCGGCGGCGTCGGCGACGGCGGCATGGTCGTCACCAACGACGAGGCCCTCTATAAACGCCTGATGCTCATGCGCAACCACGGCGCCGAGCCGAAATACTATCACAAATTCATCGGGGCCAACTTCCGGCTCGATCCGATCCAGGCGGCGGCGCTGCTCGTGAAGCTGCCGCATTTGGGCGACTGGTCCGAAGCCCGCAGGCGCAACGCCGCGTACTACAACGAGAGGTTCGCGGGCACGGTCGTGCAGACCCCCTGCATCAACCCGGACTGCCAGTCCATCTACAACCAGTACTGCATCCGCGTGCCGCGCCGCGATGAGGTCGTCGACCATCTCAAGGCCAACAAGATCGGCTGCGAGATTTATTATCCGG
>Ga0315286_10005186_pt1 | contig 12568 bp, 11 predicted proteins | sample YL17G10_0_MG_FD_205038 | JGI IMG/M metagenome (GOLD analysis project Ga0315286, IMG submission 205038) | Sediment microbial communities from Yellowstone Lake, YNP, Wyoming, USA - YL17G10_0 | ecosystem: Environmental > Aquatic > Freshwater > Lake > Sediment | place: USA: Wyoming | collected... | reverse complement strand
TTAACTTGTAAAAGAACAACTTTGTGTCTTGTAAAGACACCAATGGCCAAGCAACATCGTTGTTTGCTTGACCATCGAGAAGAGTAATTGTACTACATATACGGCCGGCGTCAAGGGGAGAATTAGAAAAAATTTAAATTTTTTTTAGGGCAACCCCGACACCCCCGACAACGACTTTCGAGGGCAGACAAGTATCGGGGCTAAATATTCACAAGGAAACCGCCCCGCCTGCCTAACGGCGTATGGCGGGTAAACTGCGGCGGGGAACTCCTAAATATTATTGTGAAGGCGCTTGCAATGCCATAGAATCCCGTCAGAGGTGGACAGATATGGCAAAAACGATTGCATATATGGTTACCTGGACGACTTATGGAACGTGGCTGCAGGGTAACAAACGCCCGTATGTTAAAGATGGGCAAACATTACCTGCCAACGAGCCACTTGCCGATGCTAACAAAGAAGCTCTCGCAAAAGAACCTGTGCGATTTAACAGACAGCATTGCCAGATTGTTGAGGATGCCATTCGCCAAAAGGCGGTTCAATTCGGCCAGCAAATCTATGCCATTGTGGTTTGTTACAATCATTTACACCTTGTAGTCGGTTATACACATGAGCCAATTGATTTTGTAGTACAGCATTACAAGGCCGCCGGCCTCGTCGCGCTTCGTAAAGTCGGGATTCATGGCAAGGTTTGGACAAAGGGGTTCAACAAGCGGTATTGTTTTGACCAACAAACCCTTCAACAAAAAATCGATTACGTCAGCAGGCATCCCAAATAATACTTAGCCCTGCTACTTGCCTGCCCTCGAAAGCCGTTGTCGGGGGTGGCAGGGTTTATTTTGTTGAAATTTGTGGCGAAATTTTGCTGTTGAAAAAGGATAAGGGAGGGGTAAAATCGAGGGTAAGTTTCAAAAGTTAAAATGAAGAGGAATTAAGCGGGCAATTTTGCTTTCTCAATATTATAAATTTTTTGAGGGCCTCATGGAAAAGTTATTCACGTTTATTCAAGAAAACCCAGATACCGTATCGGCACTTGCAGCAATGATTTCCGTTTTCGTTGCGTTTGTTGCAATTCTTCTGACTGTTATTTCTTTGTCGATGCAACGTCGGCATAACATAATGTCAGTAACTCCCATCGCGTACATTAATCCCATTAATTATGAAAATTCAATCGCAGTGGAAATACGCAACTCAGGAACCGGCCCTTTGCGCATCACCCGATTCGAAGCAAAAGACAAGAACGGTCATTCCGCAGAGGACTTGATAGGACTTATGCCTAAACTTCCCAATGGAATCTGTTGGGAGACATTCTTTTCAAATCTTAAAGACTTTTCCATAATACCATCGCAGTCCTTAACATTATTGAAATTAAGCGGAAAAGTCGAGGACCCTAATTACTGCGAGATACGGGATACCATAAGGAAACGTTTGAGCGAGATTGAAATAACATTGACGTACAGAGACATATACGGGAGGAAGATGCCCAAGGAGCATAAAGATATGAAGTGGTTTGCACGTCATTTTATTGCAGGATTCCCGCATTCGCGGGAATGACAAATCAAGAAAACCCCGACACACGTCCCGCCTACGGCGGGTAAACAATGCAATGACCCGGCAATAAAGTTGCCGGGCTAACCAGAAAAATTGGTTCGAGCAAATTCCCTATGATACTCACGAGCCGCGCGGTCATAGGCGAGAGCGGCGGAGAATTCATCATCAAAATATCCTAACCATATTTTTTTGCCGTTGGCGCGGATTGCGGCAAACCATTTTTGCTTTCGCTTACTAAACGAGACGCCTCTGAAACGCGAGTAAGTATTTGATTTGTCGCGTCGGCTGTTGCAGGAATTCTGGGAGTGTGTGGCGAGGCGGAGATTGGCCTTTCGATTGTCGAGGGAATCGGTGTTTCTATGGTCAACGAGAAGGCCGGGCGGGGCGTTGAGGATTTCCTTGTGCATCAAAATGGTATTTAGCCGGCCAGTGGGAGTGCGGATGAGACGAGCGGCGTAAAGATTGTCGTTTTTTCCGCAGGTGAGCCAATAGAAGTTGTTTAGCCGATAGAAGTCGGCAGGGTCAACAATCGTGAATTTGCCCTCGGTGAGAGGAATTCTACGGAAGGGATAGCCGAAACGAAAACGACGAAAGGTGAGCAGGGGGAAAGCGAAAATAAAGTAGAGCCAGTTCGGAACGCGAATTGTTAAGTGAAGGGTCATAATCCTCTCCTTGGAAGAAATCCTAAATTCTAAATCCTAATATCTAAACAAATTCCAAATCCCAAATTCTAAAAACCAAACAAACATCAGATTTCAAACAACAAATCACAAAGAACAAAAACTCAATGTTCAAAACGGAAAGCAACCCCTCAATAAATCCGCCATAGGCGGACAAGTTGAGGGGCTAAATTTTCATTTGACCGTTGAATTTGCCTTGCTCTTAAGGCGTGAAACTTGGGACTTCTGTCCCTGCTACCCTTGCCCTGCTGGGCGACTACTTGCACTGCTGTGCGAACTACTATCGGCATCTGCCGATGAACCCACATTATACTAAACAAGCTGGTGATATTCAAGGAAAATCTAACTTCTTTTGGACACTGACAGTCACGGACTTAACCACTGACAGACACAGAGGTTATGATGAATTTTGCCGAGAAGGCGTGAAAATAATTTATGATTTAGGAATGGGTCGCCGGCAGAACATATAACCCTGCCATCCGCCTGAGTAACCCCGCAATAAATTGCGGGGCTAAATTTTATAAAGAATTCGGCGGGGTAAACCCCGCCCTACAACTACTGGACGAAATTGCGCCGCCGTACCGGCGGCGGCTAAACAATAAAATTCAATTTCGCAAACTCGCCGTGACACTTTTTCGCGTTGTGGTCTTATGGGCGTGGAGGATTTTTTCGAAGGTGGGCAGGAGGTAGTCGTTTACGACGACGTCCCAGCTCATATTTTTGGCGATACGACGGCCATTTTCAATCATCGAGGCGATTTCGGCATGGGATTTCGGCAGGAGCATAAGAATTTCGTCGGCAACTTCCCTGCTTTCGGCGGCTTCAATCTGGTCGCGGACGTTTCTGCCGATGGTGAGCAGGTCGCTGATATCGGCGAGCTGGCCATCGATGGAGGTGTAATCGGCGATGATGACGTTTCGTGTGCCGTCTTTGGTAGATGCGTTTGTACTGGCGATGGCGTCGCTGACGAAGCCGGCGCAGCCGCAGACGTTGCTGAAGACGCAGAGACCGCCGAAGGTAAGCGGCTCAATGGGGGCGATGCCGAATGGTTCGTAGGTGCTCTGGCCGAATTCGACGTCGGTGCCCCTGTGGATGTCGATGGTGTCCATATTGGCGGGCATTTTGGCGCCGCAGAGTTTTCTATTGAAGCCAAACTGGTTGATGAAGATGATTTTGACGTTTTTGCTTTTCGCGTTGAATTCCTGGATGGCGGTATAGAAGGCCGCTTCGCCGCCTGAGAGGTCCGGCCAGCCCTCGCGGTGTGCGACGGGCCAGTTATAGCATGCTTCCATTTCGAAGATATCGCAACTTTGCCTGACAGCGACCTCGGTGGAGAGGAGGAACATAACGGCGGTTTTGTCGGCCCTTGTGAAGGCCTCATCGAGGTGTTCGAGGACGCGGAGGTCTCGCCAGAGTCCCTTGCTTCGGACGAGTCGCGTGACGTGCGTGAAGACGAAATCTGGGCGATAGCCGATAAGGTTGAAGCAGTACTGCCGGAGCTTGTGTTTGGAGGCGAGTTTTTCCTCGACGGTTGTTTTGTAGGCGGTTATGCCGTTATAAACGACGCTGATGTTCCCTGATTCGAATTCCGGCGCGAGGAACCTCAATTCATCGGCGACGAGTCCGCCGACGGCGAGAATGGCGTCGCAGTGTTTGGATGCGTCAACGAGGGGATATTTGAAGTACAGGTCCTGGTCGCCGAAGACGTCGTTGACGTAGAGTTTTTGCTGGTGCGCTTTTTTGATGACGTTGTAAAACATTGTGTCATGGCCCGGGTGGTCCTCGACGATTTTCCGCATAGGCGCTACTTCGTGGGCATAAAAGACGGTTTTATAATTGCACGTCTGGTCGAGAACAGCGGCCAGGGCAGTGGGTATACCCATATACTCGTGAGCGACAACGACGGTTTTGTTGGTGGCGGCACCAATGGCTTTGAGGACGGCCAGGGCGGCGGGCGCGAGGCGGATATACTGTTCAAATTCCCAGAGGTGTTCGTAGAGGTCGCTACGGATTTCGAATTCTTCAAAAAGTTTGCCTTTGAATTCGTTGACTGGGCCTATGTCGGCGTGTCGGACATCGAGGAGGATGACTTCCGGTGAGGATTTGATTCCTGTCTGGGAATCGACGAAGGTTCGTCTGCCGTAGATGATGCCGACGTTGTAGAAGGATTCGATTTTGGAAAAGGCGGAGGCGTAGCCGGTGTTGACAAGTCCGTCGATAGAGGAATAAAGGACTTCGCCGTCGTCGCCGAGGCGGTCGAGGACGGAGCCGTCGGTTGTGAAGAGCGGGCCGATGACGATGGAGCGGTCAACGGCATCGAGGTACGATCGGCAGGTGAAGAAACCTTCCAGAACGGCGCCGATACCGCCCATTTTGGCAGCCGCTTCGTGCGTGATATGAACAAGGATTGGCTTAATCCCCATACGAGTTCCTTTCCAAAGGTGCTATTCAAAGCAGAATCGGATAATCTTGCCCTCCGGATTAAAGTATAAAAAACGGTGTGGGCTTGGGCAAATGGGGCGATTCAGTATTCCGTGTCCCAATAGATACTGCGACCTGTTGATGGCAGGGGTTTTATTGGACTGTGCGGATGCGAGAATTAAGTGGGTTTCGTCATCGGATGCGGTTACGGAGGTTCTTTATGAGACCTGATAGGACCTGCTGTGGGATGTCGGCGATTTCGGGTTCCGGTATTTCGCTAAGGGCGATTCTTTCGAGGGGACGGATGGCGTTTTGGCCATTTGACAAGATGGTTTTGGCGGTTTGTTCGGCGAGGTCAAGCTCGCCGTCGGCCATTTGACGCAGGTAACCGATAATGAAGGTAGTAAGTTCGGCGTCGCTGAGGTCGCCGGGTTCTGGGGCAGCGGACTGGTCTTTGGGGACGACGCCTTCTTCGGGAACATCTTTTTCGTTAAGAATTTTCTCTCTGAGGCGGTCAACTTCAGCAGCCATTTTCTTGCGTCTGCGTTCCTCCTCGGTGTCGATGGGGGCGAGTCGAAGCTCGTCGTCCGGGGGGGTGTTGGCGGGGACGTAGACCTTATTGTGACAGGCGGGGCATTTGCCCCATTTACCGCCGGCGGCATCGGAGGCTTCTATTTTTTTGCCGCAATGTTCGCAGTGAAAAGATATTCCCATTTTGTTACCTCTGACCAGAATTTGTATGTTTACACGGGCCCGCTTCGCCTGCGAAGCGAGGCGAGCTGGAAGCCCGTGCCACACCTGTGTCCTTACTATATTCTGCCACCACGTCGGTTGTTATGCCGCCCCGCGGGGTGAATCTGGAAGTTATCTTCATCCATCTGGGTTTACAGGCAACGATTAAATCGTCCAGGATTTGATTTGTCAACGCCTCATAAAAAATGCCTTTATTGCGGTAGCTTTGCATATAGAGCTTCAAACTTTTGAGTTCTATGCAGGTTTTATCGGGGCAATACTCGATTGTTATTTCGCCGAAGTCGGGCTGGGCGGTTTTTGGGCAGACGCTGGTAAATTCGGGGCAGCGGATGGTAATACAATAATTACGCTTTGGGGAGGGGTTATCGAACAGTTCCAGTTGGGGCTTTTCGCTCATTTCTTGGTTCTCGCAAAAGCTTTCCAATTAGTATAATATAATTACATTCCCATTTCAATAAGGAGCGTAAAATGGCAGAAGATAAAGCGGTAGTGCTGCTGAGCGGCGGGCTGGATTCAGCGACGACGCTGGCGATAGCGAAGCACTCGGGGTTTTCGTTATATGCTCTTACGTTTCGGTATGGCCAGCGGCACCAGTGCGAAGTGGAGAGCGCCAGGCAAATCGCAGGGTCGATAGGGGTGGCTGAACATAAAATCATCTCGATAGATATGGGTGGTATCGGGGGGTCTGCGCTTACGGACCCGACGATGGAGGTGCCCAAAGACAGGGAGGGCCTTGGCAACAGCGACCAGATACCGCTGACATACGTTCCGGCCCGCAATACGATATTTTTGAGCTACGCGCTGGCGTGGGGGGAAGTGCTTTGGGCGTTCGATATTTTCATTGGGGTAAACGCGACGGACTTCAGCGGATATCCTGATTGCAGGCATGATTATATACAGGCGTTCGAGAAAATGGCTAACTTAGCGACGGCGGCGGGGACACAGCAGAAGGGGACATTCCAGATTCATACGCCAATTATAAATATGACGAAGGGCCAGACGATACTTTCCGGTATGAAGCTCAATGTTGATTACTCGCTGACGCACAGTTGCTATGACCCGGACAGGGAAGGCAGAAGCTGCGGCAGGTGTGATTCGTGCCGGATACGGCTGAAGGGCTTCCACGACGCGGGGCTTGAAGACCCGATTGAATACGTTCAAGGTGTCGTTGGCGCAAGAAAAACGGTTTAGCACAGGGCAGTGCGTGCGTTTGAAATGGTAGTAAATGAAATTTTTCATTCGATTCAGGGAGAGGGGTTGCTGGCGGGAACGCCAAGCGTATTTATTCGTCTGGCGGGCTGTCCTCTCCAGTGCGAATGGTGCGATACAAAATACGCCTGGGACGCGAATGCTGGCGAAGAACTCCCCATACCGGAAGTAATCAACAAAATAGACCAATGGCCCTGCCGATATGTGGTGATAACGGGCGGCGAGCCGATGTTGAATCCGCAGTTGCCCGACCTTGCCAAGGCGTTAAAAGAACGAAACAAACATATCACGATTGAGACATCAGGCATCAAGTTCATCGCGGGGCTGGCCTGTGACCTGATGAGCGTAAGCCCTAAGACCTCAAACTCAGGGCAAAAAAAGGTTCCTGACACCTTTTTTTCCATAAGGCAGTTAATCAGGCGATACCCTTATCAGCTTAAATTTGTGGTGGATTCGCCCGATGACCTGCCGGAAATTCAGCAGGCCGTGGAGCAAATCGGGGAAATACATGTTGAGAAAATAATGCTTATGCCCCAGGCGAAGACGAGGAATGAACTAATCGCCAAATCGCCTATGGTCGCACAATTGTGTAAAGAAGCGGGCTATGTTTTCTGCCAGCGGCTGCAGATACTGCTTTACGATGGCGCGAGAGGAAAATAACGAACAAGAAATTGCCGATTGTCGATTGCCGATTGGTAATTCAGTATTCTTGATTTATCATTCCATTTGACTTTTGGCAGTAAATCGTCAATAATCAATAATAGCTCGCCCGGGTGGCGGAACTGGCAGACGCGCCAGCTTGAGGGGCTGGTGGGCTTCGGCTCATGCAGGTTCGATTCCTGTCCCGGGCATTCCTCGATTTTTGATTTTCTATCTTCTGTTTATGATTTGCCGGCGGGAAAAGCAAAAAGGGGCCTGACCCCTTTTTCCCGTTATTTCTTTAACTCAGGAAATCGCTCATAAGATTTTAAGAATTGCTCTTTTGAGCAACGCTTACTCCAAGGATAAGGTGCTTTGTAAGGAGCCAATTCGTCTTTTTTCCATCGGAGTATCTCTTCAAGGGCCTTTTCGAGAGCATTACGAACTTCGCCATGTTCCATCCCGACCTTCTTTGGAGGTGGGTACTTCAGGAAGCGAGTCGAAGTGTCATAGTCGTCTATCCACCATGACCATCGTACAAGAATCGTGTCCTCACCTGACTTCTCCACCTCAATCTGACCTACTCCATCAACGGGGTGTTTGAATTTGAATGACCACGCCGGTCCATCATGAGGATATTTTTCTATCAATAGATTGTGTGAACTCTCAAAATCATCTAACACTGGAGATATCTTTGCAAAAAACAATTCTAACAAAGGAAGCTCTTCTTGCTCAAAATATGGTTTTCCATTAGGCAGACTTGCCTCCTATCCTTTTAGAGAAAAAGGGGTCAGGGCCCTTTTTCGGATTTGGGTCGGCCAAGGGGCTTGAGGGTTGGGGTTAACTGGAGTTTTTTTGCGGTTTGCTCGACCCAATCCTCTCGGCCAAAGGGCGCTCCACGGCAAATACAATGTTCGATTTTTTTCAGCTCAGTTTCTCCGGGTAAAATATCAACCAAGCCAAACCAGTTATCGGGCAGCTCAACGGGGCCGGGGGAAATTGTCAGGCCGTCTTTTGCGATTCCTTTTCGGATTGCCAAGCTGCTCCAGGGCCAATCGAGGGAGCTTTTGACTAAGCCGGCTCGCAGGGGATTGCTTTCGATGTAGCGCAGGGCGGTGAGGTAATAGGATTCATTTTGAACGGGGAAACTTTTGAACCGGCCCTGGTAGAGATGGCCTGTGCCGAATGTGTTGTGGATGGAGTGCCATCGCTGGCTGTGGGTCATCGTAACCCAGTGTATGAATTTTGAGAGGTCGCCGTCGTTGTATGGCCACAAGAGCAGATGCCAGTGGTTGGACATAAGGCAATAGGCCGTCAGACGCATAGGGATTTTTTTGAGGCCCTCGGCGAGGATTTTCTCGAAGACCTTGAACTCGGAGAGGCCCCGGAAAATGTCCTGTTTGCCGTTGGCGCGATTCAGGACGTGGTAAACGATGCCGCCCGGAGATTGTCTTCTTGCTCTTGGCATAGTGGAATTCTATGTAGCCGCCTTATTTATGTCAACGTCAAAAGAACAAAAGCAGAAAAACGACTCCTGACCCCTTTATTGCCTGTTGTTGTGATTTAGCCGTTTTTACTATCAAAAAATGGGTTTTTAGAGAAACGACTCCTGACCCCTTTTTACGCTATTGGGGGATAAGGAGGCGAGAGCCGGGGATGAGGCGGTTGGGGTCGGGGAGATTATCACGGTTGGCGAGGGCGATTTTACGCCATTGGCGCGAAGAGCCATAGTACTTGGCGGAGATAGAAGAAAGAGTATCGCCCTTCTGGACAATGTGGATTCTCTGGGGTTGTTCGGTGTTCGTATCTCGTATTTCCGAAGCGGGCTCTGCGCTTCGCTGCGTGTCGTAGTTCGTATTGCCGAAGCGGGCCCTTCGCTCCGCTACGTGTCGTAGTTCGGAGTCAGGCGGTACGGGTGAGGTTACAGACGACGATGCAATTGGCGAGGTTTGAGGAGAGGAATTTATATTTGAGGCGGCCTGAAGGGCGCGGGCTCTTGCGCTGAGGTTAGGCAGGGTGGCAAGCCAAAGGATTGCGCCCGCAGCAAATGTTACGCCGATTGCCAGACCTATTTTAAAGTCCTTTTGCATATCGCCGACACAGAATACCCATCCTTCGCCCTTCGGGCTACGGAGGGTAAATCTCCAGTATAAAGCTTGGAACCAAACACCACAAGCCCGCTCCCCGGCCAACTAATTGTTGAGGCAGGCAAGGCATAAAACGGCTCCTGACCCCTTTATTGTGATTTGGCCGTTTTTGCTATCAAAAAGAAGGTTTTTAGAGAAACGGCTCCTGCCCCCTTTTTTCTATCGCCGACACAGAATAAAAACGGGCGGAAAAGGGGGCAATCCCTTTTCCTCCCGGAGTTAAGCAAACAATCAGTTCTGCTGTTTTTTAGGGGCGGGTTTATCTTGTTTTCTGGCCGCTCTCATAAGCAGTATTGGAGCGGATATAGCGATAGAGGAATAGGTTCCTTCGATGATGCCGAAGAGCAGGGCGAAGTTGAAGCCCCTGAGTCCTTTTCCGCCGAAAACGTACATTATGAATACCACGAGGAGCGTGGTTGTGCCCGTCAGCAGGGTTCGAGAGAGGGTTTCGTTGATACTGTCGTTTATAAGCTGGGGAGTAAGGGTTCCTTTTCGGCGGTTTTCACGAATACGGTCATAGACGACAATGGTATCGTTGATGGAATAGCCGAGGAGGGTGAGAAACGCGCCTATCATAGTCATATCGATTTTGAAGTCGCCGATGAGGAGCGCTTGTCCCCAGGTTGTCGCAGCGATGAAGGTGCAGCACATAACCGCGCCGAGCGTGGCGGTGGTGTCATGCGCGAGGGTAATAATTGAGCCGAGGCCGTAGCGTAAATCGCCGAATCGCAGGGCGATGTATATGAGCATCGCGATAAGCGAGAGGATAATGGCGATAAGTGCGCGGGTTTTGGCCTCTTTGCCGACGGAGGGGCTAATCTGCGTAACCTGCGGGAGTGAAGAGGCAAGCTGCATCGCATCTGTTACCTTGGCTTTTTCATTACCGACAAACTGAGTCCATATATCCGAGTCGGAACTGCCTGCGGCAAGCTCTGGTTCGGCGGCGAGATAAACGAACGATTTAACCGACAGGTTTGGGTCCATTGTTTTAAGGTTCGAGTCGAGTATTCGGTAGGAATACCAGGTTGCGCCCCTCATATCGGGCCTGAATTTGAGGTCTTCGAATCTCTGCCTGATTTCCGAGGCGGAGACGGCAGTTTGAAGCTCGCACCTGATTGCGGCGCCGCCGATGAAATCGACGAGTTCGGGAGAATATTCAATCATCGATTCGGTTACTTTTTCGTCTGAGGCGATTTTGGGCTGGAGATTTTCGCGGACTTCGAGTTGGCCTTCAAAGGCGGCGAGGACGACGTCGGTAACGACCTGGTCAACCTGTGGGTCGGATATATTGGCGTCTGGGAAGGCCGAGGCAAGAACGTCGGCGACCGTGTTTTTATTCAACTGGCTTGTCCTGACGGCGAATGACTGGCCGGCCTTTTCGGAGGTGACGACGAGATTGGGCAGTTCGGCCTGCTGCGCGGTTTCGGCTTTTCTTATGGCCGCGGCGACTGATTCAGCGGTCCACTGGCCTGCTGAGAAGGCGATGATTGCCCTTGTTTTATTTGTCTCGGTTGTTGTAATTTCATATTGCCTGCCTGTTTTTCCGACGCTGTAAACGGAGGCGGAGGCGATAGCGCCGTTATTAAGCTCTTCGCCTTTTTTGTGGATTCTGTCTTCGACCTGCTGCCTGTCGAGGTTAACACCATTTCTGAGGTTGACCTGGGCGCTGGTTCCGCCTGTAAATTCGATGTCGTATTTGCTGTTTTTGGTGTCATCCCTGACGAAGAAAAGCGTCATGCCGCCGATTGTCAATACGGCGGAGAAGGTGAAGAAGATGGGACGGTATTTCATCCAGTCGATTTTCGGTCTTCGTATAAGGTGCATCATCACGAGGTGGTCCTTGATGATTTTGTTTTTCTGGAGCCAGTCGAAGGTTACGCGTGTTACAACCAGTGCGGTGAACATACTCGAGGCGAGGCCAAGAATCAGGGTGATGGCGAAACCCTTAATTTCCTCTGAGGCGACCCAGTAGAGGATTGCGGCGGTGATGATAGTCGTGAGGTTCGAGTCGAAGATTGCGCTGAAGGCCTTGCTGTAGCCGTTTTTGATTGCGATGGCCAGCGACGCCCCTTTTTGCTGTTCCTCGCGAATTCTTTCAAATATAAGGACGTTTGCATCGACGGACATACCGATGGTGAGGATGACGCCCGCGATGCCGGGGAGGGTGAAGGTTGCCCGGAGGCCCGCCATAATGGCGAGGGTGAACAGGAGGTTCATAAGCAGGGCCATATCGGCGATGGAGCCGGCAAGCGCATAGTAAACGAGCATACACAAAACGACGCCCGCCATTCCTATGAGACCTGATTTAATACCTTTGGCGCAGTTGTCCGCGCCGATGGCCGGGCCGATGGTTTTGACGGAAATGGGCTGTTCGATGAGTCGGGCGGGGAGTGAGCCGGCGTTGAGTTTGCTGACCATATCTTCGACTTCGGTTTGTTTAAAACCGGTAGAGCCGCTTGTAATCTGCCCGCGGGTATAAATTCTGGACTGTATATTCGGGGCGGAAATCGCGAGGTTATCGAGGACGATACAGAGCGGTCTATCGATATTTTTGCCCGTTACGTTCAGGAAGAGCGCTCCGCCTCGTTCATCAAGCTCGAAATCAATGGAGCGTCTGCCCTGCGAGTCCTGGCCGGGGGAAGACCTGTTGAGTTTCCAGTCCTTCAGGCCTGTGTGGAGCATAACCTCGTCTTTAATTTTTCTGTTGCTGGCGAGGACATATATTTTGTTTCCGAACTGGGCGGTGATGTCCGGTCGGCCGGAATGCCACTCAGCGGGCTTTTCGATTTCGAGCCAGACATACTGGTCATCAAGGGGATACTTTGGTCCTTTTGTTTTGAGCGTATCGACATAGGCCTTCATCTGTGTCGAATCGACTTCAGGGTGCCCTTCCGTCGGGAGTATTCTGAATTCGAGAATGCCTGCGCCTTTGAGCATTCGCTGGAGGTCGCTGGGGTCGTCGAGTCGGCCTCTGAAGGGGAAATAGGCGTTGTAGGCGGCGGCGACTTTGCTGATTTTGTCCGCCAGCTCGGGGAATTCTGTTTTGAGCGTCTCAATGGCCTTATTGGTCCTGGAGGAGCCCGGTGTTCCGGCCTCGAGCGCGGCGGTTACCTGCTCATTAGACAAGTTCAGCTTGTGGAGGTCCTGTGTCGCCTGGGCATAGCGGGC